>ENA-ORRE01002633-ORRE01002633.1-human-gut-metagenome-genome-assembly--contig:-NODE-2633-length-10344-cov-2.141316_pt1 | contig 10344 bp, 9 predicted proteins | sample MGYA00242171_ERZ509126 | MGnify/ENA primary metagenome ERZ509126 (study PRJEB26280, sample SAMEA2338648) | human gut metagenome | biome: human gut; feature: human-associated habitat; material: faeces...
GCGCGATGTACCGGGGAAAGCGGTGCATGAGCCGTGGAAGTGGGCAGAGAAAACAGGTGTGACGTTGGATTATCCGCAACCGATAGTCGATCACAAAGAGGCAAGGCTGCGAACGCTGGCAGCGTACGAAGAAGCGAGGAAAGGAGCCTGATAAAACGCAGCGAGCATTTTATCAGGCATCGGTGCTGGCTTATTAAGACTCCAGCGCCAGCGCGCGGTTTCTGAACTTAAGCGCCTGATACAGCCAAATCATCAGTACCAGTCCTACACACGCCAGTGCGCCCCAGGTAATTTGATCAAATACTTCAATATATGCATTGATGGAGTAGTTGATCGCCCCGGAAGCATCAAACGAAGCCTGCGATGTCTGATCGGCAATCACGCCCGCCAGATAGTTCGCAATCGCGCCGGAAAGCAGCATATAAATGCCGGTTAATACGCCGGTCACGCCGGGGATTTCAATGCGCGTAATCTGCGACATAGCAACCGGATCGATAAACAGTTCCGCAAAGCCCATCACCGCCAGGCCTAACACCATCAGTGGCAGAGAAGAGTGACCATACATTGCGGACCAGCGGGCGCTTAAGGTCAGAATGCAGAATCCGGCGCTCATCAGGCCAAGGCCAAGAGCAAATTTTCCCCAGATGCGCACGGTACGATTACCTGCGACGCTTTCTTTAACCACCCACGCCAGGAACACACCGCACAGCATAACTGCGAAGGCATTAATCGACTGGAACATAGCAGTCGGAACGGTATAGCCAAATATATCGCGGTTAACGAAGCGGTCGATATAAAGGCTAATCGAGCTACCCCCCTGTTGTGCGAATGCCCAGAACAACATGCTGAAGAAGGTGAGGGTAACAATCAGCCCCAGCTCCTTACGCTGTTTTTGGTTTTCTGCTTTGCGATAAATTTTTGCCAGAACCCCAAGGCCAATGATCGTCGCGACAATCAAGGCGTATACCGACCACTCTTTCCAGAACAACACGGTAATCAGCGCAGGCGTTGCCACCAGCAGAACCAGTAGCCATCCCCAGTTGGGCAGGAGAAAGTTTGTCGCACGCAGTACCTTTTTGTTAACGCCGCGGGTATGTGTGAAATGACGATTGCCACATAAGAAAATGACCAGACCCGCGATCATACCCACCGCTGCCAGGCCAAAGCCCATCGCCCAACTGTACTCTTCCTGGGCGAAACCACAGGCGATAGGTGCGATAATAGACCCCACGTTACCCGCCGCATACATCAGCGAGAAACCGCCATCACGACGTGGATCGGTTGGCTCATACAGCTCACCGAGCAGGCAACTGACGTTGGATTTAAACAGACCATAGCCGCAGACGATAATCGCCAGGGACAGATAGAGGAATGACGGATGGATCTCACTGGCACCCAGCACCACATGACCGATCGCCATCAACAACGCCCCCAGCATCACCGCCATGCGATTGCCGAGAACTTTATCCGCCAAAAAGCCACCGAGGATTGGCGTGACATATACCAGCGAACAGTAGGCGCTAAATAACTCGTAGGCGTGATTATCGCTATATTTTAGTTGATTGGTGAGATAGAGGATCAGCAGGGCACGCATGCCGTAAAAGCTAAAATATTCCCAGATTTGCAGCGCAACGACATAGTAAATAGCGCGCGGTTGTGATGCGTGTTTATTCATAATAATTCCACAATTGACTGCAACGTCACGTAATAGTTGCGCGGCGTGCTTGTGTTTCCTTAAAGTTAAAACTTTGATACAGATCTGATTATTTATGCAATATGCTGTCTGATTGCATAAATATACATTAGCTGAAGCGTGATGATATAAACAATTTGCGTCTTTTGGCGTCGGGTTTGTTTCTTAATATGTCAAAAGATTGGCTATCGACGAACAGGCGAGGTAACGCTATGTTAACGGTGTAGCTATCAGAATACGGAAGGCGCGAAGATGAAAAACACCGAACTGGAACAACTGATTAACGAAAAACTGAACAGCGCGGCGATTAGTGATTACGCGCCGAATGGTTTGCAGGTGGAAGGCAAAGAGATGGTGCAAAAAATTGTTACCGGTGTAACTGCCAGCCAGGCTTTGCTCGATGAGGCAGTGCGTCTGGGCGCGGATGCGGTCATTGTGCATCATGGCTACTTCTGGAAAGGTGAATCTCCGGTCATTCGCGGAATGAAGCGTAACCGTTTAAAAACGTTGCTGGCGAATGATATCAACCTGTATGGCTGGCATCTGCCCCTGGACGCGCATCCGGAGCTGGGTAATAACGCACAACTGGCGGCGTTACTGGGGATCACGGTCATGGGCGAAATTGAGCCGTTGGTGCCGTGGGGCGAACTGACCATGCCTGTGCCGGGACTGGAACTGGCCTCCTGGATTGAAGCGCGTCTGGGACGTAAGCCGTTATGGTGTGGCGATACCGGACCTGAGGTGGTCCAGCGCGTCGCCTGGTGCACGGGGGGTGGGCAAAGTTTTATCGATAGCGCCGCGCGTTTTGGCGTGGATGCTTTTATTACTGGCGAAGTTTCTGAACAGACCATTCATTCAGCCCGCGAGCAGGGATTGCATTTTTATGCTGCGGGTCACCATGCCACTGAACGCGGTGGTATTCGCGCATTGAGCGAGTGGCTGAATGAAAATACCGATCTTGATGTGACCTTTATTGATATTCCTAATCCTGCATAACGAATAATCAGAGGGATCGAAAGTGCAACGAGCGCGTTGTTATCTGATAGGTGAAACGGCGGTAGTACTGGAACTGGAACCGCCGGTGACGCTGGCTAGCCAGAAACGGATCTGGCGACTGGCACAGCGTCTGGTGGATATGCCGAATGTGGTTGAAGCCATTCCTGGCATGAACAATATCACAGTGATTTTGCGTAATCCTGAGTCGCTGGCGCTGGATGCCATAGAGCGTTTGCAACGCTGGTGGGAGGAGAGTGAGGCGCTGGAGCCGGAGTCTCGCTTTATTGAAATTCCGGTAGTTTACGGCGGCGCAGCCGGACCGGATTTGGCGGTGGTCGCGGCGCATTGTGGATTGAGCGAAAAACAGGTTGTTGAATTGCACTCTTCCGTGGAATACGTGGTCTGGTTTTTAGGTTTTCAACCGGGCTTCCCGTATCTCGGGAGTTTGCCGGAACAACTACACACGCCACGGCGCGCTGAACCGCGCTTGCACGTTCCGGCAGGTTCTGTCGGGATCGGCGGGCCGCAGACCGGTGTTTATCCGCTGGCAACGCCGGGTGGCTGGCAGTTGATTGGTCATACCTCACTCAGCCTGTTTGATCCGGCGCGTGACGAACCCATCTTATTACGTCCGGGAGACAGCGTGCGCTTTGTACCGCAGAAGGAGGGAGTATGCTGAAGATTATTCGTGCGGGCATGTACACCACCGTGCAGGATGGCGGCCGTCACGGCTTTCGTCAGTCTGGTATCAGCCACTGTGGCGCACTGGATATGCCTGCGCTACGTATTGCTAACCTGCTGGTGGGTAATGATGCCAACGCTCCGGCGCTGGAGATCACGCTCGGTCAGTTAACGGTTGAGTTCGAAACTGATGGTTGGTTTGCCCTGACCGGTGCCGGTTGCGAAGCGCGTCTGGATGATAATGCTGTCTGGACCGGCTGGCGATTGCCAATGAGAGCAGGCCAGCGTTTAACGCTTAAACGCCCGCAGCACGGGATGCGCAGTTATCTGGCGGTCGCGGGTGGTATTGATGTTCCGCCGGTAATGGGATCATGCAGCACCGATCTCAAAGTGGGGATTGGCGGGCTGGAAGGCCGTTTACTGAGGGATGGTGACCGACTCCCGATTGGCAAAGCGAAGCGTGATTTTATGGAAGCGCAGGGCGTTAAACAGCTGCTGTGGGGCAACCGCATTCGCGCCTTGCCGGGGCCGGAATATCATGAGTTCGATCGCGCCTCGCAGGATGCATTCTGGCGTTCGCCCTGGCAGCTTAGCCCGCAAAGTAACCGCATGGGCTATCGCTTACAGGGGCAAATTTTAAAACGCACCACCGATCGCGAACTGTTATCTCACGGTTTGTTACCAGGTGTGGTGCAGGTGCCGCATAACGGACAGCCCATTGTGTTGATGAACGATGCGCAAACCACCGGTGGTTACCCGCGTATTGCCTGTATCATTGAGGCTGATATGTACCATCTGGCGCAAATTCCGCTCGGTCAGCCGATTCATTTTGTCCAGTGTTCACTGGAAGAGGCACTGAAAGCGCGGCAAGATCAGCAACGTTATTTCGAACAATTAGCGTGGCGGCTGCACAATGAAAATTGACCTGAACGCCGATCTGGGCGAAGGCTGCGCCAGCGACGCAGAGCTATTAACGCTGGTTTCCTCTGCCAATATTGCCTGTGGATTTCATGCAGGAGATGCGCAAACCATGCAGGCTTGCGTGCGTGAAGCAATAAAAAATGGTGTCGCGATTGGCGCTCACCCGAGTTTTCCCGACAGGGAAAATTTTGGTCGCAGCGCCATGCAGCTGCCGCCAGAAACCATTTTCGCCCAGACGCTGTATCAAATTGGCGCGCTGGCAGCGATTACCCGTGCGCAAGGCGGCGTAATGTGTCATGTCAAACCGCACGGCATGTTATACAACCAGGCGGCGAAAGAGGCACAACTGGCAGACGCTATCGCCAGAGCGGTATACGCTTGCGATCCGGCATTGATTCTCGTCGGGCTGGCAGGAAGCGAGCTGATTCGTGCAGGCGAACGATATGGCCTGGTAACGCGCGAGGAAGTGTTTGCCGATCGTGGTTATCAGGCAGACGGTTCGCTGGTGCCGCGAAGCCAGCCAGGCGCGTTGATTGAAAACGAAGAACAGGCGCTGGCGCAAACGTTGGAGATGGTGCAACACGGCAGAGTCAAAAGTATCACCGGCGAATGGGCAATGGTCACGGCGCAAACGGTCTGCCTACATGGCGATGGCGAGCACGCACTGGCGTTCGCCCGCCGATTACGAGCTACATTTGCTGAAAAGGGGATTGTTGTCGCAGCATAACCCCGCTTAATAAAGAATGAAAAAAGGATATCACCATGCCTGAAGGCCCGGAGATCCGCCGTGCAGCGGATAACCTGGAGGCGGCGATCAAAGGCAAACCACTAACTGATGTCTGGTTTGCCTTCCCGCAGTTAAAATCTTATCAATCACGACTTATCGGTCAACACGTTACCCATGTGGAAACGCGTGGTAAGGCGTTGTTAACTCATTTTTCCAACGACTTAACGCTCTACAGCCATAATCAGCTTTACGGCGTCTGGCACGTGGTTGATACCGGCGAAGAGCCGCAGACCACGCGAGTATTGCGGGTAAAACTGCAAACGGCTGACAAAACCATTCTGCTTTATAGCGCCTCGGATATTGAGATGTTGACTCCGGAACAACTGACCACGCATCCGTTTTTACAACGCGTTGGTCCCGATGTGCTGGATCCGAATCTGACGCCGGAGGTAGTAAAGGAACGATTATTGTCGCCGCGCTTTCGTAACCGTCAGTTTGCTGGATTACTGCTCGATCAGGCGTTTCTGGCAGGACTTGGCAATTATTTGCGGGTGGAGATCCTCTGGCAGGTTGGGTTGACCGGAAATCATAAAGCGAAAGATCTCAATGCGGCGCAACTGGATGCACTCGCACACGCGTTACTGGATACTCCGCGACTTTCTTACGCTACGCGGGGCCAGGTGGATGAAAACAAATATCATGGGGCGCTGTTTCGCTTTAAGGTTTTTCATCGTGATGGCGAACCTTGCGAACGCTGTGGCGGCATCATTGAGAAAACCACGCTGTCATCGCGCCCGTTTTACTGGTGCCCAGGCTGCCAGCACTAGGCCGAACGCTTCGGCGCATAGGTTGAAATAAACCGTGCGATGGCAGGCCCCGTCAGCAAAATACTGAACAGGCGCAGGGTTTGCATCGCCATGATGAGCGCCATATCGGCATTGCTCCCTGCGGCGATGACCGCCACGGTATCAAGCCCGCCGGGGCTGGTGGCGAGGTAGGCGGTCATAAAATCAATATGCATAAACCGGGTCAGCCCCCACGCCATGCCCGCACAAATAGCCAGCAGAGCAAAAATCGACAGCAGGATTTGCGGTAGCGGGCGCAATGCCCGCAGTAATATTTGCTTATCGAAACCAAGACCAATCCGCCAGCCAATTGCCATATATGCCATCGCCAGCAGCCATTCCGGGAGTTCAATCGTGATGAGCTGACCAGACTGGAGCACTGCGCCCGCCAGCATCGGGATGAGCATCGTGCCGGAAGGAAGACGTAGCAAGCATCCCGCCGTACCGGCAACGACCGCGAGCAAAATCGTAAGCAGGAGATTAATGCTCACTGGCGGGAACCAGACGATCTGCTGGTTAACCGCTTCAGCGTTATCGCCCAGCATCATGCGGGTGACCAGAACAGCGGCTCCTGCGACGAACAGCACTCGCAGATATTGCATAAACGCCACCAGGCGAATATCTGCGCCGTAATCTTGCGCCATTGCGACCATTGCCGCCGCGCCGCCAGGAGAAGAACCCCAGGCCCCGGTATTCCCAGGCAGTGAGCTATAGCGCACCAATAACCAACCCACGATGGCGCTGGAAAGCAGCGTCACCAGTAAAATCGCAAGCACGATCGGCCAGTTGACGGCCAGCGTGGTGAGAATCGAACCAGTGAGGTTTTGTGCAATCATGCAGCCAAGAATGGCTTGGGCAGCGAGAAAAGCGGAGCGGGGAAGTTGCAGAGTGACTCCGTGCATACTGAAGATGATCCCCGCGATCATCGGGCCAAGCAGGAGTGCCGCCGGGAGATGTAAAGCGAGGAAGCCAATAGAAAGGAGAAGTGACAGAACACATAACATTCCCCACTGTAGCACTGGCATCCGTCACTCCCTGTTTAACTTACCTTTGGTGTATCGATACAGCATAAAGAATGCGCCTCAACGAAAAAATAGCGGTAATCAAGAAAAAGACAGATTTTGGCTAAAGGGCGTATTAAGTACCGTTGTCTCCCTCTCGTTTGTAAAAGAGGGAAGAGTAAACGATTGAACTGAGATAAGTCTTATGACGAGGAATTATTGATCAGTGCACTGACCGGGCTGTCGAAGTGTGATTTCATGGCTTGAGTCGCCGTTTCGACATCCCTGGCACACACAGCATCGCAGATTTTCTGGTGTAGTGTGATGATGTGATTGCCATACTCTTTCTGATCGCTTTGGGCGTTTAAACCCTCCTGGATGGATTGCCGCAACTGCTGATGTAATGCCTGCAATAACATCATAAAAAGCGGATTTTTTGAGGCAACGGCAAGTAACTGATGGAAGCGGATATCATGGGTGATAAAGCTTTCAACATCATTGAACTGTTCGCGGATTTTTGCCATTTCAGCCCGTAGGTTAGCAAAATCTTCCTCTTCGCCATTACGGGCAGCAGCTTCCACAACGCCCAACTCCAGCCAGCGGCGTACTTGAAGAATTTGCTCTGTTGTCACTTGTTCGGTCGCCAGGGCAAATCCAAACACCACGCGCAGCACTTCATCATCAAATTTTTTGATTCGTGGCACTTTACCGCTGTGCGTTTCCAGAATCCCCAGGGCGGCAAGTGAACGATAGGCCTCACGCACAATACCCCGACTGACACCCAATTTCTGAATCAGCTGAACTTCACTGGGAACTGGCATCCCCGGTGTCAATTTTTGTTCGGCGATCAGATTAAGAATATGATTTTTGACCTGTGACGATAACGTTACGCTGGTCAATAACGCACTCTCACTCATTTTTACTCCTGTTGTACTTTTTCCTGGTCGGTGAAATCCAGAATACCGGGACTGTATCCTTCATATTTTCCTCCAGAACCCTTGATTATCAATAGACTACTGCGCCTGTGCGCCCGCCATGCAGTGCGAATCAAAGACATATTGTGTGAAAGAGTGGCGAAGAAATAGTAAATACACAACTTTTTCGTGACGCCCTTCGCAGTATTGTGCGCTTTTTCTCCTTACCCTGTAAACCTGTTAAACAGGCTTACAGGACGAAAATAATGTGGAAGAGTGATAACGAACTTTTTGCTTTGATGAAAACCCGGCTATTTACCGCCGTGGTTGGCGATATTCTCGACACGCTGGGCTATATGCACCAGTTTGTTTCTCCGGCAATCAAGCCGCTGGATGTGAATACGGTGGTGGCAGGCCGGGCAATGCCGGTGCTGGAGTCGGACGTTTACGAAACCAAATCGACGTCGGGTAAGACGGCGATTGGCGAAAAACCGTTTGGCATCATGTTTGAAGCGCTGGATGCCCTCAAAGAGAACGATGTTTACATCACTACGGGCAGCTCTCTGCGCTATGCCTTGTGGGGCGGGTTGATGTCTACCCGTGCCATGCATCTGAAAGCAGCAGGTGCGGTACTCGATGGTTACGCCCGTGACTCTGCTGAAATTCTTGAATTGAAATTTCCCACTTTTTGTCATGGCACTTACGCACAGGATCAAGGTCCGCGCGGCAAGGTCATCGACTTCGGCGTACCTATTGAATTTCACGGCGTGCGAGTGAATCCGGGCGATATCGTGTTTGGTGATCGTGACGGATTACTGATTATTCCCCAGGTTGTTGAGAAAGAAGTTATTACCCAGGCCCTGGAAAAAGTGGCAACTGAAAGTGAAGTGCGCAAAGCCATCAGTGATGGCATGAGCACGGTACAGGCCTTTGAAACCTTCGGCGTAATGTAAGGAGAGCAATGAATGAAGGCATTAACCATTGAGCAGGGAAGTCAGGCGCGATTTGTTGATATCCCCGAACCTGTCTGCGGTAAAGGAGAAGTGCTAATCAATGTTGAGCGTGTCGGACTGTGTGGTTCTGACCTCAATACCTGGCGGGGACTAAATCCGCTGGTTAATTATCCCTGTATTCCGGGGCATGAAATTGGCGGCACGGTGCTGGCAACTGGCGATATGGCAGGGGCGATCAAGCCAGGTGACCGGGTGGTCGTTCTGCCTTGCACTGAGTGTGGCGTGTGCAGCTCCTGTCTGAGCGGTCGTCCTAACGCCTGTAAAAACAACCAAACTCTTGGTGTGCAACGTCAGGGGGGGATGGCGCAACAACTGACGATGCCTGCACATAAAGTCATTGTCTGTAATGCCTTAAGTGTTGATGAGTTAGCGCTGGTAGAACCGCTGGCCGTGGGACTACATGCGGCCAGACGTGCGCAAATTAATGTGGGTGAATGGGTCGCAGTTATCGGTTGTGGGGTAATTGGCCTTGGCGCTATCGCCGCGGCATCCGCCATGGGGGCGCGCGTAATTGCTATCGATATTGATGATCGCAAGCGGAACATTGCCCTGGAATGCGGTGCGCAACGTTTTCTTAATTCGCAGCAATGTGACGTGGCGGCAGAACTGGTGCTGTTAAATGACGGTCGCGGCCCGGAAGTGGTGATTGAAGCGGTGGGTAATCAACAAACCATTGAACAGGCTACAGGGTTGGTGGCGTTTAGCGGTCGTGTGGTTTATGTCGGTTACGCCAAACAGCCAGTGAGTTATCAGAGTGCGCAGTTCCTGATGAAAGAACTGGATATCCGTGGTTCGCGCAATGCCACCGTGGCGGATTTTCGTGCCGTGCTGGCATTGATGGAGTCCGGGCGTTATCCGGTCAGCAATCTGGTGAGTGCTCACTACCCGCTGGAACAGGCTGATCACGCTTTTAGCGACTGGGCAAGTGATCCCGGCGCGTATACCAAAATCCTCATTGACCTTTAAGGAGCGACACCATGAATGCTTTTTCTTTACATAACAAAACCGCGTTGATCACCGGTGCAGCCAGTGGGCTGGGGCTGGCAATGGCGAAATGCATGATAGTCAGCGGGGCGAAGGTCATTATTGCTGACCTGAACGGCGAGCTGGCGCAAGCGACCGCCGGAACATTGGGGTCGCAGGCCAGTTGGATACAAATGGATGTCGGGGATACCGCAGCCGCGCAGGAAAAAGTTGATGTGCTTATTAGCGAACACGGGGCTATCGATATCCTGGTCAATAACGCAGGCGTTTCCGAAAGCACCCCATTTATGGAATACACAGAGGAGACCTTTGATAAGGTCATGGATCTGAATGTAAAAGGAGTTTTTACGGCTACCCGTGCAGCAGCAGGCGAATATGCGGCCTGGTTCGACAATGCCGGCCGGTGGTACATGACGACGGACAGTGAAATCCTCTTCGACCAGTTACCCGCAGAAGTGAAAACCGCTTTCGGCGAGAGCGAGTACTCCGCATGGACCGTCGACGAGGTGGAACGGATTCAGCGCAATGGCCTGGAAGATGTCTATGTGATTGAAGTGAAGAATACGGTA
>ENA-ORRE01002634-ORRE01002634.1-human-gut-metagenome-genome-assembly--contig:-NODE-2634-length-10337-cov-2.318421_pt1 | contig 10337 bp, 6 predicted proteins | sample MGYA00242171_ERZ509126 | MGnify/ENA primary metagenome ERZ509126 (study PRJEB26280, sample SAMEA2338648) | human gut metagenome | biome: human gut; feature: human-associated habitat; material: faeces...
GTATTTTTACAAATCTGGAGCCGGATCATATCGGTCCAAATGAACATGCAAGTTTTGAGGAATATCTGCACTGCAAGGGATTGTTGTTCAAACAGTGCAAGGTGGGAATCGTTAACGGTGATGATGAACACTGGCAGGCAGTGACGGAGGGACATACCTGTGCACTGGAGAGCTTCGGCATGGGAGAGCACTGCATGCTGCGGGCCGAGAACCGGCAGCTGGTGCACAAACCCGGAGAACTGGGAGTGACCTTCCATGTGACCGGTCTGATGAATTTTGCTGTGGAAGTACCCATGCCCGGCAAATTCAGTGTGTACAATGCGCTGGCAGCCATTGCCATTTGCCGTCATTTTAAGGTGGATGAGGAAGCTATCAAAAAGGCACTGTTGCAGGCAAAAGTAAAGGGTCGTATCGAGATGATCAAGGTTTCTGACCAATTTACTCTGCTGATCGACTATGCCCATAACGCCATGGCACTGGAAAGCCTGTTAACCACACTGCGGGAGTATGAACCCCACAGACTGGTCAGCCTGTTTGGCTGCGGCGGTAACCGCTCCAGACAGCGTCGTTTCGAGATGGGAGAGGTCAGCGGCAGGCTGGCGGATCTGACCATCATTACTTCCGACAATCCCCGGTTCGAGGAACCGCAGGATATTATCAACGATATTAAGACCGGTATGGCGAAGACGGACGGAAAATATGTAGAGATCTGCGACCGCAAGGAAGCCATCACTTATGCCATTGAACACGGAGAACCCGGTGATATCATCGTACTGGCGGGAAAAGGGCACGAAGACTATCAGGAGATCAAAGGCGTGAAGCATCCCATGGATGAACGGGATCTGATCCGGGATATCCTGGCAGAGGGACATATCCCCGGATCGGCAGCGGGTCAGGGCCTATAAGACAGTTTTCCGGGATCCCGGTGAACAGAGAGGAAAACAGATTGCGTACGTTATATGCGGATATCATTGTAGATATCTCTCATGAAAAACTGGATAAGACATTTCAGTACCGGATACCGGAGAGACTGCGGGACAGATTGGAGCCGGGAGCCTGCGTTATGATCCCTTTCGGCAATGGAAACCGTCTGATCAAAGGTTATGTGGTCAGTATAGGGGATCAGTGTCAGTTCGCTCCGGAGAAGATCAAGGAGATCGCAGGACTGCCGGAAAAAGAGACCGGTGTAGAAGATAAAATGATCGCACTGGCTGCCTGGATCCGACGCAATTACGGTTGTACCATGATCCAGGCTCTGAAGACGGTCCTGCCGGCGAAGCAGACCGTGAAGAAACTGGAGCACAGACAGCTGGTGCGCCTGATGAATAGAGAGGAGCTTCTGTCACTCTTAGGAGAATGCGAGCGCAAAAAACAGGTGGCAAAGGCCAGACTGTTAAAAGCTCTGTCGGAGCAGGAGACGATTCCCTATGAGTGGATCACCGGGAAATTGGGCGTCAGCGCCGCTACGGTAAACAGTATCGTAAAAGTGGGCGCGGCGAAACTGGTCAGCTCCGAGAGCTACCGGAACCCCGTGAAGGTACAGGCGGGAGAGACGACGCATAATACACTTAGCTCGGAACAGCAGACCATCGTTACGGAAGTGCTTACGGATTTTGATGCCGGCAGAAGACAGACATATCTGATCCATGGCATCACCGGCAGCGGCAAAACGGAAGTGTATATGCAACTCATCGGCGAGATGATCAAAAGAGGTCGCCAGGCGATCGTGCTGATCCCGGAGATCGCTCTGACCTACCAGACGCTGCTACGGTTCTATCAGAGATTCGGTGACCGGGTCAGTGTGATGAATTCCACATTGTCTCCCGGAGAAAAATATGATCAGTGCGAGCGTGCAAAAGCAGGCGAGATCGATGTGATCATAGGGCCGAGATCCGCACTTTTTACCCCATTCCCCAATCTGGGCCTGATCGTCATGGATGAGGAACAGGAGAACAGTTACAAAAGTGAGAGTACTCCCAAATACCATGCCAGAGAGACGGCAATGGAAGTGGCGAAGCTGTACAAAGCCAGCGTAGTGCTGGGATCGGCGACCCCTTCCTTAGAGGCGTATTACCGCGCCGGAAAGGGAGAATACAGGCTGTTCCATCTGACAAAACGCCTGACCGGCGGAGAACTGCCCACGGTACACACGGTGGATCTCAGGCAGGAGCTGCAGGAGGGCAACCGTTCTATTTTCAGCAGGAAGTTACAGGAACTGATGACAGACCGGCTAAGCAAGGGGCAGCAGACCATCCTGTTTTTAAATCGAAGAGGGTATGCGGGATTCGTATCCTGTCGTGCCTGCGGTGAAGTTATGAAATGCCCACACTGTGATGTCTCCCTCTCGGAACATAAGGGGGGAAGGCTGATCTGCCATTATTGCGGCTATACACAACCCTTGCCAAAGCTATGCCCGAAGTGCGGATCCAAATATATTCTGGGATTCAAAGCAGGTACCCAGCAGATTGAAGATAAATTGAAAGAACTGTATCCGGGGGTGCGGACGCTTCGGATGGATGCGGATACTACCCGGACGAAGGACAGCTATGAGAAAATTCTGTCAGCATTTTCAAACGGAGAGGCCGATGTGCTCATCGGCACCCAGATGATCGTGAAGGGACACGATTTTCCGAAGGTGACATTGGTAGGGATCCTGGCGGCAGATCTGTCCTTAAACGCATCGGATTACCGTGCCGGAGAGCGGACATTTCAGCTGCTGACCCAGGCGGTGGGCAGAGCAGGCAGAGGGGTGCTTCCGGGAGAAGCGGTGATCCAGACTTATCAGCCGGATCATTATGCCATTACCTGCGCGGCAGCCCAGGATTATAAAAGCTTTTATGAGGAAGAAATCATGTACAGAGAACTGTCGGGATATCCTCCCGCAGCACATATGCTGGCGGTGCAGATCTATGGCAAAGAGGAAGAAAATGTAAAACAGCTTGCCCGGAGACTGACAGATGTGGTAAAGTCTAATATGGACTTTTTGCAGATATTGGGACCGACCCCGGCAAATATCAGCAAAATCAATGATATTTACCGGTATGTGTTCTACGCGAAGCATGCGGAGTATGATACGCTGGTGGCGGTAAAAGACTGTGTGGAGGAGACTTTGAGACAGTGGCAGCCAAGACAGCTGAGTATACAATTCGACTTTGACCCGGTAAACGTGTTATAGGAGGTAATAACTGTGGCAATCAGAAATATTCGTGAATATGGAGATGAGGTACTGAAAAAGACCTGTAAGGAAGTCAAGGAGATGACTCCCCGGACGAAGGAATTGATCGAGGATATGTTAGAGACTATGTATGACGCCAACGGCGTAGGACTGGCTGCTCCCCAGGTGGGCATACTTAAGAGAATTGTGGTGATCGACACCACCGGAGAGGATCCGTATATTCTTATCAATCCCCGGATCGTGGAGAGCAGCGGAGAGCAGACCGGACAGGAAGGGTGCTTAAGTGTTCCCGGGAAGTTTGGTATTGTGACCAGACCCAATTATGTGAAAGCGGTAGCTTTGGATGTCAATATGAAACCCATCGAAGTAGAGGGTACGGAATTATTGGCAAGAGCCATCTGCCACGAACTGGATCACCTGGATGGACATCTCTATGTGGAGAAGGCGGAAGGTCCTCTGCAGGACATGACCTATGAGGATGAGGAAGAAGAATAAGTATTCCGGGAAGGAGATAAGCTATGCAGATCGTATTTATGGGAACCCCTGATTTCGCAGTGGGAGCTCTGGAGGCTTTGATCGCACAGGGACATGAGATCACCGCAGTGGTGACCCAGCCGGACAAGGCAAAGGGAAGAAGCGGGCAGTTACAGTTTCCGCCGGTGAAGGAATGTGCTGTAAAACACGGCATCCCGGTATTCCAGCCTCGTCGGATCAAGACTCCCGAGGCTATTGAAGAATTGAAAAAATATCCCGCAGATGTCTATATTGTGGCAGCCTTCGGACAGATCCTGTCTCAGGAGATCCTGGATCTGCCGAAGTACGGATGCCTGAATATCCACGCATCCCTGCTTCCGAAATACCGTGGGGCATCTCCGATCCAGAGAGTGATCATCGATGGGGAGACGGAGACCGGTGTGACCATCATGCAGATGAATGCAGGACTGGACACCGGAGATATGTTGTATCAGAAGAAGATTCCCATTACTTCGGAAGATACTTTTGAAACATTGCACGACAAGCTTATGGTGCTCGGCGGAGAAGCGATCACCGAGGCATTGCCGCTCTTAGAAGCAGGAAAGCTGACTCCGGAGAAACAGGACGATGCAAAGACCTGCTATGCGGCACTGATCACCAAAGAAATGGGCAGACTGGACTTCACCAAAACGGCAGCCGAACTGGACAGACTGATCAGAGGACTGACACCCTGGCCCAGTGCCTACACATTTTATCGCGGAAAACAGTTAAAGATCTGGAAGGCGATTCCCATGGTGACGGCTCACAGGGAAGCCCCGGGAACGATCCTTACGGTGAATAAGGATTCCTTTGAGGTGGCAGCGTCGGAAGGCGGTCTGAAGGTCATGGAATTGCAGCTGGAAGGCAAAAAACGTATGACAGCCCATGATTTCCTGTTAGGCGTGAAGGTACAGCCTGGAGAGATCCTGGGAGAGTGATAAACAATCCAGGCAATTAGAAAGGAGACTTTGCTATGTACGGTGGTTATTATGGATATGGTTATTATTTTGACCCCACGTATTTTCTGGTATTGATCGGACTGGTGTTATGCCTTGGGGCCAGTGCGCTGGTGAATTCCACCATGCGAAAATACAGTAAGGTCCGGAATATGAGAGGAATTACGGGAGCGGAAGCTGCCCGGAATCTTCTCAATAGAGAAGGCTTGTATAACGTACAGATCGAGTGTCTGAACGCAAACGACGGCGATCATTACGATCCCCGGACAGATACCGTAAGACTGTCATATAATAATTATAACGGAACCTCAGTCACCGCAGTCAGTGTGGCTGCCCATGAGTGCGGACATGCGATCCAGCATGCCCACGGCTATGCACCTATGAGTATTCGTGCGGCACTGGTACCGGTGGTGAACATCGGAAGCAACTTAAGTATTCCCCTGATTTTCTTAGGAGTACTGCTCAGCTGGAACCAGACATTGATCCAGCTGGGAATCTGGGCATTTGCCCTGACCGTGATCTTCCAGCTGGTGACACTTCCTGTGGAATTCAATGCCTCCCGCAGAGCAATCGTGAAGGTGGAGGAATACGGACTGTTAGGCAGTGAAGAAGTAAGCGGTGGTAAAAAGGTGCTGACAGCGGCAGCCCTTACCTATGTAGCGGGAGCAGCATCCTCCGCATTACAGCTGCTTCGTCTGATCCTGTTGTATGGCGGTAACCGCAGAAGGAGAGACTAAGCATGGGGAAGCCTGCAACCACCGATACAAGAGAGATTATTGTGGAAATCCTGCTGGACCTGGAAAAGGGGCAGGATTTTTCCCATAAATTAATAAAAGCAGTGCTGGATAAATACGATTACCTGGATCCCAGAGATAAGGCATTTATCAAGAGAGTTACAGAGGGTACCATAGAGAGACAGCTGGAGCTGGATTATTATCTGAACCGGTTTTCTTCCGTTCCGGTCCGCAAGATGAAGCCTCTGATCCGTTGTCTGCTCCGCATGAGTACCTATCAGATCCTGTATATGGATGCGGTGCCGGACAGTGCGGTATGCAATGAAGCCTGCAAGCTTGCGGCAAAGCGCGGCTTTCGTACTCTGAAGGGGTTTGTCAATGCCGTCCTGCGAAATATATCCCGTAGCAAGGACAAAATGCCCCTGCCGGATCCTGCGGATCCTGTAAAATATTTCAGCGTAAAATATTCCATGCCGGAATGGATCGTGAATCTGTGGCTTCCGGTATACGGCACGGAGGGAACGGAAACACTTCTCATGGGACTGCTTAAGATTCATCCGGTATCTCTGCGTTTTTGCCTGGAATTGTCGGAAACGGACCGTGAGGATCTTAAGAAAAAGATAGAGGCTACAGGGGTCCACTTAAGCGCACATAAGGAACTTCCCTATGTATATCTGGCGGAAAATCTGGAAAACGTCAGCGAGCTGCCCGGATTTGCCGAAGGAAAATTCACTGTACAGGATGCTTCTTCTGCCCTGGCGGTAAAAGCAGCAAAAATAAAGCCGGGAGACTTTGTTATGGATCTGTGTGCGGCACCGGGAGGCAAGACGATCCTGGCGGCAGAATATACGAAAGAGGCGGGACATGTGTTATCCCGCGATGTGTCAGAATATAAGACGGCTTTGATCCTTGAGAATCTGGAGCGCATGCACCGCACCAATGTGAAAGTGGAAGTGCATGATGCCACGGTTTATGACGCAGAGCAAGAAGCATCTGCGGATGTTGTGTTGATGGATGTCCCTTGTTCGGGCTTAGGTGTCATGGGCAAAAAGAGAGACATTAAATATCATGTGACACCGGAAGGCCTTAAATCTATCCATGAACTGCAGAGGCAGATCGTGGAAACTGGATGGCGGTATGTGAAGCCGGGTGGCGTGTTGTTGTACAGCACCTGCACTATCAACAGAGAAGAGAATCAGAACATGGCAGCATGGATCACGGAAAAGTTCCCGTTCGTTTTAGAGGAGGAGAGACAACTTCTGCCGGGAACGGATGAGACCGACGGATTCTACTTTGCAAGGCTGCGCAGAAGAACGTGAGATATAAGACATGGATAGTAAAAAAGATATCAAATCCCTGAATCTGGAGGAACTGAAGACCGAACTGGAGAGTATGGGAGAGAAAGCTTTCCGGGCAAAACAGATGTATGAGTGGATGCATGTGAAGTTAGCGAGAAGCTTTGACGAGATGACCAATCTCTCCGCAAAATTCAGGGAACAATGCAAGGAAAAGTATGAATATACCTGTGTAAAGCCTGTCAGAATACAGGAGTCGAAGATCGACGGAACGAAAAAGTTTTTATTTGAACTGTCTGACGGCAATGTGGTGGAAAGCGTGTGGATGCAGTACAAACACGGCAACAGTGTGTGCATTTCTTCCCAGGTGGGATGTCGGATGGGCTGCAGATTCTGTGCGTCCACCCTGGATGGACTGGAGCGGAACCTGACGCCTTCGGAGATGTTAGATCAGATCTATGCCATCACGAGACTGACGCAGGAACGGGTCTCTAATGTGGTAGTCATGGGAACCGGAGAACCCATGGACAATTATGATAATATTCTAAAGTTTTTGCATCTGCTGACGGATGAGAATGGATTAAACATCAGCCAGAGAAATCTGACGGTATCCACCTGTGGCATTGTACCGAAGATTAAGGAACTTGCCGAAGAAAAATTACAGATGACATTAGCACTTTCCCTGCATGCTTCAAATCAGAAAAAGAGGCAGGAACTGATGCCGATCGCAAACAAATACAGCATGGATGAGGTTCTGGAAGCCTGCCGTTATTATTTTAAAGAAACCGGGCGCAGGATCACATTTGAATACAGTCTGGTAGGAGGCGTCAACGACAGCAGCGAGGATGCCAGAGAACTGACGGAGCTGGTCAAAGACCTGAACTGTCATATCAACCTGATCCCGGTCAATCCGATCAAGGAACGTGATTATGTTCAGTCTGACCGGAAGGCTATTGAGCAGTTTAAAAATTATCTGGAAAAACATGGCATTAACGCAACGGTGCGCAGGGAAATGGGACGTGATATTGGCGGTGCCTGCGGTCAGTTAAGAAAGAGCTATCTGGAGGAAGGAGAGATCTGATATGATGATAAAGGTTGAGGCTATCGTGCGCGAGGAGGTCTTTGAGGACGTCAAGGAAGCGTTGAATGCCATAGATGTAAATGGAATTACAGTATCTCAGGTTATGGGATGCGGAGCACAGAGAGGATATAAGAAGCTTGTCCGTGGTACGGAGGTAGATGTGGTGATGCAGCCGAAGATCAAGTTTGAGATAGTTGTGTCATCTGAGGAATGGGAGAAGAAGACCATCGAGGCTATCCAGAAGGCGGCATATACAGGCGAGGTTGGAGACGGCAAGATATTCAGCTACGAGATCCGCACTGCAACTAAGATCCGTACAAAGGAGAGCGGATATGATGCGCTGAATTAAAAGTTTATAAATTCTTTACCAAATACTAGCCGGGAATCCTTTGACAATCAAAGGGTTCCCGTGTTATTATGTCGGAAATATCAGGGAGTAGTTCACATCGGTTATAAGATGTTGTGCGATCTCGTCATCACGTTTTCTGGCTGGGACATACCTGTGCAGGGAACCGGGACGCACGCTTTCGGAGTATATATAGTAGTGTATATAGAACTTGAAAGGAACGAGACTTTTATTGTGTGTTTATCATGCAATGAAGGTCTCGTTCCTTTGTTGTATGTAAGAAAAAGAGATAGCTGAATACACAACAGACTTTTCTTTGCGTGATAAGCATATAAGATCAGATGATATTATGTTTGATGCATAGATAATATTGCTGATCTGGGAAATAGAAAAATGGACCCCGGGCATGTGCCTGGTATCCGAAAATAAGAAGAAAAGGAGTCTGGTGTGTATGACAGAGAAAAATTTTTGGAACTGTTCCGGTGATGAATTACTAAAAGAATTCAAGACAGACAGCCGCGGACTGTCGACGGAGCGGGCAGAGGAGATCCGCAATGAGAAGGGAGAAAATGTTCTCCAGGAAGGCAAGAGAAAGAGCACATTACAGGTGTTCCTCAGCCAGTTTTGTGACCTGCTGGTGATCATATTGATCATAGCAGCAGTCATTTCTATGTTTTCTGACAATATCGAGAGTACCATAGTAATCTTGGCGGTACTCGTTATGAACGCTGTGCTGGGAACAGTGCAGCATGTGAAAGCTGAGCGTTCGCTTGACAGTCTGAAACAGCTTTCATCCCCAAATGCAAAGGTTATGAGAGATGGTGTGAAGCAGGAACTTCCGTCCCGAGAGATAGTTCCGGGTGATATCGTACTGCTTGAGGCGGGCGATATGATAGTTGCCGATGGAAGGATACTCAGGAACTTCTCACTCCAGGTAAATGAGAGCTCACTTACCGGAGAATCTACAAATGTGGAAAAGAATGATGCAATAATAGAAGGTTCCGTGCCACTTGCAGACAGGACAAATATGGTGTATTCAGGAAGTCTTGTTACATATGGACGAGCAGAGGTGCTTGTGACTGGAACAGGAATGGATACGGAGCTAGGTAAGATAGCAGGACTGATGAACGCTGCAAAGGAGAGAAAGACTCCGCTTCAGGAGAGCCTTGACAAGTTCAGTGCAAGACTTGCGGCATTTATCATGATTGTGTGCGCGCTGGTATTTGTCCTCTGCATCTACAGGAAGATGGCGGTGCTTGATTCTATGATGTTCGCAGTTGCCCTTGCGGTTGCAGCTATACCTGAGGCTCTAGGTTCGATAGTTACCATCGTGCAGGCATTTGGCACCCAGAAGATGGCGAAGGAGAATGCGATCATCAAGAACCTCAAGGCGGTTGAAAGCCTTGGATGCGTGTCAGTCATCTGCTCAGACAAGACCGGAACACTTACACAGAACAAGATGACCGTGCAGGAGATATATCTGGATGGAAAACTTTACAAGCCGGAGGAGCTTGATTCCCATAACCAGCTCCACAGGTATCTGCTATATGATGCGGTTCTCACCAATGATTCCAGCATAGTGGATGGTAAAGGAATAGGAGATCCGACGGAATATGCATTGCTTGAGATGTTCCGTCAGGTCCACATGATGCCAGGCATGGAGACGGAGGGTACAGGTATCTCTGTTCCTGCGGAGACTGTAAAATGGAGTCTGAAGGAGGATGTACTCAGGGACTGCATGGACAGAATGGAGGAGGTTCCGTTCGACTCGGACAGAAAGCTTATGAGTACAAAGTATCTGCTTCATGGGGTTCCGACCATACTCACCAAGGGTGCTGTGGATGTGCTGCTTGACAGATGCGTGAGCGTGAGATACAGCAATGGCGTAAAGCCTATGACAGATGAAGAAAAAGCGAAGATCAAGGCTCAGAACAAGGCATTCTCAGAAAATGGCCTCCGTGTACTGTCATTTGCATATAAGGAAAGTGATGAGGTACTGGGAGTTGATACTGAGTATGGATTTACATTCCTTGGACTTGTGTCCATGGTGGATCCGCCACGCCCGGAGTCTATGGCAGCGGTTGCCGATGCAAGGCGTGCGGGTATAAAGCCGGTCATGATAACTGGAGACCACAAGATCACAGCGGTTGCCATAGCGAAGCAGATCGGAATATACGAGGATGGGGACATGGCACTCACGGGAGAGGAGCTTGACGCTCTGTCTGATGAGGAGCTTG
>ENA-ORRE01002636-ORRE01002636.1-human-gut-metagenome-genome-assembly--contig:-NODE-2636-length-10330-cov-3.490024_pt1 | contig 10330 bp, 12 predicted proteins | sample MGYA00242171_ERZ509126 | MGnify/ENA primary metagenome ERZ509126 (study PRJEB26280, sample SAMEA2338648) | human gut metagenome | biome: human gut; feature: human-associated habitat; material: faeces...
GGTGTGGGAACTCTTTGCCGACCCGGTCGCTGTCGAGTGCATCCGTGCCCATGCGGGTATGGACATCGGGCAGACGCTCATCGGGATGCACCTGCGCCGGGTGGCAGTCCCGGTGCGGCTGTCCGTGTCGCGTATCGGCGAGGCGCCCGTTGTCTTTGCCCGCACGCGTCCGCCCTATATCGGCGGTCCCCGCGCCCAGTATCAGACCGAGGAACCGTGATCCGGCACATCCGCAAAAAGCCCACCCCAACCGCCACGATCCAAGGATCGGGACGCGCAGGGTGGGCTTTTTGTATTATGACTGGTGCCGGAAGCGGGGGTCGAACCCGCACGGTATCGCTACCACTGGATTTTGAGTTATTTGCTTCATACGGAATACAAACGAACTCAAACCCCTATGGAGGTCGTCAACGGACACCTAAAAGCCCGCAATTACTAATTATTTTGAAACTGATGTGTTAAAAAGCTCCGTTTCGTCTGCCATTTCCGCATTTCTCAATTTTGACGGGAATTTTGGATTTTGGAGGGACATCGGAGGGATGTAACCCCAAAACGGGGCACAACAGCACACGCAATAGATTTATAAATCGCAAACATATTATAGCGTATTTCTCTGCCATTGACAACATATTTTCAAAAAAAGAGGTATCGCTATGAAATCACGCGCACATTATGAAAAACTGTTTTCTTCTTTTCCCGATGTTGTAACCCTCCCCGAATTTCAATCAATGCTCGGAGGTATCGGTGACAGTACCGCCCGAAAAATAATGAGGGCAAACAAAGTTAAACACTTCTATATAAGAAGTACATACATGATTCCAAAAGCCTGTGTGATCGATTATGTATTGAGCGAGGATTATGCAAAATACAGCAAGACACTCAAAGCAAGGGTCTGAACTGCAAGCCGTTTGAGAAATCAAGCGGCTTTTTCATTTCCGTACATAGCCGTCTGCTTCGCCGCAGGCGGCTAAATCTATGTAAAGGAGGAAACCCCAAAATGGCGAACTGTAAAGTAATAGCGGTGACGAACCAAAAAGGCGGCGTGGGTAAAACCACAACAACCGCAAGTCTCGGTATCGGTCTGGCGCAGGAAAACAAACGGGTACTACTGATCGACGCGGACGCGCAGGCTTCTCTGACGCTCTCCCTCGGTTATGCCAAACCCGACGAGTTGCCCGTTACCCTGACGGACATTATGCAGAGTGTAATCGACGACACGCCGATTCCCGACGGACACGGTATTTTGCACCACGGCGAGGGCGTTGACCTGCTCCCGGCAAACATTACCCTATCGGGTATGGAAATCCGGCTCATAAACGCTATGAACCGTGAACGGGCGCTGCGGACATATCTGGGTGAGGTCAAACCTCACTACGACTATATCCTCATTGACTGTATGCCGTCGCTTGGTATGCTAACGGTTAATGCACTGGCAGCGGCAGACAATGTGATTATTCCGGTGCAGGCGGCATATCTTCCGGCAAAAGGTTTGGAACAGCTGTTGCAGACCATCAATAAAGTAAAGAAAAATATAAACCCGAAATTAAAAATTGAGGGAATCTTACTGACAATGGTGGACAGCCGTACTAATTACGCAAAGGACATCAGCAATCTGATTCGGGAAAACTACGGTGGCAAGTTGAAGGTCTATAAGACAGATATTCCACGTTCTGTCCGTGCAGAGGAAATCAGTGCGGAAGGAACGAGCATTTTTAAGCACGACCCAAAAGGCAAGGTGGCTGATGCATACCGGGTTTTGACGAAGGAGGTGTTAAACAATGCCGAGAAAAGGCGCAAACATCAGTTTGAGCAGTTACGATGACATTTTTGAAACTGACACTTCCAGAAATGAAGCCAAACAGGAACGAGTACAGGAAATTCCGCTGTCGGAGTTACATCCCTTTGAAGGGCATCCGTTCAAAGTCGTTGATGATGAAGAAATGCAAAAAACAGTGGAAAGTGTCAGAGACTTCGGTGTGCTGACACCTGCGATTGCCAGACCAGACCCGGATGGTGGTTATGAAATCATTTCCGGTCACAGGCGGCACAGAGCATCGGAACTTGCCGGAAAAGATACCATGCCGGTAATTGTCCGTGAAATGGACGATGATGCCGCTATTATTTTGATGGTAGATGCCAATTTGCAGAGAGAAACCATTCTTCCGAGTGAACGAGCATTTGCTTATAAAATGAAAATGGATGCTCTGAAACATCAGGGAGCAAGAACAGATTTAACTTCCACCCAAGTTGGGCGGAAGTTAGAAACCGCAGAAGTGATTGCTCAGGAAGCTGGCGATAGCAAAAACCAAGTGCGTCGTTATATTCGTCTGACTGAGCTGACACCGGAACTTCTTGATATGGTCGATTCCGGTCAGATCAAATTTAATCCAGCGGTGGAACTGTCTTATCTGGCAAAGGAAGAACAGAAAGATTTTCTGGAAGCAATGGACTACGCACAGGCAGCCCCTTCTCTCTCCCAGGCACAGCGTATCAAAAAGCTGGCACAGGAGGGAAACTGCACACTGGAAGCCATGTGTGAAATTATGAATGAGATGAAGAAGGATGAAATGGATAAGGTGACACTGAAAACATCTGTTCTTCGCAAATACTTCCCGAAATCCTACACCAATAAGCAGATGGAGGATAAAATTATTCAGCTTTTGGAACAATGGCAGAAAAAACGGGAAAAATCTATGGAAAGGTAAGGTGTGAACTTGTTTACAGAAGAAGGCATGAAGAAAGCACTGCGTTGGCTGATTGGTTTGTATGAACCGGATGATTATGAAGCCTACGACGAGGATGAAATCGGTGAAGATGGTGGCTTATGCCTGACCGAAGTGTGTCAGGCTTTGCGAGACAAATTTCAGACGGTTTATCAGTATGAGGTTAAGGGAACACACGAATACAATTTCAGCTACTGCGGCAGAGAGTTATTCAATATGCGAGGATGCCTGCTCTATTCTGATATGGAAATGGGTGTGTGTGATATTGCTACCACGGATTATACTACGGAGCTTTGGCTGATGGAGGACATGAGTTTTGCGGTTGTTCGTTCCGTCGGGATGCAGTTTGAAAAGGAATCCGAGCAGTATGAAACTTGCTATCGGGTATTTCTGCGGGCAGTAGAAAGTGTAGGCGATTTGTTTTTCTCTCCGGAAAATTTGCTGAGTGAGCTGGAAGAAATGTGTATTCCGCAATGGGAACATACGGCGACTGTTTATGAACTGTAAGGTTTGTAGATGGTCACTTTTTTCATATCAACATAAGAATGGAGGATGCTGATTTGAAAGAATTTGATATTAACATTACAGAAACTCTGGAAAAGACCGTTACGGTAGAAGCCGAAAACAGAAAAGAAGCTGAGGAGAAAGTTCAGCAGGCATATTACAATTCCGAGTATATCTTGGATTCCGAAAACTTTACCGGCGTGAAATTCGCTGTGGAGGAAGAACGTGAAATCCCACTGGAGCAGAAAGAAACGATGGATGTTCTTCTTATCAAGCCGGGAATGTATCCGCAGGTTGTGAAGATTGGCTGTGAATTGGAAGATTTGCAGGCGGCAGTCGGTGGTGACATTGAAGCAACCTATCCGTTTGATGACGAGGTGGCATTGGTAATGAATGGTGAAGGAAAAATCAATGGCAGTGAACTGAACCGGTCTTTGAAAACCGAAGATGGCGAATTGTATGACATTATTGCCGGGAACTTTCTTGTAACTGGACTTACCGAGGATGATTTTGGTTCTCTATCCCCGGAGCTGATGGAGAAGTTTGAAAAACATTTTCATCAGCCGGAGATGTTTGTTCGTATGGGGCGCAGCGTCATGGCAATGCCGTTGCCGGATGATAAAGTCAGAAAAACGGATACCCCGGAGAAGTCAGATGTAGCTCCGGTAAGGAGCAGTCCTGACCGAGATTCTTTGTAAGGAGGTTCTGATGGAAAAACAGAAAACGATTGGCGAACTGATGGAAGAAATGCGGCTGAAAGCTGGTGCAAAAGAATATGCCGGACATTCCTACATGGACTTGAACCGTTTTGCAGATGACACAAGGCACATGATTATATTCGATGTGAAATCGGGTGACTGTGCCTGGGGCGATAAGGGAGAACGGATGCGATTGTTTCTGAATGATGCCGGTTATGGAAAGGCAAAGGAATTTCAGGAACAGGGACAAATTAAGGTTGTCAGCCATGCCCGTGTTTCAGCCGGACATCTTTTCTATGATAAGAAAGAACAGGTTCGATGATGGAAAGGAAAACGATATGGAAGATGAAGTAAAGAAACTTCCCCTTAAATGGGAACTTGGTGAAGAACAGGTCGTGTTCCGGGTAGACAGTTATGCCATGACCGGAGGAATCTATGTTGGTTTGCTCTGTGATAATGGTGAATATTACGAGCCATTTGCAGATATGACTGTTTGCATTCCGGGTTATTCACTGGAACCGAATGAAGCCTTTATTAACGGCGATATGAGCCGTGATCTCCTGAATTTTATCAAAGAGAACGATTTAGGGAAAATCCTGCCCTACCAGGTACGGTCTGGATATGGAAAATATACCCCGGTTGCTTTTGATTTGGAAAAGTTACAGGAACTTGACTCGGAAGGTGTGAAGCGTTTCAAGCAGGAACATGATATTCCAGATAAGAAACCGAAAAAGAAGAAACAGAAAAGCCGTGACCCGGAACGCTAATAACGGATTACGGAATCTCACAGGAAGGAGGGATAATTCGTGCAGGAAGAAGTTGAAAACAGGACAGTCAATCTGGCAATCAGTACAACAAAACTGACAGGACGCATGATTGTTTCCGGCATACGGAAAGGTCTGAATCATCTGGAACGCAGGAAAGCCCAGAAAAGCCGTGACCCCGCTATTCATGGAAAGCAGACAGTAAAACAGCTACTTGGACAGAATCAGGGTGCAACCAATGTGGAGATCGACAAGACGGGTATCAAAGACTTTGAACGATTGGCAAAGAAATACGGTGTTGATTTTGCTGTCAGAAAAGATAAGTCTGTTGATCCGCCCCGCTACATTGTCTTTGTCCGGGCAAAAGATGCTGATGCACTGGATGCCATTTGCAAAGAACATCAGGCTATGGCAATGACGAAGGGGAAAAAGCCGAGTGTATTGGCACAGTTGAAAAAATTCAAAGAACTGGTGGCGGCATTACCGAAGAAGGTACGGGAAAAGAAACAGGAGCGTGATTTATGAGCAAACGAGATATAAAGCGACTCCTGATTTTGAATCTTCCGTATTTGATTTTGGGACTTATCGCAACAAATTTTGGAGAAGCATGGCGATTGGCTGAGGGTGCAGATTCATCTGCAAAAATCCTCGGCTTTTTTAATACTCTGCCAGTGGCATTACAAAATCCACTCCCCAGTTTCTATCCATTGGATTTGCTGGTAGGCATCATTTGTGGCGGTGGTTTACGACTTGCTGTTTACATGAAAAGCAAAAATGCCAAGAAGTACCGTCACAATGTTGAGTATGGTTCTGCCAGATGGGGAACGGCAAAGGATATAGAGCCATTTATAGCTCCGAAGTTTGAGGACAATATTATTCTGACGAGGACAGAACGATTGATGATGTCCAACAGACCGAAAAATCCGGCTCATGCCAGAAATAAAAATGTGTTGATTGTGGGTGGTTCCGGCTCTGGTAAGACACGTTTCTGGCTAAAGCCGAATTTGCTCCAGATGCATAGCTCCTATGTGGTCACTGATCCAAAAGGAAGTATTGCGGTAGAGTGTGGGAACGCTCTGTTGAAGTATCATTACCAGATAAAAATATTTAACACGATCAATTTTAAGAAAAGTATGCACTACAATCCGTTTGCGTACATCCATACGGAAAAAGATATTTTGAAGCTGGTGACAACACTAATTGCCAATACAAAAGGTGATGGAAAAGCCGGTGACGAGTTCTGGACGAAAGCCGAAACGCTTCTTTACTGTGCGTTGATTGGCTATATCCATTATGAAGCACCAATGGAAGAACAGAACTTTTCTACACTGATTGAATTTCTGAATGCCATGGAAGTGCGTGAGGATGATGAAGATTTTCAGAATCCAGTGGACTTGATGTTTGAAGCATTGGAGAAGAAAAAGCCGAATCATTTTGCAGTCCGTCAGTATAAAAAATATAAATTGGCTGCCGGAAAAACCGCAAAGTCGATTTTGATTAGCTGTGGTGCAAGACTGGCTCCGTTTGATATTCAGGAAGTTCGTGATATTACAGCGTATGACGAGTTACAGCTGGATACGCTCGGTGACAGGAAAACGGCGTTATTCCTTATTATGTCGGATACAGATAGTACCTTTAATTTCTTAATCTCCATGATTTATACGCAGCTTTTTAATCTGCTTTGCGAAAAAGCAGATGATGTGTACGGCGGCAGGCTTCCGGTTCATGTGCGTTGCTTGATTGATGAAGCAGCCAATATCGGGCAGATACCGAATCTGGAGAAGCTGGTTGCTACAATCCGAAGCCGTGAAATATCGGCTTGTCTGGTACTTCAGGCACAGAGCCAGCTAAAAGCAATTTATAAAGATAACTGCGATACCATCATCGGAAATATGGATTCTCGCATTTTCCTTGGAGGTTCAGAGCCTACCACGTTGAAAGAGCTGAATCAGGCACTTGGAAAAGAAACGATTGATACTTATAACACTGGCGAAAACCGTGGGCGTGAAACTTCTCATTCCCTGAACTATCAGAAGCTCGGAAAAGACTTGGCTTCAGTTGATGAATTGGAAGTTCTGGATGGAAGTAAATGTATCCTGCGGCTTCGTGGTGTCAGACCATTTATGTCCGATAAATACGATCTGACACAGCATCCAAATTATAAATACACAGCTGACTACGACAAAAGAAATGAGTTCAACATTGAGAAATTTCTGAGCCATCGGCTGAAATTGAAAGCGGGGGATGAATTTGAAGTAGTCGCAATGGAGTAAGGAGGGATTCCATGAAGAAGTCCTCGGAATTGAATATTGAAGAAAGACTCTGTGAGTATCTGAAAATGAATTACAGAGGAAGTGGCAATCAGGTTTCGAGCAAACAGCTTGAAGCCTTTTTTCATGTCAAAGGGACAGAAATACGGCGAATGGTCAATTCGCTGCGATGCAAGGGAGAACCGATTTGTAGTGATTATTACGGCTACTACTATGCAGCTAATCAGCTGGAAATCAATGCGACCATTGCTCAGTTAAACAGCAGGATTCGCAGTATTGCAGATGCCAGAGATGGACTGCTTAACCGTGCGGATGATGCAGAGGAATAACGCTGATCACAATGAAAGGAGGTGGTGATATACATGATTGTGACAGAATTGTTCGTGTAACTTTTTTCTATCATCTCAAATCAAAATACAGGAGGAAAATTATATGGCATTTTTCAACAGCGCAGTTACGGTACTTCAGACTCTCGTTATCGCTCTCGGAGCAGGTCTTGGAATCTGGGGAGCAATCAATCTTCTGGAAGGTTACGGAAATGATAACCGTGCGACACGTTCGTAAGTGAAAAGCTTACGCACAAAGTCGAAGGGCAATTGTAGCCCGAAACTTTGGAGAACTGATATTCCGATGGGTGAAATGAGGGGGTAACGTCCCGAAGCGCCACCCTAATACTCCGAATGGCGGGGAGCATGCAACGGCTCTCTCCAAAAGTTTATAGAGCTCGGTGAAGTCGGCAGAGAGCAACCGTAAGACTGGTTTTCAGACCAGACACGAAAGCTGTCCAGAGGTGGATGGTGTTGCCTATATGCCGGGGGTCGGATATCCATGGTGAGAATGTATGAAAATACTGACGAAATTCCGAATGTACGAGTCTAAACGTTGATGCTGTCGAAAGGCAGTACACCTTTCATGGTGGTATCTGTGGGCAAGTAAAATTGGTTGTTATGAAAGTCCATGCATCGTTACAGGCGGTGCGGTTATGCATGACCAGATACAGGCTTAGAGGAAGAACCTAAAGATATCCAATGATAGGAATATCGGAACGTGGAAAGCTGGGGACACGGAGGCGGTTGCAAGCCAGTGATGTGGTGGATGGGAATACCTTCGCGAGAGGGCAATAACCATTCTTTATTCCAGTGAGAGTAGTGGCACAGTACCTATGAAGCCGTGAATAAGTAAGCGGTGGAGGGATAGCCACAAGTCGAATTCAGCAATGAAAATGAAAACACAACAAACACAGCTTCGAGTATGACAAAGAAAATCCAAACCGAAGGGAGAGGATGCCTGTGTTGACTTCGGGGCAGCAAGAAAGGAAAAGTAAACAGAGAAAAATCCGCAACTCAGAGTATTACGACATGGAAGGTACTTTTGACAGGCTGTATGCAGAAAGTAAGAAAGATAAAACCTTCAACCATCTGATGGAAATCATCGAGAGTGAAGAAAATATCAAGCTTGCATACAGAACGATAAAGAAGAATACAGGAAGTGATACTTCGGGAGTGGATAAAAGGACGATAGCCGACCTTGCAAAGTTAAGCGAGGAAGAATACGTCCGTCTCATACGGAAACAATTCAGTAATTATCATCCACGACCCGTAAGGCGAGTGGAAATACCAAAGCCCAATGGAAAGACCAGACCGCTGGGAATTCCAACTATCGTGGATCGGATCGTACAGCAATGTATTTTGCAGGTCATGGAGCCGATATGTGAAGCAAAATTCAGTGAGAACTCCAACGGGTTCCGCCCGAACCGTTCCGCTGAGACTGCTATTGCGCAATGCATGAGGCTGATACAGGTACAGCATCTGTACCATGTGGTTGACCTCGATATTAAAGGCTTCTTTGATAATATCAGCCATACAAAGCTGATGCGTCAGATATGGGCATTGGGAATTCGGGACAAAAAGCTGCTATGCATTATAAAAGAGATGTTGAAAGCACCTGTTGTTCTGCCAAATGGGGAGAAAACATATCCCACACGGGGTACTCCGCAAGGCGGTATTTTGTCGCCATTGCTTGCAAATATCGTATTAAATGAACTGGACTGGTGGATTGCTTCCCAATGGGAACAGATGCCAACAAAGACAAAATTCAAAACGAGGAGCAATGCGCAGGGAACAGAGATTAAGAGCCACGCTTACAGGGCTCTGCGCCGGAGCAGATTAAAAGAGATGCATGCAGTTCGGTACGCAGATGATTTTAAAATTTTCTGCGCAACACATGAGGATGCTGTCAGAGCATACAAGGCAACAGAGTTATGGCTAAAGGACAGGCTGGGGCTGGAAATCAGCCCTGACAAATCCAAAGTAGTTAATCTCAAAAGACAGTATTCTGATTTTCTCGGGTTCAAGCTGAAAGTCCGTAGAAAGGGTAAGAAATATGTGGTTCGGTCTCATATGAGCGATAAAGCATACAAAAAGGCTCATGATAAAGTCTCGGAAGAAGTAAAGGAACTGGCTCATTCGTCAGATGATAATGTTCAGTTCATGCAGCTTCAGAAATACAACTCTGTAGTTGCTGGACTTCATGAATACTATTGTATTTCCACAGAAGTATCTCATGACTTCAGCAGACTTGCCTTTAGTATCAACAAACAGCTCAGAAACAGACTGAAAGGCGACTTATCCAAAAAGGGACAACTCAGAAATGGGTTCATCAAAGAAAAGTATGGAACAAGCAGACAGATGAGGTTCCTTCATGGACGTCCGGTGGTTCCACTGGGATATGTCCAGCCGAAGAACGCCCAGCATAAAAGGAAATCCATCAATAAATACACGGTCAAAGGTCGGGAACAGATTCATAAGAATCTTGCAATCGACACAGCGACGATGTTATGGCTGATGAGAAATCCTGTAAAGGGTAGAACCATTGAATATGCGGATAACCGTATTTCTTTGTATGCGGCACAGTATGGTAAATGTGCAGTGACGGGAATTCCGATGGATTCTCATGATATTCATTGCCACCATAAAGTGCCGGTAAGCAATGGTGGTTCGGATGAATACGCAAATCTAATTCTTGTCAGCAAAGAGGTTCATATCCTTATCCATGCTTCCTCAGAACCCACGATTGAGAAGTACCTGAAATCCTTAAATCTTGACAATAAACAAATAGAAAAGCTTAACAAACTTCGTAGTATGGCAGAAATGCCACCTATTATTCTTTGAATTTAATGCTGTAACGAAGTGTGTAAGTTGTGTTTAAAACCCTGGACGGCTGAATTCGATGGAGCGCCGTGTGCGGTGAAAGTCGCATGCACGGTGTGGAGCGGGGGAAAATCCGGAGATAACTTCAAAGGATTACCTATCGCTATCCAAGGCTTTGGATCAGGTTCGTCCCGGTGGTGTGGTCGCTTTTGTGACAAGCCG
>ENA-ORRE01002640-ORRE01002640.1-human-gut-metagenome-genome-assembly--contig:-NODE-2640-length-10312-cov-5.824120_pt1 | contig 10312 bp, 10 predicted proteins | sample MGYA00242171_ERZ509126 | MGnify/ENA primary metagenome ERZ509126 (study PRJEB26280, sample SAMEA2338648) | human gut metagenome | biome: human gut; feature: human-associated habitat; material: faeces...
CGGAGGGCCGCGGCATTGTGCCGCGGCCCTTTTTGTATATCCGGAAAATGCTTCGTGATGAAAAAACGCGCGTTCGTTTTTAAAATCCCCCCCCCGAGTGAATTTATTTGTCCATATAGACCGGAGAGGATAAATTTGCGCACATTTGAATTACAAACAAGTATCTCTCTTATGAAAAATTTCTTGCACAAAATTGCGTATGTGCTCGTCATGTGCGCTGCCATGTCCGCGTTCACGGCATGTAGCGACAGCGACAACAAGGGCGGTGGCCCGCTTACCGGTACCCTCAGCGTGGAAACCGGCTCGCTTAAATTCACGAGCGGCACCTATTCGAAGGGATTCGAAGTGAAGACCGACGGTACGGTCGGTGCGATCCAGGTCGATGTGAACTACAAGGGTTCCGAAACCGGATGGATCACCGCGAAAGTGAACGACGGCGACGTGGTGGTCACCGTGGCACGCAATACGGGCGATGCCCGCACGGCGGATGTCGTCCTGAGCGCCAAGGGTGCCGAGTCGGTGACCGTTTCCATCAGCCAGAAGGCCGTCTTCTCGTCGGATCTGGTGGGCAGGTATACGCCCTATGTTCCCGATCCCGAAAATCCGATCGCTAATTTCTTCATCAACCCCGTATACGCTGATATGGATCCGGAAAAGGTGCCGCAGATCGACATGGGTTTCCTTTTCGGTGTTCCCGGATATACCTGGCCCGTTACCACCGTCACGGGTCTGGCCAACCAGCTCGTGGGGATGATGTATGGCGGCGGCCTCACCTATTTCGACTTCAAGGACGACGGGACGATCGGCGCGGGTTACCGCGACATGCTCGGGTTCGACCTGACTGCCGGCCCTACGTTCGGCCCCGAGGTCGAATTCCCCAATGCCGAGACGCTGGAGGTGCTGCCTGTCGATGCGATCACGTATTACACCAAGGACGGCAAGGTCTATTTCGCCATCGACAAGGAGTACCTGACCTATATCGGCCAGGCGGAACTCGAGATGGATCTGCCCCAGATCATCGACGCCCTGCTGGCACAGTACCCGGGCCTTGGGATCGAAGCGACCGACGATTACTATGCCATCCCGCTCAAGTACGGGGTCAAGGATGGCGTTACGACGCTGAAGGTCGACAAGGAGATGATGATGCCTTACATGCCGCTGATCACTTCGCTGGTCGAGGCCTTCCTCCCCGACGGGGATATCGAGGTGTCGCTCGACCCCGAATCCGACCCGATGAAAATCCCGGCCAAGGCGCTGGTCAACTCGTTGCTCGATGCGCTTTTCAACCAGAGCCAATCCATCGAGATCGGCATCGGCCTTACGAAATAGGACGGGCGGCGACAAGTCCCTCGCCAGGCAGGTTGCGGAATTTCCGCAACCTGCTTTTTTCTTTTGTATATCTTGTCTGTCTGAATATTATTTCCTAATTTTGCTTTCGACAACCTAAAACGAATCAATTATGAAGAAAAGTTTCCTTTTGCTGACTGCAATGCTCCTTTGCTATTGCGGTACGGCATTCGGCTGGGGCAAGTCGGGGCATGACGCCATCGCTTATATCGCCGAGTGCAACCTGACGCCCAAGGCCAGGAAGAACATCGAGAAATACCTCGACGGCCGTTCGATCGTCTATTATGCCTCGTGGATGGATCTGTACCGCCATACGCCGGCTTACAAGGTGACTTCGGGCTGGCACGGCGATACGGTGGACGCCGACGGGAAGTACGTTCCCAACGCAAAGGGCGATGCGGTGCAGTGCATCGAGGAGGCGATCGCCAGGCTGAAGGATTACCGCAGCCTGGACGATTCGACGGTGCTGGTGTCGATCAAATACCTCGTGCACCTGGTGGGGGACATGCACTGCCCCGTGCACGTGAAATACCCGTGGTATAAGAATTTCAAGTTCGACCTGAACGGGAGGCCCTGCGAGTTCCATAGTTTCTGGGACAGCGGCGTGCTCGACCTGAACCACCGCTGGGGGTACGTGGAGTATCGTCACCAGTTGGATCGCCTTACGAAGAAGCAGATCCGTGCCCTCGCTGCCGGGACGCCCCGCGACTGGCTCGAAGAGAGCGCCCGGGATTGCCGCGTGATTTACGAGTGGACGAAGCCCGGCCAGAAGTTTACCAAGAACGAGGCCCGCGACCTGCTCAACACGGTACATCCGTTCGCCGAGGAGCAAATCCTCAAGGCGGGCTACCGTTTGGCCGCCGTGCTTAACCAATTATTCGGTTAATTTTGTAATTTTGCAGGCGTGAGGCGGTTTTGTGCGATTCTTGCAGGGGCCGTCATGTTATTAATTCTTACAGGTACGTTATGAAAAAGTATTTTGCAGCCGCAGCGCTGCTCATGATGATGGCCGCCTGCGGGAGCGCCGGCCAGGACAAGAAGCTCGAAGGCACGACATGGAAACTCGCCAGGATGGAGGCGATCCCTGCCGCGGCCGTCGGCAAGGAGGCCGATTTCTTCACTCTGGAGTTCAACGCCGCCGATACGATGGTCGCAGGGCGTACGAACTGCAACCGTTTCTTCGGCAAGTACGAACTCAAAGGCAAGGAGCTCGAACTCAAAAAACTGGGCATGACCCGCATGGCCTGCCCCGACATGCAGTACGAGGATGCCTTCGTCAAGATGCTCGACGAGGTCGACCGATTCGAGATCAAGGGTGCGGAGCTGACCCTCTTCGACGACCACAAGGCGCTGGCCGTGTTCAAGGCCGTCGAAAAAGAGCCTGCGAAGAAATAAACCCGTCCCGTTTGCCGGGAAATGAAACGGGCAGGATGGTAAACCCTGCCCGTTTCTATTTGTAGCCGTAAGGGTGCCGCGCTGGCTCAGTCGAGAGCCGGCAACAGATATTTCCAGATCAGGTCGAGCTGTGTCCCGCCCCGATCCGTATATTCCGTGACGACGACCACGGCATCCTGCCGGGGGGCTACGACGATATATTGCCCGTAGGCACCGTCTGCCCGGTAACAACCGTCGAGCGAACGCCACAACTGGTATCCGTAACCCTGGGCCCATTGGCTTGTGGCACGCAGTGTGGCGACCTGGTCGGCCGGCGTACCGGGACTGATGTTCGACACCTGCTCCCGGGTGGCTTCCCCGACCCACCATGCCGGGAGAATCCGTTTGCCCTCCCACATGCCGTTTTGCAGCAGGAGCTGGCCAATTTTGGCCATGTCTTCCGTTTTCAGGAAAAGTCCCCAGCCGCCGCAGTTGATGCCCTGCGGCGATTCCTGCCATTTGATCCCGCCGATGCCCAGCGGGCGGAACAACCGGGGCGTCAGATAGTCGCAGACCTTTTGGCCGGAGACCCGCTGTACGATTGCCGAAAGCATGTAGGATGCGAGGTTGTTGTATACGAAGACCTTGCCGGGTGCATGGACGACCGGGTAGGAAAGAAACTGTCCGACCCAGTCCTCGTCGCTCGAACGCACCAGGTCGAGGCGGTCGCGGTCGTGCCCGCACGACATGCTCAGCAGGTGGCGCACCTCCATATTTTTCAGGTTCCCGCTCACCGAGTCCGGCAGCTTGTCCGGAAAGAACGAAATGACCTTGTCGTCGAGGCTGAGCCGTCCTTCGCCGATGGCGATGGCGACAGCCAGCGAATTGACGGTCTTGCTGACCGAATAGACGTATTGGGGCTTTCCGGGTGCGCCTTCGTGCATCCATCTCTCTGCGACCACGTCTCCGTGGTGGAGAATCATCAGGCTGTGCTGTTCGATCCCGGCTTTTTCTACTTCGGACAGGTACTGCCGTACGGCTGCCCGGAGGGCGGCATCCGCCTGTCGCCGGGGCAGGGGGTGTTCGTTTTCGCCCGCGGCCGGGTACTCGGCCGACGGATTGGCTGCATGTGCGCCTACGGGCAGGGCGCAGACGATGCAGAAAAGGGATAAAAGGAGGAGCTTATTCATGGGTAGTACGTGTTTTACAGGATAAAGATAGGGAAAATTATGCAAAAATCTGGAGCCGGAGGTGTTTGCCGCCGAGAACGGCAGGGTGCCGGAAAACACAAGCGGCCTCCCGAAAGGGGAAGCCGCTTGTGTGGTGTTTCTTATGGAACGCTTACTCGCTTAGGGGAGTTACGCTCACGTACGATTTGCCTGCGCCTTTCTTGCAGAATTCGACGGTGCCGTCTACAAGGGCGAAGAGCGTGTGGTCTTTACCGATACCCACGTTTTCACCGGGGTTGTGAACCGTGCCGCGCTGACGAACGATAATGTTGCCCGCCTTTGCGAACTGCCCACCGAATAGTTTGACGCCGAGTCGCTTGCTTTCCGACTCGCGGCCGTTCTTCGAACTACCTACACCTTTCTTGTGTGCCATTTCTCTTCAGTTTTAAAGGTTATGCAACAATTTCCTCGACAAGGACCTGTGTCAGATACTGACGGTGGCCGTTGCACTTCTGATATCCCGTTCTGCGCTTTTTCTTGAAGACCAGGACTTTGTCGTCCTTCAGATGCTTCAGGATCTTGCACTTCACCGAGGCGCCTTTCACTACAGGTGCACCTACTTTGACCTGACCGTCGTTGTCTGTGAGCAGGACTTTGTCGAAACTTACGGACGAATTTTCTTCGCCCTGAAGACGGTGGACATAAAGTTTCCGACCTTTCTCAGCTTTAAATTGCTGACCTGCAATCTCTACTATAACGTACATTTAATGCGATAATATGTATTTGAACATAATTCGGAGTGCAAATATACGCATATTTATTTTATAAGCAACACCCCGCACGAATTTTTTTCGGCACAGTCGGCTCTGGCATGGTTTAGGCAGGGGCGCAGCGGACGGTGCCGCATGGCGCCGCGCTGGCGCCCGGCGACGGCGGGCGGCCCGCACCGGAGGTTTTATCTTGCGCCGAAGCTGCTCGGGGTGGTTCGGCGTGAAATAGCTGTTAAAAATTTCACAATGTCATAAATTCTTGTTACCTTTACCATGGCAACCAAAGTTTCCGAACTCAAAAAAAGAGCTACGATGATAAACGACAAGGTGAGGATGTACCTGCTGCCGCCGCTCATCAATGCGGCAGTCAGGGCCGGTGCCTCGATAATGAATGTCTATAAAAACCTCGACGATTACGATATAAGCCTCAAAGACGACAAGACGCCGATCACGCTCGCCGACCGGCTGGCGCACAAAACCATCCGCGAATACCTGGGCCCGACGCGCATCCCGATCCTGAGCGAGGAGGGGCGCGAGATGCTCTACGACGAGCGCCGCAACTGGGAGCTCTACTGGCTGGTCGACCCGCTCGACGGGACGGTCGAATTTATCAAGGGGAACAATGAATTTACGGTCAACATCGCCCTGATGGAGAACAATGTCTGCATGGGGGCGGTGATTTACGTGCCCTATTTCGAGAAGCTGTATATCGCGGGGCGGGATGCAGGCTCGTATGTCAAGGAGCATGTGGCGCCCGATTCCGGGGCGGAATATACCTACGATGAGATCGTCACCGGGTGGACGCGGCTGGCCGGGGAGGGGCCTCACGACCATCCGCGCGTGGCCCTTTCGCGTTCGCACCAGACGCCCGAGACCGCCGAGCATATCGCCCGCCTGCGCGAGGCGCACCCCGACCTGGAGATCGTCGAACAGGGCAGTTCGTATAAGTTCTGCCTGCTGGCCGAGGGGCGGGTCGACTATTATGTCCGCACGACGCATACTTACGAGTGGGACACGGCGGCCGGGGAGCTGATCCTCGCCGAGGCCGGCGGCCGGACGCGCACGCTGCCCGACGACGGGGTGCTGCGCTACAACGAAAAAGACCTGCGCAACCCGTGGTTCGTCTGCCGGTCGAAGTACTGCAAGATTTGACGCCGCAGCAATGCGGAACCGGTAAGTCAGGGCGGATTTGTTTCCGCCTTTTTTCGTGTGCTTGCCCCGTTGTGCTGTTTTTACTTGGAATAGTTGCACTTTCGGGCAAAAACTGTTAATTTAGATGTGTCAAAGCTTGCCTCCCATGAAAAAAATCTCCCTGTTCTGTATGCTGGGATTGTTGCTCGGCGTATCCTGTTCGAAGGAAAAAGTAAAGCCGCCCGCCATGACCGATGATACGGTGGCCGTATTCGGCGATGACGCATTCGGGGCATTTTGCCTGCGGACGTACGACCGTAACGGGGATGGTGTACTTACGGTCGGTGAAATCAAAAATGTGGTGTCGCTGGATTTTGACGATAAGGATATCCGGTCGCTGGACGGGATCGAATACTTTACCGGATTACAGTCTTTATATTGTAACCAATCTGCCGGGGGTAATCTGGTGCGGCTCGATGTCAGCCGGAATGCGGAACTCAGGACTTTGTGTTGTGCGGGGAACAAACTCGAAGAACTCGTTGTGGATGGCCTCCGGAACCTAAGCCGTGTCGATTGTGCGGCCAATAACCTGGAAAAACTCGATTTGCAAAATTTACCTGTGTTGACCTTTTTGCTTTGCCGGAATAACCGGCTTCGCAACCTGGACTTTTCCGAAACTCCCGGCTTGAAATCCATAGATTGTGCGAATAACGGGATTTCCGCGCTTGATGTGAGGCCGTGCGGGGATATTACTATGATTTGGTGTGAGGGCAATGCGGGGATGCGGATCTCGCTGGATTGGCGGCAGGCACCGGGCATATTTGGTGACGACGATGTCGTTTTGGAGGTGGCCGGAGATGAAAACCTTGTCTTTGCCGATGCGGCGGTAGAGGCGGCACTGGCCGCAAGGAATTTTGATAAGAACGGGGACGGGCGGATTTCCCGCCATGAGGCGGTTTATGTCCGGGAGTTGTTCGATACCGATTGCAGCGGGTTCGAATCCCTCTCTGATTTTAGTTATCTTATCAATTTGTACTGGTGTGAGTTGGTGTGTGCGGATAAGGGGGCGTGCAAACTGCGCTCGCTGGATTCTTTTGCCCGGAACGGGCTCTTGTATAATCTGGATTTGAGGAACCTGCCGGTGGCAGATGTCGATTTGTCGAGATATCCTGCTTTGAAATACGTGAGGATGTCGGGCTGCGATGTGGAGGAGCTCGATGTGAGCGGGTTGCAATATTTGGAAAGCCTGGTCTGTGACAATTCGCCCGTCTTGAAAACCGTATTTTTCAGGAATAGTGCCCAATACGACCGGATGTCATGGATCAACCTCGATAAGCACATCCTGATAAGGTTCAAGGAGAGCGATTGATACGAAAAAGAGGAGCATCACTCCTCTTTTTTCGTTGTCTGTTCGATGTCGCACGCCGAGCAGTTGCCCGAACAGCCCGCGTCGGCGCAGTCGGTTTGTCCGGAGTCCTCGCGCGATTCCTGCACGGCGCACTTGATGCCCAGCCGCTGCATGTTCTTGTTGGTCGATATTTCCGAGTCGATATGGTGCCCCTTGATCATCAGTGTCAGCGACATGCCCACTACGAAGAGGGCTACGGCGCCGAGGGCGAAGAGGAAAACGATTAACCACGTTGGCATGACGATATAGGTATTTTTATGTGCTGAAATTTTGGCTTTCGGCCACAAATGTATACATTTGTAAGATAAATTGCAAAAATGCTGCCTTATCCTGTCGGCGGGCGGCGCTGAAACGAAACGACAACAGACGCAATACTATGAAAATCGTGATAGCGGGTGCGGGCGAGATGGGGAGCCATCTGGCGAAAATGCTCAGTGGCAACGGCCACGACATTACCATCATCGACGCCGACCAGAAGTTGCTTTCCGACGTGGGGAGCCTTGCCGACGTGATTTCGGTCGAGGGCGATTCGACGACCTTCGCCGTGCTCCGCAAGGCGCAGGTGCGCAAGTGCGACCTGTTCATCGCTGTGAACCACGTGGAGAACGACAATGTCGTGGCGGCGATGCTGGCCAAGAAGCTCGGGGCCAAAAAAGCCATCGCCCGCATCGACAACAACGAATACCTGGAACCCAACAACAAGGAGATGTTCATCGACATGGGCATCGACTACCTGTTCTACCCCGAGAAGGTTGCGGCCAGCGAGGTCATCAACCTCCTGGGGCATACCTCGACCACGGAGTTCGTCGATTTTTCGAGCGGTAAGCTCTCGCTGGTGGTTTTTCACCTGGAGCCGACCTCGCCCCTCGTGGGCAAGCCGCTGGAAGGGTTCGATGACGACGAGGCCCCGCTGAGCTACCGCACGGTGGCCATCACGCGCGGCGGGCAGACGATCATCCCGCGCCGCGGCGAATTGTTCATGGAGGGCGACGCGATCTATGTGATCGCCCGCCAGGATGCCGTGAAACAGGTCATGGAGTTCTCGGGACAGTCGAACATCGAGATCAAGAACATGATGATTCTGGGCGGGTCGCGCATCGGCATCCGCATCGCCACGGAGTTGCAGGACGAGGTGAACATCAAGCTCATCGACTACAACGCCGAGAAGGCCTACCGGCTGGCGGAGATGCTCGAAAAGACCCTCATCATCAACGAGGACGGCCGCAACACCGAGGCCATGATGGAAGAGGGGCTTTCGAACATGGACGCCTTCGTGGCCGTGACGGGGCGCAGCGAGACCAACATCCTCGCGGCGATGCTCGCCAAGCGCATGGGCGTCAAGAAGGTGATCGCCGAGGTCGAGAACCTCAATTACATCAACCTGGCCGAGTCGATCGGCATCGACACGATCATCAACAAGAAACTGGTGACGGCGTCGAACATCTTCCGCTTCACGATGTCGACCGACGTGCAGGCCATCAAGTGCCTTACGGGCAGCGACGCCGAGGTGCTGGAATTCATCGTCAAGCCCAATGCGCCGGCCGTGAAGAGCCGCATCAAAGACCTGGGGCTGCCCGAGGATACGATCATCGGCGGCATCGTGCGCGGCGACAAGGTCTTCATCGCCGTGGACAACATGGAAATCAACCCCTACGACCGCGTGGTGGTCTTCGCCATGCCTGCGTCGGTGGGCAAAGTGGGATACTTTTTTAACTGACGACGGCGCTGTCGGGCCCGGCGTGCGCCGGGGCCCGCACACCGGCGGAAAATGAAACCGAACAGACAAGTGTCGTTTAGAAGCATATTATTCAAGGCCTGGTTTTCGCAGCGCGAGCGGGCTATCGACCGTTTCCGGCGCCGTCCTGCCGAGACGCAGGAGCGTATCTTCAGGCAGTTGCTGCGCCGCGGGCGCGGGACGGAATTCGGGTGGAGGTACGACCTGGGGCATGTCCGCAGCGTGGAGCAGTTCCAGTCGATGGTCGAGACGTTCGATTACGAAACCTTCAAACCCTATATCGAAAAGATGCTGGCCGGGGAGCGTAACGTCACCGCGCCGGGGCGGGTGAAACTCTTTGCCCGCTCGTCGGGCACGACTTCCGACCGGAGCAAGTACATCCCCGTCACGGAGGAGTCGCTCTGGTGGAATCACACGCTCGGCATGCGGGACGTGGCGACGGTATTCGCGGCCAACAACCCGAAAACGAAGGTCTTCGACGGCAAGACGCTGACCCTCGGCGGGTCGTGCAGCCGCGAGGGGCGCAACCTTGTGGGTGACCTGTCGGCGGTGCTGATCCACGAAACGACGTTCTGGAGCGGCTGGTTCCGGGCGCCGCGCACCGCCACGGCGATCATCCCCGATTTCGACCGCAAGGTCGAGGCCATCTGCCGCGAGTGCACGGGCGAAAATATCACGGCCTTCGCCGGGGTGCCGTCGTGGAACCTGGCGATGATGCGCCGCGTGCTGGATTATACGGGGCGGGAGAACCTGCTCGAAGTGTGGCCCAACCTCTGCATGTTCGCCCACGGGGGCGTGGAGTTCGCTCCCTACCGCCGTTCGTTCGAGGCGCTGATCCCTTCGGACAGGATGCAGTACATGGAGACCTACAACGCCTCGGAAGGGTTCTTCGCGCTGGCCGACGACCCGTCGCGGAGCGACATGCTGCTGATGCTCGACTACGGCAATTTCTTCGAGTTCCGCAGCGGGGATACCGTCGTGCCGCTCGAAGGCGTGGAATGCGGCAAGGTCTACGCCATGCTCATCACGTCGAACAACGGCCTGTGGCGCTACGAGATCGGCGATACGGTGGAATTCACTTCGACGAATCCCTACCGCATTCGTTTCGCGGGGCGTACGAGACAGTATATCAATGTCTTCGGCGAGGAATTGATCGTCGACAACGCCGACCGCGCACTGCTGGCCGCCTGCAACGAAACGGGGGCCGTGGTCGGGGAATATACCGTGGCGCCGTGCTACATGTCGCTGCGCGAGCGGGGCGCCCACGAATGGATCCTGGAGTTCGAGCGCGAGCCCGACAGCCACGAGCATTTCGCCGAGGCGCTCGACCGCGAACTGCGGGCCGTGAATTCGGACTACGACGCCAAACGCCGCACGA
>ENA-ORRE01002642-ORRE01002642.1-human-gut-metagenome-genome-assembly--contig:-NODE-2642-length-10298-cov-10.718637_pt1 | contig 10298 bp, 8 predicted proteins | sample MGYA00242171_ERZ509126 | MGnify/ENA primary metagenome ERZ509126 (study PRJEB26280, sample SAMEA2338648) | human gut metagenome | biome: human gut; feature: human-associated habitat; material: faeces...
GGTAGGGGCTTTTGCTGCGTGCTGCTCCAAATCATGGTTCAGTGCGGGCAGCTCCGCATAGGTGGTGTAGTTGCAGCGGGAACAGGTGTCGTAAGCATCCCAGCCGATTTCCGTACAGGTAGGGGCTTTTGCTGCGTGCTGCTCCAGATCATGATTCAGCGCGGGCAGCTCTTTGCGGGTGGTATAGTCGCAGCGGGAGCAGGTTTCGTAAGCATCCCAGCCGATTTCCGTACAGGTAGGGGCTTTTGCTGCGTGCTGCTCCAAATCATGGTTCAGTGCGGGCAGCTCCGCATAGGTGGTGTAGTTGCAGCGGGAACAGGTGTCGTAAGCATCCCAGCCGATTTCCGTACAGGTAGGGGCTTTTGCTGCGTGCTGCTCCAAATCATGGTTCAGTGCGGGCAGCTCCTGATAGGTGGTGGTATAGTTACAACGGGAGCAGGCTTCGTAAGCGTTCCAGCCGATTTCCGTACAGCTGGGGGCTTTTGCATCGTGATGCACCAAATCGTGATTATTTGGGTCTTTTTCGCCGTATTCCGCGCCGCATTTTTCGCAGGTTTTGCCTTTGGTGCAGGTGGGCGTTTCGGTACCGCCGGTATGTACCTTTAAATACGAAACATTGCCATCGTTGTGGCAGTTCTGGCATTCAGTTACATAAACCCTATGACTGTTCGAATCATATTTTCTGTATCCGAGGATCTCACGTGTCTCCGTACTCCCACAGTTTTTGCAGCGCACCGTGGTTGTTTCTGCCGCCGCTTTTAACACGATCCCCGGTATCAGGCACACCATTGCCAGCACCGTCAAACACCGGATCAGCCATTTTTTCATGTTACTCCCTCCTTGTCATCAAACCTTGTTATCCTTTCAGATCAAACTGCACGGACAGCGATGCAAGCACGGCATCTACCACCTTCCGCGCCTGGGCAAGCATATCGATCTCCGCCACAAAAGCGATGACCTGCTCGCGCTCCTGCGCGGGGACCTGCAGCGCACTCAGACTCATACTCAGATAGCGCCGTATTTTGCGCTCCAGTGTAAAGTAGGGGTCGCACCGCCGTGCCATGTAGCCGCGCATCATGCCAGCCGTGCCCAGCTCCATCTCGTAGAAATCGCACTCGGCGCACCCGGGCAGGTACGCGCTGAACGCCGCCTGCAGCTCGGCCGTGGTGCTGCGGTGGATGATCTCCGCCGTGGCGGGGAAGGTGTACGCTTCCACATAGATATCCCGCAGATTCTCGCTCAGCTCGGTCACCGCCAGCTGCAAAGCCGTCTCCACCGCGTAGAGGTACACCGGCGAGGGGGCGTTTGCCGCCAGCGGCCTTACCGCGCCGAACTGCCTGCTGAACATCATGCCGATCAGCTCGGTCAGCACACCGTCCTTGGTGCGGAAAATATTCTGGAACGACCCGGCGGAAACATCTGCTTCCTTTAAAATTTCTGCCACCTTGGTGTTCGTGTAGCCTTTTTCCAGAAAAAGCCGGACACAGGCGGTCAGGATCCGCCGTTTTGCTTCTTTGCTGTCGTATCTGCGCGCCATTGGAAATCATCCTTTTCTATAATTGGTCTCTGACCCAATTATATATTGATTTGAAAATTGTGTCAAGTAAACTTTTAAGGCCGTATTTTGGGCAGTTTGACGAGGGAGAGCTTTCTGCGGGTGCGCATCCGGGCAAAACAAAGCGCAATGGACATTGCTGTTATCCGCTGCCGCAGCCAGACAGTTCGCGGCAGCAAAAAAGAGGCCACCGATCGGGGTGACCTCTTTTCAGCGTATTTTCAGCGTAAATCCCGCAGCAGGCGAACCCACCATCTCCATGACGGCTCTTTTGGAGTTGCTCTTTGCGTAAGATTGCAAGATAAATCTTATTTCTGACAGAAAGAGCCGGACCCGTGCAACGAGTCCGGCCCTTTCTGTGCTTTGGTTGGATCTTAAGCAAAGTTATGGTAAATGAAGAAGTTGGCTTTGGGAGTTTACAGCAGGCTCAGTGCTTCCTCGTCTGCCACAAGGATGCAGTCCGGATGCAGCTGCAGGATGCTGCCGGGGCAGGCAGGGGTCACAGGGCCGGTCACGGCGTCCTTGACGGCCTGTGCCTTGGCTTTACCGTTGGCTACCACCAGCACCTTGCGTGCCTGCATGATGGTCTTGATGCCCATGGTGTATGCCTGTTTGGGGACAAGGGCCTCGTTGCCGTCAAAGAAGCGCTTGTTGGCTTCGATGGTGGTGGGAGCAAGGTCGATGCAGTGGGTCTCCAGCTCAAAGGCTTCGCCCGGCTCATTGAAGCCGATATGACCATTGGGGCCGATGCCCAGCAGCTGCAGGTCGATGCCGCCCAGCTTGTGGATGATACCGTTGTAACGGGCACACTCAGCGGCGGTGTCCAGATTGGTGCCGTCCGGCAGGTTGGTCTTGGCCGGGTCGATATTCACCTTGCTGAACAGGTTCTCATTCATGAAATACCAGTAGCTCTGGGGATGCTCCTTGGGCAGGCCGCGGTACTCGTCCAGATTGACAGTAGTGACCTCGGAGAAATCCAAATCGCCTTTGTTGTACCAGTCCACCAGTTGGGCATAAGTGCCCACCGGGGTGCCGCCGGTGGCAAGACCCAGTACACAGTCCGGCTTCATGATGACCTGTGCGGAGATGATGTTGGCCGCTTTGCGGGACATATCCTGATAATCTTTTGCGCGGATGATCTTCATAATAACGCTCCTTTTATAGTACCGTTACGCCTGCGTTCCGGCAGGCCTGTAAAAATTCTACGGGCAGCTTTCCGTCCGAGATCACAATATCAATATCGGACAGCTCGCAGATGTGGAATGTACTTTTCAGTCCGATCTTGGAGGAATCCAGCAGCACGGCTTTCTGCTCACAGTCACAGCGGCGGAGCACGGTCTGCTTGAGCCGTGCTTCATCCTCCACGCCGCAGGTAAAACCGGTTTCCGGGCTGTAACTGGTCACGCCCAGCAGCAGCAGATCAAAGTTGATGCCCTCCATCGTCTGGATGCTCTGTGCACCGCAGACGCTCAGGCTGAACCGGTTCAGTCTGCCGCCCGGCAGGGATACATTGGGCTTTTCCAGCTTTGCCAGCTCCATGGCGCAGCTCAGGCCGCTGGTGTAGATGAGCATGGGCTGATCCGGGATGCACCGGGCCACTGCTGTGGCGGTGCTGCCGGAATCCAGAAACAGGGTGGTGTTGGGGCGCAGCAGAGCAGCGGCTTTTTCGGCAATGATCTGCTTTGCTTCGGCATTGCGGGCGGCACGGCGGCTCAGCAGGTCGTCTGTGCCTACCACCTGCTCCACCGACTTGACACCGCCATGCACCCGCACCACACGGCGGGCTTCATCCAGTGCTTTCAGGTCGGTGCGCAGGGTCATTTCCGAAACGGAAGGGAAAGCTTCCTTGAGCTGGGCAAAGCTAATGCTGCCTTTGCGGTTCACCAGCTCCACGATTTGATTGCGGCGTTGTTCCATGGGGGATTCCTCCTGTCTGCGTTTGTCCTGTCCCATGGCACGTTCTGCTTAGTCCTCCGGGTTGAAGTTTGCCAGCAGATATTCCTCTGCTTCCGGGCACCACAGGCCGTTGTGGGCATCCACGATGTCAGCCAGTGCGGTATAGCGGGGGTCGTTGTCCTGTTCGCCCTTGGCACGCAGATCGGTCAGGGCGATGAGGGGCATGGTCAGGTGGGTGTAGATCAGCTTTTTGCCGCCGGGGATCTTGGGCAGGTTGAGGGTGGTCTCAGCAGCGGCGTTCAGACCGCCGATGTGGGTGACCATCACAGCCGGATCGATGCGCTTAGCGGCGGTCAGTTCCAGCGACTCGATCATGTCGGCGGTATTACCGCCGGTGGTGCCCATGACATGGGTAGAATTGTAGTGCACATCGTAGAAGTTCATCTTGGCGCTGAACTGCTTGTCGGTGGGGCCTGCAAAGAAGTTCAGGCAGCCGTCACGACCCAGTACAGCACTGGACAGCTCCACCACCGGCGCGATGGGGGCGTAGCAGAACACATCATCAAAGCCGGTACCGCCGGTCAGCTTCCGCAGCTCGGCAGCGGGGTCTGCCATGTTGGCGGTATTGACGAAGTACAGGTCGATGCCGTCCTTCTCCTTGACCTCCTTCGGGGGGAAGAGGGACTCCGCACGGGCCAGACGATCCTCGTTGATATCGGTGACCACCACCATGCCGGGGCGCACATCACGGTGCAGTGCGTAGGTCAGAGCACCCAGGCCCATGGGGCCTGCACCGGCCAGAATCGCCAGCTTGCCACCCTTCTTGATGCCCATATCGTGATGGTACACACCCATCTTGGTGTGGTAGGCGGCGTTGAAAGCACCGATGGAGCAGCTCATAGGCTCGGCCAGAGAAGCCTCGTAGTAAGCACGGCCCTTGTACTCCAGCAGGCAGCCCAGTTCCATGACCTCGGCAGGGATGATGCAGTAGGTGGCGTCGCCGCCGAAGAACTCGTAGGAGTAGCCGGGGCTCCACATGGTGCCCTTGTAGTTCAGGGCGGGCTGCAGGGTGAACTTCATGCCGGGCTTGAACTTGTCCTGATGCGCCTTGCCCACCTTGACGATATCACCGGCGAACTCGTGACCCATGATGGCGGGGTGCTCGGCTACATCCGGATGCACACGCTTGTGCGCAGTGCCTCCATCAGCCGGGGCGTTTCGATCAGCTGCCCGCTGACATTCTGCATGACCTCCACCGGGACGCCGTTCCCGTCATCCGGGGCCAGCAGCACCAGTGCCCCCAGCACGATGCGCCCCGGCTCATAGACCGGCGGCTGTGCCTGCAGATAGCCCAAGCGGCAGTCCTTTACCGCACTTGTCCTGCAATGGAGCAGCAGGGCATACAGGGATTTGATGTAGGTATCGCCCAGCGTTTCACGGCGGCGAAGCTGCTGCTCCACCAGCCGGGCGTCCGCTTCCTGCGGGCAGAACAGCTGCGCCGCTGCATGGATGAGGGCAGCGCGGCTGCCGGGAACCTTGACGGGCTGGATGGTCAGATGTTCCAGCAGCCCGGTCATGGACCGGGTCAGGCGCGCATAATACTGCAACTTGGAGCCTGCACAGGCTGTATCCTGCACGGGCTGCACCGCCGGTTCCGGTTCTGCGCGGTTCTGGCTGTACCGCGTGATAGCGTCCTTCAGCACGGCACGGTCTGGCTCCAGCAGGGAAGGGCTGATGCACACCGCCGGGTAATCCAGTTCCAGCGGCACGGTGGAGATAATGAAGTCGATTTTTCTCCGACGCAGGTCGGCAGTGTTCAGCTCCCGCACCGAGCAGCACCCCTCTACCTGCAAAGAGGGAAACTCGTTTCCCAGCCGGGAAGCCAGAAAGCGGCTGGAACCCATGCCCAGCGGACAGGCCACTACCACCCGCAGCCGCAGCCGGAACATGGCATTCTGTTCCAGCACTGCGCCAAAGTGCATGGCAAGGTAGGCCGCTTCGTCGTCCGAGATGGCGGGCAGAACGAATTGCTGCTGCACCGCATCACAGGCGGCGCGGGTGGCTTTCCACAGGCCGGGGTAGGCGGTGCGGATGGTGTCCAGCTGGGGGTTTTCGGTACGAATGTTCTGCTCCACCCGCAGCAGCATGGGGCGCAGGTGGCAGTACAGGTCATCCCGCAGGGAGGTGTAACCGGAAAGGTCTGTGTGCAGCGCCTTTTCCATTTCCCGGATAAGGGCGGCTTCCAGATTCCGCAGTTCCATCTCCTGCGCACTGCCCCAAGGATCCTCTGCGCCCAGATAAGCAGCGAGATAAAGTTCCAGATACTGCGCTTCCTCAGGCGGCAGGGTCAGCCCGAAGGCGCGGTTCAGCGCCGCCACCAGCCGGGCAGCATGATTGCCCGCCGGGCGCAGCCCTCTGGGGGCGCTGCCCTTGTCGCCGCCCTGCCGCAGCTGCTGAATGGTCAGGGTGCAATGGATCGCCAGCGCCAGAAAGCCTGCATCCGGCAGATGGAGCTGTTCTTCCTGTTCAAACTGCTGCAAAGCCGCCCAGACCTTTTCGGCCGTTTTTGTATCCAGCAGGGTCGAGAAGATCTCGTTTTCCGGCATCCGTCCGCAGAGCACCTCTGCCAGTTCCTTTTCCGGCATACTGCTGCGCAACAGGGCAGACACCACCCTCCGGTAGGAAGAAGCATCCCCCTGCAGCCAGACCCCCACGCCGGGGCGGCGGAACATCTCCACCCGGTAGGGGTGTAGCTTGGTCTCAAGTTCATCCAAGTCTGCAGACAGCGTGCTTTCCGAAACGCCAAGCGCCCGTGCCAGTACCGCTGTTTTGCAGGGCTCCTGCTCGCTGAGCAGCCTTGTCAAAAGCTGCTGCCGCCGCTCTGCGCGGGAAAGTTCTTTCCTGTCGCCGCTGTTCAGCTGGGTGCGCAGTGCGTCTCGCCGCTCCGGCGCTTCATCCAGCAGCAGACCCTTGCCGGGATTCCGCACAAAATGCGCCCCGGCAGCCTGCATCCACTGCTCCACAGCGGGCAGCTCCCGCAGCACGGTGCGGCGGCTGACCCCGATGCTTTCAGCCAGCGCCGCCGCCGTCACCCAGCCCTGCGGAAGGCTGAGCAGCTGCTCGATCAGCTTCCGTGCATTTGCCGACAGTTCCTCACGATACACCGCACCCATGTTGCTTCTCTCCTTTTCCCAAAAGTTACCCATTGCTTCTATTGTAGCATAGTGCCACCCCGTCTGCCAGCCCCCAACGCAGAAAAGAAGTTGTGTGTTTTTTGTCACCATTGCCCGGTGACAAAAGCTTCCTTGTTCCCGTCTTGTATCCCGGCGCATCAGCAAATATGCACAAATCACCCGCGCATCCATTGGAAATGTTGCCGTATCAGCCCACTGGTGTCACCATCCTCCGGTGACAACCCCACCGCTTGTCACCATTGAAATCCGGCGCAGTATCGGCTAGAATAGTGCCAGAACGAAACGAAAGCTCCTCCGAACAACCGTCCGCAGGCCGCAGCTCCCATGCCACAGGAGCTGCACCGCCTGCCTTTCAAGTGAAAAAGGAGAGCTACAAATGAAAAACGCTGTTTCCCGCTTTGGCAAGTTCCTCAGCGGCATGGTCATGCCGAATATCGGCGCATTCATCGCGTGGGGCTTCCTCACTGCTCTGTTCATTGAAGCGGGCTGGTTCCCCAACGAAAAGCTGGCCAGCATGGTCTCCCCGATGCTGACCTACCTGCTGCCCATCCTCATTGCAGGGCAGGGCGGCAAGATGATTGCAGGCGACCGCGGCCGTGTCATCGCCGCCATCGCCGTGGTGGGCTGCATCTGCGGCTCGGACTACACCATGCTGATGGGCGCCATGGTCATGGGCCCTCTGGCCGGCTGGGTCATCAAGCAGTTCGATAAGAAGGTGGAAGGCCATATCCCCGCCGGTTTCGAGATGCTGATCAACAACTTCTCCATCGGCATTCTGGGTATGCTGCTGGCCATCCTCGGCTACTACGTCATCGGCCCGTTCATGACCGCCATCCTCACTGTGCTGACCGCCGGTGTGGACTTCCTTGTGGCACACAGCCTGCTGCCGCTGGTGTCCATCTTTATTGAGCCTGCCAAGGTATTGTTCCTGAACAACGCCATCAACCACGGCATCTTCAGCCCCATCGGTGCAAGTCAGGCTGCTGAGACCGGTCGTTCCATCATGTATATGCTGGAAGCCAACCCCGGTCCCGGTCTTGGTGTCCTGCTGGCCTACTGCTTCTTCTGCAAGGACGACACCACCCGCCAGTCCGCTCCCGGTGCTGTCATCATCCACCTGCTGGGCGGCATCCACGAGATCTACTTCCCCTACATCCTGATGAATCCCGTGATCATCATCGCCCCCATCGTGGGCAACTTCTGTGCCATCCTGTTCTACTCTATGACCGGTGCAGGTCTGTCCGGTCCTGCTTCTCCCGGTTCCATCATCGCCTACATGGCAATGGCTCCCCGGGATTCCATTCTCACCGTTCTGCTGGGCGTTGTCATCGCCGGTGCTGTTTCCTTTGTTCTGTCCTCGGTCATTCTGAAAGCGACCTCCGGTCACACCAAGAGCCTGACCGACGCCCAGAACGAAATGAAGGAGATGAAGGCACAGGCTAAGGGCGAGATCCCCGAGCCTACTGCCGTAAATGTCGGCCAGATCCGCAAGATCGTCTTTGCCTGCGATGCCGGTATGGGTTCCAGCGCCATGGGTGCTACCAAGTTCCACAACCGCATTAAGGCGGAGCGCCCCGACTTGACCGTGACCAACTCCAGCGTGGATACCATCCCCGCCGACGCGGACGTAGTGGTCTGCCAGCGCGTTCTGGCTGACCGCGCCGCCAAGTGCGCCCCGCAGGCACAGCTTGTTACATTGGATAACTTCCTTGCAGATCCGCATCTGGACGCATTGTACAACGCACTGACCTCCACTTCCCCGGCACTGGATGCCAAGGCCGAAGCTGCCGCCAACGAGGAGATCGTATCCGACCTGCGCAATGCAGCCGTAGCCCCTCTGGCGGCTGCCGTGACCGAGGCTTCCAAAGCCAACGGTTCCGTGATGAAGATCCAGGCGGAGGACATCCAGCTGGGTCTGCCCTCCGTCACCAAGGAGGAGGCCATCCGTGCCGCCGGTGCGCTGCTGGCAAAGCGGGGCTATGTGGATGACAGTTACGCCGATGCCATGGTGGAGCGCGAAAAGCTGGTGAGCACCTACATGGGCATGGGCGTAGCCATTCCCCACGGCACCAGCCAGAAGAAGGGCACCGTTAAAAAGTCCGGCGTTGTCCTGCTGCAATATCCGCAGGGCGTGGACTTCGGCGATGAAAAAGCCTACCTCGTGTTCGGCATTGCCGGTGTCGGCAACGACCATCTTGACCTGCTGGGCAATGTCTGCGAGATCCTTGAAGACGAGGATGCGCTGGAACAGCTCAAGACCACTTCCGATATGAACTATGTGCTGGAGCACTTACAATAACGATTCCAAAAAGGAGAGATTTTTATGAAGAGCATCGATATCACCATTCAGGACAAAGAAGGTCTGCACGCCCGTCCCGCCGGTATCCTGAGCAAAGCTGCCAAAGGCTTTGAGAGCAAAGTCACTATGACTAAGAACGGCAAAGTCGCCGACATGAAGAAGATCTTTGCCGTAATGGGTCTGGCCGTGAAGTGCGGCGAGACCGTGACCATCGCCGCCGATGGCCCGGACGAGGATGCCGCCATCGAAGAATTGACCAAGCTGTGCAAGGACGCATGACTTCTCCCTCCGTCTATGACCATTCTGCATAAATACTGCTGACGCAAAACCGCTCCGGGCAGAACGTTCGGAGCGGTTTTACTGTCAGTATGCGTTTTTCATCACCGTGTTTTCCAGAAAGCTGAAAAACACATCGTATTCATTTGGGGTCAGCATTTTGGGAGAACTCATGATCACAAGATCATGCCCGTGGTTTCCCACATGATAGGGTGGATGAGTGTGAGAATAGGGGTTTTCCAAAACCCTCTTGACGAATTTCACATACAGTAGTATTTTTCCTGTAAATCCCACCGTCTTTGTGGATTGGTTTGAAACCACCCACAAAATGTGGTCGTGTTCATTTTGAACACAGGCACAGAAAGTGGTCGGTTATCACCGTGAGACCCACCACTTCCGTGAGGAAAAGTCCACGAAAGAACTTACCGTCCCGCAACACACCCGATTCATTTTGCCGCTTACTTCACCCGACAAAATCCATCGCTGCGCTGCGTGGGCGGTATTTTTCTTTTATGGTCACTTGTCGGGGCGGAGGCCCCTCCATCTTGCTAACGCAAGACCGTTCGGTCGCTCAAAAGCCCCACTGGGGCTTTTGTTGCTGCGCAAACGCGGCATTTTGCTTTCCGAAGAAACAAAAAATCCGAACCCTTCTCCTATTGAGAAAAGGTTCGGATTTTCATTATTTGGTGCGATGGAAGGGACTCGAACCCCCGGCCTACTGATTCGTAGGAATCGAATGGCACATTTTGTCCATTTCATCATTTGGCGACAGAACGTCATTTCAATCGAATCAGCGTTATTTTGCCGTTGTTATCCTGTTGCATTCTTTGCATTGCTTGCACGTCTTTGCACCTGTTATCCATCCTTGCGATGTGCAGAAAATGTGCAAAAGTGTGCAGAGCCAAAATCAGCCCGGCAAAACAGGCTGTTTCGCACAGCCCCAAAAGCTGGATTTCAACAGTATTTATTGTGCAAAATCTTCCAGTTTTATCCAAACAACAATCTTACATGACACATCGGTTCTATGGCAGGGTTTAGGACATCCGAACAGACACCGTTTGATATAGAAATGAGGTTC
>ENA-ORRE01002643-ORRE01002643.1-human-gut-metagenome-genome-assembly--contig:-NODE-2643-length-10298-cov-2.292395_pt1 | contig 10298 bp, 7 predicted proteins | sample MGYA00242171_ERZ509126 | MGnify/ENA primary metagenome ERZ509126 (study PRJEB26280, sample SAMEA2338648) | human gut metagenome | biome: human gut; feature: human-associated habitat; material: faeces...
TCATCAGTACTATCCTGTCGACATCGTCAACGGCCCCGGCACTCGCTGCACCCTGTTTGTCTCTGGGTGTGTTCATGAATGCCCCGGTTGCTATAACAAAAGCACCTGGCGGGTAAATTCCGGTCAGCCATTTACCAAAGCAATGGAAGACCAGATCATTAACGATCTGAATGACACTCGTATCAAACGCCAGGGTATTTCCCTCTCCGGCGGCGATCCGCTACATCCGCAAAACGTGCCGGATATTCTGAAGCTGGTACAACGCATCCGCGCCGAGTGTCCGGGTAAAGACATCTGGATGTGGACAGGCTATAAACTCGACGAACTCAACGCTGCGCAAATGCAGGTTGTTGATTTGATTAACGTGCTGGTCGACGGCAAATTTGTGCAGGATTTAAAAGACCCTTCCCTGATCTGGCGCGGCAGCAGCAATCAGGTGGTGCATCATTTGCGATGATAAGTTCCCTGTTACCTGAGTGCAGGCAACAGGGAAATAAGGAATTAACGATACTTCTGGTGATAGACGTTGCGGGTCGTTTTCAGTTGCTCTGCGGCAGCCTGCGCTTCTTTTACTTTACCTTCATTTGCCAGCTTCAGCGCGTCGTCAATCTGACCGACCAGAATGTCGAAACCGTGGCGGAAGTCTTTCATTTCCGGGCTGTCCGGTGATTTGCCTTCGAGCTTCGGCGGCGTCGCTTTTTGCGCATCCAGCGCCGCAGCGCGCATCTTCGTTAACGCGTCTTTGACTTGCGCCGCGTTATCGGCTTTTTCAACCACTTTTAAATTGTCGTTGAGGGTTTCCATATTGTCTTCCAGATCAGCGGCAAACGACGCCGAACTGAATACCAATGAGGAGACTGCAAGAATAGCTAACAGGCTTTTACGCATTGCTCACTTCCTTTTTTATTATGAAGATTTGGCGCGGCAGGTCGCGCCAGTTTTTTACTGCCCGGCGATTTTCATCTCCGGCAACAGCACAGAACCACACTGTATATTACTGCGTGTTTCAATATCGTTACCGACGGTGACAATATTGCGCCACATATCTTTTAAATTACCAGCGATGGTGATTTCGCTCACCGGATACTGAATTTCGCCATTCTCTACCCAGAAGCCCGCTGCACCACGGGAATAATCACCGGTAATGGCACTCACGCCCTGGCCCATCAGCTCCGTCACCACCAGCCCGGTGCCCATCTCTTTGAGCATTTGTTCGAAGCTTAGCCCTTGTCCGGCAATCCGCCAGTTGTGAATACCGCCCGCATGTCCGGTGCTTTTCAGCCCCAGTTTCCGCGCCGAATAGCTGGTCAGCAGCCACTGAGTCAGGATGCCATCTTTGACGATATCGCGGCGCTCGGTGCGCACACCTTCGCTGTCGAATGGTGTAGATGCCAGCCCTTTCAGCAGATGCGGATGTTCTTCAATAGTCAGCCAGTCCGGCAGAATTTGTTTACCGAGCGAGTCGAGCAAGAAGGTCGATTTACGGTAGACCGCACCACCCGCTATCGCCCCCACCAAATGACCAAACAACCCTGTTGCCACTTCATTGGCAAAAATGACCGGCGCTTTCATGGTGGAGAGTTTACGCGGTGACAGGCGCGATAAAGTACGGCGAGCACAGTCGGCCCCAACCCACTCTGGCGTTTGCAGATCGCTCATCGCACGCCCAATGGTGTAGGCATAATCGCGCTCCATATCGCCATTTTCTTCGGCGATTACACAACTGGAGAGCGAATGACGCGTTGAGCAGTACCCCTGCAACATGCCGTGGCTGTTGCCAAAAACTTTGACACCGTAGTGGCTGTTAAAGCTACCGCCTTCGGTATTGGTGATGCGTTTGTCCGCCTGCAATGCCGCCTGTTCCGCGCGGGCCGCCAGTTCAATGGCTTCATCCGGAGAAACGTCCGCAGGGTGGAACAAGTCAAGATCCGGCGCGTCAAAGGCCAGCAGTTCTTTGTCTGCCACGCCGGCATACGGATCTGGCGAGGTATAACGGGCAATATCCAGCGCCGCCTGTACGGTGCGGGCAATGGCCTGCGGGCTTAAATCGGTAGACGATGCGCTACCTTTACGGTTCTGGTGATAAACGGTGATCCCCAGCGCGCCATCGCTATTGAATTCAACATTCTCCACTTCACCATAACGCGTGCTTACGCTAATGCCGGTGGTCTTGCTGACGGCAACTTCTGCACCGTCCGATTTGCCTGAGGCCAACTCCAGCGCAGTCGAAACTGCTTCTTCCAGAATCTTGCGCTGCGCTTCAACTTGAGAGATTACTTTCATTGCAAGTGCCATAATGTAGAGAGTTTCTCTGAAGTCTAACAGAGAACCGTTTTTCAGTGCGCATCTTAACTGGTAACATTAGCCTCTTTTTTTAAGGAGCCTGAGATGACTAAGCAGCCCGAAGACTGGCTCGACGACGTTCCCGGTGATGACATCGAAGACGAAGACGATGAAATTATCTGGGTCAGTAAAAGTGAAATTAAACGTGATGCCGAGGAGCTAAAACGCCTTGGCGCGGAAATTGTTGATCTGGGGAAAAACGCGCTGGATAAGATCCCGTTAGATGCGGATCTGCGCGCGGCTATTGAGCTCGCCCAGCGTATTAAGATGGAAGGTCGCCGCCGCCAGTTGCAGCTCATCGGTAAGATGCTGCGCCAGCGCGATGTTGAACCGATCCGTCAGGCGCTGGATAAGCTGAAAAACCGTCACAACCAGCAGGTGGTGCTGTTCCATAAACTGGAAAACCTGCGCGATCGTCTGATCGACCAGGGTGATGATGCCATCGCTGAAGTATTGAATCTGTGGCCCGATGCCGATCGTCAGCAACTGCGTACTCTGATCCGTAACGCGAAGAAAGAGAAAGAAGGGAATAAGCCGCCGAAATCCGCACGCCAGATTTTCCAGTATCTGCGCGAGTTAGCGGAGAACGAAGGGTAATTTTCGTTGTTGATGTGAGTATGGTTTGCCGGATACGGTGCACCTGTAGGCCTGATAAGACGCATCAAGCGTCGCATCAGGCACTATGCTCAAATGCCGGATGCGGCGTGAACGCCTTATCCGGCCTACACACACTCTATCAGGCTGAGGCTGTGAATTACTGCGCGGCTTCCGCTTTCTTCGCTAACCCATCCAGCAGTTTCTGATGGATCCCACCAAAACCGCCGTTGCTCATCACCAGAATATGGTCGCCAGGCTGAGCGGTTTTCACCACCATATCTGCCAGCGTATCCACATCGCCGCTCCAGTGTGCAGGCTGAACGCAGGCTTCTGCCACTTCTGCCCCCTGCCACGGAATATGTGCCGGTTGCAGCAGGAAGACTTCATCGGCACGACCTAATGAAGGTGCCAGATCGTCTTTGCAGATCCCCATTTTCATGGTATTAGAGCGCGGTTCCAGTACGGCAATAATGCGCGCCGTACCACCAACTTTGCCACGCAGCGCCGCCAGCGTTGCCAGAATCGCCGTCGGGTGATGGGCAAAATCATCATATACCGTGACGCCATTCGCTTCACCGCGCAACTCCAGACGACGACGAGCGTTAATAAACGAACCCAGCGCGTTAGCAGCATCTGCCGGCGCTACGCCAACATGACGGGCCGCCGCAATCGCCATCAGGCCGTTGTGCATATTATGTTCGCCCACCAGCGACCATTTCACTTCGCCCACTTTTTCGCCATCCAGCAAGACTTCCCATTCGGAAGCGTCAGTGGTCAGCTTTTTCGCCTGCCAGTGCCCCTGCTCGCCCACCAGCTCCTGCTCGCTCCAGCAGCCCATCGCCATGGTTTGTTTCAGGTTGATGTCGTTTTCCGGCCAGATAATACGCCCCTGCCCCGGAACGATACGCACCAGATGGTGGAACTGTTTCTGGATCGCTTTCAGGTCGTCAAAGATATCGGCGTGATCGAACTCAAGGTTGTTGAGGATCAGCGTACGCGGGCAGTAATGGACAAATTTAGAGCGTTTGTCGAAGAAGGCGCAGTCGTACTCATCCGCTTCGATAACAAAGAAGTCGCTTTCGCCCAGACGCGCCGAAACCTCAAAGTTCCCCGGCACACCGCCAATCACAAATCCCGGTTTGTAACCGCATTGTTCCAGAATCCAGGTCGCCATTCCCGCCGTGGTGGTTTTGCCGTGTGTACCGGCAACGGCCAGCACCCAGCGGTCGCGCAGCACAAAATCGTGCAGCCACTGCGGACCTGACATATAAGGGATGTTTTTTTCCAGTACCGCTTCCACACACGGATTTCCACGGGTCATGGCGTTACCAATAATCACCAGATCCGGCTGTGGATCGAGCTGGCTGGCATCGTAACCCTGAATCAGTTCAATGCCTTGCTTCTCAAGTAAGGTGCTCATCGGCGGATACACATTGGCGTCCGAACCCGTTACTTCATGGCCTAACTGGCGCGCCAGCATCGCCAGACCGCCCATAAACGTGCCACAAATTCCTAAAATATGAATGCGCATACGTCACTATCCTTTTTTAATCTGGCGCTCATTTTACGCATATGTCGGGTAAGTGAGAAATGCATTTCAGGATAATCCGTAATTTGCTGGCGCGATTCACCTGAGCGCAACATTGGGATTATTTGTTAAGATTGTTGCGGTCGCTTTACTCCATAAACATTGCAGGGAAAGTTTTATGAAAACGTTAGGTGAATTTATTGTCGAAAAGCAGCACGAGTTTTCTCATGCTACCGGTGAGCTCACTGCTTTGCTGTCGGCAATAAAACTGGGCGCCAAGATTATCCATCGCGATATCAACAAAGCAGGACTGGTTGATATCCTGGGTGCCAGCGGTGCTGAGAACGTGCAGGGCGAGGTTCAGCAGAAACTCGACCTGTTCGCTAATGAGAAACTGAAAGCCGCACTGAAAGCACGCGATATCGTTGCGGGCATTGCCTCTGAAGAAGAAGATGAGATTGTCGTCTTTGAAGGCTGTGAACACGCAAAATACGTGGTGCTGATGGACCCCCTGGATGGCTCGTCCAACATCGATGTTAACGTCTCTGTCGGTACCATTTTCTCCATCTACCGCCGCGTTACGCCTGTTGGCACGCCGGTAACGGAAGAAGATTTCCTCCAGCCTGGTAACAAACAGGTTGCGGCAGGTTACGTGGTATACGGCTCCTCTACTATGCTGGTTTACACCACCGGATGCGGTGTTCACGCCTTTACTTATGATCCTTCGCTGGGTGTTTTCTGCCTGTGCCAGGAACGGATGCGCTTCCCGGAGAAAGGCAAAACCTACTCCATCAACGAAGGAAACTACATTAAGTTTCCGAACGGGGTGAAGAAGTACATTAAATTCTGCCAGGAAGAAGATAAATCCACCAACCGCCCGTATACCTCACGTTATATCGGTTCACTGGTCGCGGATTTCCACCGTAACCTGCTGAAAGGCGGTATTTATCTCTACCCAAGCACCGCCAGCCACCCGGACGGTAAACTACGTTTACTGTATGAGTGCAACCCGATGGCATTCCTGGCGGAACAAGCGGGCGGTAAAGCGAGCGATGGCAAAGAGCGTATTCTGGATATTATCCCGGAAACCCTGCACCAGCGCCGTTCGTTCTTTGTCGGCAACGACCATATGGTTGAAGATGTCGAACGCTTTATCCGTGAGTTCCCGGACGCGTAAGCTCCTGCGCCTCTCCACATGGAGAGGCGTTTTTATCGCTGCGCAATGTTGACTCTTGTCACTGGCGAACTCTGACGATTCTCCCACAGCACCGTTAATCCACGCTGTAATGCTATAAAAATAAACAACAAAATACCGATGGCGATTTTCGTCCACCAGGAACTCAGCGTACCATCAAAGTTTATGTAAGTCTGAATCAGTCCCTGAATCGCCACGCCAAAAAGCGTCCCTAATACCGTTCCAACGCCACCACTCAAAAGCGTACCGCCAATTACCACTGAGGCGATAGCATCCAGTTCCACACCTACGCCCGCCAGTGCATATCCGGCCTTGGTATAAATCGAGAAGACAATCCCCGCCAGCGTTGCCAGTCCGGTGGAGAGCATATAAATGCGAATAGTGGTGCTGCGAGTGGAAATCCCCATCAGGTTTGCCGACGTTGCGTTGCCGCCAATGGCGTATACCTGATTACCAAAACGGGTACGATGCGCGAGGAATATGCCGATAACCACCACCGCCAGCATCAGCAGTCCCATCGCACTTAAGCGACCGCCGCCAGGGATTTTCCACGCAAGGCTTGAGAGCGTGTCATAAATGGGATGGTTTATCGGGATCGACTCTTCCGAAACGAGATAGCTGACGCCACGCAAAAAGAACATTCCTGCCAAAGTAATGATAAACGCCGGGATCTTCAGGGCGTCAATCAGAAGCCCCATAAATGCGCCGAAGGCACAGCCCATCACCAACACCAGCGGAAACGCCAGCAGCGGCGAGAGGCCGAAATCGCCAATCACTTTTGCCAGAAACACGCCGGTAAAGGCGATCACCGAACCGACGGAGAGATCGATCCCACCGGAGAGGATCACAAAGGTCATGCCAACGGCGATTATCCCAAGAAAGGCATTATCGGTCAGGATATTGCAGATCACTCTTGTGGAAGCAAAACCGGGAAACTGGGTCAGACAGTAGATATAACCCAACACAAAGACGCCGATGGTGATCATCAGTGGCAAATTACGTTTTATCACGGTTACGTACCCCTTTAATCAGACTGATAAAGCGTTGCGACTGGACAATCAGCACGCAAAGCACCACCACCGCTTTCACCGCCTGGTTCATCTCCGGCGGAAAGCCAGAAAGCAAAATTCCGGTGTTCATTCCCTGAATAATCAGCGCCCCCACCACCGAAAGCAGCAGGTTAAAGCGCCCGCCCATCAGCGATCCGCCGCCAATCACCACTGCAAGAATGGCGTCCAGCTCCAGCCATAACCCGGCGTTATTGGCATCGGCACCGCGAATATCCGCCGCCACGATAATGCCCGCAATCGCCGCACATAGCCCGCTCAACACGTAGGTGAGCACGACGATGATTCGCGTGTTTACCCCGGCATTTTTTGCTGCCCGAATATTGATACCAACGGCTTCGATAAACATCCCCAGTGCCGTTTTGCGGGTCAACAGCCAGAACAGGAGAAGCGTCAGCACCGCAATAATGACTGGCGTTGGCAGGAACAACAGCGATCCACTGCCGAACCAGGAGAGATCCGGTGAGTTAAATGTGACGATCTGTCCGGAGGTGATCAGTTGCGCCACGCCGCGCCCGGCGACCATCAGGATCAGGGTGGCGACAAACGGCTGGATTTTGAGGATCGCTACCAGTATGCCGTTCCACAATCCTGCCAGGATGCCAGCGCCGAGGGCGCTTAACAAAACAATTGGCAGGCTGAATCCCGCGACCGTCATCGCAGCCGTTGTGGCTCCCGCGATAGCCATCACCGCCCCTACGGAGAGATCAATCCCACCGGTGGCGATAACCAGCGTCATGCCAATCGCCAGTAGCGCAACGGGGGCCGCACGGTTAAGAATGTCGATAGGGCTACCGAACAAACGCCCATCCTGAAGCACCACCTGCCAGAAATGCGGGGCCACCAGGCTATCGACCAGCAGCACCAGCAACAGTGCCGCCAGCTGCGGCATTCCTGTTGGCCAGCGAAAACGCCTTTTCGGCGGCGTAGTGTCCGGGAGAGATTGAGGCATCACACTGTTCTCCTTACGCCGCAATGGCGTTCATGATCGCCGGAACGGAAAGCTCTGCCAGCGGGATCTCCGCCACCTGTTTGCGATCGCGCATGATAATCACCCGATCGGCATAGCCCACCAGCTCTTCCAGCTCGGAGGAGATCACCAGCAGCGCCAAACCGTCAGCGCACAGCGTTTCAATCAGGCGGATGATCTCGGCATGCGCACCAACATCAATTCCGCGCGTTGGCTCGTCGAGAATCAGAAATTGCGGTCGGGTCAGTAGCCAACGTGAAAGCAACACTTTTTGCTGATTGCCGCCGGAGAGAAATTCAATCGGTTGTTCAGTTGAAGGTGTGCGAATGCCAAGCTGGCGGATAAAGCGTTCGGCAATCTCTTGCTGTTCTTTACGGGAAATAGGTCGTAGCCAGCCGCGCTGGGCCTGGAGAGCAAGAATGATATTTTCCCGCACCGAGGCGGCGGCGATGATGCCATCGGTTTTCCTGTCTTCCGGGCAGAAGCCGATGCCCAGTACCGAAGCCTGATGTGGCGAGCGTAGCGTTTGCGGTTTGCCTTTGATCAACGCAGTGCCGCTGTCAGCAGGTTTGATACCGAAGATCACTTCGGCGGTTTCTGTCCGCCCCGATCCCAGCAAGCCTGCCAGACCGACGATCTCGCCGGGGCGCACTTCGAGATCAAACGGTGCGATCGTTCCTTTTTTGCCGTAATTTTTGAACGCGGCAACGGGTTTGTCGCTCAACAATGTTCGCCCGGCACGCTGTAGCGCGTGGGTGTCCAGTTCGCGCCCCAGCATCATTTTTACCAGTTCGATCTGCGGTAGCTCGCGGGTTTCCCGACAGCCAACAAAACTGCCGTTACGTAAGACGGTGATCCGATCGCTAACCTGATAAACCTGATCGAGAAAATGAGTGACGAAGATCAGACTGACACCGCGATCGCGAAGCTGACGCATCAGGCCAAACAGTAACTCTACTTCCTGAGTGTCGAGACTGGCGGTGGGTTCATCGAGGATCAGCACTTTGGCGGAGAGATCGATAGCCCGGCAAATGGCGACGATTTGCTGCATCGCGACTGAAAAGCGGTTGAGCGGTTCGCGCACGTCGAGGGAGAAACCGTAAGATGCCATCAGTTCGGTGGCACGCTTTTCCATCTCTTTACGGCGTAGAAGGCCGAAACGTTTGGGTTCGCGACCTATGAATAGATTATCAGCGACCGACATATTGGGTAGCAGGTTAACTTCCTGATAGACGGTGCCGATGCCGAGTTGTTGTGCATGGGCGGTATTTTTCGGTGAGATAGCCTGGCCTTCCAGCCAGATAGTGCCGCGATCGGCGTGGTATACACCGGTTAATGCTTTGATTAGCGTCGATTTTCCCGCCCCGTTTTCACCGAGCAGCGCCATGATTTCGCCACGGCGCAGGCTGAAATTAACGTTGTCTAACGCTTTGACACCGGGGAAAAATTTACTTAATCCTTCGGTGCGGAGGATTTCCTGGTGTTGGTCGGTCGTCATGGTTTCCCCCTTAGCCACGCTCTAAAAGTCCGGGAATAGATCGTGCCTGATGTTAAGAGCTGCGCCGTTTGTCCCCCTCACCCTAACCCTCTCCCCGAAGGGGCGAGGGGACAGATTGTGCATGGTGTTAAATCCGGTACTGCACAACTGCCGGATGCGGCGTAAACACCTTATCCGGCGGCCCACAAGTCGGCATCAGATATTGATGCCCCTCAATACCCCATATTTTTCTTCTTCTCTAACTCTTCTTTTGCGGTATCAGGCAGATAAAGGGTGGATTTGGTCAGGGTTAGCTTTTCAGGCATGGTGCCGTCTTTTTTGTATTTCTCCAGCGCGTCAAAAGCGGGGCCAGCCATGTTCGGCGTCAGTTCAACGCTGGCGTTCGCTTCGCCATCAATCATCGCTTTATAGATATCTGGTACGCCATCAATGGAACCCGTGAGGATATCTTTACCCGGCTTCAGGCCCGCTTCTTTAATTGCCTGAATTGCACCAATCACCATGTCGTCGTTATGGGCGTAAACCATGCAGATGTTTTTGCCGTTGTTTTCCGCTTTGATAAAGCTCTCCATGACTTCTTTGCCTTTACTGCGGGTGAAGTCACCTGACTGCGAGCGGATAATTTTGATATTTGGCGCATTCTTTATGGCTTCGGCAAAGCCTTTCTTACGGTCAATGGCGACGCTGGCCCCAACGGTGCCCTGTAACTCAACCACGTTACATGGTTTGCCGTTAACCTCTTTCACCAGCCAGTCACCGATCAACTTACCTTCGAGGATGTTGTCGGCAGTAACGGTGGTCATATAGAGAGATTTGTCTTTCACATCGATGGAACGGTCAAGCAAGAAGACCGGGATTTCGGCATCTTTCGCCTCTTTTAATACCGGCTCCCAACCCGTCGCAACCACCGGAGCGATAAAGATCGCATCCACCCCTTGTGCGACGAAGGAACGTACCGCTTTAATCTGGTTTTCCTGCTTTTGCTGACCATCGGCAATTTTCAACGTAATTCCGCGCTTTTCGGCTTCACTTTTCGCCACATTGGTTTCTGCGGCGCGCCAGCCGGATTCCGATCCGACCTGCGAAAATCCTACGGTTAA
>ENA-ORRE01002651-ORRE01002651.1-human-gut-metagenome-genome-assembly--contig:-NODE-2651-length-10282-cov-11.426127_pt1 | contig 10282 bp, 7 predicted proteins | sample MGYA00242171_ERZ509126 | MGnify/ENA primary metagenome ERZ509126 (study PRJEB26280, sample SAMEA2338648) | human gut metagenome | biome: human gut; feature: human-associated habitat; material: faeces...
CCTTGAACCGCGGCGAAAACATCACCATCATCTTCATCAACAATGCCATCTATGGCATGACGGGCGGACAAATGGCTCCAACCACCCTCGTAGGTCAGAAGACCGCCACCTGCCCCTACGGTCGCGACGTGCACCTGCACGGCTATCCGCTGAAGATGGCCGACATCGCCGCACAACTGGAAGGAACCGCTTACGTGACACGCCAAAGCGTGGAAAGCGTCCCCGCCATCCGCAAGGCAAAGAAAGCCATCCGCAAGGCGTTCGAAAACTCCATGGCAGGCAAAGGTTCCAACTTGGTGGAAATCGTTTCCACCTGCAACTCCGGTTGGAAGATGTCGCCCGAAAAGTCAAACCAATGGATGAAAGAGAACATGTTCCCGTTCTATCCGCTGGGCGACTTGAAGGACAGATAATGTGCATCATTACAGTAGCACACATTCATTAACCATTAGCACATTAAATCAATGAAAGAAGAAATCATTATAGCAGGCTTCGGCGGACAAGGCGTATTGTCCATGGGAAAGATTCTTGCCTACTCCGGACTGATGGAAAGCAAAGAGGTAACCTGGATGCCGGCTTACGGACCGGAACAGCGCGGTGGCACAGCAAACGTGACCGTTATTGTAAGTGATGAGAAAATCTCCTCACCCATCCTCAGCAAGTACGATGCCGCCATCATCCTGAACCAGCCGTCATTGGAGAAGTTCGAGGGCAAAGTGAAGCCCGGCGGCATACTCATCTACGACGGCTACGGCATCATCCATCCGCCTACGCGCAAGGACATCCACGTCTATCGCATCGATGCCATGGATGCCGCCAACGAAATGAACAACGCCAAAGCGTTCAACATGATTGTACTGGGCGGATTGCTGAAACTGAAACCGATGGTCGCACTGGAAAGCGTGCTCAAGGGACTGAAGAAAACACTTCCCGAACGCCACCACCACCTCATCCCGATGAACGAGGAGGCCATCAAAAAAGGAATGGAACTGATAGAAGAGGTGAAATAAAAAAACAGATGTAACGTAAACGCATTTGCAGTTTTCTTATAAGGCACGGACAAACATGGGAATCATGCGGGAGGCATGGCATGATGTATTGTCCGTGCCTTATTTTTTTAGAAGAGAACTTGCCGACAGCCCAAAATAGAGATACGTATGCGAAAAAACATTTTAAGTACCAACAGGATAAATTATCTGATATGGAGCCTTGCACTAAGTTGCTTGCTGGCATGTTCCCCTGATAAATCCAATCAAGAACCTGTTCCTACCTTGACCTTTACCGTGAACGGTGAGAGTTTTGAAATGGTACTGGTGGAAGGAGGTACCTTCCAGATGGGAGGGACAAGAGAACAGGGAAGCGATTGCGAAGACAATGAGAAGCCTGTACACGAAGAAGAAGTGGATTCTTTCTACATAGGAAAATATGAAGTGACACAAAGGCTGTGGAATGTAGTAATAGGCAGTGAGCACAACAGCTCTTTCAACGCCGGATGCGACGATTGCCCCGTAGAATCCGTCAGTTGGGAAGATGCCCAGGCATTCATCACCAAACTGAGTATTCTTACAAAAACTCCTTTCCGCTTGCCCACCGAGAAGGAGTGGGAATATGCAGCCCGTGGCGGCAAGCGAAGCCAAGGATATAAATATAGCGGAAGCCACAACATAGGCGAAGTGGCTTGGTACATAGACAACTATCAGACAAATCCATGCGGAGAGGAAGGAACTACGCATCCGGTCGGCATGAAGAAACCCAATGAATTAGGGATATACGACATGAGCGGCAATGTATGGGAATGGTGCGAAGATTTATATACCAAAGAATATGAGCATAACGGAAAATCCGTCCATTCGGGATGGCCGTTCAAGGGGACACACCTCTATTTCCGCCGGGTGCTGCGCGGCGGAAGCTGGGGCGGAACGGCGAAAGGATGCCGAGTGTCGTACATTGATTATGACATGGGAAGTTATAAAGATGAATATGGCGGCTTCCGGATAGCGCTTGATGGAAGACGGGAAGAAGGTGCTGAATGAGAAGAGGATTTCTCTTCTCATTTTCTTTTTATAAAATATCGTTTTATATCTTTGCAAACAAATAGATGGCATAAAAACATGGATATAAAAGAACTGATAAATAACAATCAATAGAATGACAAGTTTCTCCCAAATACTACATAAATTCCGGAAAGAATCTCTTTCGGAAAAAGACAAAGGTTTTCGTTTTGAACGACTGATGCAAGCCTATCTCAAAACTACTTCTCTCTATGAAAGTTTGTTTGAAACAATCTGGCTTTGGTCTGAATTTCCATACAAAGAACAATTCGGAGGAAAAGATATAGGAATAGATTTGGTAGCCCAAACTTTCACTGGTGATTATTGGGCTATCCAATGCAAATGTTTTGCAGAAGGCAATTACATTAACAAAGCTGATGTGGATTCTTTTCTTTCCACTTCAAGTAAAACATTTGAAGTAAATGGAGAAACTATCGGTTTTGCTCAACGCCTTTGGATTTCAACAACCAACAAATGGAATAGTGTTGCCGAACTGACTATTAAAAACCAAATGCCCAAGGTCGCTCGTCTAAACTTAATAGACCTTGAAACTGATGATGTCGATTGGGAACAACTTGAAAAAGGACTGTATGGTAGAGCTTTGCGCCCCAAACCTTTTGACATCAAAGAGCATCAACAAAAAGCTATTAACAAGACCCACGAATACTTGAAAATACACGAACGGGGAAAATTAATCATGGCTTGCGGTACAGGAAAGACTTTCACTTCACTTAAAATAGCAGAGAAAGAAACCAACAATAACGGACTTGTCCTTTTTCTCGTTCCTTCGATTGCCTTATTGGGACAGACGTTGCGTTCTTGGTCAGGGCAGGCTTCTGTTCCTATCCACGCAGTCTGTATCTGTTCCGATGGACAAGTGTCCCGGCAAGAAATTAAGAACGATGACAATACGACAAGTGTACTTGATTTGGCTTTACCGGCTTCTACCAATACGGATTTCATCGTTCGCCAATTAGACAGCATTCGCCAAAAGAAACGGCAAGGCATGACGGTTGTTTTCTCTACCTACCAATCTATTGAAGTTATATCAAGGGCGCAAGCCAAAATACTGGCATATACAAACAATGAATACGGAATATTTGACTTGATTATATGCGACGAAGCCCACCGTACCACCGGAGTAACCTTGAAAGGAACCGATGAAAGTGCTTTCGTCAAAGTGCATGACAATGACTTTATCCAAGCAAAACGCCGCATTTATATGACAGCTACTCCTCGCCTATATACAGATGAAGCCCGGAAAAAAGCGGATGAGAACAATGCTATCCTCTGTTCTATGGATGACGCCTCACTCTATGGCGATGAAATTTACCGTATCGGATTTGGCGAAGCTGTAGAAAAACACTTATTGACAGATTACAAGGTATTGATTCTTGCCGTAGGCGATAAAGATATTACACCAGCTTTGCGCAATGTTATCACCAATGAAGACGGAACGATTACGGTGGATGATGCTTCTAAATTTGTCGGTTGTATCAATGCCCTTTCCAAACGAGTATTGGGAGATGAAGGATTGATTAAGGCTACTGACCCATTACCGATGCGCCGTGCCGTCACATTCTGTACAACCATCAAAGACTCAAAACTTACATCCAAAGTATTCACAGACTGCAAGGATGCCTATATGGAAGACGTTAGCGAAGTTGATAAAAAACAAATGGTAGATGTCATCGCCCATCATGTAGACGGTACTATGTCTGCCACCCAACGGGATGCGGAATTGATGTGGTTGAAAGCCCAACCGGAGAATGAAATGGAGTGCCGGATGCTGACCAATGCCCGTTGCCTAAGCGAAGGGGTGGATGTGCCTTCATTGGATGCCGTAGTATTTGTTTCACCCAAAAACTCACAAGTAGATGTCGTTCAATCAGTGGGGCGCGTCATGCGGTTGAGTGAAGGAAAAAAGTATGGTTATATCATCATTCCGGTTGTTATCCCAGAAAACGTGGAGGGCGATGAAGTACTTAGCAAACACCCCAATTTCAAAGTAGTATGGACCGTATTGAATGCCTTGCGCGCCCATGACGACCGTTTCAATGCCGAAGTAAACAAGATTGAACTTTCAAAGAAACGTCCTAAGCATATCCTGTTTGGCGGTGTCCCCCACGATGATGACAGCATAGATAATAGTCTGGCTGAAGGAAAAGAACAACGCAAGGAAAGTGCTGCCGAACAAATGGCACAACAACTTTCCCTCCAGTTTGAAGATTTGCAAAATGTGTTTTATGCCAAGATGGTGAAAAAGGTAGGCAGTAAACGTTACTGGGAATTGTGGGCAAGGGACATTGCCCAAATTGCAGAAGAGCACATTAAACGTATACAAAAATTGATTTCCGACGAAGGCAAGCACAAAAAGGCTTTTGAACAATTGATGAAGGGATTGCGCAAAAACATTAATCCCAATCTTACGGAACAGGAAACCATCGAAATGCTTTCGCAGCATATTATTGCCATGCCAGTATTTGAGGCTTTGTTTGGAAATTATGAATTTGTAGGAAGCAATGCCATATCCAAATCCATGCAAAAGATGTTGGCTTTACTGGACGATGAAGCCAAAACGGAAGAAGAGCATGAACGGTTACAAAAGTTCTACGACTATGTGCGTACTACGATAGGCGATATTACCGATGCCGAAGGTCGCCAACGGTTGATAGTGGAACTATATGATAAATTCTTCAAAGTCGCTTCGCCTAAAACGGTGGAAAAGTTAGGTATTGTTTATACTCCGGTGGAAGTGGTGGATTTTATCATACATTCCGTAGCCTATATTCTGAACAAAGAGTTTGGACGTACATTGAGCGATGAGAATGTGCATATCCTCGACCCGTTTACAGGTACAGGTACTTTCATCACCCGGTTGCTTCAAAGCGGATTGATACGCAGAGAAGATATTCTACACAAGTATCATCACGAAATCCATGCCAACGAAATTGTATTGATGGCGTACTACATTGCCTCCATCAATATAGAAAATGTATTCCACGATTTGATGCAAGACGAAGAATACAAATCGTTTGAAGGTATCTGCCTTACTGACACATTCCAATTGGGAGAACAAGCCTCTGAAGAAAACCTCTATTCAGAGCAGTTCCCAACAAACTCCAAGCGTGTCATTGAACAAAAGAAGAAACCGATAACCGTCATTATTGGTAATCCTCCCTATTCCGTGGGGCAAAAGTCTGCGAATGATAATGCACAGAATTTAAAATATCCCATATTAGAAAAACGTATTGAAAAAACGTATGCTAATGGCAGTAGTGCAACTTCTGTAAAAGCATTGTATGATAGTTATATTAAAGCATTTCGATGGGCTTCTGACAGAATTAAGCCAAATGAAGGTGGAGTTATCGCATTCGTTTCAAATAGTGGCTGGTTGGATGGGAATGGTATGGATGGTATGCGTAAATGTTTTGAACAAGAATTTTCATCTATTTATGTATTTAATTTACGAGGAAACCAACGTACCAATGGAGAATTGTCTCGTAAAGAAGGAGGAAAAATTTTTGGTTCTGGCTCTCGTACTCCCATAGCTATAACTATATTAGTGAAAAGGGCTAAAAAAACTACTGAAAAAGCCAAGATTTTCTATCATGATATTGGAGATTATTTAAGTCGTGAAGACAAATTGAGAGTCATCAAACAGATGAGGGATGTTAGTAATCCGATTATGGAATGGAAACAACTTACTCCTAATGAACATGGTGATTGGATTAATCACAGGAATAGAATGTTTAAAGATTTCATTCCGATTGACCCGGAAAAGAAATATGCAAAAGGTCAAAAAGCATTTTTTGAAACTTATTCTTTGGGGCTTGCATCTTCAAGAGATGCCTGGGTTTATAATTATGCATTAAAAGCTCTTGAACATAATATGCAACAGTCTATAAGCTTTTATAATCAACAAAGAGAACTTTTTGCTTCAAAACAAATAGCCACAGTTTCTTTTGAAGCTACAAAAATAAGTTGGAATGACAGTTTGATAAAGAATTGTATTAGCAATAAGATGCTTCATTTCAGCACAGATAGCATTATAACTGGAACTTATAGGCCTTATCAAAAAATGTATTTATATTTTAACAAAAACTTTATACAACGCCCCTACCAAAACTTACGTCTATTCCCAACTTCTAAACATAAGAACTTAGTAATTTGCGTATCAGGAGTGGGTGCTAGTAAAGATTTCTCTGCATTAATTACAGATTGCATTCCAGATTTGCAGTTACAATTCAATGGACAATGTTTCCCTTTGTATTGGTACGATGACAGCGCATCGGATATAGCTGACTTATTCAATCAAAATTCAACAAATCCGATAGACCGTTATGTACGCAAAGACGGAGTAACCGATTGGATTCTTAGTACCGCACGAAAGCAATACGGGTATAAAGTAACAAAAGAGGATATTTTCTATTACGTATATGGCATCCTTCATTCGCCCGACTATCGTACCACCTTTGCCACAGACCTCAAAAAGTCATTGCCTCGTCTGCCCTTGGTAGAAAAAGCTGATGATTTCTGGGCATTCAGCAAAGCTGGTCACAAACTCGCCAAATGGCATCTGAATTATGAAACTATCGAACCCTACAAAGGTTGCATCGTACAATTTGGTGCATACACCAACAAAGGCGAGGCTATCAATTACCGGGTAGAAAAGATGCGTTTCGCTAAAAAAGACAGCAAGACCGCAGACAAGAGCAGCATCCATTATAACGAAAGCATTACCATAGAAGGTATTCCCGCTGAAGCCTACGAGTATATAGTAAACGGAAGGTCTGCCATCGAGTGGATTATGGAACGCTATGCAGTAACAACCGATAGCAAAAGCAGCATTACCAACGACCCTAACGATTGGGCAAAAGAACACGATGATGAAAAATACATCTTTAATCTTTTGCTGCGTGTTATTAATGTGTCGATGAAAACGGTGGAGATAGTGAAAAGATTACCTAAATTAAAGTTTGAAAAGCAGTAATCTCTTATTTATCAATAGGCATAAAATCATTAGCATAACAAATGGAAGAATCAAAAATATTTATCACAAATTATCCTCGGACAAAACAACGTGTTTCCTTTGTTCAAGTAGGAAATGAAAGAAAAACAATTGATATTATATCCGGTTATGATATAAATATAAATAAAGATGAGGTAACTCTTCAAATAGCCCGTGATTTAATAACTGCATTGCTAACTTTTGATAAAATTTATATTGAGGGAAACCATATTGTAGATATTATTCAGGTTTTAGGTAGTGATAATCTCAAACAGTTACTAGGTTTACACCTACTTTGTTTGATTCCTGATCAAGAGTTAAATCCTGTTATGATGAAACTTGATTCTGAGGAATGGAAGCATAATTTTTTCCCTTATCCACAAGGGCATTGTACAAATGAAAATATGCTAGAATCAGATTTTAAACTTGATAACATTCATAAATGGAGTCATATTGAGAATTGGTTTAATCAAAATGACTTTAAAGGAGTTGAAGCAAATACTATTCTTTATCTTATTGATGAAAATAGTGTCGATATTGATGCAGAAAATATAAAAAAACAAATCAATGAAGAAACAAATATAGATATTTCAAATACAACATTTCTTCATGATTCCAATTTTTATCGCAAACAAAACGATGGAAGATGGGAATACAACCTATTAAGTAGAATTCGTCTACAAGAACTTAATAAAGATGTAATTTTAGCTGCAACATTAAATATAGATAATATAAAAATGGATGCAGCCATTAATGAACTTATGTACCGAAAAACAGCTTCTGCATTTAGTAAAAATATTCATTGTGGAATAGATGAATTAATTAGGATAGAACAACAAAAAGGATTTCCAGACCTTGGAAAGTTATTTGTTGAAAGAATTATTAACCTAGACGATGTTCTAAAACTTAGGAATAATTTTCATAATAATATTTTCAGATATTGGATTCAAAAGAAAGAATATGACGAACAGTTAATACAAAAGGAAGTAATGAATTCTGTGCAAAATATTATCGGCTCAAAATTAACCAATCCTTTAAGATACATTGGAACTAATTTAATTGGGTTATTGGGGTTTGCTTCAGGATTAACTGTATCAGCTTTTGATAGTTTCGTACTTGATAAAATATTAAAAGGATGGCATCCTAATTTTTTCCTTGATGATGTGCTAAAGAGGAAAATAGATGAATGTATTGAAAAAGAAAACAGGAAAAACCATATAGAAAAAATAAATAAAATATTTCAAGGGATAGGCAGAAATGATCCTTGTCCATGTGGTAGTGGGAAAAAATTCAAAAAGTGCCACGGAAAAGAATTGTGATTATCTAATTTTATATTCAGGAAATGAAATCTGATTATTAAATAAGTATTATGACCACCGAATCCCAAAACATAGAATTCAAAGAATCTTGGCGCGATGAATATCTGAAATGGATATGTGGCTTTGCCAATGCGCAAGGAGGCTCGCTCTATATCGGCATCAAAGACAATGGCGAAGTATGCGGTGTGCAGGATGCCAAGAAATTGATGGAAGACATACCTAATAAGGTACGTGATATGCTCGGTATCTTGGTAGACGTCAATCAGAAAAAAGAGGATGAAAAGAAATATCTTGAAATTGTAATAGAGGCATATCCTTATCCAATTAGTTTTCGCGGTAAATATTACCAGCGGAGCGGTGCTCGCACTCGACCGTTTTATGCTTCGCAAGCAAGGAAAGACATGGGATGGTGTACCTGTTCCTTATTTAAAGGCTGAAGATTTGGACAATGCTACGTTTGATTTGTTCCGCCAATATGCCAAACGAAGTGGACGCATGGAGGATGCAGATTTAAAGGATAATAATCATGGTTTGTTAGAAAAACTTCGGCTTTATGAAGGAGATTATCTGAAACGAGCTGCCTCCTTGTTGTTCCATCCTGACCCAGAACAATACGTGACCGGAGCTTTTGCAAAGGTCGGCTTCTTCCGTGAAGGTATGGATTTGGTATATCAGGACGAGGTTCATGGCAATCTGTTCCAACAAATCAAAAAATTGATGGATTTGCTGTGTACTAAGTATATGAAAGCTATCATCACCTACGAGGGCATTCAACGCATAGAGACATTACCTATGCCAAAGGAAGCTCTACGCGAAGCATTGCTGAATGCTTGTATCAATAAGGATTATGCGGAACCTTCTCCCATTCAAATTCGCGTATACGAGAATAAATTAGAAATAGTAAATGGAGGTGTATTGCCAGATGGTTGGACAGTAGAGACATTGCTGTCCTCACATCGGAGTTTCCCCTATAATCCCGATATTGCCAATACGTTCTTCCGTTCCGGAGAGATTGAAGCATGGGGACGAGGTATAGAACGTATCATGACGGCTTGCATGAACGACGGTTTCTCTACACCGGAGTTCCGCTATGACGCTTCAGGTGTATGGACGATATTCAAGTTTGAGTATCCAGAAAAAGTAACTACCCAAGAAACTACCCAAGAAACTACCCAAGAAAAAGTTTTAAGGAAAACAGTACTCCAAAAAGCCATCATAGAATATCTAAAAGCCCATCCATCTGCCACTCGCAAAGAACTGACAGAAGCTATACCGAACAGTACGGCTGACGGAATTAAATACAACTTAGGGAAACTGCAAAAGGCAGGAATACTAAAACGAATAGGAAGTACCAAATCCGGTTATTGGGAAGTGTTGATAGATATAAAAAAATAAGCAGCAAATTTATGGAACTTTTAAAAAGTACACCTTTTCTGCCTTCACTTCCTTCACCTTTACCACTTTCTATCCCACCCCTTGGAATGTCCGTCCCAAATTTTGGTTTTTCTATCCCAAGGCTTGGGATAGAAAAACCAAGGTTGGGGATAAAATTATCCTTCAATTGTTCCGTTTTTTTGTATATATACTTCGGACTTTTTCTATTAATATCCAACATCTTTTTTACATATATCTGCCGGCACTGATTATGGTCAGTGCCGCGTAAATACCCATTCCGCCAACCGGCTGAAAGCATAAACGCTTCCCGCATTCCCTATGCTTCAGCCGCAAGCTCCTATATTTCATCGTAAACAACTAAAAGAAAACAAATTAGGCGACAAGGTGAAACATGTGAAATAATGTAGGTTAAAAAACAACTCTCTTTTTTTGTACTACTTTCAGTTTGCATTATCTTTGCGCCTAATTATGAGACGAATTGTACTGACATATATATTTCTGTCCGT
>ENA-ORRE01002654-ORRE01002654.1-human-gut-metagenome-genome-assembly--contig:-NODE-2654-length-10276-cov-3.099697_pt1 | contig 10276 bp, 8 predicted proteins | sample MGYA00242171_ERZ509126 | MGnify/ENA primary metagenome ERZ509126 (study PRJEB26280, sample SAMEA2338648) | human gut metagenome | biome: human gut; feature: human-associated habitat; material: faeces...
ATAGATACACAACAATGCAGATAGGGAGATTTGTATGAGTGAAGAATTCAGATATATTCCATATAGTCCGTATGACATGAATCTCAAGGGACTGATAAAAGATCGAGGAGTCTACAATCTGAAATATGCAGAGGCTTCCGGAAAAGGATTGTCAGGTATTCTTCTTCCAGGCAGTATGTATGATTCTGATGAGCTGCTCCGGGATATAGAGTACATGAAGCAAATGTATCCTGATAATATAAAGCGGATCAGCGATGCGGTCGAGGAAGAGTGCGATAAGCTTGAATACGAGGGAAGTTCAATGCTGGTTGAATACCCAGACAGGGAAGAGATGAGAAAGATTGCGAGAAAGGTTTATGGTGACCTTAACGAGAGGGGAGACATCCCCGATGAATACAAGGTATCCGGTCCGGAGGCTGCAGCTTTAGGGCAGGAGGAGCCACCGTATGTACCTGATGGACCAGGTGATGTGAATTGTGTTATGAGAAATATCATAGAGATGCTTGTGTGCAATGAGTTCTGTGTCAGACGAGACAGACATAGAAGGCGCAGAAGAAGGTTTTATTGATAAAGGAGTCAATTGGATAAGTGAAGAAGAAAATAAATGTACTTGTGAGAGTGATTGTAATGATAATGGTATTTGTCATCACGATTTACTTCGTCAATATATTTGAGAATAGAAATTATAAGAATCTGGCTAAAGAGATGAATGATGCAGAATTGCCACTAGCTTATGTGAGCTATGGCGATACTCTGCTCAATTGCATGCACGGATATACCAGCGATGTGGATATAACTCTTCTGAGGGATTCTATAACACCTATAGATGAGCAGACACATATCATCAGCAATATAAAAGAGGCAAAAAAGAATGCCACAGTATTGGGAGCAAGAGTGCTGAAACGTAAAGATGCACCACCTGTTTATAATGCAAATGCAGGACTTAGGCAATCCAGTTATCCATTGACATGGACAGACGATATTGCTATCTGTAATCTGGCAGAAAAATTAGCATCCTCAGATGAAGAGAGACCGTTCGATTCTCATTCACATCCGGATATAGAAGAGTATAAATTCATCTTATCCGGGTCGGGCAGTGTTACTATTGGTGTAGGTGATGAAACCTGTGAGGAAGAATACTATGAATTTAAGGCAGGGGATCTGGTTATTCTGCCGAGAGGACTTGCACATGTTGATGCAGGTGGTTATTCGGCTTTGTATTTCCATGCAAAACAGAGTGTCTTCGGAAAGACCCCGGGAGACAGTCTGTATCCCCACATTGCGTATGTATATACGAGACCGCACAGACCTACAAAGGAAGAGGAAGAAGCATTGAATGATCCCGGAACGTTTATTAAAATGAACTCAAGGGAAACATATAATGTTTATTGCCCGAATCCTATTGAACGCATAGAGAAGAATCCTACCGATATGACACATTTAAGACCGGATTTGTTCCCTGAAACAGAAGCCTGACAATATGAAGTGTCTGAAATTTAAGCTTAAATTTCAGACACTTCTTGATGCTTAATTAAGAGGAGACCATAGTTATGAAGAAAGATCTGGATGTAGCAGCACTTGGAGAAGTGTTAATTGATTTTACTACGGCGGGGACTTCCGGACAGAATCATATGCTGTTCGAAGCCAATCCGGGAGGGGCACCCTGCAATGTGCTGGCTATGTTAAGAAAACTGGATAAACACGTTGCATTTATCGGCAAAGTCGGGAAAGATATGTTTGGGGATTTCCTGGAAAATACGATCCGGAGTAAAGGAATATTGACCGACGGATTGGTTAAGGATACCTGTATTCCTACAACGCTTGCCTTTGTACATACAGCAGCAGATGGAGAGAGAGAATTCTCCTTTTATCGCAATCCCGGTGCTGACATGATGCTTGGGAAAGAAGAAGTGGACGGAGAACTGATAAAAAGATCCAAAATTTTCCATTATGGTTCCTTGTCCATGACGCATGATAAAAATTATGAAGCAACACAGTATGCCATTCAGGTGGCAAAAGACAATGGATGCCTGATCTCCTTTGATCCCAATCTGCGGCTTTCCCTGTGGAAGACACCGGAAGAAGCCAGAAGGAGGATCCTGTATGGGATGAAGCAATGTGATATCATGAAGATATCGGAAGAGGAAGTTGCCTTTGTATCGGAACAGGAAAGTCTGGAGAAAGGTGTTTCCTTTATCCGGGACAACTCTGACATAAAAATATTGTTTGTTACATTGGGGAATAAAGGCAGTATAGCATATTATAAGGATGAGAAAATATATTGCGGGGGGATCCATCAGGAGCATGTCGTTGATACGACCGGAGCCGGAGATACCTTCTGCGGGGCAGTCTTAAGCCGGATTCTGGAATTAGGGACAGATGCCCTGACAGAGAAGGATATACGTGAGATGCTTTTATTTGCAAATGCTGCCGCATCCATCGTTGTTACCAGAAAAGGTGCGTTATGTTCTATGCCGGAGCCGGAAGAGATCCGGGCTGCTTCTTCCTTAATTGACAAAGTCCTGTAAAATAGGTAAGCTATATTTGTAAAATGATACGTGGAGGTATCGCATTATGGCTGAAATGAATCCTGGACAAACATGGGAGTGTGAACAGAAGCTCCCGCTGCCTATTGGTGTGTCTAACTATTGCCTTGCGGCTTCGGAGTACTATTACATCGACAAGACGATGATGATAAAAGACTTTATTGATGAACGCCCCATGGTAACACTTTTCACCCGCCCCCGGCGTTTTGGCAAGACACTCAATATGGATATGCTGCGCACTTATTTTGAAAGAAGTGATAAAGATACTTCTGTGTATTTCCGGGATAAAAAAATATGGTCCTGCGGACAAAAGTATAGAGATTACCAAGGCAGATATCCGGTGATCTTTCTGACTTTCAAGGACGTGAAGTTTGACACATGGGAAGAGACCTTTGCGGCACTTCGTGACATTTTTGCAAAAGAGGCACAGCGGCACAAAGAGTTACAGAGCAGTGAAAAATGTGACGGATACAGCAGAAAAGTCTATGAAAGGCTGGTCAATGGCAGTGCAACAGAGGTGGAATTATCTTCGGCACTCCTTGATCTGTCCGCAATGCTTCACAGCCATTATGATGTTGCGCCGGTTATCATCATTGATGAGTATGATACTCCCATTCAACAAGGGCACAGTGAGGACTATTACGACAAGATTATCCGGTTTATGCGGAATCTTTTTTCAGGAGGTTTTAAGGACAACAGTCATCTGTCATTTGGGTTCCTCACCGGCATTTTGCGGGTAGCCAAAGAAAGTATTTTTAGTGGAATGAACAACCTGTCTATTAATTCTGTGCTGGACAACAAATACAGCGCTTACTTCGGATTTACGGCAGACGAGGTCCGGGAGATGGCAGCATATTATGACGCGGCTGATAAATACGACGAAATATGTCAGTGGTATGATGGCTATCTCTTTGGAAAGACAGAAATTTTCAATCCCTGGTCGGTGGTCAGTTATTTCAGCAACAAATGTGAACCGAGACCCTTCTGGGTATCTACGGGAAGTAATGATGTCATTGGTGAAGTACTTGCGGTGGCAGACAATGAGATATATGACCGCCTTACTTCTCTGGTCAATGGTGAAACTTTTACCACATTTATTGATACGGATGTGATCTATCCACAGATCAAAAGCAATCCATCGACTATTTATAGCTTTCTGCTTATGACTGGATATTTAAAAGTGTTGAATACATCTCTTTCTTTCAATGGGGATTTCCTATGTGAGGTTGCATTGCCAAACCGTGAGATTTCTCTGGTATATAACAAAGAGATTCTACAACGTATGGAAAATATAATTCCACAGGCCACAGCCATTTCGATTCAGGAGGCCACTTTTTCAGGTGATCATAAACGGCTGAAATCGCAGCTCCAAATGTTACTGACGCAGTCAGTGAGTTTTTTCGATACTGCCGGAGAGAATTTTTATCATGGGTTTATGCTGGGACTGTGTGCATTGATGAGTGGAACTTTTGCGACTTCTAACAGGGAGTCCGGTGACGGCCGGTATGATATTCAGTTAAAACCTATCCGCAAGGGGATGCCGGGTATATTGATTGAACTGAAAGCCGGGAAAAACTGCAGTGATGAAGAATTGAAAAATATGTCTGAAGCCGCATTGAAGCAGATTACGGATAAAAAATATGATACAGAGATGAAGAATGCCGGAATTCAGACAATCTATAAGTATGGAGTGGCCTTCAGTGGAAAAAACGTGGAGATAGCGGTCGAATAGGAAATGGAGCTGACTACAGCAAATAACAAAACCAAAAGAATGATCCAAGAAAGGGTGCCAGATAAGCAGGCATCCTTTTTCTATAAATTTTTTTATTAAAAAGTTTACAAAATTTTACGATAATGTTCAAAAATATACAATTTATCAAAAGTGATGTAGACAAACAATAAAAAGATGGGTAATATGTATATGTAATCAGCCAGATGAACGAAAAGTATGTACAACATGCTACATATTTAAAGCAAGAAATATAAAATAAGGAGGAATGTTGCCGATGAAACAGTTCAGCTATATCATTAAGGATGAAATCGGTCTGCATGCACGTCCTGCGGGACTGCTCGCCAAGGAAGCGAAAAAGTATCAGAGTACAGTGACACTTTCCTGTAAGGGGAAATCAGCTGCAGCAAGCAAGCTGATGGCGATCATGGGAATGGGCGTGAAGCACGGAGACAACGTGGAAGTCACGATAGAAGGAGCGGATGAAGATACCGCCGCCGCAGAGCTTCAGAAGTTTTTCCGTGAGAACCTCTAGGAGAAGACCTGCACGACAGAGTTTGGAAGGTAGAAAATGGAAAAATATATTGGAAAATCCGTATATAAGGGAACAGCGATCGGACCTGTCAGTGTTTTGAGGAAAAAGGACAGTCTCGTTAAGAGGATCCATATCGACAACACAGAGGAAGAACTGAAACGGCTGGATGCGGCTAGGGAACGTACGATGACGCAGTTGGGACAGTTATACGAGAAGGCTTTGCAGGAGGTCGGAGAAGTCAATGCAGCCATTTTCGAGGTGCATCAGATGATGCTCGAGGATGACGATTATCAGGATGCCATTCACAGCATGATTCAGAACGAAGAAGTGAATGCAGAGTATGCGGTGGCAGTGACCGGTGATAATTTTGCAGAGATGTTCGCCAACATGGATGATGAATATATGCAGGCCCGCTCTGCGGATGTCAGGGATATCTCCAACCGGCTCGTCCGCAATCTGTCCGGGGAGGAGCAGATTGACTGGAGTACCATGGAGCCATCGATCATTGTGGCAGATGATCTGACTCCCAGTGAGACGGTACAGATGGATAAGAGTAAGATTCTGGCCTTTGTCACAGTACATGGCTCGACGAACTCCCATACTGCGATCCTGGCACGTATGATGAATATTCCGGCACTGATAGGGGTACCATTGGAACTGGAGAAAATCCATAATGGAACTCGCGCTATTGTGGACGGCAGAGAAGCAGTATTTTACCTGGATCCGGAGGAAGAGCAGATCCGGCAGGCAGAAGCGGCACAGCAGACGGAACAGAGACTAAGAAGCCTGCTGGCAGAATACAAGGGACGTGAATCCGTGACAAAGAGCGGACGCAAGGTCAATGTATATGCAAATATCGGCAGCGTATCGGATGTGGCATATGTACTGGAGAATGATGCGGAGGGTATCGGCCTGTTCCGCAGTGAATTCTTATATCTCGGAAGGGACTCTCTTCCGGATGAGACAGAACAGTTCAATGCTTACCGTCAGGTGCTGCAGATGATGGCAGGGAAAAAGGTCATCATCCGTACCCTTGATATCGGTGCGGACAAAAATGTAGATTACCTCGGACTGGGCAAGGAAGATAATCCTGCCATGGGATACCGTGCGATCCGGATCTGTCTGGAGCAGCCGGAGATCTTCAAGACACAGCTGAGAGCACTTCTCAGGGCGGCAAAATACGGAACATTGGCTATTATGTATCCGATGATCATTTCCGTGGAGGAAGTGCTGGATATTCAGAAAATCGTGGCTGAGGTGGCTAAGGAGCTGGAGGAAGAAAAGCTTCCTTATGTAATTCCGGAACAGGGAATTATGATCGAGACTCCTGCGGCTGTCATGATGAGTGAGGAGCTGGCGGAGCATGTGGATTTCTTCAGTATCGGCACGAATGATCTGACACAGTATACGTTGGCTATCGACAGGCAGAACAACAGATTGGACAGATTCTATAATCCACATCATGAGGCAGTCCTGCGTATGATACAGATGACTGTTGATGGGGCACATAAGCATGGAAAATGGGTCGGCATCTGCGGAGAGCTGGGAGCGGATACGACACTGACCACACGATTTGTACAGATGGGAATTGATGAACTCAGTGTGGCACCGTCCATGGTACTGAATGTCCGTAGTAAAATATGCGAAATGGAGTGAGAGATTCATGAGAATATACAAAGCGAAAGATTATGCAGATATGAGCAGAAAGGCTGCAAATATCGTATCGGCACAGGTTATTATGAAACCAAACTGTGTTCTCGGACTGGCTACGGGATCCACTCCCATCGGCCTGTATAAACAGCTGGTGGAATGGTTCCGCAAGGGAGATCTGGACTTTTCTGAGGTTATGACGGTGAACCTGGATGAATATAAAGGCCTGAGCCGGGAAAACGATCAGAGTTATTACTATTTTATGCACCAGAATCTGTTTGACCATGTGAATATCCCGGTGGAAAATACACATCTGCCAAACGGAATGGAACCGGATTCGGAGAAAGAATGCCGTAGATATACGGAACTGATCCAGTCACTGGGCGGCGTGGACCTGCAGCTTTTGGGAATTGGACATAACGGGCACATCGGCTTCAACGAACCGGGAGAGAGTTTTGACAAGCAGGTACATTGTGTGAACCTGACAGAGTCTACGATCGAAGCCAACAAGAGATTCTTCGCATCGGCGGAGGATGTCCCGAAGCAGGCATACACCATGGGGATCAAGACCATTATGCAGGCGAAGAAAATATTGATCGTAGCCAGCGGCGAAGACAAGGCGGAGATCGTACAGAAAGCTTTCTTCGGCCCCATTACACCGCAGGTGCCGGCATCGGTATTACAGCTTCATAATGATGTGACACTGGTGGCAGACGAAGCAGCGCTCAGTAAGCTTTCTGAATAAGAAGGGGGAAGCTGATAGGTCATGAGAATCAGAAATGCAAATATATATACAGAAGAGCATCGGTTTGTCAGAGGGGATGCAGCCGTGGAGAACGGCAGGTTCGTAAGCTGCACCGGGGATCCGGCAGGTGAGGAAGCTGTTGTGGATGCCAAAGGCATGTATCTGATACCGGGACTGGTGGATATTCATTTCCATGGTTGTAAGGGCGCAGATATGTGTGACGGTACGAAGGAAGCACTGGATGTCATCACATCATATGAAGCATCTGTCGGTGTGACAAGTGTCTGCCCGGCTACCATGACGATCCCTAAGGATGAACTGCTGGAGGTCATGAAAAATGCCGGCAACTATGAGTATTCCGGTGGATCCCACCTGGTGGGCATCAATATGGAAGGACCCTTTATCAGTCCGGCGAAAAAGGGTGCTCAGGCGGCGGAAAATATCATGCACTGCGATTATGAATATTTCAGTCAGCTGCAGAAAGCGGCGAACGGGCTGATCAAGCTGGTAGATATCGCACCGGAGGAGCCGGGAGCGATGGAATTTATCGACAGAGCCAAAGGAGAAGTGGTCATTTCACTGGCGCATACAGCTTCCGGTTATGATACAGCAAGGGAAGCCATTGAACGTGGAGCATCTCATGCGACACATTTGTATAATGCAATGCCGCCGCTGAACCACAGGGAGCCCGGCGTGATCGGAGCAGTGAGAGATTCAGAGAAATGTCATCCGGAGCTGATCTGTGATGGTGTACACATTCATCCGTCAGTGATCCGTGCAACGTTTGCGATGTTTGGCGCTGACCGCATGATCCTGATCAGTGACAGTATGCGTGCAACGGGACTGGAGGATGGTGAATATACGCTGGGAGGACAGCCGGTTACTGTCAGAGGCAATCTGGCTACCCTGCATGACGGCACGATCGCCGGATCGGCGACGAATCTGATGGACTGTATGCGGTTTGTAGTAAAAACGGTCGGTCTGCCGTTAGAGACGGCAGTGATGTGTGCCACGGAGAATCCGGCAAAGGAGATCGGCATTTTCAATGAAGTGGGCAGTATATCCGTTGGTAAGAGGGCAGATTTCGTACTCCTGGATCAGGAACTGAACATTGCAGCGGTATATATCGACGGAAAGGAGTTCACATGTTAGATTTTTTGAAAGGTAAGCGAAAAGGAAATTGTATCGGATCTCCCTGTAAGGGGAAGGCAGTTGCTCTTACGGAGGTGCCGGATCCTACATTTTCCGAGAAGATATTGGGAGACGGATTTGCAGTGATCCCCTCTGAGGGGAAAATATATGCTCCCGCAGACGGAGAGGTGACCGTGGTATTTGATACGCTCCATGCGATCACCATGACAACGGATCAGGGAGCGGAGCTTCTGATCCACATCGGACTGGACACCGTGACACTCAAGGGAGCCCCCTTCACGGCACATGTTGCTGCCGGAGACCATGTCAAAAAGGGCGATCTTCTGCTGGATGCGGATCTGGAGAAGATTCAGGAAGCCGGACTGCATATCATCACTCCGGTACTGGTCTGCAATACTGATGAATATAACAAGATCAGTATTCTGAAAGAGGGAGAGGTATCTCCCGGCGAGGACGTGCTCCAGATCTCTTAAGAGCGGTACGTCCGTATCAACTAATGAAACTGACCGGAACTGTTCCGGTTTAGTATAATGTAAAGGAGGAGAAATGTATGAAGTTTCTTCAAAAACTGGGTAAAGCGTTAATGCTTCCCGTAGCGGTTCTGCCGATCTGCGGTATCCTCATGGGTATTGGTTACTGGTTGTGCCCGGCAACAATGCAGGGTGGTGCGATCGAGGGTGTAAGAAATCTGATCGGTCTGTTCCTCGTAAAAGCTGGTGGTGCTCTGATCGACAACATGGCGATCCTGTTCGCAATCGGTGTAGGTGTCGGTATGTCAGAGAAAAATGACGGTACCGGAGCCATCGCAGCTCTGGCTTCCTGGCTGATGCTCACAACACTTCTGTCTACCGGATTTGTTACGACCATTATGCCCTCCATCGCTGAGGATGCTACCAAGACACTGGCATTCGATAAGATTGCGAATCCCTTTATCGGTATTATTGCCGGTATTATCGGTTCCATGTGCTACAACAAGTTCAAGGATACCAAGCTTCCTGACTGGCTGTCCTTCTTCAGTGGTAAGCGCTGCGTAGCTATCGTAGCAGGTGTGGTATCTATTCTGGCATCTGTTGTACTGCTGTTCGTATGGCCTTTACTGTTCGGCGGTCTGGTAGCTCTCGGTGAAGCTATCGTAAGTCTGGATGTAGTCGGTGCCGGCATTTATGCTTTCCTGAACCGTCTGCTGATCCCTACCGGATTACATCACGCACTGAACAACGTATTCTGGTTCGATACCATCGGACTGGGAGATCTGCAGCACTTCTGGAAAGGTGAGACAAGCGCTGATGTATCCTGGAGCCTTGGAATGTATATGTCCGGCTTCTTCCCTTGTATGATGTTCGGTGTCCCCGGTGCGGCTCTGGCAATGGTAAAATGTGCAAAGCCCGCCAAGAAAAAGGCAGCGATCGGTCTGGTAGCTTCCGCAGCAATCTGTTCCTTCATCTGCGGCGTTACCGAGCCCTTTGAGTTTGCATTCATGTTCTTAGCTCCCGGACTGTATGTGATCTACGCAGCACTGTACGGCATCTTCACCATGATCACTGTTGCTCTTGGCTTCCGTGCAGGCTTCAGCTTCTCCGCAGGTGCGATGGATCTGTTTTTCTCATCCTCCCTGCCTGCAGCAGCCAGAATCTGGCTGATCATCCCTCTGGGTATCGCAGCATTTGTTGTATTCTACTTCGTATTCCTCTTCGCTATCAAGAAATGGGATCTGAAGACCCCCGGTAGAGAAGATGATGATGTAGAAGCAGAGAAGAAGATCGAGCTGGCAAATGATGATTTCGCAGCAATCGCAGCAACCATTCTGGAAGGCTGCGGCGGCAAGGACAACATTGCAAGCATTGACAACTGCATCACAAGACTGAGACTGGAAGTAAAAGACATTACCGCAGTGAATGATAAGGTGATCAAATCTGCAG
>ENA-ORRE01002663-ORRE01002663.1-human-gut-metagenome-genome-assembly--contig:-NODE-2663-length-10258-cov-3.010487_pt1 | contig 10258 bp, 9 predicted proteins | sample MGYA00242171_ERZ509126 | MGnify/ENA primary metagenome ERZ509126 (study PRJEB26280, sample SAMEA2338648) | human gut metagenome | biome: human gut; feature: human-associated habitat; material: faeces...
CGCCGCCCGCTGTATTGATAATGAGCTGCTGATGTATCTTCGGAGCAAAAAGAAAACGGCACGGGAGATTTCCCTCTACGAGCCGATCGGAACCGACAAGGAGGGAAATGAGATCCATCTGCTCGACATCGTGGAGGGCGGCGGGGAGGATATCGCGGAACAGTACAACCGGAAAGAGGACGCGGTGCGGCTGTACTGTTATCTGGATTCGGAATTAAAAGAGCAGGAAAAACAGGTGCTTCTTCTCCGGTATGGCCTTGGCGGAAAAGCAGAATACACACAGAAACAGGTCGCTGCCCGGCTCGGCATCAGCCGTTCGTACGTGTCGCGGATCGAGAAGAATGCAATTGAAAAGTTGCGGTTACGGTTTGCCGCTTCGTAAATGCTTGACATTTCAAACGGACTGCTTCTATAATAAAGGGTAAGGAAATCAGGTGCAGAAAAGGTTTCCTTATCCTTACTTTTTCGAACAAAAATCAAAGATAATATCTTCCCGGTGTTCTTGCCGGACATTTTCCCAAAATGAAAAATAAATAGGAACTATACGACCTGCTACTGAAAGAAAAGGAGGTTTTCTTTGTATTGCAGTGTATTATCAGCCACCGTCTCGGGCATGGAGATGATTCCGGTGCAGGTGGAGGCGGATGTCAGTGACGGCATGCCGCAGTTTACGATGGTCGGCTACGTGAGTGCCCAGGTAAAGGAGGCGCAGGACCGCGTGCGGACAGCCCTCAAAAACATGGGAATTTCCCTGCCGCCGAAACGAATTACGATTAATTTATCCCCGGCGGACGTCCGAAAAGAAGGATCGCGTTTCGATCTTCCGATTGCAGCGGGCGTTCTGATGACGCTCGGCCGGATTCCGCCCGGGTCACTCCGGAAAACGATGGTGCTCGGTGAACTCGGCCTTGACGGCCATGTGCAGGAGATCAGCGGTGTATTTCCGGCAGCGGCGAAGGCGCGGGAGCTTGGATGCACAACGCTTCTTGTTCCAGCCGGAAATGCCGCGGAAGGGGGTCTGGTCGGCGGGCTTCACGTCGTTGGAATCCAGAATTTACAGGAGCTTTTGAACTACTGCTGTGAAGGGAAAATGCCGTCGCTTCCGTCTATAGAAAATCAAAAGAAGGAGGACGGAAAAGAGCCGGACTTTTCCGAAGTGCAGGGCCAGACGGCGGCGCGGCGGGCGGCGCTCATCGCTGCGGCCGGATTTCACAATCTGCTGATGCTGGGGCCGCCGGGCAGCGGAAAATCCATGATCGCAAGGCGGATTCCGACGATCATGCCTCCGATGTCTGAGGAGGAGCAGATGGAAGTAACGCGGATCTACAGCATCGCCGGAATGCTTGCCAAAGGAGAGGGTGTCCGCCGGGAGCGGCCCTTCCGTGCTCCGCATCACACGATGACGCCGCAGGCTCTTGCAGGCGGCGGAAAACAGCCGTCCCCGGGCGAAATTACGCTGGCACACCGAGGTGTTCTCTTCCTTGATGAACTCCCGGAGATGACGCGCACAACCATTGAGATCCTGCGCCAGCCGCTCGAGGAGCACCGGATTGTGATTTCCCGTGTCAGCGGAAACTATGTGTTCCCGGCGTCATTTCTGATGGTGGCGGCAATGAACCCCTGCCCCTGCGGCTTTTACCCCGACTTATCGCGCTGTACCTGCGCACCCGGCGACATCAGCCGGTATCTCTCGAGAGTCAGCCAGCCGTTCCTCGACCGCATGGATCTCTGCGTGCAGGTGGAAGCACTTTCCTACGAGGATCTGCACGGCGAGGAGCGGTGCGAATCCTCGGCCAAGATGCGGGAAAAAGCGACGGCAGCGGCGGAAATTCAGGCGGCGCGCTACCGGCAGGAGTCGATTCATTTCAATAGCGAACTGAAAGCAGGCCAGATCGAGAAATACTGTATCCTGGAAAAGGCAGCGGAAGAGCTTTTAGAGGATGCCTTCCGCCGCCTGCGCCTCAGCGCGCGTTCCTACCACGGGATTATCCGCACCGCGCGGACAATTGCGGACTTCTGACCTGTGTGTTACAATGTGCTTGGTTCGTTCCTCAGGTTAGGAGGAATTTATGTTTAGTCAATCGTTTGGCGCGGATGTCTATGGTACAAAAGCCAGAATAATCCGCATTGAGGCAGATGTCAGTGATGGTCTGCCCGTTTTTGATATGGTGGGATTTTTAGCCTCTGCCGTGAAGGAGGCGAGAGAGCGCGTGCGGATTGCTGTGCGCCAGATGGGGATTCGTTTTCCCGCAAAACGCATTACGGTGAATCTGTCGCCTGCGAATGTAAGAAAGGAAGGCACAACATTTGACCTTCCCATTGCAATTTGTCTGTTGACCGCATTCGGTCATTTATCCAAAGAATGTATCAAAGATACGATGTTTATCGGGGAACTTGGTTTAGATGGTTCCGTACAGAGTGTAAATGGTGTATTAGCTATGGTTTTAGAAGGAAAGAAGCAGGGACTTCGACAGTTTCTTGTGCCAAAAGGAAATGTAAAAGAAGCTGCCGTATTAGAAGGAATTTCTCTTTATGGGGTGGAAAGCCTTTCAGAAACGCTGCGTTTTTTACGGGGAGAAATTTCACTAAAGAAAGTATATATTCCTTTTGAAAAGTGGGATGAGTCACAGGAAGAAGGACTTGATTTTTCCGATATTAAAGGACAGGAAATGATGAAGCGTGCGGCGGAAATTGCAGTGAGTGGAAGGCATAATCTTTTGATGATTGGTCCACCGGGAAGTGGGAAGACGATGCTTGCGAAAAGACTTCCAACGATTCTACCACCGATGACGTTAGAAGAAAGTGTAGAAGTGACGAGATTGTACAGTGTGTGCGGACTTTTAGGAGAACATGCGTCTGTGCTGAAAAAGCGTCCGTTTCGTGCTCCCCACCATACAACGACGGCAGCGGCACTTACCGGAGGCGGCAGAATTCCAATGCCGGGAGAGATTACATTGGCTTCAAAAGGAATTTTGTTTTTAGATGAACTTCCGGAATTTTCAAGGAGTGCGCTAGAGGTGCTCAGACAGCCGTTAGAAGAACAGAAAGTAGCAATTGCACGTGTTGGGAGCAGTTATGAGTATCCATCGGACTGCTCGTTTGTGGCGGCGATGAACCCATGCCGGTGCGGTTATTATCCAAACCGGGATAAATGTCGATGCACGACAGCAGATATCAAGCGCTATTTAGCGAAAATCAGTGAGCCTTTGTTAGACCGGATGGACTTATGTGTAGAAACAGGGCTGCCGGAATTTTCTCTGTATGAGAAAAAAGGAGAGACAAGTAAGCAGATAAGAGAGAGGGTGGAGAGGACACACAGGATACAAAAGAAACGCTATCGAAAAGAAAACTTTTCCTATAATAGTGAGTTGACACCACAGGCAATGAAAAAATACTGTGTCATGGGCACAGCGGAGAAAGAATTGTTAGAATTTTTATTTCACGAGGAACAGATGAGCGCGAGGCGGCTTTGCCGGATTGTGCGTGTGTCGAGGACAATTGCGGATTTAGAGAAAAGTGATACGATTTTAGAAAGCCATATAACGGAGGCAGTTCGTTTTCGCAGTGTGGACCGCAAATACTGGGGGGTGGAGACGATATGACAAAGGAAGAAGAAAAATATCTGTTTTGGCTGACTTCCCTTTCCGGACTTGGTTTGCCTTTTGTACAGAGGTTCTTTGAGCGGTATAAAAGCATAGATAAGGCGCGTTCTCTTTCTGAAACGGATATTAAAAAAGCAGAGTGGATGAAACCACGTGAAAAGAATTACTTTGCCAAAGCATATAAGCAGGAAGGCTGGCAGCATGAGTGGGAGCAGTTGGCGAAGAATCATATAATATTTTATTCCTATTTTCATGAATCTTATCCGGAGCGGCTAAAGCACATTGATTCCCCGCCAAAGAGGCTTTTTGTAAAAGGGAAACTGCCGGATGCATCAAAACTTTCTGTAGCGGTTGTCGGGGCGAGAAATTGTACGCCGTACGGACGGGATATGGCACGGATGTTTAGTTATCGTCTGGCTGCGGCAGGCGTTTTTGTGATTAGCGGGATGGCTCTTGGAATTGATGGATGGGGGCACCAGGGGGCATTGGAAGCCGGGGGTGAAACTTATGCTGTTTTAGGTTCCGGTGTGATGCGGTGTTATCCTTCGTGTCATCAGAATTTGTATGAAAGTATTGTAAGGCATGGAGGAGTGATTTCAGAATTTCCGGTGTATGCTCGTGCAAAGCCTGTCTTTTTTCCTATGAGAAATCGTATTATCAGCGGTCTGTCGGATGGAATTCTGGTTGTGGAAGCCAGAGAAAAGAGCGGATCTTTGATTACAGCAGATGCGGCACTTGAGCAGGGAAAAGATGTATTTGTTATCCCCGGACGGATTGGAGATGAATTAAGTGTCGGTTGTAACCGGCTGATTCGTATGGGAGCAGTGCCGGTTTTGACACCGGATGATATACTGGATTATTATGGAGTTAAGACGTCTGACGGCTCGCAAAATGTGAATGAGACAGAGCAGAAAATCCTTGCTTTTCTCGGTGGAAAAACGATGCATATGGATGAGATTTCAGCAGGGTTATCTCTGCCAATGACACAGTTATTAAAGTGCATGATTGTACTTCAGAAAAAAGGATATGTCATCGAGGTCGGCAGAAATTTTTTTATGAAAAAAATATAAATATTGCTTGAAAGCCCGATTAAAATGGTGTATGCTAGAATTTGTGAAAATTTTTGGAAGAATATGATTCATTAAATAGAGAGCATTTATCATTAGCAATGGAGGGTAATATGGCAAAGAATCTTATTATTGTAGAGTCTCCGGCAAAGTCGAAGACGATTAAAAAGTTTTTAGGGAAAAATTACGAAGTCGTAGCATCCAACGGTCATGTCAGAGATATGCCAAAGAGCCAGATGGGTGTTGATTTCGAAAATGATTTTGAGCCGAAATATATTACAATCAGAGGAAAAGGTGAGCTATTGGCTTCTCTGCGAAAAGAAGTCAAGAAGGCAGATAAAATTTATCTCGCAACTGACCCGGACCGGGAGAGGCAATTTCCTGGCATTTATGTCATGCTTTGAAGTTAGACCCGAAAAAGACAAGCCGGATTACCTTTAATGAAATTACAAAAAATGCGGTTCGCCAGTCGTTAAAGCAGTCGCGGGAAATTGATATGGATTTAGTGGATGCCCAGCAGGCAAGACGTGTTTTGGACCGTTTGGTTGGTTATTCGATCAGCCCGTTATTGTGGCAGAAGGTAAAAAGAGGTTTGAGTGCCGGCCGTGTGCAGTCGGTAACACTGCGTCTGATTGCTGACAGGGAAAGTGAAATTGATGCCTTTATTCCGAAAGAATACTGGTCGATGGAAGCAAAATTGTCAGTGCCGGGTGTAAAAAAGCCATTGGTGGCTAAATATTATGGTAATCCGGGCAAATGTGAAATTGCTTCCGGTGAAGAGGCAGAAAAAATCCGCAAAGAAATTGAAAAAGAAGATTTTAAAGTAAGCAGTATTAAGAAGGGTGAGCGCACCAAGAAGCCACCTCTTCCTTTTACAACGTCTACGTTGCAGCAGGAGTGTGCAAAACACTTGAATTTTCCAACGAGAAAGACAATGCAGATTGCCCAGCAGTTATATGAAGGTGTGCAGGTAAAGGGACATGGAACGATTGGTCTGATTACGTATCTGCGTACGGATTCGGTCCGTATCTCGGAAGAAGCGGATTTAGCCTGTAAAGATTATATTCGTGAAACATATGGAGAAGAAAATATTATTGAAAAGGCAGCAGTGTCAAAAACAAAGGGCAAGATTCAGGATGCGCACGAAGCAATCCGTCCGACATATGTGGATTTGACACCGGTTCAGGTAAAGGAATCTTTAACGAGAGACCAGTTCCGTTTGTATCAGCTGATTTGGAAGCGCTTTGTGGCAAGCCGTATGCACTCAGCAAAATACGATACGATTTCAGTTCGTATTATGGCAGGAAAACATCAATTTGCAAGTTCCGGTTCCAAACTTGTGTTTCCGGGCTTTTTGTCGGTGTACCAGCAGGATGATGATAAAGAAGAGCCAAATGCTGTGCTTGCTAAAGTAACAAAGGATTCTGTGCTGTCTTTAAGTGAATTACTGCCGGAACAGCATTTTACGCAGCCGCCGGCGCATTTTACTGAGGCTTCTTTAGTAAAAACTCTTGAAGAGTTAGGAATTGGACGCCCAAGTACCTATGCGCCAACAATTTCAACATTAATTTCACGCCGCTATGTGGCAAAGGAACAGAAGAATTTGTACTTGTCGGATTTGGGAGATATTGTAAATCAGATTATGGTGAGTGCATTTCCTAGTATTGTGGATGTAAACTTTACAGCGACGATGGAAGCTTTGCTAGATGGTGTTGCCGAGGGTAATGTGGAATGGAAGACCATTGTGAGAAACTTCTATCCGGATTTGGAAAAGGCTGTTTCACATGCAGAAAAAGCACTCGAAAAGATTAAAATAGAAGATGAAGTAACCGATGTCGTGTGTGAATTATGTGGACGCAATATGGTAATTAAGTACGGACCGCACGGAAAGTTTTTGGCGTGCCCCGGATTTCCGGAGTGCAGAAATACCAAACCATATTATGAAAAAATCGGTGTGAAGTGCCCGAAATGCGGCGGCGAGATTGTCATTAAAAAGACCCAGAAAGGCCGTCGTTATTATGGCTGCGAGAACAATCCGGAGTGTGATGTGATGACTTGGCAGAAGCCGTCGAATGAACGCTGTCCAAAGTGTGGCGGCATGATGTTGGAAAAAGGCAGTAAGTTAGTCTGTGCCGATAACACATGCGGTTATATTGAAAAGAAAGAGAAATAAAAAACAGACGACATAATGCTTGTCAATAAGGTGAAATTGTGATAATATTGTTCCATGGGGGACAAGCAATATGAGTATTCAATTATTGGATAAGACTCGAAAAATAAACCGTCTCCTCAACGACAAACATTCATCTAAGGTGGCATTTGCGGATATTTGTTTTGTGCTGGGACAGATGCTTTTAGCAAATGCGTACATAATCAGCAGTAAGGGAAAGTTGTTGGGAACTTATGTGAATGATGACGGGATGATTCCGAGTTTTCAGAGTAAACGGGGCAGTTATATCGAGACGATGTTAAATGAACGTTTCCTTAATGTGCTGTCAACAAAAGAAAATGTGAATCTGGAGACTCTTGGTTTTTCCAAAGAAGAAAGACAGGGAGTTGAGGCACTGATTACACCGATTAGTATTGGTGGCGAGAGGCTGGGAACGTTGTTTCTGTGCCGGTGTCAGAAAGCATTTTCGATTGAGGACATTATTTTAAGTGAATATAGCACGACTGTGGTAGGACTTGAAATTATGAGGTCCATTCAAGAGGAATCAGATATTGAGCAGCATAAGAAGAGTAATTTCTCTTCTGCCTTGACGACGCTTACGCCACTTGAGCAGAAAGCGGTCAGTTACGTATTCCATGCAATGGGGGGAGAGGATGGTACCCTTGTGACGAGCAAGCTTGCCGGAAAAATTGGCATTACAAGGACTGTTATTGTCAATGCTTTGCGAAAATTAGAGAGCGCTGGCTTAATCAAGACAAAGTCATCCGGAGTGAAAGGAACGCACATTAAGGTTCTGAATGATATTGTCTATACCGAGTTTAACAGTTATTATCGTGAGAAATGGAATTCGTAAACGCAAAGGGAATTGTGATGGGAAGTCATAATGCCGTTTGCGTTTTTCTAGAAATAAAGAAATAAGAAAGGAAGTGCTACGATGGTTTTATCCAATGCATACAATTACATCAATGTGTTAGATAAGGCAGCGGATGCGAGCTGGACAAGAAATGATGTGCTGGCAAATAATATCGCAAATGCAGACACGCCGGGTTACAAAAGAAAAGATGTACAGTTTGAGACATATTTGTCGAATGCGGTGGCAGGAACAGATTCATTAGATGAGACGGTGGCAAATCTTGATTTGAATGATTTAAATGCAACGGTGTATAATGAACAGCCGGGGCTTAGTTATCGGAGTGACGGAAACAACGTAGATGTATCGACAGAAAACGTGGAACTGGCAAAAAACCAGATTAAGTATTATACGTTGATGAATTCGATCAGTCAGGAATTTTCACGGATGAAATCAGCGTTAAAGACTTCATAAATCGATTAAGGAGGAATGACTATGTCAGTATTTGGGGCTTTGGATGTGAGCGCTACCGGTATGACGGCGCAGCAGCTTCGAATGGATACAATTTCGGAAAATATTGCCAATGTAAACACGACTCGTGGAAAAGATGGCAAACCATATAAGAGGAAGACAGTTCTTTTTGAGGAGAAAAGTTATCCGAGTTTTAGTGAAAGTCTTAGCATGGCAAACCGTCATAATATTGGAAAAGGTGTTAAGGCAAGTAAAATAGTGGAAGATAATTCCGAAGGAAGTAAAGTATATGACCCTTCCCATCCGGATGCGGATGAAGATGGATACGTGACGTATCCGAATGTAAATACCGTGACCGAGATGACAAATATGATTGATGCGACAAGGGCTTTTGAAGCAAATGTTACGGTAATGAATTCGACAAAAGGGATGGCTCTTAAGGCACTTGATATTGGACAGAGTTAATTGTGAATGGAGGAAACCTAAATGGATATTGCTAGTTTGTCTGCAATTAGTGGCATTGAAAATATCAGTAAATACGCAGATAATAGTTTACAGACGGAAAAATCAAAAGGAAGCGGCACAGCAAGCTTTGACAGTTTGTTAAATTCAGCGATGAATTTAGTGCAACAGACGGAAGATTATTCCAATGCAGCAGAAGTAGAAGAAGTAAAGTATGCAATGGGACAGAGCGACAGTCTTCATGATTTGATGGTTGCTCAGCAGAAAGCAAATGTATCACTGCAATATACGGTAGCAGTAAAAAACACAGCAGTAGAAGCATATCGTTCGATTATGAATATGCAGATTTAACTGACAAAGGCGTTGAGGAGCGATAGAAAACAATGATGGAACAATTGATTGCACTCAAGGACAAAATTCTTGAGTTTTGGAATAAGTATACGTCAAAACAGAAAACAATTATAATTTGTGTAGCATGCGCAATTTTGGTTGCGATTGTTTTGCTTGCTTATTTTATGACCCGCCCGGTGTATACCGACGTTGCTACGTTAAGTGGTGAAACTGCTACGACGTTTGATACGGCACTGCAGGGGGCTGGACTTGATTATGTAAAAGAATCGGATAACAACGGAAATACAACATTTAAGGTGGAGCAGTCACAGTATTCAGATGCCGTTTTGCTGATGGGGGAAAATCAGATTACGGATGATGAAATGACATGGGAAAAAGCACTTCAGTCAGACATGACGACATCTTCAGATGAAAAGCAGACTAAAGCAACACTGGCTTTGCAGTCATCGATTCGCAAAGGACTTTTGAATTTTGATGGCGTGGAAGATGCGACTGTTTATATCAACCGTCCGAAAGATGATGGCACGATTTATGCGGACAAGCAGGATACTTCGGTGAGCGTATCATTTAAAATGGCGGGCAACAAAACCATGGACAGCGATACTGCAGATGCGATTGCTTATTATCTTGCCAATGCAGTAGGAAGCACCAAACCGGATCATATTGTCCTCACCGATACAAAAGGAAATCTTTTGTTTAACGGACAGCAGGATGCCGGACTTGGCGGAACAATCAGCAGTACCGAAGATTACCGTGATAAACTGAAAAATAACTTCGCTAAATATGTGCGTGACCTTTTGACAAAAGCAGGTTATGACGATGTTGAAGTTTCTAAGAATAATATTGTGTTCGACATGAACAAATTAACGGAACTGGTTACTACATATACAACAAATGAGGGACAGGATCAAGGCTTGTATGGCAGTTCCTACGAGTATAAATCAACAGGAGCCTCCTCTTCCGGCGGCGTGCCTGGAACCGATTCGAATGGTGATGTTACTGACACGATGATTACCGATAACGGAGATAGTTCATCGGAAACGATATTAAATAAATATGACTATCTGCCGAATAAAACCGTTCAGAATATTGAACATGAAATTGGTGCAGTAAAGAAGGATGAGTCCTCTATTGCAATTGTGCTGACACATTACCGTGTGGTGAAAGAAGAGACTTTAGAGTCACAGGGTGCTCTTGATAATATGACATTTGATGAGTATGTGGATGCAAACAGTAATGTGACGGAACAGCAGGTGCCAACCGATTTGTCACAGCTTGTGGCTGG
>ENA-ORRE01002673-ORRE01002673.1-human-gut-metagenome-genome-assembly--contig:-NODE-2673-length-10241-cov-2.339191_pt1 | contig 10241 bp, 8 predicted proteins | sample MGYA00242171_ERZ509126 | MGnify/ENA primary metagenome ERZ509126 (study PRJEB26280, sample SAMEA2338648) | human gut metagenome | biome: human gut; feature: human-associated habitat; material: faeces...
ATCGGCATCAGCTCTACAGTCCGCCTGCCGGGGAGCTTCGACGCTCCGTACAGTCTCTCGTAGTCCTGCTCCGTCACCGGGATCCTGCCGGACAGGTGATTTTCCAGATAATCGATCAGATTCGTCTTCAGTACCCGCCGCTTCCCCTTGATGTCCACCAGTGCCGACAGAGAAAAATACAGATACAGCCCCAGGAAGCTCGCAATATAAAAAGGCAGTATCTCACCTAACATCCTTCCGTCCAAAATCCCCTTACAGATCCCCACTCCTGCAAATATCACCGAGAACAGCATGCACTGCCCGGACAGATGATACCATGCATCAAAGGATAAATGTCCGAAAGACAAGCGGTTTAAGAACTTGTCCACAAACACCGGAATATTGGACACGCCTCCGTTTAACTGGTAACAATTCGCGAATTTGACCTTGCACTGTTTCAAAAGCCGGTTCCCCGTAGTTGCCATATTGTCCGTCTCACGGATCATTGTATGATACATCCACGCCAGCATCAGACGCACCAGAACGCTGAGACACAAAAATACCAGGATCCCCGCCGTGATCACTTTTTCTTCTTTAAATATCGTAAACATCCTCAAAACTCCCTTCCGTCGTTTCCTCAAGTATAACGTATATATGTCCTGTTTTGTACGGTTTTTCATCGTCATTCTTCTACTGCGTCAGACAAAAATTATGAGCTTTCTACATTTTTTATAACAAGAAAAGCATTCTGACATTATTGTATAAACCATAAAAATCTGCTATAATCAGTCTTTAGTAATTCTGTTAGAAAAGAGGTTGATTTACTTATGATATACAAGACAAAGGGTACTTGCTCCACTATGATCGACGTAGAATTAAAGGACGGCGTCATCGATTCCGTTAAATTCACCGGCGGCTGCAACGGCAACCTCCAGGGCATCAGTGCTCTGGTAAAGGGCATGAAGCCGGAAGAGGCCATCAGCCGTCTGAAAGGAATCCGCTGCGGTTTCAAACCTACCTCCTGTCCTGACCAGCTGGCTCACGCTCTGGAAGAAATGATCGCAAAATAATAAACAGGTTACCGAAAGGCATTGAGATTTTATGAAAAAAATAGTACTGACCGGCGGCGGAACTGCCGGACACGTTACACCGAATATTGCATTGTTACCGGCGCTGCAGGCAGCCGGCTATGAGATTGCCTACGTCGGTTCCTACGAAGGCATCGAGAAGAAGCTGATCGCCGACTTCAATATTCCTTACACGGGAATCTCCACCGGCAAATTCCGCAGATATCTGGATCCCAAAAACTTCTCGGATCCTTTCCGTGTCATGAAGGGATTCGTGGAGGCACGCAATTATCTGAAAAATTATCAGCCGGATGTAGTATTTTCCAAGGGAGGCTTCGTAAGCGTCCCCGTGGTCCGCGCCGCAGCTTCCTTACATATTCCCTGTATCATTCACGAATCGGATATGACTCCGGGGCTGGCGAACAAGTTGTGCATTCCCGTTGCGGAAAAGGTATGCTGCAATTTCCCGGAGACCATGAAAAACATTCCGGCAGACAAAGCCGTCCTCACCGGTTCTCCCATCCGCGCAGAACTGGCCGAAGGCAGTAAGCTTGCGGGACTTAACATGTGCGGATTTACTGCGAATAAGCCTGTGATCATGGTCATCGGCGGAAGTCTCGGTGCTGCCAATGTCAATAAGGCAGTCCGTGATGCCCTGCCGAAGCTGTTAGAGGATTTCCAGGTCGTACACCTCTGCGGCAAAGACAAGATCGACAATCTGTTATTAAATACCCCCGGGTATAAACAGTTTGAATATATCAAAGCGGAATTAAAGGACATCTTCGCCATGGCAGATATTGTGATCTCCCGCGCCGGAGCCAACGCCATCTGCGAGCTTCTGGCACTGAAAAAGCCCAACATCCTGATCCCCCTGCCTGCTGCCAGCAGCCGCGGAGACCAGTTGTTGAACGCTGCTTCCTTCGAAGCCCAAGGATATTCCATTGTCCTGAATGAGGATGATATTACGACGAATCTTCTGGTAGATAAAGTACATGAACTGTACTTTAACCGCCAGAATTATGTAGACGCCATGAGCAAAAGCCATCAGATGGATGCCGTTAAGACCATCATGGAACTGATCAACGCTGCGGCAGATAAAAAGACGAATTAGCATCTTAACAATCTAAATAAGATCACTCAGCTGTGCAAATTGTTCCAGCGTCAGTGCCTCTCCGCGAACGGTAGGTGACAATCCCATCTGTTCGAGAGCTGCTGACGCTGATTCTTTTGTAATTCCGGGAAGTCCCGCATTGCCAAGACCGTTCACCAGAGTCTTTCTTCGCTGGTTAAAAGAAGCACGGATCAGAGAAAACATCTTCTTCTCGTCCTTTACCTTCACAGGCGGCTCTTCATAACGGGTCAGACGGATCACCGCACTGCCGACATTGGGTCTCGGAATAAAACAGTTCGGAGGAACGTTAGCCACGATCTCCGGCTTCGCATAATACTGCACTGCCAGGGATAATGCACCGTAATCCTTCGTGCCGGGTCCTACCTGCATACGATCCGCCACTTCCTTCTGTACCATGATCGTAATGCTTTTCAGCGGTACACGGCTCTCGAACAGTCCCATAATGATCGGTGTCGTGATATAATATGGAAGATTTGCAACCACCTTAATTGGTTTCCCGTCATTTTTCTCTTTTGCCAACGCCGGAATATCCAGCTTTAAAATATCCTGATTGATCACTGTGACATTCCGGTAATCACTCAAAGTATCTTCTAATATCGGGATCAGATTTTTATCAATCTCTACTGCAACCACTTCCCTTGCATTTTCACAGAGATATTGTGTCATCGTACCAATTCCCGGACCAATCTCTAAGACAAAGTCCTCCTTTGTAATTCCCGCCGCATCAATGATCTTATCCAGTACATGCGTATCGATCAGAAAGTTCTGTCCGAATTTTTTCTGAAAATTAAATTTATATTTTTGTAATACCGCAATGGTATTCTGTGGATTTCCTAATGTTGCCATACTTCTCCTTTTACTTTCCTAAAAACAACTGCTCTGCATTCCGATAGGTAACTTCTTCTACTTCCTTCGCTGTCACACCTTTTAACCCGGCAATCTTCTCTACGACATAAGGCAGATAAAGTGACGAATTCCTCTTGCCCCGGTACGGTTCCGGTGCCATATACGGACAATCTGTTTCCAATAAGATTTTCTCTAACGGAATCGTTTCAATGACCTCTTTTAATTTCTTTGCATTTTTAAAAGTGGCGACTCCACCGACTCCGATATAATATCCCATTTTCACATATTCCTGCGCCTGTTCCTTAGAATAGGAAAAACAATGAATAACTCCTTTGATTCCCTGCACATGTGCTTCCTTCATGATCTCCATCGTATCTGCTGCCGCATCCCTCGAATGGATAATGACCGGCAGATTGCTCTCTTTTGCTAACTCTAACTGCCGCCGGAACCAGATACGCTGATTTTTTTGTACGTCCTCTTCCTTGTCCCAGTAATAGTCCAGTCCGATTTCTCCGACTGCAACCACCTTTTCCTTTTTTACCTGCTCCCTCAGCCATAAAAAAGTATCTTCATTCAAATCCCCAATATCACTCGGATGGATTCCCATTGCCCCATAGACAAACGGATATTGCTTCGTCAGCTCCAAAGTGGATTTACAGCTTTCGATACTGCATCCAATATTGATGATTTTTTCGATTCCGTTTTCCTGCATAGTGGATAACAATTCTTCCCTGTCATCGTCAAATTTACTGTCATCATAATGTGCATGTGACTCAAAAATCATAAAACTTGTCTCCTTTATCTATCTTATATTATCTTACATTCTGATAATAAAAAATTGCCAGCTGTGTCCGGTCACGAAGCGACAGCTTATCTAACACCGAACTGATATAATTCCTTACGGTTCCTTCGCTCAAAAAAAGTTCCCCCGCAATTTCCCGGTTGCTTTTTCCAAGTGCCACCTGCTCTATAATCTCCTGCTCTTTTTCACTGATGTCATATTTTTCATAATCAAACTCTTCTTTACTCTGCATCAGAACCGGGATCTTATGCACGATTTCTCCTCCAAACACACTCTGCCCGCGTTCAACTGCCTGCATTGCCGGCACGATCCCTTCAAAATCCTGCTTTAAAATATAACCCTTTGCCCCGATGTTCAAAGCCTTTACAATATATTCATCATCCGAAAACGTTGTCAAAAATAAAATCTTCGCCTCTGCATCTTCTATAAGGATCTGTTCCGCTGCCTCTAAACCGCTCATCTCTTTCATCTGGATATCCATCAGCAATACGTCCGGATGATACTGATGATACAGCTCGATCGCTTCTTTTCCGTCGTTGCCGGTTGCCACTTCAATCCCCTGTGCTTCTAATATTGTTTTTAATGAAATTGCTACCAGACCGTCATCGTCTACAATTACTGTCCTCATTCTGTCTCCTCCATCTCTTTGCGCACCGTTGCAAAAATCCGAAATCCGTTCTTCTGTCGGATATTGAGTGTTCCCCCCAGTGCCTCAACCCGTTCTCTCATATTAGAGATTCCGATCCCGTGGTCTGACTCTTCCACGCTGTGACTGACACTACCGTTATCCTCAATGCAGAGCTGGTAAAATCCCGGATGTTCCCTGAAAATAATGTCCACCTTATCTGCATTGCTGTGTTTTATGATATTCGACATTCCTTCTTTGACAATCGCAATAAAACAGTACTTGACATTGCGCGGGATGTGGGCAGACATATCATACTCGATATGGACATCATAATTTTTTCTCATATCCTTTACCGCTTCATATGCCGCCTGCCGCAGATCGATCGCATCATCGTGCAGATCATGCACGCTTTCCCGGATACTGTTCATCGCCTGATTCAGCGTATCATTAATCCCTGCTAACTGCTGCCGGATCGTCTCTTCCTTACAAATGGTAGCAAGTGCTCCCACCTGTAAAATAGAACGCGACAACATATGTCCTACATTGTCGTGGATCTCCCTTGCAATACGGTTACGTTCTCTCAAAGTCGCCAGATAGATCTCATTGTCCTGTTTTTCCAATAATTCACGGTTTCGCTGCTCCATCACCAGTTTCAGTTCCGTATCGGTATCCCGCAAATGAATGATATCCGCATCCAGTCTGTCGTTTTTTTCACTCTTATATGCCATATAAACGGCAAGAAATGCTGTCAACAGCCAGAGCATACTCATCCATCCCGTATAGATTTCTCTTGCCGGATAATAAAACAGCACTCCCGCAAGTCCCCAGTAAAATGAGTACCACATGCTGTCATACAATAATAATGGTAAAAAATACGAAAATTCGGGACGGATCACACACAACACCAGATACCCCATCCACAAAATTCCAAGAATTTTTGCATCCGTAAGATAAAGGCTAAAAGATGAAAAGATCAGTGCCGTCAAAAGCACCACTACCGGTATCACAAAGTCCTGTCTTTGAAACAGCAGGACTGCTCCTAACCCAAACAGGATTCCCTTGTCTAAAATCCTTATCATCCTTTCGCCCCCTCCCTTGTTGCTTTATGACATTTGTCATCTCACATTCTGACAACACTCACTACCATCGGTTTTTCCGTTCCATTATACTACAATTAGAAAGAAATAGACACCTTGAAATTGAAGGAGGAATTACATATGAGTACACCGGTAGTAAAAGTAGAGAATCTGGTCAAACGCTATAAAGAACTGATCGCCGTAGACCACTTTAATTTAGAGATCCGGGAAGGTGAAATTTTAGGACTCTTAGGCCCTAACGGTTCCGGCAAGACCACCACGATCAACTGCATCCTTTCCCTGTTATCCTATGACAAGGGAACGATCGAAGTATTTGGAAAGGAAATGCAGCCGGACAGCTATGACAGCAAACGAAAAATTGGTGTTGTCATGCAAAACGTTGCCGTTTTTGATGCGTTAAATGTCTATGACAACATCGACTACTTCTGTGGTCTCTATATCAAAGACAAACAATTACGCAGACAGTATGTAGAAGAAGCCATCGAGTTCGTCGGACTGAGTGACTATAAGAAATTTTATCCGAAAAAATTATCCGGTGGTCTGCTGCGCCGTCTGAATATTGCCTGTGGCATCGCCCACAAACCAAAACTGATCTTTTTAGATGAACCAACCGTAGCTGTCGACCCGCAGAGCCGCAATCGCATTTTAGAGGGCATCTTAGAACTGAACCGACAGGGCGCAACCATTGTCTATACTTCCCACTATATGGAAGAGGTTGAACAGATCTGTACCCGTATTGCCATCATGGACAAAGGCAAAAACCTTGCTACCGGAACTACGGATGAACTCAAGCAGATGATCAAGAAAAAAGAGATCATCTCCATCGAAATCCTTGATATTTCAGATGAAGACATCCTTGCTCTGAAGGAATTAAAAAATGTTTATGATGTTACTTACGAAAATCACAAACTGACCATCCTTTGCAACAACGGCAAGCACAACCTGATCCACATTTTAGACTATCTGCAGACAAAGAATCTTTCCTTTGGCAGAGTCTATTCCGAACTTCCGACACTGAATGATGTCTTCCTCGAAATGACCGGAAAAGAATTACGAGATTAAGGAGGAAATGCCATGTTACAGATATTTAAATATAACTTAAAGCAGCTTCTCCATAACCGCAGTGAGCTGTTCTGGGTCATCCTGTTTCCGATCATTTTAGGTTCCTTATTCAAAGCCGCTTTTTCTAATATTACTGCCGGTGAAAAATTTCAGGCAATTCCCGTAGCCATCGTCAATGAGCAGGGAAGTATGTCTGACGGATTTATGGAAACGGTAAAAGAATTAGATAAAGACGATAAGGATCGTTTCTTAAAAGCGGTCTACTGTGATAAGAAACAGGCACTGTCCCTGTTAAAAAAAGAAAAAGTGGACGGTATCATTCAGGTAGATGACAACATCTCCCTGACGGTTTCCTCAGATATGTCCTCTGCAAAATTGAATCAGAGTATCCTGTCTGCTTTCATTGAAGAATATCAGATGAACTATCAGGCGATCGTAAAAATTGTAAAAACTCACCCGGAAAAACTTTCCGAAGCCATGGACATCTTACAGGAAAGTGCTTCCTACAACCAGGAAATCTCTTACGGAAAAAACGTAGATACCTACGACCAGTATTTTTACAATCTTCTCGCTATGGTATCCATGTACTGTGGTACAGCCGGATGTCTGATCGCGATTCAGAATCAGGGAAATATGTCTGCGATCGGCGCCCGCAAGAATGTATCACCGACCCACAAATTAAAAGACATTACCGGAGAACTTGCAGTAAATATCCTGTTTCGTTTTCTCTGTATTTTAATCTCTTTTGCCTTTATTATCCTTGTTTTAAGGATTCCGCTGAATACCAGACTTCCGTTTGCACTCTTAGCAATTTTTATCGGATGTACGACCGGTATGACCATGGGATTTTTCATCGGTGCCATTGGAAACATGTCGGAAAACGTCAAAACCGGGCTGGTCATGGTCATCACCATGGGCGGCAGTTTCTTAAGTGGATTAATGGCAGGAAATATGCGGATCGTTGTGGATACCTACTGCCCGATCATCAATCGGATCAATCCGACTGCACTGATCAGCGATATGTTCTACTCACTCGCAATTTATGATTCGCTCGACCGATACTTTGAAAATCTGATATCTCTGGTTATTTTATCGCTTCTGTTTTGTATCGGTGGATTTTTACTGACAAGGAGGAAAAAATATGCAAACATTTAAGACCTTTTTTAAAATTGCAAAAAAGAATCTGCCTTCCTGCATCTTATATTTAGGAATTTATTTAGTCATTATGATTCTCATGAGCTTCTTAGCAAAGGATAGCAATGACAGCCAGTTTCAGTCATCCTCTTTAGATATTGGAATCATCGATTGTGATGACTCCAAAGCCAGCCATGCACTAACGGATTATCTGGATGAAATACACACCATTGTCCCTTTAGAAAATGATGGAGAAGTCATTCAGGACAGTCTGTTCTATCGTAAGGTCAGCTATGTTTTGGCGATTCCAAAAGGCTTTGAAAAAAATCTTTTAGACGGTAACAAAAAAAATCTCATTCAAAGCAGCAAAAGAAAAGACAGTGCCAGCGGCTATTTTTTAGATGAACAGGTAGACCAGTATTTAAAAACCATGCGCCTCTATCTGTGCAGCGGTGATAGTATTACCGATGCGGCAAAGCACACGGCGGATTCTGCAAAGGATATCGAAAAGGTAACCTCCCTCTCTTTTGAAAAGGACCACTCCTCTTCGGATAACCTGTACTATTACTTCCAGTACATGCCATACATCCTGATTCTGCTGCTGACGATCAGCCTTGCACCAATCCTCATTATCTTCCGTAAAAAGGATATTGAGAACCGCATGGACTGTGCTCCGGTTTCACCAACCTCGAAAGGATTGGCTTTAAGTATGGGATGTGCTCTCTACTGCCTGGCAGTCTGGGGATTTTTTATCATCATTGGACGGATAGTATACGGTGCGGATATGTTTTCTAAAAACGGTTTGCTCTGTATCTTGAACAGCTTTGTATTTTTATTGTTCACACTTGCCCTCACTTTATTGGTAAGCACTTTTTCACCGAATACCAACGTTTTAAACATGATTGCAAATGTAGTCGGACTTGGCATGAGCTTCTTATGCGGAATCTTTGTTCCACAGTCCATCTTAAGTGACAACCTGCTGCAGGTGTCCCGCTTCCTGCCGGCTTACTGGTATGTGCGGATTACGAATATGTTTGGCAGCTACTCCGCTGAACCGTTTTCCATGAACTTTTACTGGAAAGCGATCGGAATCCAGCTCTTGTTCTTTGTAGCAATCTTTTCGATTTATCTGGTTGCTAACAAGCAGCACAAGAGTGGTGCAAATCTTCGTACCTCTAAATAAGATTTTGTCAGCTAAATCTAATTTATTATTTACATAGATTTTGTTAACGGAATCTAATTAGTTACCTATATAAATAGAGGGTTCATCCTAGAATATTCTAAGATGAACCCTCTGTTTTATATTCTGATATTTTAATTCCCTAACTTTTTATTTGCAACTTCTCACTAGCAGATTTCTGCTCCGTTTGGCATCTCTTTCTCCGGTACCATCAAGGAAAGCTCGCCGTTCTCATCCTCGGCACATAATAACATTCCTTCCGATAGAACACCTGCTAATTTTGCCGGCTTTAAGTTTACAAGAACCATAACTTTCTTGCCAACCATTTCCTCTGCACTATAATGTTTCTTAATACCGGATACGATCTGTTTTACCTGACTTCCGATACGAACCTGTGAGCAGAGCAGTTTCTTAGATTTCGGCACTTCTTCACAGGCAATGATCTCTCCTACCTGGAACTGCATTTTCATAAAATCATCATAGGAAATTTCCGATTTTGCTTCAATATCAATTCCCGGTGCTACTTCCTCATCCGCTTTTTCTTCTTCCTTCTGTGGATGAAGCTCTTCTACTTTTTTCAATACTTCATCTAAATCCAAACGTGCAAAGAGGATTTCCGGTTTTTCCGTTACCTTGCCGCCATCCGGGTACAGTCCAAAGGTATGCAGATGGTCATAACCTCTTCTGGTTGCATTTAACTGATTTAAGACCTTCTCTGCTGTCTCCGGCAGAAAACTCTCTAATAATTCTGCACCAATGCTGATGCTCTCTACCAGATTGTAAAGCACGGTTGCAAGACGATCCTGCTTGCTCTCATCTTTTGCAAGTGCCCAAGGCATTGTCTCATCAATATATTTGTTGCAGCGTTTGAACAGTGCAAAAATCTCTGTGATCGCATCCGCAACACGAAGCTCACCCATTTTTGCATCGACACGGTCTACGGTGGAAGTTACAACATTCTTTAAGTCCTCATCCACATCTTCGCAGACATTTTTATTAGAAACTACACCGTCAAAATATTTATTACTCATGGAAATAGTACGGTTTACCAGATTTCCAAGTGTATTTGCAAGGTCGGAGTTAATTCTCTCTACTAAAAGCTCCCATGAGATCACGCCATCGTTTTCAAACGGCATCTCATGTAACACGAAATAACGCACTGCGTCCACGCCAAAGAAATCTACCAGTTCATCGGCATATAACACATTTCCTTTGGATTTACTCATTTTTCCATCACTCTGGATCAGCCACGGATGACCAAATACCTGTTTTGGCAGCGGCAGATCGAGTGCCATTAGGAAAATCGGCCAGTAA
>ENA-ORRE01002678-ORRE01002678.1-human-gut-metagenome-genome-assembly--contig:-NODE-2678-length-10220-cov-6.685489_pt1 | contig 10220 bp, 14 predicted proteins | sample MGYA00242171_ERZ509126 | MGnify/ENA primary metagenome ERZ509126 (study PRJEB26280, sample SAMEA2338648) | human gut metagenome | biome: human gut; feature: human-associated habitat; material: faeces...
TCCGGCTGATGTTCCAGAAGATGCTCCGGAAGATGCTCCGGCTGATGTTCCAGAAGATGCTCCGGAAGATGCTCCGGCTGATGTTCCAGAAAATGCTCCGGAAGACTCTCCGGCAGATATTTTCCCGGTGATGTCCGCAAAATGTAAACTTTGCCCGTCCTGTGTGGATGGTCGGTGTTTCTTTGTTCCGGACATTTACGACAGTGTGTTTCCTTGCCAATCCCCTGCTTGGGATTCTTTTTTCCGGGACGGCTCTCGTAGCCCGGCGCCCTGATCGCGCGCGTGCTTCTCCGCGATTTTGGTTGTATCTTTTCAAACCAATCTATACCGATTGATTGCCGAAGGGGGACAACCAAAGGTACATGTCCGCAATCATCGTCGTCGCGGTGTATAAGTGTAAAAGCGGCTGTTTTTGAGCCTTGTGTATATCCTTGTGGGTAAGCTTGTTTGCACTCTGGGGGTAACGCACCGCTCAGCACACCAGCAAGTTCACCTGCCCGGGGGACTTGCTGGGGTGCGTTATCCCCAGAGTGTAAACAGCTTATCCATAGGATATACATAGGCGGTTAGCCGCTTTTGCACTTATGCACGGCGATATGGAAGGAGTAGCGCATGGCACTGTGTTGGAGTTTTGAGAAAATCTGCCCCAATCGGTATAGATTGGTGATTATAGATAAAGTTTTAGGGTGTGGCCATAGCACGCGCGCGCTCTGGGCGCCGGGCTACGAGAGCCGCCGGCTCCGGGATATCATCCAGGCATCCTGGTATTTAAACAGTAACGGTAAGTTACGCGTAGATCTCACCGACCATATGGTGACGATTCTGGATCAGATCAAAAGTGATGCGCTCGCGCATGGCTTTGATATATAACTTTCATCAGGAAGGAGGTTCATGACGCTGACTAAAAAAAGCATAGCGAAATCAGTCCGCTTGACACAAGAGGTTTTTGATTATATCGACAGCGCGCCGGGAAACGGATTTAATGAAAAATTTGAAAATATCATCCTCGAGGCGAAACGCGGAGAATCAGACCGGAAGAAAGAACTTGCGCGACTGGATAAGCAGATCGAAAAGCAGCAGCGCAAAGAATCGTTGTTGTTCGAGAAGTACAACTACTTAGAATCAAGTTTCCGTGACTTTGTACATATTCATCATCAGATTGAGAATCTGAGGCAGGACATTGACAAAGCTGCAGAAAAGGACAAGCAAATTAAAGGAGATTGAAAATGAACAAATTCAGAATTTTTTTATTTTACTCAGGATTAGTTGATATTAAGGCGCGTGAAGGTCATGACGCGGTGGAAGGTGTTTCCATGGAGTTTCTTTTTTATGGGGAGCATGGGGAACAGGTTGAACCTGTGGTATCTGCGGACGGTGTTTCCGGTACCAGACGTGGTAAGTCTTTCCTTAAGGCTGACAAGGTGCATAAGGTGTCTTACGTGCCGGGGATCTATGACGGAACTTTTGAAATGACGGTTGGATCTGACGGAAAGCCGGTGCTTAAACTGACGGACGTTGATTTTGTCGGACCAGCCGTTATATCCCTGAAAGATGATTCGAATTCGAAAGGAACTAAATAATGAATGATGTTGAATCAACAGAACTTTTGGAAGATACACAAGCTGTGCAGGATGCTACTGAATCTGTTGACCAGGGCGCGGATTCGACTGGATCGGATGCTTTTGGAACTGGTGAGACTATTGAAGTGATAGATGCTCCTGAAGCACAGGCTTCTAATTTGAGTTATAACATGGCGGTTTTATTCGTCCTGTCAATGTTGGCGGGGCTTATCATATTTCATATATTATCGCGGAGGTGGCAGACATGATTTTTGATAATGATATGTTTTCTATATATTTAACAGTTATTGCCGCCGGAATATCCGCAGGTTTTGTTCTCGGCTTTATATCGTGGGGCATAGGCTACGCGATTTATAGCATAATAAAATTTTTTAAGATGGCTTGACCATCAGAAGCAATCTGGTGATATGTCAAGCTAATTTTTGAAATAATTTTGATATGTATTTCAGAAAAAAGGGTAACTTTAATAGACCTATGATTTAAGCAAAACATAAGTTCGACTAGTTAGAATCTTTAATTGATGTATCCAGCGATACGCCGGAGTACAGTTGGTTTCTGGCCAGCAATCCATAAACCAAACGAACGAATTTACGTGAAGTCAGCGCGAGTGCTCTTTTGTGTTGATGTTTCGGAACTTCATTGTACTTCTTCCGATAGTACGCTCCGTACTCAACGTTGTGTTTTCTCATACTGTTGGCGGCTTCGCCAAGATAGTATCGCAGATAACGATTACCGGCTTTTATCATGGGAGTATCTTCTCCGTCGAAATCACCGGACTGGTTGGATTTCCATGTGAGACCGGCATACTTGGCAAGAGCATCAGATGAATGAAAAGCGGTTATATCGCCTATTTCAGCAATTATGCCACCAGCAAAGACAGGACCGATGCCATCAATAGATTGAAGAATAATAAAGGCATTTGGGTTCAAACCTTTGATTTCCTTTTCGATAGCATTGTCAATGACTTTGATTTCTCTTTTAAAGGTTTCAATGCAGTTGAAAGAACTGGCAATAGACACATTTAAAGGCTCATAAAGAGCTTTATCCAGACGATAAGAATCTCTGGCAGCTTTCTTTAATAAATCTGCGGTCTTGCTTATATCCTTAATGCGGTTGCGGCTTTTTTCAGCAAGGAATGCAATCAGATCTTCTTCGGAAGAAGCTAAAATTTCTTCCGGGGAAAGGTATTCCATTAATACACTGGAAGATGTAGCGCCATATATATCGCAGAAAGGCTGGTCATCTCCTTCAAGCATCTGCAATTCGCTGAATTTCAGATAAAGATTGGAGATAAGATAAGTTTTCTCCCTGGTCATGCATTCAACAAGGTGAAGACGATGCCGTGTGAGACGTTTCAAAGCAAGAAACTGGCTGCCGCGCCAAGGCTCGGATTCAATGTTTCCGGCTCTTGCATAGTCTGCAATAACAAAGGCATCAATAGGATCAGATTTACCAAGTCCTATATAGCTTTTCTTGTAGTTTGCAGTACATTTAGGGTTCAGGACAAAAACATAAGGCTTAAACCGCATCAATTCTTCGCAAGAAGAAAGATAATTAGCGATATGGATGCTGTAAACAGAAGTTGATTCTAAAGCAGCAACAACCATAGTTAAGTCGGGGTGTTGATTTAAACACTCAAGTATCTTCAAAGCTAATTCCTCAGCCCCGGGCTGATTGTTAGCAAAAGAAGAGTTTATGTATTTATTTTTGAAAAAATCCAAAGCACAAACATAGTTGGATTTTGAGCTGACGTCAATACCGACGTAAAGCGTAGATAAAGGGTTAATCTTTAACATGATATCACCCGCCTTTCCGATTAAGTATTCTTGGAATCTGAAGTAAAAGGTTTATCCTGGGAATCATATGCTGACCGAAACCTCGCGTAATAAGCATACACTCTGGCAGCTCTTTTGCTGGTGCTGTACGCCAGAGGATGAAACATCTGTGTAAGCGGAATATGACATATGAATCAGGCTGCAAGCTTTCTAAGCAGGCACCGAGATCGGGCTGAAAGGAGGCAAAGCAGAGCCTCTAGACATCAGACTCTGCTGATATCATACCACAGAATAACTTATGTAACTAATAACCAAAGTAGATGAGATGGAAAGGGATTATCCCAGGTGTCTCAGATCATCTATAAATCTATAGAAAGAATAAGTGCATAACCATCGTTTCTACTGGCTATACACTTATTATACGAGGAGGTTACCTATGGAAGCTATTTCAAGTGCAATGAAGACAGCCTTTGCTACTGTCCAGACGGATGTTACATCCATGATTACCGCATCTGCGCCTTATGCGCTGGGTATCATTGGCACAGTGCTTGCTGTAACAATCGGCATTAAAGTTTTCAAAAAGCTCACCGCGCAGGCGTAGTTTTTCGAAAAATAGTTATCACTCTAAAAAGGGTAAGGGATTTCAAGTGCCCTTACCCTTTTTTGTATCTCATGCTTTCTGTTGCTGCTCCGCTGATCCGGATTACCTGCAGAAAAATTGAGATACTAAAAAATGCCTTGTTCAATCATAGCTATTATAAGCATGGCTGCCAATATACATAATATGAATTTACCGAACACATCATTATTTTCTTGTGATGCTGGTTTTTGTTTTCTGCGTTCTTCTCTCTGTTCCTTTGGAGATTTACCGCCATATATGTATATGTTCTGGTAGTAAAGTTTGCTATGTTTTCTTGGTTTGTATTTGCGTTTTAAGTATGTTTTGGAATGTTTTTTTGGTGCATACTTATCGCGCCAGTAATTAGGATCTTTGTTGTAAACATTTGGCATTATCAAACCCCCTTTGTTTTGATTTTACCAAAGGTGTCGTTTTTTGTAAATTGAAAGGATGGGGGGATGTATGAAAAAAATAATAAAAAGAGGGATGCCTTTAATTATTGCCTGTCTTATATTGGTCGGTGTCCCTTTGACGAGTTATGAAGAAGTAAAAGCTTCTGGGGTTGAAGAATATCTGTACTATACCTATTGGGATTTAATGACGTCTATATTTGCCGCACAAGGCTATGATATGCAGGTTAAGGATAGCGTTGTTAATACTCATGGTGTTACAGGCAAGCAGGTTTGGCATAACTTCACGACTTGGGTTAAGACCAATGCGAAAAAGGTCTATGATGAAGCGGTGGCTTTGCCTAAGATCGTGACAGCGGAAGGTATTAAGATGTCTCAAGATCTTTGGGATGCATTTAAAGAGTATGCTTCATATTGTTCTAGTAGTTCTAGTTCGTATAAATCTTTTTCTTCTGCAAATGATTTAAAATCTTTTTTGAAATCCGTTATAGGTGCGCCAGTGGAGTATTATGGCGGTACGCAGTTTAATCGTATATTGAGTGGAGAAGAAGAACTTTATATTGTCGTTTTTACGTATAATTCTCGTGATATTTTTGAAATTTTTGGTTTGCCATCAGGCTACGATTTTTTGTCTTTTAATTGGAGTTATTATGGAACTACTTTAAATGTTAGTTCTAATAACGGATCTTTAAGTAGTTATCGTTTTGCACCTTTGGAACTTATGTATGTAGGTACATCTGATGTTAGGTCTTGGGATTATACGGATATGTCGTGGACTTTTAGAGATGCTTATAGTGATGTATCATACAAATTTCTTGTTAAAGCTAATTCTTTGGTTTCTCCTGATGATTCTTATATTCTTGTTAATCAAGGAGCATGTCCGGCAGAAGTGCCAGATGTTTCCCCATGGATTAAGAATCCAACGATTCCGGATGAATGGCGTATTGTACAGCCTGGAGAAGTTCCAGAAAAAGATCCGGACAATAATCCGGAGAAAGTCCCTGTTATAATTCCATTTAAACCGCCAAAGCCGCAAAAACCAGAAAAACCGGATTCTACAGAAGAAACGAACCCTGATAAAGATAAGGACAAGGATAAAAAGAAAAAGCCTGCAGTTAATCCTATCATTAACCCTCAGACTGGAAACGTTATTGATCCAGAAACCGGCTTAGACATAGATCCGGACACTGGTAAGTTAATTGATCCGGATACGGGAAAGCTGATTGACCCGGATGATGGTGGATCTGGTGGCGGTGGTGGAGGTGGTATAGCTGATAAACTGGGAAAATATGGAGATATAACGAAATTATTTCCTTTCTGTATTCCTTTTGACATTGTAAATCTGATCAAAGGCATGAGTGCAGAAAAAGCTCCGCCCGTTTTTCATTTTAAGTATTATTTTAAATCTATTAATTACACATTCAAAGTTGATGTCGATCTGTCTAAATATGCTAAATATATTAAATTGTTTCGCTATGGGATGCAGATCTTTTATATACTGGCGCTTATGTTTATGACAATCAGGATATCTAAATTATTTAGTTAGGAGTGATTTTATGCAACTACTTTACGGAATTATATTTGCTATGCTCGTGCTTTGCGTTGGTTTAGTTTTTAAAATTTTACCAACCAGTCCATTTCTTGCTTATCTTGGTGTGTCCGAGTTTAGCGAATATCTACCTTATATTAACTATTTTGTACCTATAGATGCTTTCATCGTAATATCGGAGGGCTGGCTTATCGCTGTAACGGCATGGATTATCTTGAAATTTGCCCGAAAAGCTGTGACAACTGTTACAGAAATTACACCCCTTATGTAGGAGGTTTTATGATTACTCTTTATTCTGGAACACCGGGTGCAGGGAAATCCCTGCATCTGGCATCCCGGTTATATCATTGGATGCAATACCGCCCTGCTCCGATCATCGGCAACTTCTCCTGTGATTTTAGCAGCATAAGTAAACCGAAAGGTTCTTTCCTGTATATTGATAACGCTTTCCTTACTCCTGAGCGTTTAATAACGTTTTCCCGTAACTATTCTGAATACGTGGGACGGAGAGTTAAGGAAGGAGAGATTTTGTTAGTGATCGATGAGTGCCAGATCATGTTTAATGCCAGGGAATGGGGGCAAAAGAACCGGGCTGCATGGTGTAGTTTCTTTACCCAGCATCGAAAACTTGGGTATGAGGTTATATTGGTGGCGCAGTTTGACAGGATGCTTGATCGGCAAATTCGCAGCTTGATCGAATATGAGTGGGTACACCGTAAAGTCAGTAATTTCGGCGCTGCTGGAAAGCTTCTTTCCCTTTTTGCTGGTGGTAAATTATTTGTTGCGGTAAAAGTCTGGTACCCCATGAAAGAAAAAGTGGGAAGTGAATTTTTTGTAGCCCGTAAGAAATTTTATTCCATTTACGATACCTATGCTCTTTTCTCCGCTCCTAGTTGATTTATTTTGTGTATCTCAAAAAGCCGGACGTTTCCGGCACCAGGAAAATTTTTTGAGATACAACGAAGAACGGCACTCCCCGGACAAGATGTGACGCGGGGGATTGAGGGGGACCCGCGGCGCGGCTTGCCCGGGGTGTGACCACGGGGCTGTAATACGTGGTCTGAAAATACACAACTAATTCCTGCTAAACTCTGATGAATACTGACTTTGAACCCATTTATGCAATTTCGTAGAATTGCAATTCTACGAAAAAATATTTTTACATGGAGGTGGTTATTTTGATTGACAAGTTGTATATTAAAAAATCTTTTATATACAATGAGTTTGATGAGGTTGAAAATACATACTGGTTTGATTTTAAGCAAAAAAAGTTTCTTCACAATATTGATACATTTTATTATTCCGTCAAGTTCAAAAATGATTTTACAAATGATTCTAAGGACTTGAGTGTGAAACGCTTCCGCAGGAAGTTTGATGCGATTGGTCAGGAATGGGAAAAACTGAATGACTATTCGTCTGGTGTGTCCTTTTTCTTTGATGGTCTGCCTGGTGCTTTGAACTACAAACCTTTTAGTTACGCCGGATGGTACAACATTTGTTTGGAATGTCCGGAGTTATTTGATATCTTTTTCGCTCCAAAAGTTCCGCACTCTTCTGATAATGGTGATTCAGTAACCTGTGAATGTGTGGTGCAGATTCGTAGTTATATGCTTTGGATGTATGGGGTTCATATAGCTTATGAACGTTCTTATGAGTATGTAAAATCGATTGCAGATTATTTTGGACTTGAAATTGATTTTGTCCAGGAGAACCGTGTGGACTATTGTTGGCACTCTAACTATTTAAAAAACCCGGAAAAGTTTTTCAGTCCGGAAAACTTCTATAAAATGCGTGTGGATCGTTTTAAAGATGCATTATTACATACTTCCAAAAAGGGATCAGAAGATTTTGAGATTGATTATCTTGCTATCGGAAAGCGATCTGATAAAATTTTTATTCGAATTTATTTGAAATCAAAGGAAGTAGTTGAAAAAGGTTATAAACCATGGTTTTTTAAAGTTTGGTTGTTCAATGGACTTATTAACAGATATGATATGTATTGTTATGAGTATGCATTTTTAAAACACAGTTGGAAAGCTTTAGATTATGGTCGATTGCAGTATTATGCAGAATTTGGACGTCAAAAACATTATGTTGAGAAATGCCGCAGGATTTTAACAAAAAAAGAAGATATTTCGCCGGATTCACTTCATAAGCTAGCTGATCTGCTTACTCCGCCTGTTAATTTGATTATGAATGTGGAGTTCCAGACAATGAGGAAACATACAAAAACATATGAACTTTTACCTTTCTTTGATAATTCGTCTAAGGGAGAGGGAAAACGTGTTTATGATTATTTTGACAATTGGAAACTCATTTGTGATTATCTTACAAGTAAAGTTTTACGGTTAGTTGAACCCCATGAACCCGGAAAAAATGATTCAAATAAATCTCGCCGTGATTTGTGTCCTTTCTGGAAAGCACTCCGCAGCTGTAAACTTACGGATGCATTTATACCGGATGATCAGAAATCACTTGTTAGAACGTATACAAGAAAACTGAATAGTGAAGTTGTGAAAGCTCGCGCTGTTAAATCTGCTATAACATATGGTATTTATACCCGTGGTATTAATAGTGATGATCCTTTGAGGGATTGTATTGAGGCGCTTTGTATGCTAAACGATAATGATGTTGAAGATGCAATTCGTTTTAAAACAAAGAAAATCCGCCAATTCAATTCGGATGAATTAGCGGACACAATGAAAAATGCTGTTAAGCGTTCCAGTAACCTTATGATTATTGATAAAGATACCGGAGATATAATTTTCAACTCTTAGCTTTGTTATAACATGAAAAAGCCGAAAAGTAAAGGCGTATGTTGCAAAGTGATGGTATATCTCCAAATAAGGAGGGTTTTTATGAATGTACAGATAGCTTACAATTTATTTTTAGTGGATCATGAAGCATATTGCTCTGAACAGTCTATTGTATATTATCGATTTAATGTGCAGAAATTTGTTGATTTTCTGTCTGATCAGATTGGATCAGCGCCCGATCTGATCGAGTGTGATGTAATTTCCCGGGAGTTGGTGCTTGCATATCTCTCCCAGCTCCGGGGAACCGGTTGTAAAAATACTTCTATCAATACTTATTTCAGAGCCGCAAAGGTGTTTTTAAACTATTGCATTGATGAAGGGTACTGTTCTGCTGATGTTTTGCGGAAAGTAAAATTTCTGAAAAAAGACAATGCTCCGGTGCTTCCTCTTACGCAATGGGAAGTTGATGAAATTGACGGTTGTTATAATAATAAAACAGAATCCGGACTTCGTAACCTTTGCATTATCCATTTGATGCTGGATGCTGGTTTCCGTCTCGGTGATGTTGTGTCTCTTACATTTAAGGGAATCAATTTCAAACTCAATTACCTGACAATTAAAGGTAAAGGGGATAAGTTCCGGACAGTGTTTCTTTGTCCTAAATTAAAACGGATGCTTTACCATTATTTGATCAAATACCGGGCTTACACTCCGGAAGATGATTTTCCGGTGTTTGCTCAGGTTGGAACAACTGAACCAATAACAGAAACGTCTGTGAAAATGGTTTTTGCCAGATTAAAAAAGCGATCCGGTATAGATCGGTTGCATCCGCATCTGCTTCGGCACACATTTGCAACGTCTTTTATTATTGGTGGCGGCAATTTGGAATTTTTGCGCATGATGTTGGGACATAGTGATTATGCAACAACTAAAATGTATTTACATCTCGCCCAACAAGCTAAGATGTTGCACAGCGATATATACAGATTAGATCCAGCATTTTTTCAGGCTGGGTATTAAGGAGGAATTATGGATATAAAAGAATTTACTATAACATTGGATGAATATGTAGTCGTTGATCCTGTGGATGGTTTTTGCTACTTCTGGTCAAAGTCAGAATTTGAAGCAAATCTTTTTTATAAGGTCAATTGTTCGCTTCGCGCTTCTTTGATTCATGTGTAATGTATCTCAATATTAAATGGCTGCGGCGCTGATCAGGAAAACCGGCTTTGATTTGTGAGATACATTTTGAAATGTATTACAATTTCTTTTCCTGGCTCCGGTTGCTGCAGAAAAATTGAGATACAACGAAAAAGGACTTCCATCTCTGGAAGTCCTTACTTTTTATTTATATTAAAACATATAATAAAAAGTTCTTAGTGAGACACGGGGGATTCGAACCCCCGACAACTTGATTAAAAGTCAAGTGCTCTACCAACTGAGCTAGTATCCCATAATTTAATTTTTAAGCAAGCTGGGCTAGTTGGATTCGAACCAACGAATGCAGGAATCAAAATCCTGTGCCTTACCG
>ENA-ORRE01002680-ORRE01002680.1-human-gut-metagenome-genome-assembly--contig:-NODE-2680-length-10217-cov-3.151643_pt1 | contig 10217 bp, 8 predicted proteins | sample MGYA00242171_ERZ509126 | MGnify/ENA primary metagenome ERZ509126 (study PRJEB26280, sample SAMEA2338648) | human gut metagenome | biome: human gut; feature: human-associated habitat; material: faeces...
ACGGCGTATGCGGAAAGGCTGCTTGTCGAGCAGCAGTATGCCTGCCAATGCCAGCATGGCGAAAAGAAAGCGGTATAGCAGGATAGACCAGAAACCCATTCCTTGCTGCATGGCAGGAATCGTGAACAACGGAATCAATCCGAAGCTCGCGGAAGATAACAGCCCGTATAAAAAACCGTTGACCTTATTCACGCCGCTTATCTATTTCTTTTTGGGTGTCCGCCTTGCCCAGCCTTCTTCGCTGAAGTCGGGTTCTGAATCCTTAAACTCGTTGTTTCCCTGGAAGAATTGTTTCCAGTCGTCTTTTTTACCACGTGCTTTGGTGTAACCGCGCTCTTCACGACTGGGCTTGCTCTTTTTCTTGTCGGTGGCAGGGTATTCGGATTTACTGTTACGCTTGCCGGTGGATTCGCTGCGGCGATCGTCCTTGTTACTACGCTTTTTGCCGTCAAATTCCTTTTTGCCATAGCTGCCGCCTTCACTTCTGCGTTTTCCTTTGGGCGTATCTTTTCCTTCTTCTCCTGCGATTTCTACGGAGACCTTACGACCATTCCAATTGGCGCGGTTCAGGGCTTTTACGACGTTACCGACTTCCTTTTCCTCCACTTCAAAGAAAGAGAATTTCTGCATTAGGTCGATGCGTCCTAACTCAATGCGTCCGCGGGTATTGCTGTTCAGGAGACTGATCAACTCATTGGGGAAGAAATTGTCCATTTTACCGAGATTGATGAACAGACGCTTGAAGCCCGGAGCTGCCTGACGGGTGCTTCCACCCCGTTCACTGCCTTTGGCGTTGCGTTCGCTGCCCGTAGCTATCTCTATTTCTTCACGATTGCGGTAGTAATCCAAGAATCGATTGAATTCATGGGAAACCATACGTTTAATCAGATCCTCTTTGCTCAACCAGTCCAGTTTACGGTAAATGTCAGGCATGAAGTCACAGATTTCATCTTCATTTACTTTTACTTTCTCAAGCTCGTCAATTACTTTCAGCAGCTGTTTCTCACAAATTTGCTTCCCGGTGGGCATTTCTCCCTGAATGAACTTCTTGCCGATAATACGTTCAATTTCACGCATTTTGCCTTTTTCTCTCAGGTTGATGATGGCAATGGATGTACCTGTTTTTCCGGCACGTCCCGTACGTCCGCTGCGATGGGTATAGCTTTCCGTATCATCGGGCAAACCGTAGTTGATGACATGGGTGAGGTCGTCGACGTCCAGTCCACGTGCGGCAACGTCAGTGGCTACCAGCAGTTGCAGGTTACGGATACGGAACTTCTGCATGACGGTGTCGCGCTGCGCCTGGCTCAGTTCGCCATGCAAAGAGTCGGCATTATATCCTTCCTGCATCAACTTGTCGGCAATTTCCTGTGTTTCCTTGCGGGTGCGGCAGAAAATGATGCCGTATATCTGCGGATAATAGTCAACAATGCGTTTCAGGGCAGCGTATTTGTCTTTGGCATGAACGGTGAAAACCACATGCTTCACGTTGCTTGTGCTTTCATTCTTACGCCCGATAGTGATTTCCTTTGCGTTGTGCAGGTATTTTTTGGAGATGCGCGCTATTTCGGGGCTCATGGTAGCGGAGAACAAAAGCGTGTTACGTTCTTGGGGAACGTCTGCAAGAATAGCGTTGATGCTGTCCGTAAATCCCATGTTCAGCATTTCGTCCGCCTCGTCCATCACTACATTCTGGATGGTGGAGAGGGAAACGGTTTTGCGCTCCATGAGGTCGAGCAGGCGTCCTGGAGTGGCTACTATGATATGCACACCGCGTTTCAGGGCACGTATTTGGCTTTCAATGGACGAACCGCCATATACGGGCAATACCCGCAGGCCGTCAATGTATTTGGAATAGTCATTCAAGTCACCTGCAATCTGCAAGCAGAGTTCGCGGGTAGGACAAAGAATAAGTGATTGGGGAATTCTGTTGTTAACGTTAATTTGCTGTATAAGCGGCAGACCGAACGCTGCGGTCTTTCCTGTTCCTGTTTGTGCCAGTGCTACTACATCATTGTTTTCTCCTAAAAGGTAGGGAATTACTTCCTCTTGTACCGGCATGGGCTGCTCGTAACCCATTTCTTCGATGGCGCGGCGTATCTCCGGCGACACACCGAGCTCTTCAAATGTCTTCATTAAATCTTTGTATATCTTTATATTTCGGCCGCAAAGATAAGAGTTTTTTGGTGATTAGTGATTAGAAATTAGTGATTTGTTGATGTTTACATGTTATTTTCTGATAAATAACTTATTAATCGCTGAGCAAGATACTCCGTAACCTTTTTATCTCGTTTTTGTTCAGCCCGATACCTTTCTGCAGATAAGTGTCGATATCACCGTATCTGCATTCCGCTTCCTCTTTGGCGGCGTTTAGGAAATCCTCGCGTGCCGAGAATAGGGTGGTAATAGCTTCTTGTGAACGGGCAGGCAACTGATAGGCGTCTTTAGAGGCGCTTGGGATGTTGAAGTAATCATTGCTCAGCCGGTAATCTTCCATGATTATGTCTTCATTTATGCCCAATGCGGCGAGCACCAAAGCAGAAACGATGCCTGTACGCCCTTTGCCGGAAGAGCAGTGGATCACTACCGGATAGCTGTTCTTATCCAACAGAATATCGAAGATCTGCCGGTATTCCGTTGTATATTTGTCTATTAAATCGCGGTTCATCTGCTCTACCATGCGATAGACGGTATCACTTTTTATTTTTTCTTCCCGTATGCCTTTCAGTATATTTTCCATATCTCCGGTGGCAAGGGGAATATGTACAACGTTGAATTCTTTTTGCAGCGGAGATTGCCTGCCTGTCTCCGAAGAAGTCCGCAGGTCGATGAGTGTCTTGATGCCGAGGTTTCTAAGTTCCCTGCGTGAGTAACATTCAAGGCTGTCTATTTCCGCCGAGCGGTAAATCATTCCCCAACGTACCTGTTTTTTAGTAGAGTAAGAGGGGTAGCCGCCCAAATCGCGGAAGTTTTGTATGCCGGGGATATTGACATTGCGCGTAGCGATTTTCACACGATATTTGTCTCCGAATAGCAGGGTGTAATAATAACGCTTGGCGGGATCGTTTGTGATGATAGTCATTTTCAGATCCGAGATATCGGCCATAGCAACGGGAACATCCTCCGGAATGGCATCAGGATCGGTTGAAGCATATACTTTTACGTTTCCCTTGATGAGGGGAGCCATTTCCCATTTGACGATACAGTTCCCTACGTTGTTTTCTTCGCATACAACAGATATGTGTGGAGCTGTGCCGCTACAGGAAGGAAATAGCACTACCAAAGCAAGCAGGTTCAACAGATTCTTATACATCATGGTTCGTAAACTCTCTAAATGTCGTTTACAGCAAATATATAGTTTTTCGTTTCAGATTATGCAGCAGATATGAAGGTTTTATAATTTTTAAATGATAATTTATTTTTAGGTGCGGATTGGAGAGGCGCATTAATACCTGTATCTCTCTGCAAATTCATTTGATACCGAATTGCTGTAACTTTTGCAGACCTCTGCGGCAAATTCCATGCCGTAGCGTATAATCTCGTCCCACTTGGCTTCACTGATTCCATTCAGGTCGTCATAACGAATGTCATGTTTCAGTAAACCGTAGATAATGCCTGCATTGAAGTTATCACCGGCTCCAATGGTGCTGACTGCCTCTAACGGCGGTATGTCATATTCTTTGGAGACGGAACCTGTGCGGAGTGTAATCTTTTCCGCCCCTGCCGTACACAAGAAGTTAGGACAATAGAATTTTATCTTATCCCTGTATATTTTATCTGCGTCACGCAGGTTATACATGTGGAAGAAGTCTTCCTGCGAGCCGCGTACGACATCGGCATATTCCAGGTTCTCAATGATGGTTGGCGCCAGTTTTATGGCTTCTTCCTTGTGGGAAGAACGGAAATTGGGGTCGTAATAGATGATGGCTTTCTTTTCACGCGCCCGGTCAAGTAGTTCCAGCACTTTCTCGCGCAACACCGGATTTAATGCATAATAAGAACCGATGACGACTATGTCGTCTTCTTTCAGTTCGGGATAGATAATATCCAAGCGTTGTTTGGGGTAGTCTTTGTAGAATATATATTCGGCATCGCTGTTATCATTCAGGAAAGCGAGTGATACAGGAGATTTCCCGTCGGGAAACACGTTGACGTGTTCTGTCGAAATATGGTTGTCACGCATGAACCGTAGGATGGTGTCGCCTACATGGTCGTTGCCTGTTTCACTGATGAAACAGACAGGAACGCCTGTACGGCTTAATGAGACGATTCCGTTGAATACAGAACCGCCCGGTACAGCGGCAGAAGGCTGTTCATTACGAAAGATGATATCCAATATCGTCTCTCCAATACCGATTACTTTACGCATAATGATCTTGATTTTTCTCCCAGATAGCCGCCATGATGACGTTTGGAGTAGTCTTCAATCGTGAACCCGGTTCTCTGCATGGTCTGTACAACCAGAATATCACCGATTACGGTCATGACCGTTGTGGAGGTGGTGGGCGTCATGCCTAATATGCAGACTTCTTTGGGACTTCCTGTGCTGAGGCATACATCGGATTCCTGTGCCAGCGGACTGTTCGGATTGCCTGTGATGACGATGAATTTCAGATTGGGATTCAGGTTGTGTGCTAATTGGGTCAACTCGACAATTTCGCGCGTTTTGCCAGAATTGGAAATGAGCAACAGCAGGTCGTTTTCCTGCAGGATGCCTAAATCCCCATGTTGTGCTTCACTGGGGTGAAGAAATACCGACGGAATCCCCGTTGAGCAAAAAGTGGTAGCAATATTCATAGCTATTTGCCCTGCTTTACCCATACCGGAAGTTACCAGTTTCCCTTTTTTGTGGTGCACCTGTTCTACGATAAGCTCTACCGCTTTTTCGTATGCGTCTGTTACGGGAATATTCAATACGGCTTGCGCCTCTTTCTGCAAAAGCTCTTGAATGGATGCTGTCATTGTCTGATGCGATTAGATTAATATGATTATATGTGCAAATATCCGCAATTTTCCATAAACGGCAATAAGTTTTATTGTATTTTTGTGCCCACAAATCGTTTGGAACGTAAGAATGAAGAATTTAACAGAAGAAATATCTCCTCGCTACCGTCTGCACACATTGTCGAACGGCTTGCGCATCATCCATGAGCCCTCCCTGTCGAAGGTGGCTTATTGTGGTTTTGCAGTAGATGCCGGAACGCGCGATGAACTTGAAAATGAACAGGGTATGGCGCATTTTGTGGAACATCTTATTTTTAAGGGTACCAAAAAACGCAAGGCGTGGCATATTCTGAACCGCATGGAGAATGTGGGTGGCGATTTGAACGCTTACACCAATAAGGAAGAGACGGTGATTTATTCTGCATTCCTTACTGAGCACTTCGGGCGCGCTTTCGAATTGCTGACGGATATTGTATTCCATTCTACTTTTCCGCAGCGGGAGATCGAGAAGGAGACAGAGGTTATTATAGACGAGATACAGTCTTATGAAGACAACCCTTCTGAGCTGATTTTCGATGATTTTGAAGACTTGATCTTTCGGGAGCACCCTTTAGGACGTAATATTCTCGGTAATCCGGAACAATTGAAAAAGTTCCGCAGTGAGGATGCCGCCGCTTTTACTTCCCGTTTTTATCATCCCGGCAATATGGTGTTCTTTGTTTTAGGCAACATGGATTTCAGGCAAGTGGTGCGTTGGGCGGAGAAGCTGCTGGCCGGTATCCCGGCTGTGGCTGTCGATAACCGTCGCACGCCGCCGCCTTTGTATGTTCCGAAAACCCAGATTTTGCATAAAGACACCCATCAGGCGCACGTCATGATCGGCAGTCGGGGATACAATGCTTACGAGGACAAACGTACGGCACTCTATCTGTTGAACAACATCCTCGGCGGTCCGGGTATGAACAGCCGGTTGAACGTGGCTTTGCGCGAACGCCGCGGTTTGGTCTATAATGTGGAGTCTAACTTGACTTCTTATACCGATACCGGAACTTTCTGCATTTATTTCGGTTGCGATCCTAAGGATGCAGACCTGTGCACCCGCCTTGTGTATAAAGAACTGAAACGTCTGCGTGATGCAAAAATGACTTCATCTCAGCTTGCCGCGGCCAAAAAACAGCTTATCGGGCAGATAGGTGTGGCTTCGGACAACAACGAGAACAATGCCCTCGGCATGGCGAAGACTTTCCTGCACTACAATAAATATGAAGCGTCCGAAGCTGTATTCCGGCGTATTGAGCAACTTACCCCTGAAATTTTATTGGAAGTGGCAAACGAGATGTTTGCTGAGGATTACCTGTCAACGCTTATTTATGATTGACAGCTTTTCCTGCTGCTGGAACTGAGTGCTGGAATAGGGAACATTGTGCCGGTTCTCATTGAGCTTAATTTGTCAGACAGATGTTTCCCTTGCTGCTTGTCTTTGGAAGGTTCCTTTGAATGCCTTATTCAGCCTTATTTTCTTTTTGTTGTTCCAGTCGTTTCATACTGAATTCGCAACCGCAGTATAGCTGGTTATAGAAATCATATTCTTTAAGAAGCTGGTTGCGGCGGTCTTGCAGCCCGCCTTTCCGCCAGTTTTGTTCCCAAAAGATTGTACCGGGATAAAAGGAAGCTGCCCTCCGGCCTGCTTCGTTTATCTGCTCAAGGTTTTTCCAGCGCGAAGACGCAAGGGTGGTGGTAAAGATCTGGAAATTGTGTTCGGAAGCATAGCGTGCTGTTTCCGTCAGCCGTAAGGTGAAACATTTCAGGCAGCGGCTGCCTCGTTCCGGTTCGTTTTCCAGTCCCGACATGGCATTTCGCCAATGGTCATAATCATAATCAGCATCGATGAAATCGAGGTTTTGAGACGTTACAAAGCGAATGGCTTCCTGCTTTCTTATTTCATATTCTTCTTGCGGATAGATGTTGGGATTACAGTAAAACACAGTAGGGCGGATGCCGTTTGCCAGCATACATTCGATGATGGCAGAGGAACAGGGAGCGCAGCAGGAATGTAGTAGAACCCTGTTCTCACCGTTGGGAGTTTGAATTTTCAGCATATCAATTGGGGTATTCAAAGAAAGCCACTCGCCTGCAATATGATTGCAATTGAATGGCTTCTTTTCAGTATGTATTTCTAAAGGATCTCTCTTACTCGAACAATGACTTGGCGATTCCCATTTCCAGGCCTCTCAGTTCTGCCAGTCCTCTCAAACGGCCGATGCAGGAGTATCCCGGATTGGTTTTCTTCTTCAAATCATCCACCATCTGATGTCCATGGTCGGGGCGCATCGGAATGGAGACTTTGCGGCGTTGTTGCAATTCGAGGAAGGCTTTCATTACGTGATACATGTCGACGTTGCCTTCCAGGTGGTTGGCTTCGTAGAAGTTGCCTTCCGCATCGCGTTGTGTGCTGCGGAGGTGAACGAAGTTGATACGGTCGCCGAATTGTTCCATCAAGGCGGCGCAGTCGTTTGCGCTGCTTACACCCAGGGAACCGGTGCACAGACACAGGCCGTTGCTCTTGTTGGGAACAGCATTGATCAGAGTCTGGAAGTCGGCTCCACAACTCATGATACGCGGCAGGCCAAGGATTGAGCAAGGAGGATCGTCCGGGTGGATAACCAGCTCTACGTCGGCTTCATCGGCAACAGGACAGATTTCACTGAGGAAATAAATCAGGTTGGAGCGTAGTTTCTCAGGAGTGATGTCCTTGTAGCGGTCAAGCTCTTTTTGGAATTGTTCCAGTGTGAAGCTCTCCTCCGAACCGGGCAGACCGGCAATCATGTTGCGTACGAGTAGTTGTTTGTCATCTTCCGTCATTTGCTCGAAACGCGCTTTGGCTTTCGCCTTTTCTTCGTCGGTGTAATCGGCTTCCGCACCGGGGCGTTTCAGCAGGAAGAGGTCGAAAGCGATGAAAGCTGCACGTTCAAAGCGCAGGGCGCGGCTGCCGTCGGGAAGTTCGTAGGCAAGGTCGGTACGGGTCCAGTCCAATACGGGCATGAAGTTGTACGTAACGATGTTCACGCCGCATTTGCCGAGGTTGCGCAGGCTTTCTTTGTAGTTGTCTATATATCGTTGGAAGTCTCCTGTCTGTGTCTTGATATGCTCGTGTACGGGTACGCTTTCGACAACCGACCAGCGAAGCCCTACGGCCTCTATCATCTCCTTGCGTTTGTTGATTTCTTCCACTGTCCACACCTCACCGTTGGGGATGTGGTGCAGGGCGTTCACGATTCCGGTGGCTCCGGCCTGTTTGATGTCCCAAAGGCTGACCGGGTCGTTAGGACCGTACCAGCGCCAGGTTTGTTCACAAAGTATCATGGCATTTATTATTTTACGATTTATAATTTATTTTTTTATGGTTTAAATGGAGAATGCATCGAAACCGCCGTCCACTACCGAAAGGGCTCCGGTAACGAAGCTGGAAGCGTCACTGATGAGGTAGTGAATGGTTCCGAACAGTTCTTCCGGCTCGGCAAAGCGTCCGCAGGGAGTATGGGCTATGATGGTTTTGGCGCGGTCTGTATAGGAGCCATCGGGATTAGTCAGCAACGCACGATTCTGGTTGGTCAGCAGGAAACCGGGAACGATAGCGTTTACGCGGAGCTCGGGGCTGAACTTGGTAGCCAGTTCGGTTGCCATATAGCGGGTATAATTGCCGATAGCGGCTTTGGCTGAACCATAACCTACCACGCGTGTCAACGGACGGAGGGCAGACTCGGAACAGAAGTTGACGATAGCACCTTTCTTGTTCTTTGCCATGACATCCACGAAGACCATAGTGGGAAGTACTGTACCGAAAAGGTTCAGGTCTACCACTTTGCGGAATGCCTCTACATCCAAGTCGAGTACAGTCTTGTCCGGAGCAATGGTGGCGCCCGGCATATTGCCACCTGCAGCATTCAGCAACACGTCGATAGTGCCGAAGCGCTCCTTGACCCACTTCACAAGACCCTCGCACTGCGCGTAGTCGGAAACGTCCGCCGCGTAGCACTCAGCCTCAACGCCAAAGCTGCGGCACTCCTCTGCGACTTCCTTTCCCGCCGCGTCGAGGATCTCCTGTGAAACGTCGTTTATAACGATATTGTAGCCGTCCTTTGCAAGGCGCTTTGTAATAGCTGCGCCTATTCCCCGGCTGGAGCCGGTAATTATCGCTGTTCCTGCCATAATAAATTCCTTTCGTATATCAAATCAAGTTTCGAATATGAGCGCGCCGTAGGTAAGTCCTGCGCCGAATCCCACAAAGCAGATCTTCTGACCCGGCTTCACCATGCCCTGCTTTCTCATCTCGTCAAGGCATACCGGAATGCAAGCGCTGGATACGTTGCCCATGCGGGCGATGTTGGTGTAGACCTTCTCCTCCGGGATACCGAGTATCTCGGTAGCCTTCTTGATGATACGGAGGTTAGCCTGGTGCGGGATAACGATGTCAAGATCGTTGATGTCGTAGCCGCCCTGCGCCGCTACGTTCTTAACGGCGTTCGCCATGGCGTTCACCGCGAACTTGTAGACCGCGTGTCCGTCGCTCTGGAGGTACTTGCGCTTGGATTCCGTGTCGAACATGGCGTCCCAGGGTTCCTCGCCCTCCTTCGCACCGTAGAACGGGCAGTTGGGGTCGTAGTTTATCTTGCAGTAAAGAGCCTCAAACTCGTCGCCGTCAGCGCCGAGCATGGAGTAGAACGGCTTGTCGGACTTCCTGTACACCACCGCGCCGGAAGCGTCTCCGAACAGTATGCACATGGAACGGTCGGTGTAGTCAAGCTGACCGGACAGCTTCTCGCAGGATACGACAAGTACCGTCTTGTAATGACCGCTCTCGAGGTACTTCTGCGCGATATCCGTCGCTGTGATGAAGCCGGTGCATGCGCTGTTAACGTCGAATGCGGCAGCGTTCACCGCGCCTATCTTCTTCTGGATAAGGCACGCGGTAGAGGGATAGAAGAAATCCGGCGTGCAGGTGGATACCAGCACCAGGTCGACCTCCTCGGGCTTTACTCCCGCGTCGTCCAGCGCCTTCTTCGCCGCCTCAATGCCCATGTAATAGCCGGGCTTGTCGGTCAGGATATGGCGCTGCTTGATTCCCGTACGTGGCGTTATCCATTCGTCAGATGTGTCGAGGAACTCTGCGAACTTGTTGTTATCGGCAACGAATTCCGGCACATAGCTGCCCGTTCCTAAGATCTCAATTCCGCTCATTAAAAATTCTCCTTGATTTTCTCGTCAATATATAG
>ENA-ORRE01002683-ORRE01002683.1-human-gut-metagenome-genome-assembly--contig:-NODE-2683-length-10200-cov-4.676885_pt1 | contig 10200 bp, 7 predicted proteins | sample MGYA00242171_ERZ509126 | MGnify/ENA primary metagenome ERZ509126 (study PRJEB26280, sample SAMEA2338648) | human gut metagenome | biome: human gut; feature: human-associated habitat; material: faeces...
GGACATGTAAACCATGAAAGATATCACATGTCACGTGTTCAGTTGCAAAGATACGTTTTTTTTCACATTCAACAACAAAAGCATTCATTTGTTTCGAATTTCATCAAAAAAGATTCTCTAAAAACCGTTGAGCATCTATTCTTGTTTTCCTCAGTCAAACCAGCTTTTACCATATTCATAGCGAGTATCCCTACCCTTCCACACTATTGAAACGCCCGATTCATCGGGGTTAGCGGGTGGAAGGGATATTTTCGGACAAAGAAATGACCGCATAATAATTCCCATAACGGCTACGTGAGCGGGAAAATCCCAATGGCGCCAACAACTGGGCAAACGCATTCGAATTAACTCCCCGCATGGCGGCTGGATTCTGTCTTTTCAAAACCTTGAAAATATCTGCTGCGGAAAGGCGTTGCACTATTTCATCCCGATCTTCGGCTGTGGCAGGACGGAAACAGGCATAAAGCACCTCTTCCATTATGCTGCGACGCTGAAACATCTTATTATGCTCCTTCAATTCATGTTCTTCTTCTGCCGTAAACCAATATCGGGCACCCTTCAGAAGCTCTTGCTTCAACTGGGCATAGATTTGTTTGTGCACAATGCGGGAACAATCTATCTTCCCCTTCACTTCCACACAAAGAAAACGCCGGCTCCCCGTAGGATCGGATAATAAATCGGAACGGTTGCTTGTGCCTATGAAAGAGGCGATACGCGGCAGGTTGCGATAGTTTCTCTGATAGGCTTTACAAAGGTTCAGCTCCGCCATCTGCATCAGATTCTTCAGCAACGGCATTTTAGAAGCGGGATATTTATCGAACTCGTCAAGATTCAGCAGACCCATTTCCGACATTTTACGGGTGACGTTTCCCTTTGAAGTCAACTCCACTTCATCCGAATAGTAACGTGACAGGGTTTCGGGCATTAAACTCTTGCAAAAGGTAGATTTCAAACAGCCTTGTTCCGTACTGATAAGGATAGGAGCCACACTGTTGGCATGCTTTCCCGTTATGCCCAGCCATTGTGCAGTAAGGGCAAGCAACCATATATGGAAGTGTTTTATCCACAATGGATCAGAAGAAACACGGTGCGCCAATGCTTCAAGACGATCAATGCCATCCCAGGCCGGAAGTTCGTCCAGATACAGAAGGAAAGGATGATAACCGGGTAACACTGGTAGAATAAAGATAACGACTGATGTCTTTATCCCAACAGGCAATGCCCCGTGCATGCGCTTCGAGGCAGAAAGAATTCAGTTCCCGCCTGCCCACAGGTGCAAAAGGCTCTCCTCTCCCATCTGCCGGACGGTATTCGGTTTCTTCCGTCAGCAAATTATAACGAAAATCGTAGGTAGATTGCAGGAAGCGGTTTACCTGATCCGTCAGACTAACCGGCACGGTCTTTACACGTTCCGCAACAGGATGGTTTGTGGAACACGCAACGGTAATATCCGTGTGCTCCACAATAGATTCCGGCTGATTTGCCAGCACTTTTTTTTCTTCTCTCCAACTCTCAAAAAAAGAGGTAATAAATCGCATTAATTTTGTCTTCATAATTCTGTTACTATTTTAGTGATTAATGCTACGAAGTTAGCATCATAAAAGGCCTGTTTGCAAACGTTTCAGAGAAATCCGTTCAACTAATCAGCACTAATAAAGCAGGTATATCTTGTTGTGATTTCACATATGGGATCATCGTCTTTTGCATAAGGCATCCGCAGCGTTTGATTATAGTCGGCAGGCTTACTGATTACTGTCAGCAAGCTTGTTGATTGCAATCAGCCAGCCTGCCGACTATAATCAAACGATATGAATGGTCCGTTCAAAATTTGCTCTTCCCTTATATATATGGTACATTTGCATCATCAATTGTAAAACGACAAACAATGGCAATACTTTTTGAATGGTATGAGACTCCGGTACCGAACAATGAAACGGACGAAACTGAGAAAACAACAATCCATGCACGCATCACCCTCAATGGAAAAGTAGGAACCGACGAAATCCGCCGAAAAATACAGAAACGCAGCTCGCTGACTGAAACTGATGTGTCGGCGGTGCTCGACGCGCTTTCTCATGTGATGGGCGAGGAATTATCGGAAGGGCGGCAAGTACACCTGGATGGTATCGGCTATTTCTACCCCACACTGAAAAGTGAAAAAGGAATCACGAGGGAGACGGACCGGAAAAATGAAAAGGTGAGATTGAAAGGTATCAAGTTCCGTGCCGACCGTGCGCTGAAGGACGAGGTGGGCAACGTGAAACTGAAAAACTTCAGACACAGCGGGCACTCCGGTAAACTGTCTGATGTAGAGATAGATATGCGGCTGAAAGCGTATTTTGCAGAACACCAACTGATGACACGTGCCGATTTCCAGCGTATATGCGGCTTTATGCGGTCTAAAGCAGCGGAGCACCTGAAACGGCTGAATGCGGAAGGAAAGATAGAAAATATAGGAAGAAAGACACAACCGATATATGTGCCGGCGGCAGGATATTATGGAGTCAGCCGGGATCGGATCGTAACGAGATAAGTCCACAAAAAACACCCTTCCACACGCTATGCCCGATGAATAAAGGGACGCAGCGGTGTGGAAGGGGTATATGTTATTCTTCCACTACTTTACAAACCTGTTCGCAAATACTCTTCATTCCTTTTATGGAGGGATGTCCCCACTGTTTGTCAATATCACGCAGGCGGATATTGGTTACTCCATAATGGCGGCAGATTTCATCCATAGAGTTAATTACATCTTCCGACAGTTCGGTGTTCGTGATATTATAGATTCGGGTATCCGGATAGCGTTTAGTCAGATAGTCCATCAGTCGGCAGAAGGCAGGACGGAAGCTGTAAAGATCGGCTTTAGTCCAGTCTGCATACTGGTAACTTCCAATAGGGGCCTTCGCCCAACTGTCGTTCGTACCGCCAAAGACCAGGAGAACATCGGGATTACCCAGGTTGTCCATGCGCGTTACAAAGGAACGATCCGAATAATCCGCTTTCTCATAACCGGTGTGGCAAACGGTTGAACCGGAATAGGAATTATTACGCTCCATCTGATAACCGTGCTCATTGATAAGAATATACCACCAGGTATCCTCCACCCGCTTCACATCATTCTCTCTCTTTTCTTCCGGTACGCCATACCAACAGAGGTTGGTGTCGGGAGTGACATAACCGTAATATGTAGAATAAGAGTCTCCAAGGATGGAGAGTTTCTTTTGAGCAAAAGAAACTGAAACAGAAGTGAAGAGAATCGCTACAAATAATAAGAAGGAGTTGCGTTTCATGATAAATATATTTTTTGTATGCAAATGTATTGAAAATAATTCATAGGTACAGCCATACTAAACTTTCTTTCTGCACAGCACAATAAGGATTGTTGTAGTAATATCTCCCGCCGCCACAGCAAGCCAGATGCCCGTCACTCCCAACCATGCAGGAAGTACAAAGAAGAACAAGACCGGCAATATACCACGCAGCAACGTAAGCCTCATTGCTAGATTAATACGTTCAATACTGGTATAATACCCTATTGTGATTACATTTATCCCGAAAAAAATGTAATCGACAGCAAACAGAGGCAGACCAGCAACTGCATACTGCCAGGCATGACTTGTCCGGTCCGGCAAGAACAAGGAAACGATATCACCGGAGAAACAGACAAACACTCCGCTAATCAGCAAAGCAAACACAACCGCGGAAATAATGCATAAACGCAGCGCCTTATTGGACCGCAACAACTGCCCGCAACCATAATTGTAGCTGACAATGGGCTGTGCCGACTGAACCATAGCGTTAAACACCATGAAAATAATAGGGAACAGATAGCAGACAATGCTATAAGCCGCTACCCCATCTGTTCCCAGATGGCTCATAAACACATAATTGCCGGCAATAGCCATGACGGCAATCGTTATTTCACTCAAACAGGATGAAACACCCAGTTTCAGCATATACCATGTATTCCTCAGTGTCAGGCGGATGCTCTTGATACTCATCTTCAGCTTGGCAAACCGAACCGATACGGAGGGACGAAGCAGATAACCCAAGAGTAAAAGTGTCCCCACCAATTCTCCCAAATCAGTAGCGATAGCAGCACCGAACAATCCCCACTCAAAAATAAAGATAAAGATATAATCGAGCAAGATATTGACAACAGTAGCCGCCAGCATGGCCCACATGGCAAAGTTAGGATTCGTCAGGCGTACAAAGAACGGCAATGCCACCAGCAAGACCGTGGACGGAATGGATATAGAGAACCAAAACAGATATTCCGCCGACAATTCCGTCAGATGCCCTTCGGCTCCTAATAAGGTTACTACAGTTTCGGGGAACACAGTCAATAGTATTCCCATAATGATACTGACAATCGTCAGCATGACGATTGACTGCGTGACATTGATATTGGCGACCACCAATTTGCCACGAGACAGATTAATGGAAGCAAGAATTCCTCCACCCATACCGAACATCAGTCCCAACCCGGCCGCTATCATAAAAATAGGCGCCGCAATATTCACCGCGGCAATGGCATCACTGCCTATTCCGCGTCCTACGAATATCCCATCGACAACAGTGAACAATGCGGATGATACCATACCCAGCAACGTGGGGAAGAGTTGTTTTGTAAACAACTTACTCACACTCATGTTTTTGAAGTCCAAATTATCCCTTTGCATATCTCATTGTTTTTAAAAAAGCGGGGCAAAGGTAGGCTTCATAAATTTGCTGATACTTAACAAATGGTAATTAAAACATTTGCATTATCTTTGTCTCTCAATACATTATATAAGTAGTTGAATTATGAAAACTTCTCTCAACATTTTCCTCCTATTCCTGATCCTGTGTGCCTCATGCGGCAGCCGGAAAGCGAACGACCACAAGGCAACGGCAGTCCAGGCAGACACCGTAAGAAAATTCACGCTCCCCCTTATACCAGCCATGCTGAACACTCCCGAATTGCGTGCGGACTATCTGGTACGGCACTATTGGGACAATATGGATTTTACCGACACCACTTATATCAACCTTCCGGATGTTACGGAACAAGCATGGGTGGACTTTATAGATATCCTGAAGATAGTGCCGGATACTACTGCGATAGCTGCCATAAAGCAAATGTATAAGATGGCAGATCAGAAGAAAGTCGTATTCTTCTATTATACTGACTTAGCAGAAAAATATCTGTATGATCCGAATTCTCCGATGCGGAATGAAGAATTTTACATTCCGGTACTGGACGCCATGCTGGAAAGTAAAGTATTGAATGATACAGAGAAAATACTTCCGCAAGGACGCCGGGAACTGGCTGAACAGAATCGTATCGGAAGGCCGGCAGAAGATTTCACCTATACACTGCTGTCCGGAAAAAACGGTACGCTCTACGGAGTGAAAGCTAAATATACGCTGCTGTTTATCAACAATCCGGGATGTCATGCTTGTGAAGAAGGCATAGAAGCACTGAAACAGGCGCCTGCCATCAACAAGGAGTTTGCAGCAGGAAGTCTAAAAATACTGGCTATTTATCCGGATGAAGATAAGGAAGAATGGGAAAGACACCTACCGGACTTCCCCAAAGAATGGATAAACGGGTATGATAAAAAGCTTGTTATAAAGGAAAAGAATCTGTATGACCTGAAAGCGATACCTACCCTGTATCTATTGGATAAAGACAAAAAAGTACTGCTGAAAGATGCAACGGTGGCACAGATCGACCAGTACCTGCAATAAGTGATTAGTGGTGAGTGACCACTAAAAATATCCCCTCTCACCACTCCACTTCGTGAAGGATAAAAGGGGATGAAGAAACGAGAGAAGAGAGAGTATATGATTTATTCTTTATTCCCTGCCACCACCTAAGGCCTGGTAGAGATTGATAATTCCCTGTATCTCATCGAAGCGGTCGGCTATCTGCGTCAGTTGGGCAGAGAGCAACGATTGCTGGGCGGTAAGTACCTCCAGATAAGTGGAGTTGCCATGTTTCATCAACAATTGCGTGCTTCGGACTGCGGTTTCCAATGAAGTGATTTGTCCGTCGCGCAACTCTGTTTTACCGCGGGCCACCTGCACTTGGGTAAGGGCATTATTCACTTCACTTCCAGCATTCAGCAGCGCCTGCTGGAAAGAAAGTTTAGCTTCTTCCTGTTGGGCTTTGGCTATTTTCAACTGTGCCATGTTTAATCCTTTATTAAATAAAGGTTGTGTCAGTGAACCAACTGCGGAGAGTAACAGCTTGCCCGGATTGATAATCATGCTTCCGGCAGAGTTTGTCCAACCTGCCGTACCTCCCAAAGTGATGGAAGGGTAAAAGGCCGAACGTGCCGCATTTGTACTATAAAAGGCCTGTGCCAACGAGAGTTCCGCACTCTTCACGTCGGGACGACGGGAGAGCAACTGCAACGGAACACCAACGGTAAGTTCTTCCGGGAAACTTTGTCCCTGTAACTTTCCACGTTCGATGGCGTCGGGCACATCACCCAGTAAAATAGAAAGTGAATTCTCTACTTCACGGATTTGCTGTTTAAGGTCGAGCAAAGAGGCTTCTACCATATAACAGTTTGCTTCGGTCTGGGCTACTCCGGCCTCATCTGTCATACCTGCTGCTTTCATGGCACGCATTGTCTTCACGCTCTCACGCCACTTGGCGGCAGTTTCGGCAGAGACGTTGTATTGTGCATCGAGCATTAATAAGGTATAATACATATTTGCCACATTGGCTATCAACGAAGTAGTGACAGCTTGTTCGTACTCCAGGCTCTGAAGATACAAAGCTTTTGCACGGCGTTTCGCATTGGTCAGTTTACCGAAAATATCAATTTCCCAACTGGCGGACGCTATGCCGCTATACGTCCAGGAACCTTTTGATTTATCAAAGCTACTGACACCTCCCTGCGGAGTCAGCATAAAAGAAGGCAGATAGGCCAGACGGGCGGATGACAGAGTGGCTTCCGCTTCTTTGATACGCCACTGAGCGGACTGCAAGTCGGTATTGCCTTGCAGTGCATGCTCAATGAGAGATTGTAGTTGCGGGTCGGTAAACAACTCGCGCCAGGAGAGAGAGGCGATAGAGGTGGTGTCTTCCACCTCTATATCCTGCCCGTAAAGTCCGTCGGTCTTGACTTCGGGACGTTCATATTTAGTATAGATGCCGCAACTACTCAACAGCAAGGCTGCGACAGCTAAAGCGATGATTTGTTTCTTCATTATTTATATTGTTTATTTCATTAGAAAATGATGAATTTGCACAACCGGAGTATCTCAATTCCCCTCCTCCCGGGAGGAGGAGAATGAAAATACTCCTGTATCCAGTGCCAACCTATCATTTATGTGATTCTTCTATTTCTTTCTTACTCACTTCCATCTCCTCCTCAATCTGCCAGTCTTTGGTCGGCATGGACTGAGCCGGACGAAGACGTTCCTGCAACCACTGGAAGGTGACAAACAAAGCCGGAACGATGAAAAGCAATGCCAATGTACCGATGGTCATACCACCTACTACACCCGTACCCAACGAACGGTTACCGTTAGCACCTACTCCCGTAGCTACCACCAGCGGGAACAGACCGAAGATCATGGTGAGTGCCGTCATCAGGATAGGACGAAGACGTGCTTTGGCTGCGCTGACTGCGGAAGCAATCAATCCCATGCCCGCTTTTCGGCGCTCGGCAGCATATTCCGTCAACAGAATGGCTGTCTTGGCAAGCAAACCGATCAACATAATCAAACCTGTTTGCAGATAAATGTTATTCTCCAATCCTGCTATCTTGGCAAACAAGAACGTACCCATCAAACCTACCGGAACCGCAAGAATAACTGCAAACGGAACGATGAAGCTTTCATAAAGTGCACTCAGGATAAGATAGATCATCAAAATACAAATACCGAAGATAATTACCGTCGTACCACTCTGCTGGTTCTCCTCACGTGTGATACCACCGAAGTCATAACCGTAACCTTTCGGCAGGCTGATTTCTGCTGTCTCTTTCACGGCACGAATGGCATCACCCGTACTATATCCCTCGGCAGGCATGGCATTCACGGATATGGAATTATACATATTGAAGCGACTCAATGTCTCGGCACCATAACTGCGGGTCAGCGTAACGAACTGACTCAGTGGAGCCATCTCACCGTTTGCCATCCGTACAAAGGTGTTGTGCAATGAAGACTCATCCATGCGGTATTCCGGACCGGACTGTATCATAACCCTATATACCTTTGAGAAACGGTTGAAGTTGGATACATACTGTCCGCCATAGTAGCCCGAAAGTGTAGAGAGCACTGCATCCGGAGTAATGCCGGCACGCTTACATTTGGCAGCATCTACCTCGACAGTCCATTGCGGATAGCGCACATCGAAAGTAGAATAAGCCATGGAGATTTCGGGACGCTGATTCAAAGCACCCAGGTATTGCTGGGTAGTCTGGAAGAAGGTATTCACATCCGTACCCAACTTATCCTGTACATTCAGGTCGAGCGCATTACCCATACCATAACCCGGAATCATACCCGGAGCAATTGCAAAGATCGTAGCATCCTTGATATCTGCCGTGCGGGCATAAATCTGTCCGATGACAGCCTGCACCTGATCTTCTTTCTTCGTACGTTCATCCCAGGGTTTCAGTTTCATAACAATCATACCGAATGTATTTCCCTGTCCGGAAAGCAATCCGTAACCGGCTACTTTCTGAATATGCAACTTTTGCGGAATAGCTTCCAAGCGCTCTTCTATACGAAGCATAACATCATCCGTAGTCTTCAGTGAGCTACCCGGAGCCGTACTTACGTTGACGAACAATACACCCTGGTCTTCATCAGGCACCAAACTGGTTTTCGTTGAATTCATCAGGAGTACTAACAATACTACTGAACAAGCCAGCAATGACCATGACAACCAACGACGCTTAATAAAAAATAGTACCGCATTCTTATACTTATTCACCACCACATCGAAAGCCGCATTGAACGAATTACGGAAACGGGCGGCAAAATTATTTTTCTGCGTACCATCTTCATTAATATAAGGTCTCAGCAACAAGGCGCAAAGGGCCGGACTCAGTGTCAAAGCGTTAATAGCTGAAATACCTACGGCAACTGCCATTGTCAAACCGAACTGCGTATAGAACGTACCGGACGTACCACTCATAAACGATACAGGAATAAATACCGCCATAAATACCAGTGAAGAGGTGATAACCGCATTACTGATACCCTTCATAGCGTCGATACTTGCCATATAAGGAGACTTATACCCGACATCGAACCTCGACTGTACTGCCTCGACGACGACTATGGCGTCGTCCACCACCGTACCGATCACAAGTACCAATGCAAACAGGGTAATCAGGTTGATACTGAATCCGGCAACGGACATAAAAGCGAAGGTACCTATCAGTGACACGATGATACCTACCAACGGAATCAATGTGGAGCGGATATCCTGCAAGAATACATATACCACCAAGATTACAAAAAGGATAGCTTCGATCAAAGTCTTTACTACCTCATGGATAGAAGCGAACAGGAAGTCATTGGAACTCATCATCTGTGTCAGTTCCACACCTTTCGGCAGGTCTTTGCGCACTTCGTCCAGCAGGTTATCAATGTTCTGGTTTACTTCCGTAGCATTGGAACCGGCCGTCTGGAACACCATACAGGAAACACCATTGTGACCGTCCATACCGCCTTTGTAGGCGTAGCTGTCCTTGCCTAGTTCCACATCTGCAATGTCTTTCAACTTCAGCACTTCACCGTCTTCCGTAGAACGGATTACGATTTCACCAAATTCCTCCGGCGTAATCAGACGACCTTTATACTTCATAGTATATTGATAAGTTTCGTCCGAATTTTCACCGAACGAACCGGTAGCCGATTCAATATTCTGCTCGGCAAGTGCCGCCGTCACGTCAGACGGAATCAGTTTGTACTGTGCCATCACATCAGGCTTCATCCAGACACGCATACTGTAGTCACCACCCATAATCATCATATCGCCCACACCTGCAATACGCAGCAACTGCGGTTTCAAGTTGATACTCATATAGTTGGCAAGGAAGTTTTCATCATACGAATTATCGGGACTATGCAATGAAAACATCTGTAAGATACTGGTCTGACGTTTCATAGTCGTCACACCTACCTGGGTTACTTCTCCCGGAAGCTGTCCGGTAGCTCTGGATACGCGGTTCTGCACATTAA
>ENA-ORRE01002689-ORRE01002689.1-human-gut-metagenome-genome-assembly--contig:-NODE-2689-length-10196-cov-4.570851_pt1 | contig 10196 bp, 11 predicted proteins | sample MGYA00242171_ERZ509126 | MGnify/ENA primary metagenome ERZ509126 (study PRJEB26280, sample SAMEA2338648) | human gut metagenome | biome: human gut; feature: human-associated habitat; material: faeces...
GCCAGTAGCGCTGGAGCACCATATTGTTTTCCAGGCTGTAATCCAGCACCAGACCGTGCTTGTGGCGGTCCTCCGGGATATGGCTCATGCCGTCCTTGGAGCGCTGGCGGATGGTGGCATGGGTGATGTCCTTGCCATCCAGCGTGATCTTGCCGTTGGTCAGCTTTTCCAGACCGGTCAGGCCGTAGACGAACTCGGTCTGACCGTTGCCCTCAATACCGGCAAGGCAGACGATCTCACCCGCGCGAACGTCAAAGCTGACATTGCGCACCGCATCTTTTTTATGTGTGCGGCTGGGCACCGTCATGCCCTGCACGCTCAGGATGGTTTTGCCGGGCTGGGCGGGCTTTTTGTCCACCACAAACTCAACATCGCGGCCAACCATCATGCGGGAAAGCTCTTCCTTGCTGCTGTTGGCAATATCCACGGTGCCAATACACTTGCCCTTGCGCAGAACCGTGCAGCGGTCCGCCACGGCCATGATCTCGTTCAGCTTGTGGGTAATAAACAGGATGCTTTTGCCCTCAGCCTTAAAACCGCGCATGATCTCCATCAGTTCGTCGATTTCCTGCGGAGTCAATACAGCGGTGGGTTCGTCAAAAATCAGAATTTCATTGTCACGGTACAGCATTTTCAGGATCTCAACGCGCTGCTGCATGCCAACCGAGATATCGCTGACCAGTGCATCCGGGTCTACACGCAGGCCGTATTTTTCCGAAAGCTCCACGACCTTTTTGCGGGCGACCTCTTTTTGCAGAAATCCCGCTTTACAGGGTTCCACACCCAGCATGATGTTATCCAGCACAGAGAAGCACTCCACCAGCTTAAAGTGCTGGTGGACCATGCCGATGCCAAGGTCGTTTGCATCGTTGGGGTTATTGATCTTGACTTCCTTGCCGTTTTTCTTGATGACGCCCTGTTCCGGCTGGTACAGGCCGAACAGAACACTCATGAGGGTGGATTTGCCGGCGCCGTTTTCGCCCAGCAGGGCATGCACTTCGCCTTTGCGCAGCTGGAGGGTGATGTTGTCGTTTGCCTTGATACCGGGGAACTCCTTGGTAATATTCAGCATCTCAATGACAAAATCTTCAGCCAATCCGCTCACGCTCCTTTCACGAATCAAAGTATTGGGGCTGCCCTGCCGCCAAGATAGCTCTGGAACCCCGGCCCCACAGCAAAATTTGTGCAAAGCTGCCGCAGCGCACCGGCTTGCCATCGCACACAGCGGTAGCCCCGGTGCCCATACTGTACAGGTCGCCAAGCGTGCACACCTCACGGCTCTGCAGATAGCTTGCGCCCACCGGCAGGGTGCGGGCCGAGAGGTTCTCCACCGACAGATAGACCAGCGTGCTGTCCAGCTCCGGGGCCGGTGCATAGCCCAGCAGCTCCACTGCCGCCTTGCCGTCCAGCAGAGCAGGTTCGCCCTCATAGCAGGGGGCCAGAGCCGCGCCCGAAACACCGGTGAGCAGGGCAGCAGCCAGACTGACTGCGCCGGAACCGGCATATTTCAGGAACGAGCGGCGGGACAGGGATTGTGACATCGGGGATTCCTCCTAACGGGAAAATAAGTTCTCTTTATACAATAGTAAATTCCGGGCTTTCTGTCAAGAGATTTGCCCGGAATTTTACCTGTTCTTCCGCGGTTTTACGTGTTTTGGATATTTTCAGGGCGGCGCGGCAAAGATTCTTACTCAAACGCCTCGTTTTCCTCGGCTTCTGCCTGCCCGCGCAGGGTATCGGCGTAGCCAAAGGGCACGATGTCGATTGCCTCCACCAGACGGTCGCGCATCCAGAGCTGCACGTCGGTCTGGACGGTATAGCCGCAGCCGGGGTCGGCCATCCACTGTTCCGGGTGGCGGGAGGGCAGCGCGCGCTGACTCAGCATACTCATGATCACGCCGCCATGGGTCACGCAGGCAGCCTCGGTCACATCCATCCGGATCATATACTCAAACAGCTTGAGCAGGGTCTCGGCGCAGCGGGCGTGGAACTGCTCGGTGGGCTCTGCTCCCTCGGGCACAAAGCCGGAGCCGGGGGTGATCCACTTCTTGAAATCCTCTTCCTTGACCAGATCCTTCACGGGGCGGTTCTCAAACACGCCAAAGCCCGCTTCCCGCAGGTCGTGCACTGTGAACTGGTGGCCTGCATTGGGGAACAGAATGTTCGCTGTCTCCACAGCGCGCACCAACGGGGAGGAGAACACCGTGTCCACCTGCGGATACTCGAACCGCTCCTTCAGCTCCTTCAGCTGGGCGCGTCCCTCCTCACACAGGGGGATGTCCGTGCCGCTGCCGATGTACAGGCCCTGCAGATTACCGGCCGTCATGCCGTGGCGGATGAGATGAAGTTTGAACGTTTTCATGGAAAAACACCTCTATCTGGCAAAGAGTTCCTCTTTGCTGTAAAATTTCGCACCGGCAGTGGGCATCCTGCCCGGGCCGTGCGCCACAAAATATGCGTTGATTATCTTTAGTTTAGCATAGATATGGTATCCGGGGCAAGCCTTTTGACAAAAATGACGAAAAACGACGAGAATTTCCGTCACTTTTCTTGCTTTACTTTTTGTTTTCCACTGTGTATAATCAACATGTTGTAAACCAAAAATCAAAGAAGTTCAATTTCCATTACTGAGGAGTCCAAAATCATGGAATTCAACCGTATCATCAAGCTGCTGCGCAAGGAGCGCGGCATCACCCAGAAGCAGGCCGCGGAGGACCTTGGGGTGTCCCAGGCACTGCTCTCCCACTACGAAAAGGGCATCCGCGAGTGCGGTCTGGACTTTGTTGTCCGGGTAGCGGATTACTATAATGTGTCCTGCGATTACCTGCTGGGCCGCTCGGCTGAGCGCAACGGCATGATGCTGAACGCCGATGACCTGCCCAACCCCGATAAGATGAAGGACAACGTCTACCACGGCAGCGTTCTGCCCACCATGAACAAAAAGCTGATCTCCAACAGCCTGAATGTGCTGTACGCCAAGATCGCCGAGTGCCACAGCAAGGCCCTGACCACCGAGGTCAGCACCTACCTGATGATGGCCGTGGCCAAGATGTTCCGCCTGCTCTATTCCGCCGAACCCCACAACGCCCAGAGCCTGTTCAGCGTGGAAGCCCGCCGCTGGCCCGGCTACTCCGATGCCGTGATGCGAATGAGCGAGAGCAACGTGGAGGACCTGCTGGCCGGTGAGGACCTGAACGGTGCTGAGGGCGTGAAAGACCCCTCCTGCCTTGCCATGACCACCGAGAGCCTGACCCGGGAATACCCGCTGTACACCCCCAGCCTGCTGAATCTGGTCAAGACCAGCGAGACCCATGTGCGCGGCCTGGACCCCAACCAGTGAGCTTCTGTGTGAAACTCCTGTTAATTCTGTACCCAGGGCCTTGCAATTTCCGGTAAAAAATGCTATAAACGAATCAGCGAAGAAAAAGATTTCTGCCATTGATTAAGGAGGCAAGCTTTATGTCGAACAAGATTTCCCGCCGCACCTTCCTCAAGGTTACCGGTGCTTCTGCCGCTGCTCTGGGCGCTGCTGCTGTGCTGGGCGGCTGCCAAGCCGGCGATAACTCTTCCATCGAGGTCAAGGTCGGCGATAAGATCAGCAACTGGAACAATCTGGCGGTCCAGCTGACCAGCGTCTTTACTCTGGCAAGTGCCCCCGATGCCGAGGGCTATGAGTACATTGCCATGCTGATCACCTCTGCAAACCGTTCCAGCCGCGACACCTTTGCCATCGGCGCACAGAACATTCAGGAGATCGGCGAGGCCTATCCTCTGGATACCCCGGAGCAGATCGCAGCCAACACTGCCGGTTACTTCCACGCTCTGTCCGCTTCCACCACCGACTTCTCCTTCACCTGCGACGGTCAGGCAGCCGAGGGCGGCGCTTATGTCCAGCTGTACGACAGCACCACCGAGAGCTTTACCACGGCCTCTGCCATTCCCCCGCAGGGTGCAGGCTACATTGAGCTGGTCTGCATGGTGCCCACCACCTGGCAGCAGATCGGTGTGACCTACACCCCGACCTTTGTTTCCGGCAAGACCCTGAACTTTACCATCAACGCCTCTGACCTGACCAAAGCCTGATCAAGCAGGACGAAATTTCGTATGATTTTCACGGCGGCGGTGGGAAAATTTCACAAAATATTTGTGAAAACCATTGACATTCGCCCCCGTTTCGCCTATTGTATAGGCAGAGCCTTTTGGCATTTTCGTGCGCTTTGCACATTATAAGGAGGAACGATTATGTCGTTAGCATTTTCTCGCCGCTCTTTCCTGAAATACTCCGCTGTTGCAGCTGTGGCCGTTGCGGGTGCCAGCCTCTTCTCCGGCTGTGAGTCGCAGGGTGATTCCTATAATTTGCTCCAGGAGGGTGCCGGTTCCATGACCATTCTGCAGGTCACTGCAACCATGGGCACTTATAATGAGACTGATAAAAAGTATGTTGCCCCCGAGGTGACTACTTCCACCACCGAGATCACGTTCCCCTTCAAGGTCGAGAATGGCCGCAACAACCCGATTGCCATTAACCCCAACAGCTTTAAAGTTACTGTTGCCAGCAAGGACGGCAAGACTGTGAAAAAGTATCCCGTGTCCCTCGATGGCCAGCTGAGTGATCCCAACCTGAAAAAAGGTGCTTCTGCCAGCGGCACTATTAAGGTTTCTGATTTGTCCGGTCTGGAAGAAGAGGGTACTGTACTGTTGACCTATTGCCCCGACCTGCAGTACAACGAGTATTCTCTGAACTGGAAGCTGACCGTCCCTGCCAAGAAGGAAGAGAGCTCCGGCTCTACCACCACCAAGTAATCTCCCCAACGTACATCCCAAGCCGTCCGGGAAAGCCGGGCGGCTTTTTTGCGCCGTTTTCGCTGGCAAAGTGTCTCAATTTTTCTTTAAATTTTCGGCGATTCTGTATCTTGTGCACACCCGCATTTTCTGATACCATAGGTTTATGGAAAAGAAGGGGAGCGCAGCGGCAGGGGCCGCCGCGCTGTTTGTGTTTCCGCTCAAAAAGGCCATGGGCCGTAGTTTGACAGAACAGGAGTGTTGCAGTTATGATCAACATGGTAAAGCTTCCCACCAACAAGAGCAATCTGTTCCTGCGTGTGGCAAAGGGCCATTTCGCAACCAGCCACAGCCACATCAATTACTATATCGATGTCACCACCCAGAAGTCCCGCCTTTCCGAGGCAAAGGCTGTGGCAAAAGAGCTGGTGGCTGCCTACCAGCACAACACCATCGTGGATACCGTTCTCTGCCTGGACGGCACACAGGTCATCGGCACCTGCCTTGCCAACGAGCTGACCAAGGACGGCTTTGCCAACATGAACGCCCACCAGACCATCTATGTCATCACCCCGGAGTACACCACCGGCAGCCAGATCATCCTGCGCGACAATCTGGCCCCCATGGTCAAGGGCAAGCATGTGCTGATTCTGGCTGCTTCCATCACCACCGGCTACACCGTGCAGGCCGCGATCGAGGCGATCAACTACTACGGCGGCACTGTGGCGGGCCTGAGCGCCATCTTCGCCACCGCCACCGAGTGCCTGGGCATCCCGGTCACCTCTATTTTTGACCCCTCCAACCTGCCCGATTATGCCAGCTTTGATTCCCGCGAGTGCCCCATGTGCAAGGCGGGCCAGCATATCGATGCACTGGTCAACAGCTTCGGCTATTCGGCGCTGTAAGTCTCCTTGCCCGATCGTTTCATCCACTTCCCGCAGACACAAAGACCCGGCTGTCATCGGCAGCCGGGTCTTTTCCTTATTCTGCTTTTTTCGGGAACACAAACGGGTCGTGCAGGTAGACCAGCACGAGGTACGCCGCCATAAAGCACCAGATGATGGGCTCACAGAGGATGACGGCATTATAGGCAAACTTCGGGATGAAGAAGAGCACGAATACCACCTTGCCCACCAGCTCGATGACACTGGAGAAGAGGGGCAGGACCTTCTGCCCCAGGCTCTGCAGAGCGTAGCGGGTGGCCAGCAGAACACCCAGCACCGAGTAGAAGGGCGCGTTCCAGAGCAGATACCGTGCGCCATTTTCCAGCACCACAGGCTCGTTGGAGCCAGAGATGAGCTGTACCATCCACTCTGCGCCCAGCTGCATCAGAAGGACCGCCAGCACGGCCACCGCCACGCTGTACAGGGCGATCTCCTTCATGCCCTTGCGGACACGCTCCGGCTGGTTTGCGCCGCAGTTCTGGGAAACAAACGTGGAGCATGCCGATGCCATGGCCATGACCGGCATGCTGGTAAAGGAGAACAGCTTCCGGGCGGCGGTGTGACCGGCAATGACCAGCGTGCCCAGCCCGTTGATGCCGTACTGCAGCACCACCGAGCCAGCCGAGACGATGCTGCTCATCAGGCCCATGGAGATGCTCTGGCTGAACAACTCCCAGTAAAGGTGGCTGCCCACCCTGAAATGCTGTTTTTCCGGAAGCAGGATCTTCACTCTGAGGAAGATGTACAGGATGCAGAGCACCACCGAAACGCCCTGCGAGATGACCGTTGCCACAGCCGCCCCCTGCACCCCCATGCCCATTCTTGCAATGAACAGGAGATCCAGCACCACATTCAGGCCCGATGAGATGAGCAGGAATACCAGCGGCATCACGCTGTTGCCAATGGCGCGCAGCAGGCCCGCGCAGAGGTTATAGGCAAACATGACCAGCACGCCCAGATCGATGGTCAAAATGTAGCGGTACGCATCGTCCAGGATCTCCGCCGGGGTGTCCAGCATAAGGAGCAGCGGGTGCAGGCCCAGCACACCTGCCAGCGTAATGCAAAGGGAAGCCGCCAGACCGATGACCAGTGAGCCTGCCACGGTCTTTTTGAGCAGATCGTGATCCTGCGCCCCGTAGGAGCGCGCTGCAACGATTGCAAGGCCGTTGCCGATGCCAAGGCCAAAACCGACCAGAAGCTCGTAGATCGAGCCGCAGGAGCCAATGGCGGTATCGCCCAGTACATTGCCCACGATCATGGTGTCCACTGTGTTATAGAGCTGCTGGAACAGGCTGGAGATGAAGATGGGCAGCATGAACAGCAGCAGGTTTTTGAAAATGGGCCCGTGCATCAGGTCCACATTCATGCTGAAGGGGGATTTTTTCGCAGTTTGGGTCATAAGGTTCCTCACAGTTTACGGAAAACAACCCTCCCCGGCATTGCGCAGCAAAAACGGAGAGGGTTGTGCTTTATTTTTCTTTTACAGCTCCTGGGTCTCAAAGCCGTGGCCGGTCAGCACCTCCACGCTGGTGAAGCCGGCTGCCTTGATGGCGGCGGCAGCTTCCTCAAAGCCGAAGGTCAGGCTGGAAACATCGTGGGAGTCGGAGGTGATGATGACCTTGCCGCCCATCTTGTTCCACTCCTCCAGCATCCATGCACTGGGATAGAAGTCCTTGCGGTAGCCGCGGTAAACGCCGCCGGTGTTCACTTCCAGCAGACAGTTGTGCTCTTTGGCTGCGCTCAGGGCCTTGAGGGCAGCGGCCCGGTAGCGGGGAGCCTCTTCATCAAAGAACTCACCCTCGCCGTTCAGCTTCTTGATGAGGTCGATGTGGGCCAGAATGTCCGGTCCCTTGGCGGCAACCTTCTCCACCTCTGCAAAGTAGGCCTCCACCGCGGCCAGCGGGTCACCGTCGAAATCATCAAAGATGCAGTCGTGCAGATCCTGCGGGCGGAAGTCGATCTCGTAGTACTTGCCGGTGTTCTTGCCGTACAGGTGATGGGCCGCACCGATCCAGTAATCGTAGTTCTCGGGCTTGTCCTCGCTCAGGCTGTCCCACTCGATGCCGCAGAGGATGTCCACCTTGCCCTTATACTCTGCCTTGAGCTTTGCAATGGTGGCCTTGTACTGGGCGGTGCGGCTGGGGCTCATGCAGTACTCACGGTCCCGCTGCGTATAGCTATGGCCGGAGAAGCCCAGGGTCGTCAGGCCCTGTGCACAGGCGGCACTGGCCATTTCCTGCAAGGTATTTTTGCCATCGCACATCGTCGAGTGGCAATGAACACTGGACTTCCTATAATCTGCCATAACTAAATCACTGCATCCTTTCCTGTTTGACCTTGTGGTCAATAACGTGTCGTTTTTCCAGCTCACGGGTGATCTCTTCCACCGTGATGCCCGCCTGCACCATCAGCACCAGCACATGGTAAGCCAGGTCGCTGATCTCATAGATGGTCTCGGCCTTGTCCTCTTTTTCTCCCGCAATGATGACCTCGGTGCACTCCTCGCCCACCTTTTTCAGGATCTTCTCCTTGCCCTTCTCGAACAGGTAGGTGGTGTAGCTGCCTTCCTGGGGATGATCCCTGCGGCCCTGGATGAGTTCGTAAAGCCCCTGCCAGCTGAACTGCTTGAGCTCCGGCGAGACATACACTTCATTGAAGAAGCAGCTCTCAGCACCGGTATGGCAGGCAGGGCCATCCTTGACCACCTCCACCACCAGTGCGTCCTTGTCGCAGTCTGCAGTGATGGACACCACATGCTGGACATTGCCGCTGGTATCGCCCTTGCGCCAGATCTCCTGACGGCTCCGGCTCCAGAACACCGTACGCCCCTCGGCAATGGTCAGTGCCAGCGTCTCGGCGTTCATGTAGGCAAGGGTGAGCACCTCTTTGGTGTAGTGATCCTGCACGATGGCAGGAATGAGGCCCTTTTCATCAAATTTCAGTTCCATGGTCCATACTCCCTCCCCAAAGGGGACACTTACAGTTTATCCTAAAGTTGCCCGAAACGCAAGAGCTTACAGCCGCATTTCGACACCATTTTCATTCAGATAGGTTTTCAGATCGTGGATGGTCAGCAGTTTCTGGTGGAAAATGCCCGCCGCAAGGCCCGCGTCGATGCCCTTGTGGTGGAACAGCTCAAGGAAATCTTCCTTTTTGCCCGCGCCGCCGCTGGCGATGATGGGCACATTCACCCGGGCAGCGACCGCGTCCAGCATCTCGAGATCGAAGCCGGTGCGGACACCATCGGTGTCAATGCTGTTCAGGCAGATCTCCCCCGCGCCATGCGCCACGCACCAGCTGATCCAGTCCAGCGCGTCCCGGCCGGTATCCTCGCGCCCGCCCTTGGCGAACACCCGGAACTGGCCGTTCACCCGCTTCACGTCCGCCGAGAGCACCACGCACTGATCGCCGTATTTCCGGGCCGCCGCCGGAATGAGGCCGGGGTCCCGCAGAGCGCCCGAGTTGACGCTGACCTTATCGGCGCCGCATTTCAGCACCCGGTCAAAATCCTCCAGCGTGTTGATGCCGCCGCCTACGGTCAGCGGGATGAAGATCTCGCTTGCCACCCGGGTCAGGATATCGGTGAACAGAGCACGGCCCTCAAAGCTGGCGGTGATATCGTAGAACACCAGCTCGTCGGCACCGGCAGCGTTGTACATCCGGGCCATCTCCACCGGGTCGGCCACATCCCGGATGCCCTCAAAGTTTGTGCCCTTGACCACCCGGCCATTCCGGACATCCAGACAGGGAATGATGCGTTTTGTGATCATTTTCGTTCCCCTCCGTTTCATTCCGCACCAGTTCTACACAACGTTTCAGATCCAGCGCCCCGGTATACAGGCTCTTGCCCAGGATCGCGGCAGCGGTGCCCATCTTTTGCAGTTCCAACTACCTGAAGCTCACTGTCACTAGAGACAATATCTCCCAATAAGTCTAAAGTAAGCTGATTATCATCTGCGATTGCGACATTTAGTTTTCCCATTATAGGCCTCCTAGATGTCAAATTCAGTCATATAAACTATAAACAAGTCGTGTCAGTAAATTTTGTCGAAGTCTGTCGATAAAATCTAATATAAATATATCACAGTATGTGCCTTATTTCAATGTTATTGTGCTTTTTCCAGATACCATAACTGACATGCTCCACCCCAGTAATTCCACTGTTTAACCGGAGCCAGATCTGCTGTGTTTTGCCCGTATAAGTGTTCTGCTGTAAAACAGCTCCGTTCGAAGAACTTCCATTTGCAATTTCCAAGTATTTGCTACTAAAACAACTTCTAATATAATAAGTGCCGTCCAAATTATCTGCAGCCGATTTCTATAATTTATTATCCCAATTTAGGCATTATTCACATGATATCATTCTTATTTTAAAAACTATCTTATCTAAAAAGGTAGTGTTCATACATGACTACAGCGACAGCAAATACACAAAATATCCGACATACGCAAGCAACATGATCACTCCGC
>ENA-ORRE01002697-ORRE01002697.1-human-gut-metagenome-genome-assembly--contig:-NODE-2697-length-10173-cov-3.833663_pt1 | contig 10173 bp, 8 predicted proteins | sample MGYA00242171_ERZ509126 | MGnify/ENA primary metagenome ERZ509126 (study PRJEB26280, sample SAMEA2338648) | human gut metagenome | biome: human gut; feature: human-associated habitat; material: faeces...
AGCCGGGGCGCCGCCGCCTGCCAAGGCACGGAACCGGGCCCGCGACTTCTTGATCTCGTCGGAATGGCGCACCGACATGAAGCGCACCAGCACCTGGTCGTTGCTCTTCACCGTATCAGCCTTGTTTTCCGATCCCTTATCAACAATCTGCATGTACACCCCGCTGGTGAGCTGCACATACTCATCCACAGCATCTCCCCTGTCCTTGCACTTTGTCGTGGAATCTTGCCCGTAGAACTCCGACTGCGAGATCACCTTTATGTTCCGGTCTTTGATAAAATCATTTATACCGTCTTTTTCCTCTTCCAGCATCTCTGCATAGGTTTTGCTGTTGTCACAGGCCTGAAAGCCCAAACTGAGTGCCAATAAGGACAAAAAGAATAAAGTAAGTTTCTTCATTTCTGTTATTTAGTAATTTCGTAAAAATGTACGGCCCGGTTCACGTACAGATTATCTGCACACTCATAACGTTTATTTCAAACCGCACTTATGTAATCTGAGTTAAAACGTGGCAAAGATAATATTTCTTTTTTATCTGACGGTATTTCCTTACAAATTCTTCCCACAGTTTACAAAAGCTTAAATTTAGATTACAATTGATTGGCAAAAGTTACTTTTATTCACTATTCAACCCAAAAGTCCCCTTGATTTACTTCTCCGTATATAAACTGAAAGCTAAATCAAGAGGACCCTGTTTTTTCACTTAAAATATCCGGTTCAACTGCCACTTTCAGCCTTTGGCATTAAGCAGCGGCTTGAACTTCTCCAATGCAAGTTCCAGTACTTTTTTAGCTTCCTCCAGCGTTCCATAAAACTCTCCACCGGAAGCGTTCAAGTGTCCGCCGCCGTTAAAGAATTCAGCGGCCAACCGGTTGCAAGGGAAACTTCCAACCGAACGCAAGGATACCTTTATCATCGGTTTCTCCGTATCTTCACGCAGGAAACAGGAGAAAACAACATTCTTGATGCTCAATGGAATGTTCACAAAGCCCTCACTATCTCCGCGAATATAATTGAAATGACTCTGTTCTTTCTTTGTCAGCGTAATCAAGGCTGCACGATGATCCGGATAAACTTTCATCTGCGACAACACATGTCCCATGAGACGCAAGCGGCTCTCGGAATAGGTATTATATACCTTCCGGTAAATATCATCCTTATCAATGCCTTTCGACAACAACTCACTGATTATAAAGTATATTTCACGATTATTGGAGTTGTAGGTGAAACCACCCGTATCGGTCATCATACCGGTATAGATACACTCCGCCCCCGACTTCGTGATATCATCGAAATATCCCATACGGCAAATTAAACGGAAAACAAGCTCCGAAGTGGATGATATTTCGGGATGGGAAATGATAATTCTGCAGAAGTCTTCCGGGTTTAAATGATGATCGATCAGAATCTTGCGAGCCGGAGAAGCCAGTACGGCCTCAGCCATAGCATCAATACGACTGATAGCATTGAAGTCCAGACAGCATATCACATCCGCCTCCGCTATCAACTTATCGGCAAACTCTTTATAACGGTCATATAAAAGTATGTCTTTACTACCGGGCATCCAACGCAAAAAATCAGGAAAAGCATTGGGGACAATGATGTTCACATCCTTGTCCTGCGTATTGAGGAAATGCCATAACCCTAAAGAGGAACCGATTGCATCTCCGTCGGGACCCACATGAGCAACGATAACAATTTTATCCGCACGCTCCATCCACTTGGCAAAGTGGTCTATCTTAGATTGCTCTATTACTTTTGTCAACATATAGTTTATCTGATACTTTACGATTTTATGTCCAGAACAAACAGAACGGTTCCGTTCATCTGCAACAATTGAAAGGGCAAAAGTACGAAAAAGTTTATGATTTATAATAATATACGGACAGAACCTTTCTCCGAAAGAAGAAGATAAGGAATTCCCAAACTGGTGCAATCATCAATCAGCCTGTTCCGATAATAACCGGAGAGGGACGAATCGACCACTACCGTACCCACGTCAAATAAAGACGCAAACTCTCTTATGCTTCCTTTATATCCCTGGGACACATGCAGATAGTCAATGGTGACTGTTACATCGGACACTTTATTGCGCCAACGGTCATCGCACAACAAGCAGATGCGTTTTCCGGCATAAAAGACTATCCGGTTACGAACGGAAATATCCGGAGCCGAATAATCCCCTGCAATAACGGCAGGGCACTCCAGATGCAGGCGATTCCAATAGGGAGAAAGCGCACGCTGCAAATAGGACGTATCGGACAAGCTGTCGGCGCAGACCAGCCATGAACGGGAATTATCCGCCAGGCAATGTACGGAAGGGCATCCGCGGACATTATAAAAAACAATACTGCGTCGGGGAGCATCCGCTACGGATGAATACGAATGGTAAGCAGCGCCAAGCAGCAAGCCTGACAAAGCAATGTAAACATTCAGCGCTGTACGTCTTGCCCAAATGCGGCAGACCAGCAACAGGCAAAAATAAAACAGAACGACATCCCACGTATCAACCCAAACATGATCAATAGAAGCCCAAGGGAGTTGCTCAATCCAACGGAGCGACAGATTCTGCACCCGAACCAATCCTTCCACCATATCCGCAACGACTTGTTGCAAGCCGGGAAAAGGAGTCAGTACAAGCAGTACGACAGCTGCATATACAATCAATGACACCAACGGGATCACCCAAAGGTTAGTCAAAAGAAAATGAGTAGAGAATCGAGAGAAATAGAACATAACCAAAGGCGCCGTCCCTACCTGAGCAGCAACAGAAACAGTTGCCAGCCCCCATATTTTCCGTAGAACCGTATTCTTGACCGACACCAATCCGTACAGTCCGGGCTGCAGAAGCAAGATTGCCGCAACAGCCGAAAAAGACAGTTGAAAACCTACATCAAACAACCATACGGGCTTGAACAACAACATCAGAAAAGCCGTAGCCCCCAATGTGTTCAAAGCCATCTTGCCGCAAGCTGAAAAAAGAGTAGAGAGCAACCAGAACGAACACATGATAACGGCACGTATCACAGAAGGAGACAACCCCGTAAGAAAGGCAAATCCCCATAAGAATACGATTACCATTAACAGCAGAAGCGGTTTCAAGCCCCGCCATCTGTTCCACAATGGAGAAAGGAAAAACAGCAGCAAGGCGGAAATGAAGCCAATATGCAGTCCGGAAAGCGCCAGTACATGACTGGCTCCGGCAACCGAGTAGGTTTCAATTATATGCTCACTCAATTCCTCCTTATCGCCCACTGTCAGTGCAGAAAGTACGGCCAGTTCATCTCCTTGCAAACCCATATCCCGATATAAACCGGCTACCCTGTCCCGACAGTCCAAAGCCTGTTGACGAAAAGTAGAAGAGCTGTCACAACCAATCACCCGCCACCGCCCGGCATGCACATAAGCAGTTCCGCACACTCCCTTCCGAAGCAAATAGCGGGCATAATCAAACTCATCCGGATTTCCATTGCTTACCGGTGCAGACAAACGAGTGCGTACCAGCAGCTCGTCCCCCCGCTTCAGGGAATCCGCCGCCGAATCTTTAGGAAAATAGAATAAGAAGACCTTTTCAGAAGAAGTGTGCAAAAGTGTATCGTCCCGCACTTCTCCTTTCAAAACTGCACGAAACAAAATGCTGTTTGTCTTGATTTCAGGTTTCGCAGCAAGAGAAACCTGATAGACGGAAAGGGTTTCCGTATCCGGAAACTGGTATTCAGCCTGTTTTAACTGCAAGCTGACTAAAGCCCCTCCCAAGACAAAAAGAGAAAAGACCACGACAACTCCATAAAACCGGCAAAGGACATAATACCTCCGGCTAAGAATATACGCCCCTATCAACAATAAAGCTCCTGCCACCCACAAGCCGACAGGTAATATATAAGGATATTTGTCCCCATATACTATTCCACCCGCCAACGGCATCAGGAGTCGCAGGAAAGGATGCCGCTGTAAGCTGTCTGTTATCAATAAATATTACAGATTTCTCAAAGCATGGATCGCTTCTACCGGGTCGGGAGCAGAGAAAATTGCATTACCGGCCACCAAAACATCAGCTCCGGCCGCTACCAAACGGGCGCCGGTCTCCAAGTTTACACCTCCGTCAACCTCTATCAGAGCTTCCGAACCGGTCACCGTTATCAATTCACGCAATTCACGTACCTTATCAATGGTATGCTCAATAAACTTCTGACCGCCAAATCCCGGATTCACACTCATCACCAACACCATATAGACATCATTTATGATATCTCTTAACATAGCCACCGGAGTAGCCGGGTTGATAGTAACCGCAGGCAACATTCCCGCTTCACGAATCTGCTGCACCACCCGGTGAAGATGCGGGCAGGCCTCATAGTGTACATTCATTATACGCGCACCCAAAGCCTTTACTTCAGGAATGAACTTCTCCGGCTGCACTATCATCAGATGTACATCCAATGGCTTTTCCGCCAGCTTTGTCACATATTTCAGCACAGGGAAGCCGAAAGATATGTTGGGCACAAACACACCGTCCATAATGTCGATGTGCACCCAGCCGGCTTCACTACCGTTAATCATTTCAATATCATTTGCCAAATATGCAAAGTTGGCAGACAGTATGGAAGGCGATATTATAGGTTTCATAACAGTTATACTCTATCAGGTTACATGAATTACAACAAACAAATATAGCGAAAAGATTTCAGATAAGTAATTAACGCACTTTGTAATCTTCGGTCAATTTAAAGCCACGCAACAGTTCGTCGGTTTTCAGCCGTTTCTTGCCGGGAAGCTGCAATGCACGCACACTAATCCAGCCGTCCGTACCGGATATGCGGATGTATGTCTTACCGTCGGTCTGCAAAGTTCCCGGAGAAAACCGATGCGGCTGTTCCATTTTCTCCGTCTCAAAGATTTTCAGTACCACCACCGTTCCGTCCGGTTGCACCAGTTCCGTCCATGCAGCCGGGTAAGGAGACAAACCGCGGATAAAATCATAAATCCGTTTGACAGGCATGTTCCAATCAATACGGCAAGTGTCCTTGAATATTTTGGGAGCCGGGCGCAACTCGCCCACTACCGCCATTTCCTCCTGCGGAACAGGTTTCACCTTACCGGCAATAATGGCATCCACCGTCTCCACAACCAAACGACCGCCAAGCATCATCAACTTATCATGCACAATACCCACATTGTCCGTGTCGGCAATCGGCACGCGCACCTGCTGAATGACCTCGCCCGTATCTATTTCATGCTTCAAGAAAAAAGTAGTGATACCCGTTTCTGTATCACCATTGATCACCGCCCAATTGATAGGTGCAGCCCCCCGGTACTGCGGCAACAACGAAGCATGCAAATTGAAAGTCCCCAGCCGCGGCATATTCCATACCACCTCCGGCAACATCCTGAAAGCGACCACAATCTGCAAATCCGCATTCAAGGCACGCAAAGCCTCAACAAAGGTTTCATCCTTCAGTTTCTCCGGCTGGAGAAGCGGCAGGCCATGCTCCAGTGCATATTGTTTCACCGGGGAAAATTGTACCTTATGCCCACGTCCTGCCGGTTTGTCGGGCATGGTAATCACTCCTGCTATATTATATCCTCCTTCTACGAGACAACGCAAAGGTTCCACCGCAAACTCAGGAGTACCCATATATACAATCCGCAAATCTTCTTTTCTCATAACCATCTCTTTATTAATCTTCTGAAAAATGCACCAGTACCTGACGGTACGAATTGAATATCTTTGACTTGGAAACGAATCCGAGATATTTGCCTTCCGTATCCACTACCGGCAAGTTCCACACTTTCGTATCATCGAAAGTACGCATCACCTGCTCCATGCTGTCCGTATCATAAAGACGTGCCGGAACAGAAGTCATCAGCTTACCTACCGTAAAGCGATGATACAATTCCTGCCGGAACATGATATTTCGTATATCGTCCAGCAAGACGATACCTATCAGCTTATCTTCCTTGTCCGTCACCGGAAAAATATTACGGTGCGAAGCGGAGATCGCTTTCACCAATTCGGCAAGATCCATTTCCGGATGTACCGCCACAAAGTCTTTCTCCACCACGTTTTCCATTTTCATCAGTGTCAACACCGCCTTATCCTTATGGTGCGTCAGCAACTCTCCTTTCTTTGCCAGACGCATAGAGTAGATGCTATGTGGTTCGAAAACAATAATCGTCAGATAGGAACTGACCGCAACGATCATCAACGGAAGGAACAAATCGTAGCCTCCCGTCAGCTCGGCAATCAGGAATACTCCCGTCAACGGTGCGTGCATGACACCACTCATCACCCCTGCCATGCCCAACAGTGCGAAATTCTTTTCGGGCAAGAAAGCGGTCATCTCAAAATCATTGCTAAAGTGGGAGAATACGAATCCGGCAATACATCCCAAGTACAGAGAAGGCGCAAAAATACCGCCGCAACCGCCACCGCCATTTGTCGCACTCGATGCGAATACCTTAAATAAGATTATCAGTATCAGATACAACAACAGCAATTGGCTATGTCCGTAGAAGAAGGAGTTGTTCATCACTGTATCCCACTCCACATTGCTGGTACCGTTCAACAGCAGTTCTATCGTGTCATAGCCTTCACCATAAAGCGGTGGGAAAAGGAATATCAGGATACTCAACATGGAACCGCCTACCAGCAGTTTCTTATAAGGGAGTTTCAATTTGCCGAACAACCCTTCCACCGAATTCATGGCACGGGTAAAATACAGGGAAACCAATCCACAAGCAATACCCAACAAGATGGCCGATGGGATACGCTCCATTAGAAACGGCTCATCCATGTGGAATTTAAACATAGCTTCCGAACCGGTAAGGATATAAGAAACCGTAGCGGCCGTCACACACGACACCAACAACGGCAACAGAGAAGCCATCGTCAAGTCTATCATCAAAACCTCCAAGGTGAATACCAATCCGGCAATAGGAGCTTTGAAAATACCAGCCACTGCTCCTGCAGCACCACATCCCACCAAAAGCATCAGCGTCTTATGTTCCATCTTAAAGACACTGCCCAAATTGGAACCGATGGCAGAACCGGTCAGCACGATAGGTGCCTCAGCCCCCACCGACCCACCAAAACCGATGGTAATGGCACTTGCAATCATGGATGACCATGTATTATGCCGCTTGATACGGCTCTGACGCCGCGAAATGGCATAAAGAATCTTTGTCACACCATGGCTGATATCATCTTTCACAATATAACGAATGAATAAGCCGGTCAAAAAGATACCCACCACAGGATACACCAAATACAACCAGTTCACACCTGTCGAGTCAAAATTCTCTGTCAGGAACTCCTTAATCCATTCCACCAGAAATTTCAGGAACCAGGCTGCCAGCGCAGTAAAGATACCAACCAAAAAGCTCAGTATCAGAATGAAATGTTTTTCCTTTATCCTTTGTTCGCGCCACAAAATAAAGCGCTGCAATAAACTCTTCTTATCTTCTATTATAGCATCCATTCTTTCTTATTCTCTTATAATCTTCACTTCTCCTCCTTTACCCAGCTTAATAATACTGGAAGGTCTCGGATGTCCGACTTCATCTTGTCTATAACCGACAATATAGTCTACCGCCTGTTTTACTTCCTCACTTATCTCACTGAAATTGGCAGGTGAAGGCTGGCCGCTAATGTTTGCCGAAGTAGAGACTATTGCTTTACGAAAGCGGAAACAGAGCTCCTTAGAGAATTCTTCACTTGTCACACGAATACCGACACTACCATCTTCCGCCAACAGGTTTTCGGCCAAATTACGAGCACCGTCATAGATAATAGTCAGCGGTTTGGTAGCATAATCTATCAAGTCCCATGCAACTGCAGGCACATCCCGTACATAGAAATCAACTTTCACCGAACTGTCTACCAGTACCAACATCGCCTTACTGTCTGCACGTCTCTTTATATCATATACACGCTTCACAGCTTCTGCATTAGTTGCATCGCAACCTATTCCCCAGATGGTATCAGTAGGATAAAGAATTACCCCGCCTTTCTGCATAACCTCACAGGCTTTCTTCACATCTTGTCTAATCGCTTCGTCCATATCGATTTTATTGTTTGGGTTTTCAATTCTACGAATTGCAAATGTAGCAATTTTCCCATTGATAACGACTACTAAAACTAAAAAAAGATGCCTAAACAATTACTTCGAACTGTTTAAACATCTTCCCCAAACTATTTAAAGAGTATATTTAGAACAATGTATTCGTTCCTTCTATCAGATTACCCATTGCCCATGCAGCACGGATATTCAAGTCATGGTCTAAAATCAACAAATCGGCATCCTTATCTTTTTGCAATGACCCTTTTCTGTCATCTACTCCCATAATGCGTGCTGGAGTTTCCGAAACCATATTAATGGCATCGCCCAAAGGAATGCCGGCTTTAACCATCGTACGTACCAATACATCCATTGTAGCAATACTTCCTGCCAGTGAAGAACGGTCTGCCATCTTGCATACGCCATCCTCGATAATTACATTCGAATCAGTGATTTCAACTCCCTCGGCAGCGGCATAAGCCAGCGCATCAGTCACCAGACAAGTATGGTTCACCCCTTTCAGTTTATAAGCCAACCGCAAAATAGTAGAAGGCAAATGAATACCGTCAGCAATAAGTTCGATGGTCATTCCATCTGTCAGATAGACACTCTCCACCGTTCCTTCATATTTATATTCACGGCGTTTATGAAATCCCGGCATTGCATTATAAAAATGGGCCGCATGAGTATATCCGGCTTCATAAGCAGCTTTGATACCGTCATATTCAGCCTCGGTATGGGAAACAGCAGCCACTATCCCTTTAGATTTCAGATAGCCGGCAAACTCCAAAGCTCCCGGCAGTTCGGGAGATGAATCCCAGCGCTTGATACAATTGGTTTCATCCAACAATGAGGTATATTCTTCTTTATCCGGATTTTTCACCTTACCGGCAAACTGCTCACCTGCCATCTTAGGATTCAGGTAAGGCCCCTCCACATGAAGTCCCAATACCGGACTGTCCTTTTCTTCCATCAGCTTTTCGCATACACTTACGGCTTTACGAATCTCTGAAAAAGGAGAAGATGACAATGTAGGGAAAATGCTGGTGGCACCGTGTCTCTGATGTGCTTTGACTGCTGTGCGGAATGCCTCTTCCGTACACTCTGTAAAGTCGTGACCACCGCCTCCATGAGCATGCATACATACAAATCCGGGGACAATATACATGCCTTTGGCATCAATCAGATTAGCACCAATCAGCGCTAAATCGCAGTTAGTAACTTCAAGTATTTTATTATCCCGCATCAACACCGAACCTTCGTCCAGCCAACCCTGTGGGGTAAATATCTTACCATTGATAATTTGAGTTAACATGATATGTAAGTATTAGAATGTTTATTGACCTGCAAAGTAAGACATTTTATTTTATTCCTCTTTATAAAATTGGGATTTCTTTCTACTTTTTCCAATCGGCCATACAAACTATTCCATGACATTGGCCATTATCTTCATATATTTTTCTTTCACTTCCACATCATTTATAGGATTGCCCATCGTTATCACTTGGTCTGCCTCATCTAACAGAAAAGTCTGCGTATGCAGTTCTTTTGAAAATTGATTGAGATGGTTAAACAAATCTGTTTCATCCACACAGACAGGGTAAATAAAATGATTACGCTTTGCTATGTTGCACAGATTATCCCTATCTTTTGTATTAAAGTAAAAGACAAAAAACACATCATTTCCCGTCAAAGAGTCAACTTCATGGATAAACGTTTTCCAACGGTCGAAATGAAATTCATTCTCCTTACAGCCCAAGGAGTCTACATAGGTTACAATCTTATATTCAGAATGGGGAAAAGTAAAATGCACGGTATCACGTCCCTGAATAGTAAAAATCGAATAGGAAGGAAAAGCCAATGCTTTCCCTTCCCACTCTTTAACCAAACGTGTATTCTTCTCCTTTTCTGTCTCTTTACAAGCACAAAACAGACAGAGAAACATGAAGAGAAGCAATGATGAGCTTACATGTTTCACTTCGTGGCTATTCTATTTTAAATGTGCCACTTAGGTACGTACCTCGCGGTGTCGTTATAGTTATAATATAAGTGCCTTTTGAATAACCACTTATATTAAAAACTTCAGGAGTAGAATCAATAAATGAAATAGTACGCT
>ENA-ORRE01002698-ORRE01002698.1-human-gut-metagenome-genome-assembly--contig:-NODE-2698-length-10168-cov-7.146643_pt1 | contig 10168 bp, 9 predicted proteins | sample MGYA00242171_ERZ509126 | MGnify/ENA primary metagenome ERZ509126 (study PRJEB26280, sample SAMEA2338648) | human gut metagenome | biome: human gut; feature: human-associated habitat; material: faeces...
CTGCACTGAGCAGCCGGCTTTCCCGCCGCCGCAGGCATTGCCGCCTGCGGCGGTTTTTTTATGCGCATTGACCTTTGCACAGCAAGGGCTTATAATGAGAAAAAACCAGTAAAAGCGAAAGGAAGCACACCCATGCAAAACAAAGCCCCTGTCCCCACCAGCCGCCCGGTCACCGGGCGCTTTGCGCCCAGCCCCAGCGGACGGCTGCATCTGGGCAATCTGGCGTGCAGCCTGCTGGCATGGCTCAGCGCAAAAAGTCAGGGCGGGCGCATCGTGCTGCGCATCGAGGACTTGGATGCCGAGCGCTGCCCCCGCGTCTACGCCGACTTGCTGGAGCAGGACCTTGCATGGCTGGGGCTTACATGGGACGAGGGCGGCAGCACCGGCGGCGCACACGCGCCCTATTACCAGAGCGAATGCGGGGACATCTATACCCAAAGCTACCGCAAACTGGAGCAGAGGGGGCTGGTGTACCCCTGCTTCTGCTCCCGCTCCCAGCTGCACGCCGCCAGCGCACCCCACACCTCGGACGGCAATGTCATCTACCCGGGCACCTGCCGGGGGCTGACGCCGGAAGAGATCGCGGAAAAGCGCAAAAAGAAAGCCCCTGCCTACCGCCTGATGGTGCCGGACGAGGAAATCACCTTTACGGACGGCTGCATGGGCACCCACACCGAAAACCTGCTGCGGGACTGCGGCGATTTCTACCTGCGCCGGGCAGACGGGGTGTTTGCCTATCAGCTGGCGGTGGTGGTGGATGATGCCCGCATGGGCGTTACGGAGGTGGTGCGCGGGGCAGACCTGCTTTCCTCCACGGCGCGGCAGCTGTACCTGTACCGGCTGCTGGGCTTGCAGCCGCCCCGCTTTGCCCACTGCCCGCTGCTGCTGGCAGCGGACGGGCGGCGGCTGTCCAAGCGGGACGGCGACCAGAGCCTTGAAAACCTGCGGGCAAAATACACCGCCCCGGAGATCATCGGCAAGCTGGCGTTTGCCTACGGCTTGCAGCCGGAGCCTGCGCCCCGCACCCCGGAAAGCCTTGTGCCGGACTTTGCGTGGACAAAAGTCCCCAAGCAGGATATCTGCCTGCCCGAGGGGCTGTTCTGAAAAAGGAAATGAAAAAACGACCCCTGCCTGCGCCTACGGCGCAGGCAGGGGTCAATTTTTCTTTCTTAGGCTCTCCGCACCTGCGGCAGCTGACTGCGCTCGAGGGCGGTAAAGGCGCTGTCCAGCGCCAGTGCCAGCAGAGCACCCAGCGCCACATCAATGCAGCTGTGCTGCTTGAGCAGCACGGTGGAGCAGACGATGGAAATGCACAGCACAGCGGCTGCGGGACGCATCCAGCGGCGGCGCGGTGCATCAAAGATATGGCTGCGGTAGTACGCCAGCAGCAGCGTTACCGAGTTGAACACATGGATGGAAGGACAGACGTTGGTGGCGGTGTCGGTGCGGTACAAAAAGCGCACGGTCTGCGCAAAGATGTCGCTGCCCGGCACCCAGTAGGGGCGCAGGTCCAGCGCTGTGGGCAGCACCGCGTAGCACGCCAGTGCAATGGTCATGCCGGAGAACAGCGGCAGGCACAGCCGCCAGAAGTCCTCACGCGGGGCTTTCCACAGCAGATAGAACAGGGTGAAGGGGATCCATACGAACCATGCAAAGTAGGGGATCACCGCATATTTGCAGAAGGGGATCAGATCGTCCAGACGGCAGTGCACCAGAATGCTGCGCAGGGGGACATTTGACTCCAGATAGTGAAAAACGGAAAGATAAAATATAGAATACAGCGCCATGAACCCGACCGGGTGGCGCGCAAGCCAGCTGCGTTTCATAGAATAGCCTCCTTTTGCAGAAGAGCAAAGTCTGATAGCATTGAGAAATTATACGCCCGAACGATGAAGATTGCAAGAACGAAAGGTGAAAACTTTGTCAAGTGCTGAAAAAATAATTTGTGGAACTTGTAAAAAATACCATCGTTCTTCTGCTGATAATACGAATCAGAGCGGCGGTTTCCTGCAAAAAGAAAAAATCCACCCCTTCGCCGGTCTTTACAGACCGGGAAAGGGGTGGATGCTAAAAAATTCAGATCACACTCTGCTCCAGCCAGCTGCCGCGGCGGAAGCGCAGGTAGAAGCACAGCGAACGGAACACCCAGTCCAGATACATACCCATCCAGATGCTCAGCAGCCCGCCGCCGAAGCACAGCACGGCCAGATAGCAGAAGCCCACCCGGAACGTCCACATGGACACGATGCTCACGGTCATGGTAAAGCGGGCGTCACCGGCGGCGCGCAGGATGTTGGGCAGGGTAAAGCTGGACGGCCACACGAACAGGGAAACAATGTTGAACCACACCATGATGTCCAGCGCCATGGCCTGCGCCTCCGGCGAGAGGTTGAACAGGGACACCGCGAACCGGTTGGCGAAGAAGAAGGCCGACAGGTTCATCACCCACGCGCCGCAGTAGGCGGTCAGCATCAGGCGGCGGGAGTAGTACACCGCCTGTTCCTTTTCGCCTGCGCCCAGACACTGGCCTACCACGGTCAGGGCAGCCATGCCCACGGCGTTGGCGGGGATGTTCAAAAAGGTGGTGGTGGTATTTGCCACCGCATTTGCGGCAATGGCTGCCGTGCCAAGGGTGGAGGTCAGGCTGGAGACCGACAGCTTGCCGATCTGGAACATCCCGTTCTCGATGCCGGCAGGGATGCCCACCCGCAGGATGCGCCGAATCAGCCCGCCGTTCGGCGCCATTGCCCGCAGGCTGTCTATCCGCAGGGCGCAGTCCGGCTTTTGCAGCAGATACAGCACCACCGCGCAGGCAATGGCGCGGGATACAAGGCTTGCCAGCGCCGCGCCCATGACCCCCATGCCGAAGCCGTAGATCAGCACCGCGTTGCCGCCGATGTTCACCACGTTCATCACCAGACTGGACAGCATACTGATCTTGCTGTTGCCCTGGGCCCGGAACAGCGCCGCACCGGCGTTGTACAGGCCAATGAAGGGATAGCTCAGCGCCGAAAGCAGAAAGTAGGTCTCGGCATAGTGCATCACGTCCGCATCAATGGAGCCGAAGATGCCCCGCAGGATGGCGTGCCGTCCGCCGATGACCACCGCCGCCACCAGCACGCTGAAGCTGGACAGCACGAATAAAATCTGTGCAGCCGCCGCCTTGGCGTTTTTCGGCTCCTGATGGCCGATGTACTGGCTGGTGACCACCGCGCCGCCGGTCGCCAGTGCGCTCATGATCTGGATCATCAGGGTGTTGAAGCTGTCCACAAGGCTCACGCCGGACACGGCGGCTTCGCCCACCGAGGAGACCATCAGGGTGTCCGCCAGACCGATGGAGATGCTGAGGGCCTGCTCTGCCACCAGCGGCAGGAAAAGTGAAATGAGCTGTTGACGGTTGAACAGCGGTCTTGATGTGGTCGATGCGTCTGTCATGGTGTCCTCCCTTGGCGCGTGGATTCAAACACACCCATGATAGCGCGGAATGACGTGAAAATCAAGATGTTGTATCCAACAAATCAAAAAATCAGGCAAACTCTTTGCTGGGGGTCAGGCTGGTGCCGTAATAAACGATGTAGTCGTAGGGGATCTGGGGGTTGTATGCGGCCAGATCGCCGTACTTGGCCAGAATGTCGTTCCGCAGGTTCTCCGGGGTGTAGGGCTGCCCGGCGGAAAGGGTGTCGGCGCAGACAGCGTTCCACATGCTCTCGGTAAAGGCGGCGCAGTTGAAGTAGGCCGACCAGTGGTCAGATTTGGCAAGGTTGCGGTTGACCACGTCCAGCTGGCCCTGATCCAGTGAGGTCTGGACAGCATAGATGTTCTGGTAGTAGGAATCGGCCAGATAGCGCTTGTAGTAGCCCTCCAGATTGTACCAGATGCCGGTGTGCTCCCAGCGGTTGCCGCGGGGGCTGAAGGTCATCTCGGTGTCGGGCGCGATCCGCAGGCCGCCCACCTCGATGTCATGGTCCGAGACGTTCCGCACCGAGAGGAAGGAGTGGCCGCTGGAATTGATGGAGGCATCGCCCCGGTCCTCGGCCCGGGCGTAGACGCGCAGCAGGGCCACGGCACCCTTGGCGGGTTCTGCACCGTAGGCCTGCACGGCAGATCTATGGTCGGCCTGCTCAAAATCGTAGGGGCCGCCGGTGCTGGTGGTGAAACCGACGATGTTGCGGATCTGATCCTCAAGGGGGCTTACATCGGTGATGACACGTTCGTCCTGGGGGGCGGGCGTGGCGGCGGGAGCCTCGGCCAGCGCGGCGGTGCTGCCGGACACGCACAGGGCCAGCGTCAGGCAGAGGGAAAGGGCGCGGAACAGCTTTTTCATGGGGTGACCTCCAAAGAGAAAAAAATTCAGGTCAAGGATAGACGATTTTTGGGGCGCTGTCAAGAAAAAGATGTCTGCCGCCTTTACCCCCGGGGCCGGTTGTGTTAAAATGGAACTGGCAGCCGTGCCCGGTGGTTTGGGGCATGGGGCCGATCGGAAGGTAAATGAATCTGACCCAGAGAGGGGAACAACCTATGCCAAAAGAAGCACACAAGGTCGTGGTCATCGGGCACCGCAACCCCGATACCGATTCCATCTGCTCCGCCATTGCCTATGCGGAGCTCAAAAACCGTACCAGCACGCTGGTCTGTGAGCCGCGCCGTGCCGGTAAAATGAATCAGGAGACCGAGTTCGTCCTGAAAAAATTCGGTGTCACGCCGCCCCGGATGTGCACCGACGTGAACCCCAAGATCCGGGATGTGGATTACCGCGAGATGCCGGGCATCCCGGGCTCCACCAGCCTGCGCCGCGCGTGGAAGATCATGCGCGACCAGCAGATCGACACCCTGTCCATCACCAGCGCGGACAACGAGCTGGAGGGCATCATCACCGTGAAGGATCTTGCCACCGCCAACATGGACGTGTTCGATACCGCGGTGCTGGCCAAGAGCCGTACCTCTTATAAGAACATCCTTGAAACGCTGAACGGCACCATGGTGGTGGGCGATGCCGACGCGGTCTGCACCACCGGCCACATCAAGATCGGCACCGCCACCCCCGAGATGCTGGAAAGCAGCGTGGAAAAGGGGGATATCGTCATTCTGAGCAACCGGTACGAAAGCCAGCTCTGCGCCATTGAAAAGGAAGCCTCCCTGCTCATCATCTGCAATGGGGCCAAGGTGGGCCGCACCATCCAGCGCATTGCCGATGAGACCGGCGTTGCCATTATGACCACCCCCGTGGATACCTACGCGGCGGGCAAGCTCATCAGCCAGTGCGCCCCCATCTCCTATTATATGACCCGGGACAACATCCTCAAATTCACCCTCGTCACCCCTGTGGCCGATGTGCTGCGGGTGATGGCAAAGGTGCGCCACCGCTATTTCCCCATCCTCGATGAGGACGGTAAATACTGCGGCATGGTCAGCCGCCGCAACGTCATTGCCCTGCGCAAGCGGCGCATCATTCTGGTGGACCACAACGAGGCCACCCAGGCCGTGGAGGGCTTTGATCAGGCCGAGATCCTGGAGATCATCGACCACCACCGCATCGGCAGTCTGGAGACCAGCGGCCCGGTCTACTTCCGCAACCAGCCCGTGGGCTGCACCGCCACCATCATCACCCAGATGTACGATGAAAACGGTGTGGACATCCCGCCCCAGATCGCGGGCCTGCTGCTGGCGGCTATCCTTTCGGATACGCTGGCCTTCCGCAGCCCCACCTGCACCCCCGTGGATGAAAACACCGCCAAACGTCTGGCCAAGATCGCAGGCGTGGACATTGAAGAGTTTTCCACCGAAATGTTCGAGGCTGGTGAAAAACTGGACGGCAAGACCCCCGAAGAGGTCTTTTTGCAGGACTTCAAGGTGTTCATGTGCGGCGATATCCGCTTTGGCGTGGCGCAGGGCAGCTATATGACCCGCAAGAACCTGACCGCCGCCGAGGCGCTGTTGAAGCCCTATCTCGAGGAGGCACGCAACAAGCAGAACGTGGAGGACATCTATATGCTGCTGACCGACGTGCCCAAGGAGGAGAGCGTGGTCATCTGCAACGGACGCTACGCCGCCGAGGTGCTGACGGATGGCTTCGACACCCAGCCCGCCGCCGATGCCAGCTGGACGCTGCCGGGCGTGGTGAGCCGCAAAAAGCAGTTCATTCCCGCCCTGATGACCGCTTATCAGGAGCTGTAAAGGGACACCGCTGTGTTTGATTTTCTTTCCAAAAAAGATCGCACCCCGCCCGCACTGCCGGAAGGCACGGAGCGGCGGCGCTACACCATCACCGGACAGGTGCAGGGGGTGGGTTTCCGCTATCGTGCGCGGTACGCCGCGCAGACCCTTGACCTGACCGGCTGGGTGCAGAACGAGGACGATGGCAGCGTGACGCTGGAAGTGCAGGGCGACCCGGATAAATTCATCTCCCTGTTTGCCATGATCCAGAAAAGCGACTATATCCAAATCACCGGCATCCGCCAGAAGGACATCCCGCCCGACCCGTGGGAGCGCGGCTTCTCGGTGAAGGGATATTAAAGGAACTGAATAGAAACAGAGCGCCTGACACCGCGGTGTCAGGCGCTCTGTTTCTATCATATTATACTTTTACCCCAGCACCTTGAGGGGGGAGTTTTCCACCCACAGGGTATGATCCAGCAGGCGGGTGACGGCAAGCCGTCCATTTGCCGTTACCCGGGCGGGGTCGAGGGCGTAGAAGTCGCTCTCGGTCAGGTTTTCCGGGTCGGCGGTGGGGGAGATGCCTGCCACGCACACCCAGTGCCCGTAGGTGCTGCTGGTGGCAATGTGGGGGTAGTTCACCTCGTTCCAGCCGGAGGAAGTCAGGTGGTATTCATAAGTAGAGGTGCGGTTCGTGTGGCGCTTTACCCCGCTGACTGTGGTGTTTTTCAGGTGCACGATCACCGGATGCCCGGCGGAAAGCTCGCTGTACAGCTTTTTCAGGCACTCGGCGCGGGTGCCGGAGTACCCGGTGTAGCCTGCGGCGGACCACACCGCACCGTTCGACCACATCCCGCTGCCGGAGCACACCTTGCCGTCCAGAATGGTGCGGGCGTAGCGCAGCGCGTACAGGCTGCACTTGCCGGCAGTCTGGTTGCCGATGGAAAGAATGTGGCTGGTGTCGAAGCTGAGCAGCCGGATGCCGTTTTTCTCTTTCAGTTCAGCGGCGTGGGCACGGGGCAAAAAGGCGCACAGCAGCAAAACCAGCGCCAGAACTGCCGCCGCCAGCCGCTGTGCCGCGCGGGCGGGACAGTGTTGCATGGGTACTTCCTCCAAGTTCGTTTCAATCTGGACATGATTTTACCACTAAAACGTGGTGAAAATGTGTAAAAGAGCAAAATAATGGGGAAACCCTCCCAGAGGGAGCTGGCGCGGCGCAAGCCGCGTCTGAGGGAGTTAACACCGCTAACACAACATATGTCCAAATTTAAGCGCTCCCGCACCCGGCAAAACTGCGCCGCCGGGGCAGGGAAACGGAGATTCCGTAGACTGTCGACAGACTTTATTCCGGAATATATCAGAACTGCAACAAATCCCGCTTATTTTCATCATTTTCACGAAACTGTTTCGGGAAGTTTAGCGATATTCCCGATTGACAAAACCGTCAGGTGTCGGATATAATCAGGGCAGAAAGGCAACGATGGTTGCGAAAGCCTTTCGAGAAAAAAGAAACATATCCACAAAAAACGCTGATTGGAGGGATACCCCTATGAAGAAACTGTCAAAGATCGTCGCTCTGCTGCTTGCAGGCGCAATGGCTATGGTGATGCTCACCGCCTGTGGCGGCGCAGCCTCGGAAACTCCACTGGAAGATAATATCAGGCAGCAACTCGGCAAAAATCCGAATGCTGTAGGTCTGTGTGATGCAGATGGCAGAGTCAGGAATGACAAGAGTAGTGAGCTCTATAAAACCACTCAGACCAACCTTAATGCAAAGATTGATTCCAGCCTTACGGGAACCTTTGTGCTTGATGTTGACACCGATGTTGGTCCTGATAAGGAGTACGCAACATTTACTGTGTATGCAGACTACAAGACTGCTGGTCTTGTAGCAAATCTGGTTAATAAGATCACTGAAAAAATTGGAGAGATCAAAGATACCAACAACAGCGTGGAACTTGAAGGCAATTGGGCAAAGGTTGCTGTCGTTGTCAAAACCACTGATAAGGGCAGCTATGCTGCAATTGCAATTAAGGTCAAGAACATCGCCTACAAGGGCAAATAAGTAAAGAATCATCAGTCCTTTCTTCCCCGGAGAGCACCCGCCCTCCGGGGCTTTTTGTTTTGACCGTGGCAAATGCCGTTTGCCTTTACGACCCCTCCCGTGAAAATGCGTTTGGAGCGCTCCGCAGAGCGCGACAAACGCGAAATAAAAATAATTCTTCCGCTGAATATGCGCAAAGCGCACGCGGCGCGCATTCCAAATCGTCCTGCCCCGCCCGGGGCTTTTTTGCGCTCTGCCCAAAAATCCCGGCAAAAAACAGGCACACTTGCCATTGACGAACCCTGCCGCGCTGCTGTAAAATGAAAACAGAATGCCCTGTGCATCCGCATGGGCCCCCTGCATTTTATAAAAGGAGCATTGCATGAAAAAGATCAAGCGTCTTGCGGCTGTTCTGCTGGCCGGTATCATGGCACTGGCACTGTTCACCGCCTGCAGCGACAGCAACCCCGGCAACCCCGAGTTTGATCCCAAGGTGGAAAGCGCCTATCTTGCCGCGCTGAATAAGACATTCGGGACGAGCTTTGAAAACGATGCCGACATCAAGAGGCTGGCCATCGAGCACATCGAGGAGAAACATGGCGCAGACAGCCTGACCGGCAGTGCACGCTGCAAAACAGAAGGTGACGAAAAGACCGTGGTGCGGCAGGTGCAGCTCTGCTATGATGCAAAAAGCAGCAAGCCGAATGCCTTTGTGCCGCTTTTCTACGAGGCTGCAAACACGCCGAACATCACGCCGGACAAAATGAGTCTCCGCACCCTGTATTATGCTGTGGAGCAGGAGATCGAGGCTGCAAAGAAAAACGGCATAACGCTGGAGCTTACCGCGCTGGGGGTCGGCGCATGGACCATCGGCGGCAAGACCTATGTTGCCATCGGCTTTGAACTGACCAACACCACCCCGTAGAACTGAACCCCACCCCGCCCCGAGGAGCACCCCGCTCCCCGGGGCTTTTTTTCGCCTTTTTGTGACAAACCCCGCCCGCTGTGGTACAATAAAAGGGTATCGAACTCACACAGAAAGGACGTTTCCATGCAGCTGTTTGAACTGGTCAGCCCACGGCTGTTCCGCCCGCTGGCGGGGCCCAACCGGGCGTTTTATGCAGAGCTTTTGCTGCTGCTCTGGGAGGAGTGCCGCCATACGGCAGATTACAGCATTTCCCGCGCTGAGGCCGTCTCCCGCGCCGAGGATTATTTTGCCGCGCTGGCAAAGCCGCTGGCGCTGGACGCCGACGGCGCGGGTGATGAGGACGAGCAGCCCACCCGCGACCCCCACACGCTGGCGGTGGGCTTTTTGCTGCGTCTGCGCCGCACCGGATGGCTGGAGGAGCAGCCCGGCAGTTATGAGAGCGAGCCGACCTTTGCCTTTATGCCGGAGGTCACCCCGCTGCTGGACGCGCTGGAAGAGATATTGAACCCCCGGGTGGTCACCTACACCGGCAAGCTGTACAAGGCGTGGCAGCTGCTGGGCAGCATCGGGCAGGAAAAAAGCCCCTACGAGAACGTGCTGCGGGAGGTGGCGGCAGACCTTGAAACGTTGAACAAGTCCCTGCGCGCCCTCAACGCTTCCATCGGGCATTACATTGACCGCCTGACCCATAACCGCACCCCGCAGGAGGTGCTGGAACTGTTCGACCAGTACGAGGAAAAGGTGGTGGCGGCGGCGTACCATCGCTTTAAAACCAGCGATAACCTGTTCAATTACCGCGCCTATCTGGAAGAAGAACTGGACGACTGCGAGCAGAACCAGCTGCCGCGCTTAGCGCTGGATTACGCCCGGGTAGAGCGCTGCGCCCCCGGCGAGGCTGCACCCCGGGTGCGTGCTCTCATCCAGCAGCAGCGGGACGCGCTGGAGGAGATGAGCACCCTGATGAAGGAGATCGACGCCAGCCACATCCGCTACCGCAAGCGGGCCGTGCAGCGGGCACAGTTCCTGCTGCTGAGCGACCGCTC
>ENA-ORRE01002706-ORRE01002706.1-human-gut-metagenome-genome-assembly--contig:-NODE-2706-length-10148-cov-8.214406_pt1 | contig 10148 bp, 5 predicted proteins | sample MGYA00242171_ERZ509126 | MGnify/ENA primary metagenome ERZ509126 (study PRJEB26280, sample SAMEA2338648) | human gut metagenome | biome: human gut; feature: human-associated habitat; material: faeces...
GAAAGTGTCGAAACGTCAGTTTTGGGTGGCACGAATTGCCCGTATCTATCCATTGCATATAGCGACCTTATTGGGAGTGGCCGTGATAGGTAATCTGTTGCATCCGATGGGTTGGGGGGAAGGATTGAAACATTTTATTCCTGCACTGTTCCTTTTGCATCCTTTTGTTCCCCGGATGGATTACTTCTTTTATTTCGGCAGTCCTTCGTGGAGTTTGGGATGCGAACAGTTGTTTTATCTCTTGTTTCCGTTTTTGGCCCTGTTATTTTATAAAAAGCAGCGGTTGGTGGGAGTCTTGTTAGTTTGTGCCGTGGTGGTTCCTACGCTGATGTCACTGACGGATGAGGCGAATATCCGTGGTTATTGGTATGTGAATCCACTGGCCCGATTCCCTGATTTTCTGGTGGGTATGTTGCTTTATCGGGCTTATGGGTGGTGCCGTTCCAAACAGTTGTCTTTTTCTACAGCTTCATTGCTCGAAGTTGGGGCGGTATGTATCTTCCTGCTGTTTTATATGGTTTCGGAGGACTTGGTCCCCAAGGTATACCGTTATTCCTGTTATTATTGGATTCCGATTTCGTTGGTTCTGTTGATATTCTCTTTGCAGAAAGGGTTCCTTTCCCGCATTCTATCCAATAAATATCTGGTTGTCGGCGGTGATATCAGTTACAGCTTTTATCTGATTCATTTGTGGGTTATACTGGCTTATGTGGAATTGGCGCAAACATACGATTGGCACATCAGCCTGTATATCAGTATCCCGCTTATCTTTGCAGTTACTATCGCATTGAGCCTGCTTTCTTATTATTATTTTGAGAAACCGGCCAACCGCTTGGTAAAACGAATTTTAAATAAATAACAATAACTATTTCATGGAAAAACAATTATCAGAAAAACTGCCGCGTATCGAGGTGGTAGATGCTTTGAGGGGATTTGCTGTGATGGCAATTCTTCTAGTACATAATTTGGAACATTTTATCTTTCCGGTTTATCCTACAGGAGACCCCGGATGGTTGAATATTCTGAATGACGGAGTCTTTAACATTACTTTTTCTTTGTTTGCCGGAAAAGCTTATGCTATTTTTGCTTTGCTGTTCGGGTTTACATTCTATATTCAGTCGGCCAACCAGCAACGGAAAGGGAAGGATTTTGGCTATCGCTTCCTTTGGCGTTTAGTCTTATTAGCCGTTTTTGCTACTGTTAATGCTGCTTTTTTTCCGGCAGGAGATGTCCTGTTGCTGTTTGTTGTAGTGGGTGTCGTATTGTTTGTGGTGCGCAAGTGGAGTGATTGTGCCATTTTGCTTACGGCTATCCTGTTCCTTTTGCAACCCATAGAGTGGTATCATTATATAGTCAGTCTGTTCGACCCTTCGCATACGTTGCCCGATTTGGGAGTAGGACCGATGTATCAGGAAGTGGCAGCTTATACGAAAGAAGGAAACTTTGGAGAGTTTATATGGGGGAATATCACTTTGGGACAGAAAGCCAGCTTGTATTGGGCATTGGGGGCCGGTCGCTTTTGGCAGACTGCCGGCTTGTTTCTGATGGGACTGTATATCGGCCGTAAGCAGCTTTTTGTTTCTTCCGAGGCCAATACACGTTTTTGGGTGAAGGCACTCATTATCTCTGCCATCGCATTTGCTCCGTTGTTTCAGTTGAAAGAATTGGTGATGGCAAGTGGCAGTCCGCTTGTTCAGGGAACAGTAGGAACGGCTTTCGATATGTGGCAGAAGTTTGCATTCACGGTAGTGCTGGTTGCATCTTTTGTGTTGCTTTATCAAAAGGAAGGTTTCAAGAAGTTTGTGTCCAATCTTCGCTTTTATGGAAAAATGAGTTTGAGTAATTACATTGGGCAATCCATTGCCGGAGCTATCATTTATTTCCCATTCGGATTGTATCTCGCTCCTTATTGTGGCTATACGCTTAGTCTGATTATCGGGTTTGTACTCTTCTTCTTGCAAGTTTATTTCTGTAAATGGTGGTTGAAGAGTCACAAACAAGGACCGCTGGAAGGCATTTGGCATAAATGGACATGGTTGGGAGCAAACAAGTGATTTGTTGCTGAAAGTAAGACACGCATATCGAATAATGAAAAAAATATTTACGTATGAAAAACCAAATTGCATTATTAGGCTTGTTGGCTTTATGTACTCACTCTCAGATGAGTGCGGCATCTCCTCAAAAAAGTATTTATCATAAAGGCTGGATTGACTTTAATAAGAATGGAGTGATGGATATTTATGAAAATCCCAAAGCTCCATTGGAAGCTCGTGTGCAGGACTTGTTGAGTCAGATGACCCTTGATGAGAAAACTTGCCAGATGGCTACACTTTATGGTTCGGGACGCATTCTGAAAGACGCATTGCCTCAAGAAAGTTGGAAAAACGAAATATGGAAAGACGGTATTGGAAATATTGATGAAGAGCATAACGGTCTTGGCAAGTTCCGTTCAGAGTATGCTTTTCCTTATACCAAGCATGTAGATACAAAGCATACCATCCAGCGTTGGTTCATTGAAGAGACCCGTCTGGGCATTCCGGTTGATTTTACGAATGAAGGGATACGCGGACTGTGCCACGACCGTGCCACTTATTTCCCGGCCCAGTGTGGACAAGGTGCTACTTGGAATAAAGAACTGATTGCGCGTATTGCCGAAGTGGAGGCGCTGGAAGCCGATGCTTTGGGGTATACCAATATCTATTCTCCCATTTTGGATATTTCGCAAGACCCCCGCTGGGGACGCTGTGTGGAAACGTATGGTGAAGATCCCTATCTGGTGGGACAACTGGGTAAACAAATGGTAACTACCCTTCAAAAGCATAATTTGGTTGCCACTCCCAAGCATTTTGCCGTTTACAGTATTCCTGTGGGCGGACGTGACGGGCAGACACGTACCGATCCCCATGTGGCACCGCGCGAAATGAGAACGCTTTATCTGGAACCTTTCCGGGTGGCTTTTCAGGATGCGGGTGCTCTGGGTGTGATGAGCTCTTATAATGATTATGACGGTGAGCCGATTAGTGGAAGTTATCATTTCCTGACCGAAATCTTGCGTCAGGAATGGGGATTCAAGGGCTATGTGGTTTCTGACAGTGAGGCAGTGGAGTTTGTTGCAGGCAAACATAAGGTGGCTGATACATACGAAGACGGTATTGCGCAGTGTGTCAATGCCGGTCTGAATGTGCGTACTAATTTTACCGCTCCCGATGAGTTTATAATTCCTTTGCGTAAAGCTATTGCCGATGGAAAGATTTCCTTTGATACGGTGGACAAGCGTGTGGCGGAAATTCTTCGTGTAAAGTTTTGGTTGGGGCTGTTCGACCATCCGTATCGCGGTGATGGAAAACTGGCCGAGAAGATTGTACATAGCAAAGAGCATCAGGCGGTGGCACTTGATGCAGCCCGTCAGTCATTGGTTCTGCTTAAGAATGAGAAAGAGATGCTGCCCTTGTCCAAGTCGATTCGGAAAGTGGCCGTTATCGGTCCGAATGCCGAAGAGAAAAAGCAGCTCATCTGCCGTTACGGACCCGCCAATGCACCGATAAAGACTGTTTTTCAGGGAATAAAGGAAATGCTTCCCGATGCAGAGGTGGTTTATCGGAAAGGGTGTGACATTGTAGACCCGCATTTCCCGGAAAGTGAAATCCTTGATTTCCCGAAGACGGAAGAAGAAAGCAGGCTGATGGATGAGGCGGTTGCTGCCGCGCAAAATGCAGAAGTTGCCATTATGGTGCTGGGCGGTAATGAACTGACGGTAAGGGAAGACCGCTCGCGTACCAGCTTGGAACTGCCTGGCCGTCAGGAGGAGTTGCTGAAAGCTGTGATGGGCACAGGCACGCCGGTAGTGCTGGTGTTACTTGACGGTCGCGCGGCAACCATTAATTATGCGGCGGCTACTGTTCCGGCGATATTACACGCCTGGTTTCCCGGCGAATTTTGCGGACAGGTAGTGGCTGAGGCTCTGTTTGGAGACTATAATCCGGGCGGAAGGCTGGCTGTGACTTTCCCGAAATCAGTAGGACAAATACCCTTTGCCTTTCCTTTCAAACCGGGCTCGGATGTTCCGGCAAGCACTTCGGTTTATGGTGCACTTTATCCTTTCGGATATGGTCTGAGCTATACTTCTTTTGTGTATAGTGATTTGCAAATAACTCCTAAGGAACAGGGGGTACAGGGCGAAGTGAATATAAGTTGCAAAGTGAAGAATGCGGGCAAGGTAAAAGGAGATGAAGTGGTACAACTTTATTTGCGTGACGAAGTGAGCAGTGTCACTACCTACACGAAAGTGCTGAGGGGCTTTGAACGTATCTCTTTGGAACCGGGAGAGGAAAAAATCGTTCGTTTTAAACTTCGTCCGCAGGATTTAGGGCTGTGGGATAAGAATATGAACTTCTGTGTAGAGCCGGGAAGTTTCAAGGTGATGGTTGGAGCTTCATCGGCGGATATCCGTTTGGAGGGAAACTTTGAGGTTATATAAACGTCATTGGGAAAGTCCCCTGCTGCTGCCTAATGAGGTGTCAAAACTAAGTTAAACCAAAGAAGAACTTTGAATCTGCAACTTGCGCATCCTGAAAAGCAAGAGAAAGAGTCGTATCATTACTCGAAACAGAGTGCGATACGGCTCTTTTAAGTTTGGCAGTTACCATCTGTCACTTTTCGGAAGGGTCATTTTTGTTTTGACCCTCAAAGGTATGAGTTTCATCGCGAAGTGGAAGCTGAAGAAACCGGTGGTAAATATTGGGTGAGAAAACGGCAGATGTCATGGTGGCGGAGGAAGGATTCTTCCTTCCTCCTTTCATTAACCGTGGAAACGCCCTGCTGGTAGGGATTCCGGTAGTGAATGGACATCCTGTATTGTCGTTTCATCCTCCTTTCATTTGTAAAGCCTTTTTGATAACTTTTTCAATAACGCTTTCATTTACGGTAGGGGCGGACCCATGTGTCCGCCCAATGGCTTAAAGCAGACTGTTCTCGGGCAGACACACGGGTCTGCCCCTACAGAAACCGGTGGGCTAAAAAGATGTGTAGACATACAATTGCTGAAGGCAGGTTGTGAAGGGACCTGGAAAGCGCGGCTGAAGGGAGGATGAGGGGATGTGCTGTCATCTTTAACCAGTTGATAGCCAGTGTGTATGAATCAAAATGAAAGGATGAACGGAGAAGAGGGAATAACCGGCTTAATGAGGGGATACTCTCATCTGCCCCTCTATGAAAAAGATGCCGAGCTTTTTAAAAAAGATGGTGATGTTTTTAAAAAACTTCCCGATCTTTTTTGAAAACACACCGACCTTTTTTGAAAACCTCAAGGTCTTTTTGCAGTATGTACGCATTAGACTTCACACATACGGTGACACAAGCCTACATGGACGTACGCATAAGCCTACACGTATATACGCATCGGCCTACACGGACGTACGCATAAGACCATACGTATATATGTCATTGTGACAGGCTCCGTGTACCATCTTTTATGAAAGTTCCAGCACTACAAAAGATTAAATAAAGCGGGGAAAGAGCCGCCCGTTGTCGGATGCGTTTCCTTTCCCCGCTTGGAAGAGTTTGAAATAAGAGGAAGTCTTTACGAACTCCTCTTATTTATGTTAACCTTTCGGCTGATTAGCGCGGATTAACAGTCATCGGCAATTCGATAACATATTCGTGTCCGTACATATCATATACTGTAATCTTCAATGTTGAAGCAACAGCAGCTGTCGGGTTGGTTTCATCAGAAATAGTTGTAGCAGTGAAGCCCTTGATACCATCATTGTCATCAGTAAGTTCTACCTTGAAGTATTCATCTACTTCCTTATTGGCATTACTTACCAGGTGAGCTTCTTTAATCTTCAAGCTCTTTTCATAAGGTGCACTTAAGAATGCGCTGTACTTACCATCGCGAGAGCTTACACCCTTGATGTACTTAGCAAAGGCGTCGTCACCCAATGTTTCATAGCTGTTAGTACCATAAGTCAAAGTAGTCTTATAAGGTAGCTTATCTGTTGCTTTCAAGCCCAAATCAGTTTGGTCAGCCCATCTCCAAGAGTAAGTCGGAGTTTCATAGTTATAGATACAGTTGAATACTGTCGGGAATGAAGTTGCATCTACTGTACAATCTATAAACTCATCATCCTTCTTTTCAGAAGAGATAGCACCATAGTTATAAACTACTGTTGTAGTATGCTGTTTCTTATTGTCAATATAACCGTTTGCCACAGTCAATTTTTCATCACCTGTTACAACGTTGTCTTTATCCTTATCACCATCTTTAAGAGCTTCAGCAAATGTGATTTCGTAATCTGCTCCGTCTGCTTCACCATAATTGAATACATGGCTCATTTCCATCGTACCATAATTGGTATTAGGATTAGCATTACTTGCAGCCCAAGAATTCGGAACTAAGTAACAGTTGTAAACGCCCTGTGCATCCAGCTGGTTGGTCTTGATAGAGAATCCGGCAGGTAATGTATTCGGCAATACCTTCTGAACTTTGATTGTACTTTGTGACAAGAATGTACCTTCTTTGTCGAAGAACTTCACTGTACCTTCGTATACCTTGCTGTCTATCATTGTCTGCAAGTTTACAGTTGCATTTAACTGAGCAATTGCAATGTCCTTAATAGCTGTTGCAACTGTCTTACCATCACTCTTCAAGAATTTGAATGTAGCGTTGTTCAATACATCTTGCTTAGATACACTGATATTGATTTCATCTTTAGCATAAACCGCTAAATCAAATTTAGCTGCATTCGTCGGAACTGTAAAGTTTGCCTTACCTGAATAAGCATAAGCGGTCGGAGCATCCACTTTTTCAGTCGGAGTGATTACATAAGAAGCGGTCTGAGCAACGTCTGAACTTCCACCTGCCTTAACCCAAACGACAGTGCTTGAACTGTATCCATTGAAACCGATAGCAGTTACCTTCAAAGGCACAACTACGCCTTTGGCATTAGCACCATTAATTGTAATATTGAATGCGTTTGTTTGGCTTACAGCATCAACACCTGAAATAGCCAAGCTCTTTATTGCAGCCTTATCAGTAGTAGACAAATTTGCATTATCCAAATCTACAGTTATATAGCTGGCCAATACAGAACTGCATTCCGGATTAACTGCGATTTGGAAAGCTTCACCGGCAACAACAGGATAGCACCATTCATCATTAGGAGTTGTAGTTCCTCTAAAGTTCGCATAATTTGCTAAAATGTCTTTTTTCTCTATTGAAGACTTGATTGTAGAATTATCACCAAGATTACAAAGACCTTCGTAATTTCTATATGCCTGAACACCTAAATCGTATGTAGAAGTTACAGTACGGCCTTCTTTGGTAGCGACAATAGCAAAACGTACTTGATAATTACTCGTATGTTCCTCGTCTTTATTGTCAGTCCATGTATATTCGTCACCGTTCACAGCCTTTGCGAAAGCTTTCAAATCCACATCTTTCTTCAAACTTGCAGTAACGGCATGCAATCCGGTTCCAGCAGCAGAACGAACTAACAAACCATTATAATCTTTTACCTGTAAGTCCAAATAAGCGTCCAAAGATTCACCTTTAGAATTGATTAAAGAAAGCATTTCAGGTGCCACAGCTGCATTAGCAGGCGCTACAGAAATCAAGAATGTTGTAGATTTGGAGAACAGTTCTTTAGCGTTAAGTGTCAATTCGCCTGACAATCCCTCGCCAAATTTAATAGTTTTCACTTCCTTACCATCTACAGTCCATGAATCAGGCATCTGATTGTAGGCTATATTTATCCAACTATCGTTATAATAAGTATCGTGACCACCTTCATCGCCATAACCACCCTGCAAGCTAATGCTGGTAATCATTTCAGTAGTCAGACCTGTCAACTTTTCAACCTTTTCAGTCAAATCGGTGATGGTTTTTGCAAATTCATCCTTTGCTTCGTTGAATTTGGTGTCGATAGTAGCTTCCAAAGAAGCTTTTACTTTAGCTACTTCATCTTGTGCAGCCTTGATAGCTTCAGCTTTTGCATTGGCTGCATCCAAAGCAGCTTGAGCAGCAGCTTTCTCTGCTTCTGTTGCAGCAGACTCTGCACTGTTTGCTTTTGCCAAAGCTTGTTCAGCTGAAGACTTTGCAGCAGCAGCTTCTGTTTGCGCAGCAGTCAAAGCAGCCTGCAAAGTAGCGATTTGAGAAGTCATGTCTTCTTTGGTCGCCAGTTTGTTAATTTGTTCCTGCAAATTGTCTATGTCGTCGTCATAGTCTTTACAAGACACAAATGTTCCTGTCGAGGTAACCATTAAGGCTCCGAACAGGATTGCACTTAAAAACTTTTTGTTCATAATAGAAAAACTTTAAATTTATAAATTTAAAAAACTAAAATTGGTTATACATATTCTATCGGTTCCGAGAGCTGTGCCCTCTGTTCTTGTTTCATATAGCGGTTTGGAGAGACACCCGCCACCTTCTTAAAGGAGGTGTAAAAAGCACTTCGCGACAGAAACCCGCATCGTTGGGGCAGCTCCTCCAACGAACACTTGTCCGAGCAGAGCAGCTCCTTGGCATATTCCACCCGGTATGTGTTCACCAAATCCTTCAGGTGGCAGCCGAAATAGCGGTTCACCACGTTGGACAGATAGGTCTGGTTCGTTTCAATCATATCGCTCAGTTTCTTCAGTGAGAGTTTCGGGTCAAGGAACACCTGGCGCACTTCCAAATAGTACAATACATATTTATATAGCTCACAATCGACTTTCCTTGCCGTCTCCATTTCGCGGCCTGCAAACTTCTGCTCCCAGTAAATATGGGCCGCCCTGAAGAGCAGATTCTTCTGCCTTTCGGAAGTAAAGGTGCGCTTGTCGCGATGTAGGAACAGGTAGTCCATTGTACTCTCTTTTTATCGTCTCTATTTCAGATAATTACACATTTTTCAAACCCTTAAAAAAGGGTTGCGTTCGGTGCATCTCTTAGTAAGAGATACACCGAACGCACATAACCGATTTATTATTAATAGTTTAAGCCGATAAAAAAGTGTCCTAAAACTTAAGACTAAAGATATTTTTGCACTTGCCTTGTGATTTTTCTTCTCAAAAAGTTTTAATTATCAAAACTTTGTGTAAATTTGCATCGAAAAGTGTATCTCTTACTAAGAGATGCACTTTTTTTCTTCTTTCTCCTAAAATCTTATTCATCACGTTCTCAAGAGTTTAAGCAGTATCAAGTCCCTGCTTTACATCCGACTTGAAAATCCTAACAAATGTCAACGTATCCTAATGGAAAGACTCTGATGTTTTTAAAAAAGACCAAGGAGTTTCCGAAAAAGACTTAAGCGTTTTTCAAAAAGCTCAAGGTCTTTTTCCAAAGCACTTCTATCAATTGATAAAAAGAGGAAGAAGACAGAAAAATCACTCGTTTTAGTCGAATAAATAGAATATGAGACCTCAAAAAAACTCTCGTGAGAACTTCTTCAAACAATGGAAACAGTTTCTTGAAACAATGGTAACAGTTTGTCCAGACAATGCCCATTGTTTAGGGGTGATGATACTGCTTTACTTTTCCGCCGCAAGCAAACGGAAATTAAGCGGTAGAAAACTTATTGCATACCTCCTTTCACACATAACAGCTGCCGGAACCGCCTGTTTATGGGGAATTAGTGTGAAAGAACCGTCACTTCCGCCCGTCGAATGTGAAACGCACCCCATGCATGTGAGTCTTAAGAATATTTTCTTTTTCCTGCTCAATATCCGGTTGAAAAACGACCTTTGTCTATCGGTTGTTTTAAACTCAAAAGGAGAATAGATTATGGAAGCGATAAAAGGATGTTGAAGCCTGGTTACGGAATCTGACACAATGACATATATATGTGTAGGCTTATGCGTACGTACGTGTGGCCCGATGCGTATATACGTGCAGGCTGATGCCACCGTATGTGTAGACCGATGCGTGCATACGTGCACATTTAAAAATATACAGCTCACGCTGAATGCTGCAAAAAGACCTTGAACTTTTCAAAAAAGACTTTGAGTTTTTCGAAAAAGACCGGGAAGTTTTTTAAAAACATCACCATCTTTTTAAAAAAGCCCGGCATCTTTTTCATGGAGGGGCAGATGGGAGTATCCCCTCATTAAGCCGGTCATTCCCTCTTCTCCGTTCATCCTTTCATTTTGATTCATACACACTGGCTATCAAC
>ENA-ORRE01002709-ORRE01002709.1-human-gut-metagenome-genome-assembly--contig:-NODE-2709-length-10145-cov-36.405352_pt1 | contig 10145 bp, 7 predicted proteins | sample MGYA00242171_ERZ509126 | MGnify/ENA primary metagenome ERZ509126 (study PRJEB26280, sample SAMEA2338648) | human gut metagenome | biome: human gut; feature: human-associated habitat; material: faeces...
TTTTTTCCCAACGGAGGCACTTTTGGAATTTTGAGTTACGAATTTTGAGTTTTGAATTGGGATTTTTGAGGTTAAAAAACGATGAAAAAGGGTAACGGGACCTATATTTAACATCCGTTAGCACGGTAGAATGACCTTTTCATACACCTGATTTTTGACCAAAAATTTTTACAAAACCAGTTCACGCTGTCGCTGTATTATTATGATGACGCATAATGAATTTAAAAGCAAAAAACATGAAGATTTATTTTGCCATTTGAAAAGCAGACACTATATTTGTAAATTTAATTATCTGATAAGACAATTGACTGATTATGGGTACAAATTTTTTCACCAATGAAAAGGAGAATACTCTTCTTGAAAAGATAGAGGAGGTAGAACTATCCTTTATGGAAGGCAAAATTCAGGAGAAATTTCATTTATCTCCTTTGGGAAGAAGACATATTGGAACAAACAATACCAGATAAACCAACCTAATAGCAGGAATCGGAAAAACTGGTTTATTGCCAAAGAATTGCAAATGGAGGAGATAATAAAGAAGCAAGAGAATAAATAAAACAGGATAGAGATAACTTTAGGAAAATAGTTGCGTATGCAAAATAATTTTAGAAATAAAACATAGAATTTATTTTGTTATGTGAAAAATTTTTACTATAGTTGTACACTAATACTATCATAATTAACAAAAGTATGTGGCATAGTGAAACAGACATATTAGAAGACTACATCTTGAATATATCACCAGATTTATTCAATACCCTACTCAAAGACCATACGATGAGTAAGGCGGGCAGGCAATGCAATATATTTTGGGCAACGTCTGATTATGAATATTTTGGGAAAGGATATGAATACAAGTCGCCCATTCTGCCTGAACTCGTTACTGGAAAAAACGGGCACGTTATCATGCCACGCGTGCTGAAAAGGCGAGATTTGCAGCGAGACCGTAGCCGTGAAAAAGCAGAGGTATTTACACCGTCATGGATATGCAATGTTCAGAACAATGTAGTGGATAACTCATGGTTCGGGCGTGAGGACGTATTCAATCATGAGAACGATGACCATACATGGACAACAAACATGGACAAGATTTCTTTTCCCGAAGGCAAGACATGGTGCGACTATGTACGTAACACACGACTTGAAATAACATGCGGCGAAGCTCCGTATCTCGTCAGCCGATATGATACGACAACTGGGCACCCCATAGCATTGGAAAATCGCATAGGGCTTCTTGACCGTAAGTTACGCATAGTGAATGAGAACACCGAAACCTCGGGAGACTGGCTGAAATGGGTACAAGTGGCATTCCAAAACATATATGGATATGAGTGGCAGGGGGATAATTTGCTGATTGCCCGTGAGAACTTGTTGATGACATTCATAGAATATTATCAGGCGAAATTTAATCGTGCCCCCCAATTAAAGACTCTATTATACATTGCCGACATAATCTCATGGAATCTGTGGCAGATGGATGGTTTGAAATGCGTTGTTCCAGACAGTTGCAGCATGAAGCCTACGGCACAGCAGTCATTGTTCGACGAGCCGGAAATGACTCCATGTGAGGGATGTAAGACCGGCAATATGCACAAGCACAACGGCATTTATTGCAAAATTAAGGATTGGCAAAAGAATGAAGTGCTGACTTTTGTGTCATTATTGAAAGAAAGGAAATAATATGGCAGATATAAACACAAGAAAAGACACAACATTTCTTGATGGTATAATCACAGGAAGAGTTGAACCACACATCTATGCGTTTTCAACAGAAACAGTACCCAACTATTTAAAAGTTGGAGACACGGCAAGAGGTGTGCGTGTACGTTTGGATGAGTGGAGAAAAATATTTCCTAATCTCATAAAGCAATATGAACATTCTGCACAGATAGACGAGGAGACCATCTTTCGTGATTATTCAGTTCACTATTTTTTGGAAACGGAGAAGGGTAAAGAACGGCTACTGAATACTGTAAGAGATTTACCTTATTATTCAAATGAATTTTTCAAAGAGGCTACGACGGCGGATTTGGATGAAGCAATATTGGATATTCATCAAAGTGCCATTAAAAAGGATGGAAAATATCAGTTCTATTCTCCCGACAGATTGCCACAAACATTTACTTATGAGAGAAAAGAAACATTCGCACCGAGAGATAACCAACAACTGGTTATCGACAACTTTAAAAGAGCAGTTGATGCTGGACGTACCAATTTACTGCTATATGCGGTCATGCGGTTTGGTAAATCGTTCACAGCCATGTGTTGTGCAAAAGAGATGGATGCCAATCTTGTCGTTATCGTTTCTGCGAAAGCTGATGTAAAAGAGGAATGGAAAAAGACGGTAGAAAGCCATGTGGATTTTGCCGGATACAAGTTCTTAGATAGCGGTGTGTTGAATAGTAATGAAACTATCATTGCCGACACGTTGGCTGCCGGTGATAAAGTTGCATTATTCTTGACACTACAGGATTTGCAAGGTGAGAAAATAAAAGCTAAACACAAAGAGGTTTTCGAACATCAGATTGATTTACTTATTATAGATGAAACGCATTTCGGTGCCCGGGCTACTTCTTATGGAAAAGTATTGCAGGAGCAACACTTCAAGAAATCTGAAGTAGCAAAAGAGTTGAAGACTGTTGATGGCTTTGAGACTTTGGACCAAGTTGAAGATGCAGTAAAAGCATTAGATACAAAAATTAGGTTACATCTTTCAGGTACGCCATACCGAATTCTGATGGGTGATGAATTTCAGAAAGAGGACATAATTGCCTTTGTTCAGTTTACGGATATTATCGATGCTCAAAAACAATGGGATGACGAACATCTAAAAGAAGACGAATGCAACGAATGGGATAATCCATACTACGGATTTCCACAAATGATACGCTTCGCATTCACCCCCAATGAATCATCAATAAAGAAGATGGAAGAATTACGTAAAAGTGGTATTACTTATGCACTTTCCGAGTTATTCCGTTCTCTTTCAATGATACCCAAAGAAGATGGAAGTCATCAGCATTTTATACATGAGACAGAGATCTTGGATTTGTTAGAAGCAATCGACGGAACAAAAGAAGATGAAAATCTGTTCGGATTTCTTGATTATGACAAAATCAAAGAGGGTAAAATGTGTCACCATCTTGTTATTGTATTACCCTTCCGCTCTTCTTGCGATGCCATGGCTGCATTGATTCGTAGAGAACAAAAACGATTCAAGAATCTTGGTGAATATGAAATAATCAATATCGCAGGCTTTGATGATATAAAGAAATATAAAAGTACAGACGATGTAAAACGAGCAATCAAAGATTGTGAAGAAAAGGGACATAAGACATTGACACTGACTGTCAATCGTATGCTGACAGGTACAACGGTTCCACAATGGGACACAATGATTTTTCTCAAAGGAACAGCTTCACCTCAAGAATACGATCAGGCGATATTCCGTTTACAGAATCAGTACATCACTACATTCAAAGACGAAAACGGCAATACTATCAAGTACAATATGAAGCCACAGACACTGTTGGTGGACTTCGATCCGAACCGCATATTCCGTCTACAGGAAATGAAGTCACAGCTTTATAATGTCAATACAGAAGTTCAAGGCAATGTACAGCTAAAAGAACGTATCGCAAAGGAGTTGTCGATTTCGCCCATCATTGTGCTTAATAAGGACAAACTACAGGAAGTGACTCCAGCTAATATAACGGATGCCGTTCGCGAATATTCCCGTAATCGCAGTATTATAGATGACGCAACAGAGATACCGGCAGACAACGTTCTGTTGGACGATACGGATATATTAAAAGTAATTCAGGGAGTCAATCCCATTGACACAAAAAACGGTTTGCAGATTAAGCCGTCAGAAGACGAAGGAGATGACTATGACACTCCTGACGAACCAAAAGAACCAGAAAATGATGATACAAATCTGGATAATAATAACCCCCCACAGCCGAACAAACAGCAAGAATTTGAGGATAACAAACTCGCAAAACGCTTGGCTGCTTATTATGCTCGTATTCTCTTCTTTGCTTTTCTAACGGAATCAGTTGTAAAGTCGTTGGAAGAAATAATTGCAGCTATTCCGGCAACGAAAGATAATAAGCGTATTGCCCATAATCTTGGTCTGGATATAAAACTGTTAAACGTTATTCAGCAAAAAAGTAATCCGTTTATTCTTCAAAAAATGGATTTCAAAATAGAGAATGTCAATGATTTAATACGTGATACGACTCTTACTCCTCTTGAACGTGTTGATGTAGCCATGCGCAAGTTCGGGCGTTTGTCTGATTCGGAGATAGTTACACCCGCAAAGGTTGCTGATAAAATGGTTTCAATACTGCCATTTGAGGAATTGGATAACAAAGAAGATACAAAATTCCTTGATATTGCATCAAAGCAAGGCGAATTTTCCATAGCATTATACAAAAGGTTTGGTGAGAAAGTAAAAGCAAGATTATATGCAATCCCAACCTCAACATTGGCATATGAATTTACCCGCAAGATTTACACCTTGCTCGGGATGCCAGTTGAAAACATATTCTCCGATTTTACATCGTATGATTTAATCGACAACAATAACGAAAAGATAATAAAGAAATTAAAAGATATGCAATTCAATACAATTATCGGTAATCCACCGTACCAAGGAGAAAGTGACAGTACACGAAAACCACCAATATACCATATGTTTTATGATGTCACTTTTAAGCTATCAAATAAAGTTTCACTTATTACTCCTGGACGTTTTTTGTTTAAGGTAGGTCAGGCTCCAAAAGATTGGATGGAACGAATGCTTAATGATAAGCATTTTAAAGTTGTGGATTATTTTCAGAAAACAAATGAAATATTTGATGATGTTGATATAAAAGGAGGGGTGGCAATATCTTATTGGGATGCAAATCAAGATTTTGGTCCAATAGGTTTCTTTTCTGAATTTAGTGAATTAAGAAGCATATTAAAAAAGGTAAGACAACACAAAACACTCACAAAGGAATCTTTCTCAGATATGGTATCATCACAGGGAATATATAAATTCTCTGATGAAGCATTTCGTTCTTTCCCGCGTATTATGGAAGTGCAAGGCAAAGGTACGGCATCGAAAATAACATCCAATTCTTTGGAAAGCCTTTCCGAAATATTTCTAAAAGAGCCATGTGATGACACCGAAAATTATGTACAAATATTGGGGCTCAATAAAAAGGTTAGAGAGCTTCGTTATGTAAAAAAGGAATATATTCAACCAGTAGAATCTCTTGAATATTATAAGGTGTTTGTTCCAGAAGCAAATGGTTCTGGAGCTATTGGAGAAGTATTAAGTACACCAATAATAGGAATGCCAATAATGGGACATACCGATACGTTTCTTAGCGTTGGTTTATTTAAAACGCTATATGAAGCAGAAGCATGTTTAAAATATATAAAATCTAAATTTGCACGTACCATGTTAGGCACATTGAAAGCAACTCAACATAATCCCAAAGATACATGGGCAAATGTACCAACACAAGACTTTACGTCTAATAGCGATATTGACTGGAGTAAGAGCATTCCAGAAATAGATGCACAACTCTATGCTAAATATGCGCTTTCAGAAAAAGAAATCGCTTTTATAGAGTCGATGATAAAACCGATGTAAATAGAACTACAAGTTAATACCAAAATATACAATGGAAATGAATATCAAGTTTATAAAATCAAAAGATTATACTGTAATCCGTAATATCGGACAAGGTGGTACAGGGATGACTGTATTAGTTAAGGATGAAACCATAAATGAAACATTTGTATGCAAGAAATATTCAACATGTTATCCTGAGTACCAATCTTTATACTATGACAACTTCGTAAATGAAATAAAACTGCTATATAAAATAAATCATCCTAATATTGTACGTGTGTTTAGCTATTATTTATATCCTGAACATACAACAGGATATATTTTAATGGAATATATTGATGGAGTTGATATAGAACAGTATTTAATAGCAAATCCGAATAAAGTAAATGATATTTTTATTCAAGTAATAAATGGATTCAAGTATTTAGAGGAACATAATATTTTGCATAGAGATATTAGGCCTTCCAATATTTTAGTATCCAATGATGATGTCATTAAAATAATCGATTTTGGATTCGGGAAGAGCGTACAACAATCTGTAGATTATTATAAAAGTATAACTTTAAATTGGCCATATTCATTTCCAGATGATATTAGCATGTCCATATATGATTTTAAAACAGAGGTGTATTTCATAGGCAAGCTGTTTGAAAGAATAATAAATGACAATAATCTGTACCAAACGTTCAAATATAAAGAGGTCTTGGATAAGATGATTATAACCAATCATGAAACAAGAATTGCTTCCTTTTATGAGGTTACAAGGAGTATTATGTCTGAAAATGCTGTATATGTTGATTTTAGAATTGAAGAAAAAACCATCTATGCAAATATTGCGGATTGGCTTATGCAGGTATGCCCCAGTGTTGAGATGAATACAAAGTATAAAGATGACATTGATTTAATTACTAAACTGTTAACAGATCTGCTACAGAAATCTATCCTTGAAAAATACATTCAAAATAATAGTTTATTTATTGGGTGTTTTATGTATCCGCCATATCGTTACCAAAAGGCTCCAATGATTCCGGTAATATGTCTTTCTGATTTTCTAAATTGGTGGAAAACACTATCAACAGCGCGCAAAATGATAGTTCTAAATAATTTATGGGTGCGATTAGATACAATTAAAAGGGAAACAACGAATGAATTGCCATTCTAAAAAATAATCTTATGAAGAAAATCGATTATTTAATCTTGGCCTTATTGATACTTTTACCGATAATAGTGAATATCATTTTAGGAATACCTGCAATATGTACTATTAACGGAGATACTAATGGTTGGTTAGGATTTTATGGTTCTTTAGTCGGAGCTATTATTCCTATGTTTATCCTGTATCGTACAAGGCAATGGAATAAAGTGGACAATGACGAGACAAGAAATATGCAACGCAAAGTTTTGCAATATCAAGCAAAAAAAGTATGGTTTGAGGAATTTAAGAAACAATTAGATGACAATTATTGATTATTGGATTTTCAAACAATTGCAATAGTCGAAAATAATATTGTTTTGGAGAACTACCAAATAGCCAATTCACATTTGATGCAATTGAATAAAAATATAGAGATGCAATCTCATAGCTTTGATTTATGCTTGGGGAAATTTGAAGTTTATAATACAGCTGTGCAAAAATATGTTGATTGTTATAATGCATTATTGAAAGAATACGGTATATTAGTAAATGATTTGATTTTAATCTGCAACATTGGCAATGTTATACAACATGGTGGAGATTATCAGAAATATGTAAGAGATAGTTACAATTTGTTGAACAATGTCCATAAGGAAAATAATATTGTTGAAGTTGGTCCTTTCTTAGAGAAAATAAACAAAATGGTATGTGGTGAAAAATCAATAAGTGAAATAACAGATGCGTGCAAAAATAGAATAGCTGACACCGTCAATGTTCAAAAAAGGAAAAAAGAACTTATTGATGCTACAAGGAATTTATTAAGTGCGAAAGAGCAGGAAATAGAAAATATTCTGAAATAACATGAACGGTTAAGTTAATTGTATCTTAATACTTTAACAGAAGAGGATCTTATGACAACCAATGACATAAAGACATTGATTTCTTCCGACGAGTTGAGGATTTTGGAGCTGAAGAAGACCACTGGCGAGCAGAAAGATGGTATGCACTAAAGAACATGACTTAAAGAGTCCGATATATAATAAGGTATAAACTAAAACGTCTTAATAAAAGAGGAAAGAATATGAAAGAAGAAAACAAGATAATTCGGCTATTAAGACGATGATGAGATAACGCGTGTGTCGGTGCGCTTTACTGATGAGGATTTGTGGCTGACACAGAATCATTTGGCAGAGATATATTGTACGACAAAGCAGAGCATTAGTCAGCATATAGATAATTATTGCTGTCCGCTAAAACTCAAAGGCTCATCACCCCCCTATCCGCAATGCCGACAAACAGGTATTGCGGATTCTTTTTTTTGAAAAGTAAGCCCCCCCTAATCGAAAAGTGTAGGTTCGTCAGGTACTGGGTCATGCCTTTCAAGTATTTTCAGCCAGTCTTTATCCGGGTGTTCAAAGAATGTGTAGCAGTTGACGTAGTACATGAGCATGATGCGGAACATCGTGGCAAGGTTAGAGAAGCTCCAGCTCCTCCTGATGCGCTTCTGCATGACCATGAGCAGCAGGTTTGCGATGAGCGTCACCCATATCTGTATCTTTATGGCATTTGCACTCTCCCCGTAGAAGAATCTCAGTGGGAAGTTCTGCTTCAACTGCTTGAAGAGCAGCTCAATCTCCCATCTCTTGCGGTAAATCCCAACAATGTCCTCCACTTCCATCTCCATGTCGTTGGTCAACAGGGACACGAGCCTTGCCTTTTTCCTTTTGATGTCCGCATATGTGATGATGCGTGCATGGTGTACGATGTCATCTCCATCCTTGACATGCTTACGGAAGATGACGTGCTGCACGCGATACTCCATGAGTCCCTCGGGATTCATGTACATGGTGTCGCATTCCGTCTCATAGACAAGATTCTTCTTCATCTTCGTGACATACACCACATCTCTTGCGGTCAGTTCCTCAAACTTGGCATAGTCGATGTATGCCCTGTCCAGCGCAATGATATCCCCGCTGACATAGTTTGAGGGGCGGAGCATGAAGCTGTCGTTGGTGGCAGCCGAGGTGAAGCGGATGTCCGAGGGCACACCCTCGTTGGCATGGATATTGGTGTGGACCTTAATCCCTCCCTTCTTCTTCCCGCTCTTAGGATGGCGGCCCACACCCTTGAAGATGAGGTTGGAGAAGAGCGTGATGGTCGTTGAATCAATGATTTGCAGCCGATTGAGCCATTTGGGGACCTGCCTGCGCCGGCTGTCCGAGGAAAGTTCATCCTTGTAAGTATCATACAGGTCTCGGTATACAGCTTCAAAGACGCATTCCTTGCGGCGGGCATTCGCATCCGAAAGCGTTGAGCGGCGTGGCATCAGGCTGATGCCCAAGTGCGAAAGCTTGCGGGCTTCGGGGAACATCGAGTCCGTAATCTCGCGCAGGGAGTCGAAACGCTTGATGACGGCATACAGCATGATCACCAGATGTTGCCACGCATCAAAGTGTTTTACGTACCTCTCACCGCCGTTTTCACGGCTGAAACGAAGAATTTTCGACTTGTCGAGCAAATTTAACAGTTGACCATACATCGGCTGTCCGATAAAATGTGTACCTTTGTTCATGTTATCTGGGTTTAGTTGCAAAAACAAAGATAACTATAAAGGCTGAAACCCGAGCGAGGGCTTCAGCCTATTTTTATCTTTGATTAAAAACTTTTACCGGACAGCAATAATAGATAATATATTAAAAGATGGTGAGTTAGAACAAAATCGAACAGTAAAGGAATTCTTGACAGTTCGACAAGAAGGGAAACGGCAGGTATATTCTTATCCTTTCCTTTCTCTTTTTTATCATTCTTTTTCTTCTCATCTCTCCCGTTCTCATTCCTCATCCCCTTTCCCATCCATTTCCCCCCCCTTGTGGGAGTCGGAGTGGGCTTTTTTCTCCCTTTACGTTGATTTATGTCAACAATCTGGAAATTTTTTCATGATTTTTGAAAAATATTTCTCCAAAGATTTGTTTGTTTGTTTAAAACTCCTTACCTTTGCATCCGCTTTTGAGAAATACTTCTCCTGAGCGATATGGAAAGCGTTCTTTGAGAAACTGAGAGACAGAAGAGTAGTACAGGAGTCGCCTGAGGGAACTTGGGTGACAATACAAGCGAAGCGACCGTCGCAGGCCGGAAGGCCTGTTGATATTTTTTAGAGGTGGTTTTGACTTTAACCTGATATTAGGATGGCATTCTGAGAAACAGACAGATTCAGGTATCCCAAGTGATACCTATATTATAAAGACATTTTTACAATTTCCGGAGCAGCGAGAGGAATGGGGCTTGCTTTTATTCCCGAGTCGTGACGGAAATGTATAGGATACTTATACAATGGAGAGTTTGATCCTGGCTCAGGATGAACGCTAGCTACAGGCTTAACAC
>ENA-ORRE01002714-ORRE01002714.1-human-gut-metagenome-genome-assembly--contig:-NODE-2714-length-10132-cov-5.186266_pt1 | contig 10132 bp, 4 predicted proteins | sample MGYA00242171_ERZ509126 | MGnify/ENA primary metagenome ERZ509126 (study PRJEB26280, sample SAMEA2338648) | human gut metagenome | biome: human gut; feature: human-associated habitat; material: faeces...
TTCTGCATCATAAAGCTGACTGTTGCATCATTTACGCCGTCAATTTTTTTAATAGCATCCTCCATCATATTCCTGCCTCATCCAGATTATGGGAACTGTTTGGATTGTTACTTCTCTATATTCCAGGAGCCGGATGTCATGGGTGTATACAAGAAGGAGAGCTATTCATGAAGCGAAACATTCAGAAGCCTGATATTGTGTATATTTTAACTAAAACTTCTTCATTAAAGATTCTTCAGCAAAAAACAGGGATTCATATAAACGAACATTCGAATATCTATGTGGACACAGCCAATGTGTTTGACATTCCAACTAATAATGCTATTTATCCATGTATTGTTAAAATGGGCCAAGGAAAGGTAATATCTTTTTCTTTCCAAAGTCCAGGCAATAACGTTTTCAGACAAATCAAATAGAATTGCTTCTTAGGTATTGAAGTGTGTTTAATGATCGTCGATAAAAACTTTAAAGCAAGAAGTTTAAAGTAAATAATTATAAAATAAGAAATACAATGAATTGTCGAGGTAGTTTATTTTTATGCATGTTTTTACTTTGTCATGCCGCTTACTCTCAGCGGTCAATTGAAACAATTGCTCAACACCTACAAAAACAAGTAGCAGCCAAGCCTACAGAGTTGATGTATTTTCAAACCAGCAAAGGCATTTACGAAACCGGTGAAGATCTTTGGTTCAAAGGCTATCAATTAGATGCTCAGTCTTTCGGTCTTTCCAATAGCAGCAAGACACTTTATCTGCAAATGATTGACCATAAAGACAGTGTTATTTGGCAAGAAAAATACCCCATAGAAAACGGCATTATTTCTGGCCATATTTATATCGATGAAAAACTGTCAGAAGGGGATTATTTTTTAAAAGGCTATACTAAGTATTCTTTTTTTGAGAACGATACTACTGGAACTATTTCGACAAGGAAAATAAAAATTGTGAAAAAGATTGCCGCAACAAGGGAAAATTCCGTTTCTCCTAACGATACGACTTTTCGATTTGAGACTTTCCCTGAAGGCGGAAACTTGGTAACCGGTATTCCATCTAAGTTGGCATTCAAGGCTACTGATGGTAAAGGAATTCCGGTAGAAGTAGAAGGAACCTTATATAAAGATGGTAAAGCATTAAATGAAATAAAAAGTTCGCACGATGGGATGGGTTTTCTCTTGCTTCATCCTCTTAAAGATAGTAAATATGAAATAAAGTTGAAAAATGGCAATAACTATCCGTTGCCCAACATCCATGCCGAGGGCATGACCTTACAATTATTCAAACAGAATCAAAAGGACTTGACTTTTATCCTATCTAAAAGTCAAGGGTTGGCTGATCAGCAGATTTACTTAGTAGGTCAGATGCGTGGAATGGTTTGTTGCATAGCCAAAGGTTATTTAAAAGAAAATTTAAAAATAAAAATACCTTTGAATAACTTTTTTTATCAAGGGATAGCAGAATTTACTCTTTTTGATGAAGCGATGCATCCTATGTGTGAAAGGTTAGTATATGTTCATCCTGAGAAAAAACTGAATATATTTTTCGAACCTGAAAAAAAACAGTATGCGACCCGTGAAAAAGCATCGATACATATCAAGGTAACAGATGAATGTGGAAAACCGGTAAAAGTAAATCTTGGTGTGAGTATTTATGACCAAGCTTATAATAATCCGGAAGATCCTGTAAACATAGATTCTTACTGTTATCTATCCTCCCAGATTCGGGGAAATATTCATAACCCTACATATTACTTTAATGAAAAAAATGAAGATCGTATGGAGGCGTTGGATTTATTGTTACTGACTCAAGGATGGAGACGTTATATATGGGAACTTATTTCCCCTCCAAGTGACGGTCACCCCTTTCTAACAGATGAAATAACAGGCTTCCAAACCCTTAAGAACAAAAAGAAAAGGGAACAGAATCAGGGTTCAGAGCAACTTATTCAAATATCAGGTAGTAATGGTGATTCTAAATTCGTATGGGCTGATTCGACAGGGTTATTTTCTGTTAGTCCGGAAATAATGAATGAATTTCGCGGTGGATATGTTTATTTGAAACCTATGTTGTCTAAAGAATTTAAACCGCTTCTTGATATAAAAGACTATTTTCCGATGATAGATAGCTTAAAAAAAGGAACGCCGAATTATTATCCGTTCCTTTCTTCGAAACTAAAGGAGAAGAAACAGATACTTGATTTACCTGTAGTCAGTCAAGATAGCACTATTCTATTGGAAACAGTTACCGTATTAGGGAAAAAAGGAAAAACATTCCGCGACAAGTTTATGGGTAAGTTAGATAGTTTGGCACAACTGAATTTAGGAGGAGGTTGGGTATGTGAATGTCAAAAAAATCCTCCTTTTTTAAATGATTATTTACCCGGATATAATCATCATTCACATGGAGCCAATGTGATAAATTTTAATGGAAAAAAACATCCACCAGTTGTTGGAAAGAGATATATGCTTATAAAGAATAACCCTAATGGTTATGTAGAAGATATAAAAGAGATTATTTATACTGGGCCTCTATATTCTGACGAAGACCTGTTAAAGATGAATAATCTCTGGCGCACCAAAGGGTATTATGGAAAAAGAGAGTTTTATCAACCTGATGAAACGGATATGCAACTCTCCATTCCCGACGCCCGTAATACTCTTCTATGGGCTCCTTCGATTATTACCGATGAAAAGGGGGAAGCAGAAGTCCATTTTTACTGTTCTGACATTAATACTGTTTTTACAGGGGTAGTAGAAGGTGTGGATGGCACCGGTCTTATAGGAAGCAACAAATGTGAATTTAGAGTAATGAGAAATATAGATATTTCCTCAATAAAATAGAAACATAAATCAAAACAAAGATATATGTATTCAAATTGTTAGCTATATATTTACCACAGACATGGTAGGATTTAAGAGCAAATTGCATACTCCCATAGAAAAACATCTTTTCACTGTTTAAGACAGAGTTAAATGTATTTGTTGAGGGGAATGAATACTCCGTTGCTTGGCATTTTTTTTTGTTTTTAGAGACTCTCTACTGAAGGCACTGCATTTAAACTATATACTCATCAGTCTTCAACGAAAAGTGGGTGTGTTAAAACGTGGATAATGCTGTCGTTTCGTTTGTAGGGGCGAGGTTCGCTCGCCCGAAAACAGTTTGCTTTGTGTCTTCAGGCTTTGTGTCTTCGGGCAGGCAAACCCTGCCCCTACAGCTGACGATGGGATAGCTCGGTTTAGTTTGGACACACTCCCACTCATTTATGTTACCATCATCAATAGTACACTTATTATAAGCGAATTATGCCACAAATGAGAGCATAATTACATCCAGCTTTATTGTAAGAAGAAACATCCGAAACAAAAAGACAAAGGGTTTGTTTGTGAAAGTAATGAAAAGAAGTTATCTTTGTCACTATCCATTTATAAAGGAATATTTCTTTAAAAAAGGAACAAATTATGGAAGAATATATAGTGCCCAACAGAAAACGGTTGCCTTACGCCATGATGAACTTTGCTGTCATCCGCCGTGACGATTACTATTACGTAGACAAAACATCATTTATCCCCTTAATAGAACAATCGGACCGTTTTTTCTTCTTTATCCGTCCGCGCCGCTTCGGTAAAAACCTGACAATAAATATGTTGCAGCACTATTACGACATACGCACCAAGGACAGATTCGAGGAACTTTTCGGTGATTTATATATCGGGAAGCATCCTACGCAGAATCGCAACAGCTATCTGGTGATTTATCTCAACTTCTCCGGCATCAACGGTGAGTTGTGCAACTACCGCGAAGGACTGGATGCGCATTGCAAAATCTGTTTCGACTATTTTTGCGATGTATATGCAGCGTATTTGCCGCAAGGCATCAAGGAAAAATTGGACGAGAAAGAGGGAGCCGTCAATCTGTTGGATTATCTTTATCATGAATGCGAACGTGCCGGTCAGAAAATTTATCTTTTCATCGACGAGTATGACCACTTTACCAACGCCATCCGCTATGCTGATACGGACAGCGTGAAGAAAGCTGTCGGCACCACCACTCTGCATAAGATTGTGGTGGTATATAGAGGAATGGAAATGCCGGTATGTGAAGAAATATAAACCTAAAATAGACAACCACATGAAAACAGTGAAATTATTTTATCAGGAAAGATGTCCGTTTTGCAAAAAGGCATTACGCTACATCGAAGAGTTGAAAGAAGAATACCCTGAATTCCAACCGATAGAAATAGAAATGATAGAGGAAACACAACATCCTGATATAGCCGACCAATATGACTATTACTATGTTCCGACTTTTTATGTGGACGGAGTGAAAGTGCACGAAGCCGGAATCTTCAAAAACGAAATGGAAGCATTACTCCGCAAAGTAATCGAATAAACAAAGACGTATGAAATATTTTGAAGTTACATTCTATACCCATCCCTGCACGGAAACAATCAATGATGTAGTATCGGCATTGGCAGGAGATATCGGATTCGAGAGTTTTGTGGAATGTGAAGGCGGTGTACAAGCCTACATCCAGCAAACTCTGTTCAATAAAGAAGTACTGGAGGAAATGGTAGCGGAATTTCCCATTCCTGACGCAAAAGTGGAATATACCGTCAAAGAAGCTGAAGATAAAAACTGGAATGAAGAATGGGAAAAGAATTTCTTCCAACCTATCGTTATCGGTGACCGTTGCTGCATTCACAGCACTTTCCACAAGGATACTCCGAAAACAGAGTACGAAATATTGATTAATCCCCAAATGGCTTTCGGAACGGGGCATCATGAAACGACAAGTTCCATCATCAGCGAACTGCTGGATGCCGACTTAAAAGACAAGTCTGTACTGGATATGGGATGCGGCACCTCCATTCTTGCTATCCTGGCTTCCATGCGTGGCGCCAATCCCGTTACTGCCATTGACATAGACGATTGGTGTGTAAACAATTCCAAAGACAATATTATTCTTAATCAGATTAATAATATTACGGTAGAATTGGGAGATGCCTCCTTATTGAAGGGACGCAAACCTTTTGATGTCATTATCGCCAATATCAACCGCAATATATTATTGGCGGATATGCCTCAGTACGCTGCTTGCATGCATACCGGTTCCGAGCTTTACATGAGCGGCTTCTATGTGCAGGACATTCCTGCCATCCGGGAAAAAGCGGAAAGTCTGGGAATGAAATTTATCCATCACAGGGAAAAGAACAATTGGGCTGCAGTGAAATTCATCATGCAATAAAAAGAGTCCCATACCAATTAAAAAAGCCGACTGAATCTTCCATCATTCAGCCGGCTTTCTTCTTTATATAATTAACCCTATTGTATAAAAAGATTTATAGGATTTTAGTAACCTGGATTCTGGTCATTAGCCAAAAGCGGATTCAAGTCGATTGCAGTTTGAGGAATAGGTCTCAAGTGCATGCGAGAATTCCACTTCATAGTGATAATTTTATCACCATCAGGTGAAGTAATATCTACATTATTAATATGCTTATTCCAATATTCATCACTATAACGATACATATCATCACTGCGGAATCCTTCACCAACCAACTCAATACGGCGTTCGTTTGCAATCAGTTCCAGACCGGCTTCCTTGCTTAAACCGGCAGGAACGTCGGGCATACCGCAACGGTCACGCAATTGGTTAAGTGCCGCTTGAGTCTGAGAGTCAAATCCGGTAGTCTGAGTATGAGCCTCGGCATAAATCAAAAGAATTTCTGCATAACGAATACAAGGATAATCACCGGTAGCCTCTCCAAAACCATCATCAATAGGGTCATTTTCCAATGGAGACATTTTACGGAAGTTAAATCCGGTCTTCGATTCATTATTTCCACCTTTCCCCCATTCGTATACATAATTAGTTCCATAATCCGATTCATACCAACTCTTGCATGGGAATAAAATTGAAACATACAGTCGGCTATCACGATTACGGAATTCTTTCATATATTCATAATTTTTCAATTCACCGCTTTTAATAAGATTCGATATAAATGCTACAAATTGAGACATGTTTTTATCTTTATCTTCTGAAGTCAAACTATAGGCATCCGCATCAGCTTTAAGTTTTGCATAAGCAGCAGCACGTTCTTCCACAGAAGGTACATCCGCCTCTTTTCCATCGACTGTCCAATAAGAATCTACAAAATTTTGAGTCGGTGTTACAGAAGACCATCCGCCTAACTGATTCGGACGTATTGCAGTATAACGCACCCAATCCTGATCACTATTGGCAACATATTGACGTGTCATAATATATTCAGGATTGTCTGGATTAGCATTTTCTGTATGCCACAAAGCTTCATAACTAAACATACCTTTAACAAACTTATCACGGTCAATGCCATATTTATCAAAATCAATATATAAAGACATTTCTTCCGCTTCTTTCTTTTGTGCATCACTCAGCTCAGAAATCCTAAACAAAGAATAGCCTCCATTATCCATAACCTCTTTAGCTGCCTGTTCTGCCACTGCATATTCTCCGAAATAAAGTGCTGCTCTCGCCTTTACTGCTAAAGCTGCATATTTTGTCATACGTCCTTTTTCATTGGGATAACCACCTTTATACTTGGCTGGCAATACAGCTGCCGCTTCGGTTAATTCATCCAAAATGAATTTACGAACGACACTTGCTTCGTCACGAGGAACATTAGGAGCATCATAAGGCAATACTTCCGTAATCAAAGGCACTTTACCAAAAGTAATTGTCATTCCCAAATAAGTCCAGGCACGCATTGCACGCACTTCGGCAATAAAACGTTTCTTTAAATCTTCGTCCATTACACAGTTCTCAACCTCTACCAAAAAGTTGTTCTGCTTACGAATCGTCTCAAAATTCCAGCCCGAGTCATACAATGGACTAAAACCATCCTGAAGGAATGTCGGTCCTGATGACTCCCAGGAATACTGACAATATACATCTTCGGTATAAGATTCTCCATGAACATTACTGCCGGGAATCGAATTAGCATAAATAGCATTTAAATTATACCATGCATCTTTTTCTGTTTTCCAGAAAGTTTCTGTAGCGATGTTGGAAGTAGGCTCCACATCCAAGTCGCAACTGCAAACAGTTGCTCCCAAAACAGTACAGAAGAAAATATTTTTGATTAATTTATTATATGTCTTCATTTTGTCTTTTTATTAGAAAGTTAGATTTACACCAAATGATAAAGAAGCAGTGCCTCGTGTATTTCCACCACGGCCTGAAGCTGTTTCAGGGTCAAAGTCTTCCATTCTGTGGTCGGCACGGATAGTAAACGGATTTTCTGCCGCTACATAAAGCTTCAGTGCTTCTACACCCAAACTCTGTACTACATTCTTTTGGAACGTATATCCCAATGTGATATTCTTGATACGGAAATAGTCTGCATCAAACAACCAGAAATCCGAGAACTTATTATTAAATGTAGAATGTGCACTGGTACGCGGGTAAATACGCGGATAAGCTGCATTCGGATTCGGATTTTCTACAGTCCAACGTTTCAAGTGATACTCACGGGGGCTGGCATAATCGGAGAATGCCCACGCCTGTTCCTGATAGAAACGAACTTTAGTACCGCTTACACCCTGACCAAACACACTCAGGTCAAATCCTTTGTACTGCATACTCAAATTGATACCGTAAGTAATATCGGGAACGTCACAGCCGATATAGTCCCTATCCTTATCCGTCAATTTCTTATCACCGTCAAGGTCAACATATTTAATATCACCGGCATTGGGTTTTGAATTACCGTCTGTAATGTAATTACCGTTATCGATATCTTCCTGAGTAAGCAAACCGTCTGAACGATAACCATAGAATGTACCGATGGCATAACCTACCTTCTTAATCCATGGATCCTCAATCATCGGATCGTTCACACCCAAATCCTTTACTTTATTCCAGTTTTTGGTAATGTTACCACCGATAGAATAAGAAAAATCACCTATTCTATTATTATGCGTTATAGCAATTTCAATACCTTTGTTGCTAACCTTACCAATATTTTGAGAAACTTTATACTTTGAAGGAATACCTACTTCAGCAGGGCTCGGATAAGACATCAAAATATCTTTGGTCTGCTTATCATAGTAGTCACCGGTAAAGCTCAATAAACCATTAAAGATATCAAAGTCCACACCGATATTGGTAACAGTTACAGTTTCCCAGCCCAAACCTACGTTTGCCGGTTTTGCTTCAATGATACCGTTTGTCACCGCGTCTTCAAAGTTATAGTTGTCTCCCTGCTCATAAGTTGAGAAATAATCGTATTGACCTACGTTGTTGATATTACCCAACTGTCCCCAAGAAGCACGTATCTTCAAATTGTTAATCCAATGAATATCTTTCATAAACTCCTCTTGGTTCACACGCCATCCGGCAGAGAATGAAGGGAAGATACCCCAACGATTATCTTTGTGGAAACGAGAAGAAGCATCCGCACGAAGATTAGCCTCAAACAGATAACGGTCTTTATAAGAATAGTTGACACGTGCGAAATAAGACATCAACTTATCTTCATTGGTACCACCTTCCGTATGCATATCTTCGGGAGCACTGGAACCGCCATTGATATCAGTCATCCCATTAGTCGGGAATTTCTTACGATAGGATTTTTGTTTCTGGTACTGGTAATGTTCATAAGAGATACCTCCTAAGACACCAATACTGTGAATATCATTACTCCATGTATAGTTAGCTAAACCATTGTATGTCAAACGGCTGTTTTCCTGCCAGTCATAAGTCATTTTAGAGTCTGTGTTCGTACTATTCAGCTCCGCGCCGGTAACAAAGTCCTTGATTTTAGAACGGTTAGCTTCATAAACTCTATATTTATAATCATAAGCCTTATAAATCATCTCACCGGTTAACACCAATCCTTTTATCGGTTTGATATCTACAGCCAAGTTTATCAATGTATTTTCAGACTTACTCTTATTCCATCCGCCTTCTTCCAATTGACGCAACGGATTGCGCTGCATATTCACTAAAGCAGCCGGCTTTCCACCTTCGTAACTACCCCATTCTCCATTACTCTGGCGAGCCACATAAGTAGAAGGAATAGTCAGCAAATTAACATAAGCGATACCACCGGTTTCTGTATCCGATGTATTTTGGATATAATTGATATTCGAACGCCAAGACAGCCAATCGTTCACATCTGAAGAAAGATTTGATATCAAGTTATAACGATTAGAACTAGATCCCGGTGTAAACTTATCATCATACATATAACCTAATGAAGTATAATACTTCACTTTATTACCACCACTGATGCTGACAGAATGTTTGGTCATCACCGCTTGGTCATCCAATACCAAATCATACCAATTTGTATTAGGATACATATCAGGGTCGCTACCGTCACGGAATTTCTGAATAGCTTCCTCTGTATAAGGAAGTGATGCCGTATTGGGGTTTTCATTCAATGCCGCTTCATTACTCAAACGGGCATACCATTCAGAGCCTAACACTTTCGGAGTATAAGTAGCAAACTTCAAGCTGACAGTTCCGTCATAGCTTACTTTCACTTTACCTTCCTTACCACCTTTAGTCTTTACCAGTACTACACCGTATGCAGCACGCGAACCATAGATAGCTGATGAAGCCGCATCTTTTAAGAATGAAATGCTTTCAATGGAATTCGGGTCCAAGCTGGAAAAGAAACCGGCATCTGCAATAGCTCCATCGACAACAAACAACGGAGCCGATGTACCCAAGTTACCGCGGCCGCGCATATTGATTGCTGGATCGGAACCCGGACGAGAGATGATGGTAACACCCGGAACCTGACCTTGAACTGTAGCCAACAGGTTAGTATTAGCGTGTGTTGTCAATTCTTCAGGGCCGACAGCAGTTACCGAACCGGTCAGGTTTACCTTCTTTTGCACGCCATAACCCACCACAACTACTTCATCCAAAGTCTTGCTGTCTTCTTTCAAGACAATGTCAAGCGCCTGACCATTAAACTTTATTTCTTGTGTGACATAGCCCACAAAAGAAATCACAAGAGTACTCCCCTTAGGTACTCCACTTAAGGTGAAATCACCATCGATACCGGTAATAGTACCATTAGTTGTACCTTTTACTACTACGGATGCGCCAATTACAGTTTCACCTGTGGCATCCTTTACAA
>ENA-ORRE01002719-ORRE01002719.1-human-gut-metagenome-genome-assembly--contig:-NODE-2719-length-10116-cov-3.113309_pt1 | contig 10116 bp, 9 predicted proteins | sample MGYA00242171_ERZ509126 | MGnify/ENA primary metagenome ERZ509126 (study PRJEB26280, sample SAMEA2338648) | human gut metagenome | biome: human gut; feature: human-associated habitat; material: faeces...
GGATGAGAAGCTGCTGCTGCGCTCGGCGCTGCTCAGTGTGACGCATAAGCTCTATCTCGATGCGTACTTGCGCTTGCTGCGCGAGGAGGGAGCGGTGCGGCAGGAAAAAACGCAATAGCGGCAGGAACGGCGCATTCTTGATCGACGCGGGCGCGCCGCGCCTGCTGGCAAGCGAAGAAGAGAAAGTATGAAAAAAGTCCTTGAATCTTGCGATCCAAGGACTTTTGTTTTTCAGGCATCAAGCACGATGCGCGTGCGCTCCATCACCACAACGAGGACGGGGATGAGAATGAGCTGCAAAATGATACCGGGGAGGGCCATCGTGACCGCACCGGAGAGGAACATTGTAAGGTTGAAGGTCGTGCTGCGAAGACCCGCGAGCAGGAACTGTACAAGCCCCCACACGAGGCGGCCTGCAAGCATCGCGGTGATGAGGGAGAGGTAGATGCGGCCGCCGCGCCCATTGAGTTTACGGTACAGCCAGCCCGACACCGCGCCGTAGGTTGCCATTTCAAAGGCCATGGGGATGGCGACCCAGATCGGCGGCATACCGAACATCGAGCGCAGCAGGGGAGAGAGGAAGCCGACCGCAAGACCCCACGGCCAGCCGCACAAAAAGCCGCACAGCAGCGCGGGAATGTGCATGGGGCAGAGCATCGAGCCGATCTCGGGGACTTGGCCGGTCAAAAACGGCAGTACCATCGCAAGGGTGAGGCAGAGCGCGGAATAGGTGAGCTTTCTCACAGCGGAGGAATTGCGGGTGAAAATGGCGGCGTGATCCATGAATTTCTTCTCCGTTTCTTTCAGCAGCGCGCGGCGCTGTTTGTGTCAATGCGGGAATCTTACCAAAAATGTAGGGGGCTGTCAAGGCTTGCTCCCTTGCGCGAAACGGCAAAAGATGCTATCATCAGCATGACTTTTTGAAAAGGGGGCAGTACTGCCATGAACGACCGTTCCCCGGAGTATATCCGTCCGCTCCTTGTGCGCATCGACCGCCTGATGGCGGAACGGGAGCGTGTGCTCGTTGCCATCGACGGCGGCAGTGCAAGCGGCAAAACGACGCTGGGAGCGCTGCTGCAAAGCATTTACGCCTGCCCCGTTTTCCACATGGACGATTTTTTCCTCCGCCCCGAGCAGCGCACGCCGGAGCGGTTTTCAGAGCCGGGCGGCAATGTCGACCGCGAGCGCTTTTTGGAAGAGGTGCTGATCCCTCTGCGCGAGGGAAGACCCGTCGACTACCGACGCTTCGACTGCGCGACGTTCACCATTGCCCCGCCGCAGCGGATTAAGGCGGGAACGCTCAACATCGTCGAGGGCGCGTATTCCATGCACCCCGACCTCGCGCCGTACTACGATCTATCCGTTTTTCTGCCGATTTCGGCAGAAAAACAGCGCGAGCGCATCCTCAAACGGAATGCGCCCGCGCATGCAAAGCAGTTTTTCGACCGCTGGATCCCTTTCGAGCAGCGCTATTTCGACGCGCTCGATGTGCGGAACCGCTGCGATCTCATCCTTTCGGCGGACGATTAAATGAGCGTGCCGCTCGGCGCGATGCCGAGCACATATTCGACCGCAATCGCCACAAGAACGACCAGCAGCGAAATGATGAAGCCGTGGAGCATCGGCTTTGCGCCGGATTTGCACAGCGCCGCGAAGTTCGTATTGAGGCCGATGGCGGCGAGCGCCGCGACCATCAGAAACTTGCTGATGCTCTTGAGCGTCGCGGCGAGACCGGCGGGGATGACGCCGACGCTGCACAGAATGGACATCGCAAGGAAACCGAGGATGAACCACGGGAACACCGACTTCATATTGACCTTGACGCCATGGTCGCCGCTTTGCGCGGCGGCCTTTTTCTTGAGGTGCACGCTGATGGCGGCGAAGACCAGCACCGTCGGGATGATGGCGAGTGTGCGCGTCAGCTTGACCATCGTGGCAAAGTCGCCTGCGGCCTCGCTGAAGGCGTAGCCCGTGGCGACGACGCTCGAGGTGTCGTTGACCGCCGTGCCGGCCCACAGGCCGAACGCCGCGTCGGAAAGGCTCATCGCGCGGCCGAGCAGCGGGAACACGACGACCATGATCGTGTCAAAGAGGAACGTTGCCGACATGCCGTAGGCGATATCCATGTCCGTCGCGTCGATGACCGGGGCGATGGCCGCGATGGCGCTGCCGCCGCAGATGCCCGTGCCCGCGTTGATGAGGCTGCTCGTCTTCCAGTCAAGCCCCAGCGCTTTGCCGATCACATAGCCGAGGCCGAAGCACGTCGCCAGTGTGAAGAGCATGACGGTCAGCGAGAACTTACCGACCGTCAGCACGGTCGTGATGTTCAGGCTGGCACCGAGCAGGATGATGGCGAACTTCAGAATTTTTTTCGAGGTGAACTTGATGCCGGGCTTCGTCTTGTCGTTCGGCGCGTAAAAGCGGTTCACGATCATGCCGATGAACATTGCGATGACCGACGCGCCGATCAGGTGCAGCCCCACGGATTCCTCCAGCTGCTCTAAAAACTTAGCCACCACGGCGATGACGAGCGCGATGGCGCAGCCGGGCAGCATTTTTTTCACGGTTTCGATGAATTTCATGTAGTTTCTCTCTCCTCCAAAGCATATTGCCGCTGTATTATATCACCGACCCATGATATAATAAAATTATAAATTAGAATATATCGATTCCTGCTTGTTATTGATAAAGGAGAGAGAATATGGACCAGCGGCTTGAGACCTTTTTGACCGTGTGCGCCACGATGAACTACCGCAAGGCGGCGGAGCAGCTGCATTTGACGCAGCCCGCCGTGACGAAACAGATCCAGGCGCTCGAAGCGCTGTACGGCGTGCGCCTTTTTACCTACGACAGCCGAAAGCTCAGAAAAACGGCGCAGGGCGAAACGCTTGAGATCTACGCCATCAGCCAGCGCTATCAGGACGAGGAGCTGCGCCGCGCGCTCAAACGGCAGGAGAAGACGAGCCTTCGCATCGGCGCGACGAAGTCCATCGGCGACTATATCCTGCTGCCGCAGATCATCCGCTTTTTGAAAGAACCGGACAACGAGCTCTTTTTTACCGTCGACAATACGGCACACCTGCTCGCCCAGCTCGAGGGCGGTGAGCTTGACTTCGTCGTGCTCGAGGGCATTTTCGACAAGAGCCGGTACGAGAGCTTTCTGCTGCGCAACGAGCCCTACATCGGCATCTGCGCGAAAGATCACCCGTTTTCGGGCTGTGAGGTGCCGATGGATGAGCTCTTTTCCGAGCGGCTCATCCTGCGCGAGCCTGGCTCCGGTACGCGAAAGATTTTAGAGCGAGAGCTCATGCAGTGCGGCTACACGATCGAGGCGTTTCGCGCGAATGTCTGCATCAGCAGCTTCAAGCTCATCCGGCATCTGGTGAGCGAGGGCTGCGGCGTGAGCTTCCTCTACGAGGCCGTCGTCAAGAATGATGCGCAGTTCGGGCATTTTTCCTGCCCGCCGCTCACGGGCGTGCACGAGCTGAACGTCGTGTGCCTCAAAAACACCAATGTGCCCGCGCTTGCGCGGCGGTTCCTTGACCTGTAAATTTGGGCAATTCTGCCGATCTGCGCAAAAATGCGGGGAATTGAGCGATATGACTGCGGTTTATGGAATCAGTCAATGGAAAAATCCAACATTTTCCTGTAAAATAGAGCTTGGATAAGATAGGTGATGATCGCCGCGCGATATTTTTGCTGCGCGGCGGCAAGCACGCGGTACGCCGCGAAAAAGGAGAGCAGGAACATGAGCGATATCAACGGCAGCAAGCCCACGAATTTCCCTCTCGACGAGAGTAAACTGGATTTCAAAATACCCCGCACGGACGCTCCGCGCGAAAACGTCCTCAAGCTCGGCAGTATGATCACGAACCGCATCGGCCTCAAGGCCACGGCGGACGACCCCGAGTACTGGGGCCTTGCCGGCGTGATGACCGACGAGATGGTCGACGTCGCGCTCAAAATGGGCGTGCGCAAGCCCAAGACGACCGAGCAGTTGATGAAGCTCACCAAAATGGAGCGCGAGCCGCTTGAAAAGCTCCTGACGGAGATGGCATGGACGGGCATCATCGAGTACAACTGGGAGAACCTGGACGGCAAAAACCCCAAGCATGAAAAGCGTTGGGTGCTGCCGCTGTTCGTCCCCGGCAGCGCGGAATTTCTGAACATGCGCAAAAGCCAGATCGACGAGCATCCCGAGGTCGCGGCGTTCTTTGAGCGCATGACGATGCTCCCGCTTGAAAAGATCACGCCCATGGTGCCGCCGGGAGGCGCAGGCATCGGCATGCACGTTATCCCTGTGGAAAAGGCCATCGAGACAGAGAACGAGTCCGTTGACTTAGAGCACATCTCCTACTGGCTCAGCAAGTACGAGGGCAAGTACGCCAAGAGCATGTGCTCCTGCCGCGCTAGCCGCGCCAAGCTCGGCGAGGGCTGCGGCGACGACGCCGAGAGCTGGTGCATCGGTGTGGGCGACATGGCCGACTACATCGTCGAAACACAGCGCGGCGAATACATCACGAAGGACGAAGCGCTCGAAATTTTCAAAAAGGCCGAGGACAACGGCTTTGTCCACCAGATCACGAATATCGACGGTGAGCAGAAAATTTTCGGCATCTGCAACTGCAACGTCAATGTCTGCAACGCGCTGCGCACATCGCAGCTGTTCAACACGCCGAACCTGTCGCGCAGCGCGTATGTCGCGAGCGTCGAGAGCGAGAACTGCGTCGCCTGCGGCCGCTGCGTCGAAAACTGCCCCGCGGGCGCGGTCAAGCTGGGACAGAAGCTCTGCACGAAGGACGGCTACATCGAATATCCCCGTCAGGAATTACCCGACGATGTCAAGTGGGGGCCTGAAAAGTGGAGCGTCGACTACCGCGACAGGAACCGCATCAACTGCTACGATACCGGCACCTCGCCGTGCAAGACGGCCTGCCCAGCGCACATCGCGGTGCAGGGCTATTTGAAGCTTGCCGCGCAGGGCAAGTACCGCGAGGCGCTGCAGCTCATCAAGCGCGAAAATCCGTTCCCCGCGGTCTGCGGCCGCATCTGCAACCGCCGCTGCGAGGATGCCTGCACGCGCGGTACGGTCGATCAGGCCGTCGCCATTGACGAGGTCAAGCGCTTCATCGCCCAGCAGGACCTGAACGCGGAAACGCGCTTTGTGCCCGAAAAGGTCATCCCGAAGGTCGACGGCGAATTTTCCGAGAAGATCGCCGTCATCGGCGGCGGCCCCGCGGGCCTGTCGTGCGCATACTACCTCGCTGAAAAGGGCTACCGCCCGACGGTGTTTGAAAGGGAAGCACGTCCCGGCGGCATGCTGATGAACGGCATTCCGAGTTTTCGCCTCGAAAAAGACGTGGTGGAGGCCGAGATCGACATCCTGCGTGAACTTGGTGTCGAGTTCCGCTGCGGTGTGGAGGTCGGGAAAGATGTGACCATCGCACAGCTGCGCGAACAGGGCTATCAGGGTTTCTACGTGGCCGTCGGCCTCCAGTCCGGCGGCAAGCTGAACATCCCCGGCGGCGACGCGGACGGCGTCATGGCGGGTATCGACTTTATGCGGCAGGTCAACCTGCATGAAAAGAAGACGCTTTCCGGTAAGGTCGTCGTCATCGGCGGCGGCAACATCGGCGCGGACGTTGCGCGCACGGCGGTGCGCTGCGGCGCGGAGAGCGTTGACCTCTACTGCTTAGAGGCTTACGACGATATGCCGATGGGCGAGGAAGACCGCAGCGAGTGCGAGCGCGACGGCATCACCGTCCACGCCGGCTGGGGCCAGACCGAGATTGTGGTGGAGGACGGCAAGTGCGCGGGCGTCAAATTCCGCAAGTGCACGCGCGTCAAGAACGACGAGGGCCGCTTCGCACCTGAGTTTGACGACAGTGTGAGCGAGCAGGCCGAGTGCACGACGGTTCTCTACTGCATCGGCCAGAAGGTCGACTGGCGTGAGCTGCTCACCGGCACCGCTGTTGAGTTCAACCCCAACGGCACGGTCAAGGCAGACCCCGTCACGTATCAGACGGCGGAAAAGGATATCTTCGTCGGCGGCGACGCTTATACGGGTCAGAAATTTGCCATCGACGCCATCGCCGCGGGCAAGGAGGGCGCGATCTCGCTGCACCGTTTTGTCCAGCACGCGACGCTGACGATCGGCCGCAACCGCCGCCAGTTCATTGAGCTCAACAAGGAAAGCGCGCTGATCCCCGTCAATTACGACACAACGCCGCGCCAGCGCATCGGCTATAACGAGGCGCTGCGCAGGACGTTTAGCGACGAGCGCATCGCGTTCACCGAAGAGCAGATCAAAAAGGAGACCGCGCGCTGCCTTAGCTGCGGCGCGAGCATCGTCGACCCGAACAAGTGCATCGGCTGCGGCGTCTGCACGACGAAGTGCGCGTTCGACGCCATCCACCTGCACCGCGAGAGACCGGAGTGCAGCAAAATGTATGCCTGCGAGGACAAGATGAAGGCCATCCTGCCGTACATGATCAAGCGTGAGTTCAAGATCAAGCGTGCGGCGAGAAAGAGCAAGTAATGCACGAGCTGGGCATTGTCTTCCACGTCATCAAGAGCGTGGAAATGATCGGAGAGGAAAACGGCCTGACGAACGTCGCGTCCGTGACGCTCGAGCTCGGCGAGGTGTCCGGTGCGATCCCGCACGAACTCGAAAGCTGCTGGAACTGGGCGGTCAAGAAGACCGAGCTTTTACCGGAGGCCGCGCTCAAGATCGAGACCATCCCCGCCGTTACGTACTGCGAGGGCTGCGGGCGCGACTATCCCACCGTGCAGTTTGGCCGCACCTGCCCGCATTGCGGCAGCGAAAAAACGTGGCTCAAGCAGGGCAGCGAGATTAACTTAAAGGAGATCGAGGCGATATGACAGAACCCTATAAGATCATCGAGGTGAAAGAGAGCGTCTTCGCCGACAACGACCGTGAGGCCGCACGCCTTCGCGTGCAGCTCAAGCAGGACAGAACGTTTCTGCTGAACCTGATGTCCTCGCCCGGCAGCGGCAAGACGACGACGCTGCTGCGCACGCTTGAAGCGCTCAAGGATGAGCTGCGCATCGGCGTGATGGAGGCGGACATCGACTCCGACGTGGACGCAAAGACCATCGCGGACGCGGGCGTCAAGTCCATCCAGCTCCACACGGGCGGCATGTGCCACCTCGATGCAAGCATGACGGAGCAGGGCCTCAAGGAGATCGGCACGAAGGACTTGGACCTCGTCGTGCTCGAAAACGTCGGCAACCTCGTCTGCCCCGCGGAGTTCGACACGGGCGCGGTCAAAAACGCGATGATCCTCTCCGTGCCGGAGGGGCACGACAAGCCGCTCAAGTACCCGCTCATCTTCACCGTGTGTGACGCACTCATCATCAACAAGATTGACGTGCTGCCGTATTTCGACTTTGACATGGAAAAGGTCGTCGAATACGCGCACATGCGCAACCCGAAGCTCAAGATATTCCCCCTCTCCGCCAAAACCGGCGAAGGGGTGGACGCCTGGTGCGACTGGCTGCGCGAGCAGGTGCGCGCTTGGAACGGGTGAGAAAAGGAAAAGAGATGTACCGCACGGTACATCTCTTTTTTGTTATGCGTCCAGCCGGAAGACCGACGGATAAATTTGCCCGTCCCTGAATTCGAGTACGCCGTAGGTCGGGCGGCGGGGATCGCCGATCGAACCGGGATTCATCATCATCGGCCGCGACGCCGCGTCCACGAGCGGCACGTGCGTGTGGCCGAAGAGCAGAATGTCGGCGTTCATCTCGAGCGCGCGGTACTGCGCGTGGAGAAGTCCGGTCTTCACCCCTAACGTGTGCCCGTGCGCGATGAGCACGCGGTGATCATCCAGAATCAGCACGCGCTCAAGCGCTTCAAAGCGCCCGAAGTCGCAGTTGCCGGGAACCTGCTCAAGCGGCAGGCTAGGGTAGAGCTGATGCAACTCCTCGACATCACGCCAGCCATCGCCAAGGTGGATGATGCCGTGCGGCTTTACGAGCTCTACCGCGCGCACCATGTTATCGACATTGCCGTGCGAGTCGGATAGTACCAAGTATTTCATAGCGCTCACAGGAACTTGTCGAGCTCGCGCTCGACCTCATCCATTTTTTTGATCTGCGGCTTGTCGATGCGATAGCCGCCCTTGACGACCATGTCGAGCTCACGCAGCGCGCTCAAATTCTGAAGAGGGTTGCCGGAGCAGACGATCAGGTCGGCCTGCTTGTCCGCCTCAATGCTGCCGGTCAGATCACCGATGCCCGCGAGCCGGGCATTGAGTTTCGTCGCGCTGTACAGCGCGAACGCGGGCGTCACGCCGCAGTATTTGACGAAATAGTGCAGCTCGCGCCACATGTCGTAATGTGTGATGTACGGGCAGCCGACGTCCGTGCCGAGACCGACTGGCACGCCCGCGGCGAGGTTTGCCTTTGCGAGCGCGACGATGCCGTCGAAGACGATCTTGCCGTTTTCCTGCTGCTCATACGTCGCGTGCGAAATGCTGCGGTCGAAGAGCGCGTAGGGCAGGGCGGGGGAAATGGTCGAAATTTGGAACGCCTTGCGCTGCTTGAAGAGCGTGATCATTTCATCGTTCGGCTGTGCGCCGTGCTCAATGGAGTCGACACCGTTTTGCAGTGCAGCCATCACGCCCTCAGGGCTCTCGACATGCGCCGCGACGATCATGCCGAGCGAATGTGCCTTGTCGCACGCGGCCTTGACAAGCTCGGGCTGCATGCGCAGCACGCCCGGCTCGCCCACGACTTCGGCGTCCAGCACGCCGCCGGTGATCATCAGCTTGATGAGGTCGGGCTTTTCGGCGGCGATCTTTTCGACGAGCGCCGCGGCCTCTTCGGCGGAGTGCGCCTCGTAGGCGAGCGAACCCGCCATGTGCCCGCCGGGGACGGAGACCGCCATGTTCGACGCCAGCACGCGCGGGGCAAGAATTTTGCCCGCCGCGGCGAGGTCGCGAATTTTCGTGTCGTAATCGGCGACGCCGCCGACTGTGCGGATGGTCGTGACGCCGGAGAGCAGCTCGGTTTTTGCGTAGCCCTCGCACATGCTGACACCGATCCTGTTCGTCAGCGCGCAGGAGGTGATGAGCTTGACGAGCTTTTTGGGGTCGCTCGCCTTCTTTTTCGGCTTGCCCGAGGCGGGCAGGTGCACGTGCATGTTGATGAGACCCGGCAGCACATATTTTCCGCCGAGGTCGACTGCCTCATAGCCTGCGGGGATATGCTGTGCGTCGACGATCTCGCTGATCTTCTCTCCGGCGATGCACACGGCCTTGCCCGTCTGCGGCTCCATGTGCTCAGAGCCGTCGAGAAGCACGCAGTTTGTCAATGCGTACTTTTTGTCGTTGTGGTACATCGGAGTGTTCGCCTTTCCTGTTATCGAATCTGGCCGCTGCCGGTGATGACATATTTATAGGTGCTCAGCTCGTCGAGCCCCATCGGGCCGCGCGCGTGCAGCTTGCCCGTCGCAATGCCGACTTCCGCGCCGAAGCCGTACACAAAGCCGTCCGCAAAGCGCGTTGACACATTGCGGTACACGCCGGCGGAATCCACGCGGGTCAGGAACTCCTTCGCCGCCGCGTCATCGCGGGTGACGATGCAGTCCGTGTGATGGCTGCCGTAGCGGTTGATGTGGGCAATCGCGGCTTCCAGCGAATCCACGACGCGGATGGACAGCACATAATCCAGATACTCCGTGCGCCAGTCCTCTTCCGTCGCGGCTTCGACGGGGATAATCGCGCGGGTCGCCTCGTCGCCCAGCAGGCGGACGTGCTTTTCCTGCATCGCGGGCAGGAGCTTGGGCAGAAAATCAGCGGCGATATCGCGGTGGACGAGCAGCGTCTCGCAGGCGTTGCAGACTGCCACATTCTGCGCTTTGCTGTCCACGGCAATCGAAACCGCCATCTCCACATCGGCGGATTTATCCACATAAACGTGGCAGATGCCGTCGGAGTGCCCCAGCACGGGAATGCGGCTGTTGTCCATGATGTAGCGGACGAACTCCTTGCTGCCGCGGGGGATGATGAGGTCGATGAGCGCGTCCTCCTTCAGCATGGCGGCGACGTCCTCGCGGGAATGCAGCAGCTGTGCGAAATCCGCCGGAAGCCC
>ENA-ORRE01002720-ORRE01002720.1-human-gut-metagenome-genome-assembly--contig:-NODE-2720-length-10111-cov-6.157617_pt1 | contig 10111 bp, 7 predicted proteins | sample MGYA00242171_ERZ509126 | MGnify/ENA primary metagenome ERZ509126 (study PRJEB26280, sample SAMEA2338648) | human gut metagenome | biome: human gut; feature: human-associated habitat; material: faeces...
GATGTTTACACCGTTTCCGGTGTACAGGTTCGCAAGGCTGTCAAGGCCGCTGCCGCTACCAACGGTCTGCCTGCAGGTCTCTATATCGTAGGTGGCAAGAAGGTACTGGTTAAGTAAAAGACCGGTTTGAAAAAAGTTTATTAGACTTTTCATGACAATTTTGCGGGTGCGACTCTTTATAGGAGTGTCGCACCCGCTTTTTTATTGACATTAGTCGGATTTCTCTGTATGTGGTCGCGCGTGTCCGGAACGTGTCCTAAATCTGTCTCTTGGTTGCCTTCTGTATATGGTTGCCGTATTTAGGTGAGTCAGCGTTTCCTCCAGTTTTGTTATTCTGCTTTTGTCCTGTTGCAACTCGGCTTCGGAAATATCCCTTATTTTAACTCTGCTTTGTATCCGGTCAAGTTAATTTTTTGGTTTTATGAGATTTTTTTGGGTGCGTAATGTAGAAAGTGGTAACTTAGTGCGCAGAAAAACTAACCTATATTGTTTAATTACTAATCCATCACATTTATGAAAAAGTTGAGATTACTCTTTTCACTATGTCTGGCCGTCGTCTTCGGACTTGGTTCGGCATGGGCGCAGACTGGTACGTTCCCGCGCCAGTATGTGCAGGAAGAAGATGTCGATGAGATTGTCGATGGCATGGAAGTATTGTTCCTTCCCGATGCCGGACAGTATCATGTCGGCCAATTCTTCGGTGCAGCCTTGGATGCTGCAAGTGGCGAAAGCCTTGTGACAACTCAATGGTCGGTAGCGGACCAGCCGTCGGACAACTCCATCTTCGTTATTGAGGAATGCGAAGGTGAGTTCGAGGATTCGTTTGGTTCTTATCCCACTTATCGCATCAAGAACAAGGCGACCGGTTATTATATAGCCGCCAAGCATCTTGTGGAGGAAGGTGAAACCGATGTTACCTGGACGAATGATCCGAAGAAGGCTTTTGTATGCACGATTCTTCGTACAGCTTACACTACGGACGAGGAAGGTGCCAATCCTCGTGAGTCTACGGCTCCTGAAGGCAACAACGCCCAGTCCATGCCTAATATAGGCGTTACATGGATTCTCGCCGATACGGATCCTCAGGAACATGGTATAGACGATGACGGTAACCCTCTCAAGGCTCTCTATCTTTGCGGTTACGGTGATAAGGCTGCTCTTTCCCAGTACTCCGACACTAACCAGTGGCAAATCTGCAAATTCTCCGAAACCACGGAATATCGCGATGCTTTGAGCACTATCATCTTCAATCTCTATGATAGCGGAGATGATATCAGGGCCAAATTCCCCATCGGCACGACTCCGGGTATGTACACGGACGCCGCCGCCGTGCAGGCTCTCGTGGATCTCTTTGCCGAGTTTGAGGTATGGAGCGGTATGGGCGGTGTCGCCACTTATGAAGAGTGCTCGGCTCTGTATGATCGTTTTGTAGCTGCCCGTGCCGCTGTTGCCGCCAGCGAAGCCGCCGGCGCAGAGCGTGGCGTACAGGCTATTGGCGAAAAGGCGCGGTGCGCTGACGCCGGAGGCGCGGACCGTACCGCTGTTGCGTCCCACCAGGCCGCCCAGATACAGGATACTGCCGTGACGGGCGTCGCCGTTCACGGAGAAGCCCGCGGCGGCGCAGTTGTAGACCGTGCCCTCGTTGCAGCCGGTCAGGGCGCCGATGCAGGCGGTTTGCAGAGAGAGCTGACCTTCCAGAGAAACGGTACGATCCTTATTTGCGGTGAGCAGTATGATATTGCGCAGGGTGCCTCGGTTCAGACCGAACATACCGGCATAGCTGGTGCCGTCGGTGTTGACCGTGCCGGTAAAGGAGGGCGCTGCGATGGTATAGCCGCCGCCGTCGTAGGTGTGGATGAAAGGCTTGCCGTCCGCGGCACCGATAGGCGGCTGCGTGTGCACCGTGAGACGGGCGTAGCTGTTGTAGTCGATGGGGCGCTCCTGCCGGAAGACGGCTGTCTTGTCCAGCAGGGTACGGTAGGTGTCGTAATACAGGCTCAGGTCGTGCAGATGACGGGCCGTGCGGATGCCAACCTCCGCCGGGGCGCTGGGCAGGGCGGCGCTCTGGATCACGCGGCAGGCGAAGTGGGGATTGAAGAAGTAGGAGATGTCATCCACCGTCACCTGACGGTAGAAGGTGGGGGACACCTCATTGGTATAGACCAACTCGTCGGGCAGGCGTACCAGCCAGTATTCGCTGTCGAGTTTGATGGAATTCCGCAGGGTGGCGGTGCGTGCCGTATCGCCCAGGGTATAGGCGACGGTGATGGCGTCCGTAGGCTGGGTGCGGTAGACCATGCCGTAGCCGTCGTCCACGACGGTGCCGCCGGAACGGAGGGTGGAGCGGTTGGCACCCAGGAAGCCGTAGGTGCCGTCGCTGTATTTTTCATAGTAGGCCAGCGCGCCGGACTCGAAGTCCGCCTGCCAGTCGCCGTAGTGGGGCAGACTGGTGAGCCGGGGGTAGGAGTAGGTGCTCAGGCCCATGTTGTCCATGAGGTTGTAGGCCACGGTGTCGCTTGTCTCCGCGGTAAAGGCGGTGCCCAGGACCTTTACGCCCTCTGCGCGGTTCTGGCCGCTCCATTCGGCGTAATTGACGAAGCTGGTGCCGGACAGATCGTTCCGGCTGGGGAACAGGTAATAGACAGCGTCTATGTCGGCGGGAGCCGTGCCGGCAGCGGGGGGCTTGAAGGTGGAGTAGGTCAGCTTCATGTCGGCGCCCAGGCGGACGCAGGCACTGTAACAGGCCTTGAGGCTGTCGCCGCCGGAGAGCTCGCCGCCGGAGAGACCGGCGGTGGTGCCGGCGCTCTGGAAGCCGGCGGCGTAGCAGTTGGACAGGGCGATATTGGCGGTGCCGTTGCAGGCGCCTATCAGGCCGCCGGCGACGCCGTTATTGGCGGCGGCGTACAGGTAGCAGTCCGCGTAGGAATGGTCCACAGTCAGAGCAGCACTGTCCGTATTGCCCACCAGGCCGCCGGCATAGCGGACGCCCTGAATCACGGTAGCCGCGAAGCTGCGGCGGATGGTCAGCGTGCCGTCGCAGTATCCTGCCAGACCGCCCGCCGTGCTGCCGCGGAGCCAGATGTCCTGTTCGGTCTTGGTGCTGAGTTTGTCGCGGGTGGGACTGAGATACACCTGACAGTCGAGGATCTCGGTCTTGCCGCTGAGACGGCCGGCCAGGCCGCCGGCATTGCCGGAGGCGGTGATGTCGGCGCCACAAAGGCGCAGGTTTTTCAGCGTGCCGGAGAAGGCGGCAAAAAGACCGCCGTCGCCGGTGGTGTTCACGGTCAGACCGTAAATGACCGGGTGGTAGACCTGGCCATTCACGGTGGCCTTGCTCTCGCAGTAGGTCAGGCGGCTGTTGGTGATGGGCGTGAACGTGCGGGAGCCGTACAGGCGGTCCCAGCCGTCGTCGGCGTTTTCGTTGACAAATTGGATATCCTGCTCCTGCACGGCGCGGGTGATGCTGTCGGGCAAGCGGGAGGCCGTGTCCAGATTTTGCAGGTGGCGGGCGTAGGTAACAACGGCGGTGTCGCCGCCGCGGACCTCGGCAAACAGACTGTTGGTGGTCAGCGTGCCGGAGGCGGAGTCCACCAGACGGTTCTCGCACGTCACCTCCACGGTGATGGTCAGGTCCGCACCGGGGGTCAGATTTTTGTTTTTGAAGCGGGCCTGCTGGCCGAAGCGCATACCGTCCGTCAGAGAGTCCAGGACCATGGTGGCGGTGTAGGTGAGATAGTCGGTCTTGACTTCGCTGCCGGTCAGCTCGATGCGGGAGGTGCTGTGGACGCCGTCGGAGACGGTCACATAGAAGTGCAGCGGCTCCATAGGCGTGTCGCAGGTGACGCGCAGAAGAAGCTGCTCTTTGTTGATGATCTCCATATGGGGCGTCAGCTTGCCGGTGATCTCGGACTGCACACTGTCGCCGCCGTAATAGCCCACGGTGGCGCCGGCGCTCAGCCGGCCATCACGGAACCGCAGGGGATTGAAGCTGTCAAAGTCGTAGGTCAGGGGTTTTTCACTGTAAAACACGGCGTAGACGCTGCCGCTGGCGGGGTCGAGCTCGATCACCCAATGGTTGTCCCACAGCTGGCGGTCCACCTGATCCTTCGGCAGGATGGCCGCGGCGGCGGAGCCTTCGCCGGTCTTGGCGGCGGAGGTCACATAGTGCAGGGAGGTTTTCCTCTCGGCGGCGTCCAGCGGTGTGTTGTTCAGGGGCTGCAGATCCTCCGCATAGCAGTCGGAAATACGGCCATTGGCCAGCAGCTCGGACAGCTTGTTCTGGGCCGCGTGGTAGACGATCTCCGCCTTGGCGTCCAGTTCTGTCTGGCGCAGGTCGCGCTGATGGCGGGTGATGGGGATCATGGCCAGGCCCATCAGCACGATCAGGATGGCGACCGCGATGAGGACTTCGGACAGCGTAAAGCCGGAATTATTCTGTTTTGAGAGCTTTTTTTGCATAACACAATCGATACGCTGCCCCGCAAAGGGACGCGGGCGGAAAAATGGTGGGGACGCAGTCAGGGCATCAGCTCGAAAAAGATGAGGTGAAGCACGGTTTTGTACTGTGCTTTGTCGGCGTCATACTGCACGTCCACGTTGGAGAGGAAGTTGACATTGGCGCTGGCGCTCAGCGCGTCGATGATCTGGCGGGACTGGGCGTAGGAAGCGGTCTGGTAGGTCAGCGTCACGGGGCGCAGCACGAGATAGCCCTCCTGGGTGGTGCCCTCGGTGCAGTCCACCTCGTATTGCAGGGTGGCGGCCATGAGCTTGTCCAGCTCGGTCATCAGGGCCTGGTCGTTGTCGTACTGGGGCAGGGCACGCTCCTGGCCGGAGGCCTTGATGGCGGCAATGGCCTGCTGCATCTGCTCCAGCTGGGCCAGACGGACACGGTCGGTGTCCAGCTCGGCCTGCTCGATGTCGGTGTTGGTGCGGAAGGAGGTTATCTGGCGGTCGATGGGCTCCAGAAACAGCTTGCAGTAGCCCAGGACCAGCACCAGTACCACCAGGACCAGCAGCAGGGTCTTTTCGCGCTTGGTAAGCTCGCGGTTCATTGAGACACCTCCTCCGGCTGGCGCAGTTCGATGCGGACGGTGAAATCCATGATGGTGGCGGCCTTGCCCTCCTCCGTGGAGGCGACGCTGAGGGAGACGCTGTCCACGATGGGGGAGAGGCGCAGGCGGGCGAACATGGCGGAGATCTGGTCCAGGGTCATGCCGGACATATCCACGTTCATGGTGTTTTGGGTGATCTGGAGCGCCGTGAGGGAGCCATGGCTGAGCATCTCCTGCTCCAGCAGGTCCAGGGCCGCCTGACGGTCCACGGCGGCGGGGATGTCCTCGCTGCCGGCGGCGGTCATCCAGTCCATGGAGTAGGTGCGGTATTCCAGCAGGACGCGGTCATAGTCGGACAGGGCCTCCTGGGCGCTCACATACTGGGTGTGGACGCGGTCATAGGCGGCCTGGGCCTTGTCCAGACGGCGGTACTGCTGGAGCACGCCGAAGTTGACCACAACGGTTACCAGCGCCGCAATGGCCAGAATACCGATGAGCAGGGTCCGGCGGTCACGCTGGCGGTCCTCCTGCAGGTTCAGGTTGATGCCGGTCTTCTGGGGGCACTTTATCATTTTCCGCGCGGGCGCGGCAGTGCGCGTATCCACGGTGATACCGTTCTTTTCCGCGATCATTGCAGACCTCCTCTCAGTCCCTCGTCCACGCCGCCGATGGCGCGGAGATACATCCACGGCTCATCCAGGGTCACATCGTCGCCCAGCAGCTCCTGGGCGGTGTGCAGGTGCAGGTGAGTGGTCTCGGCCAGCGCCTGACGCAGGGGGCCAATATTGCAGCCGCCGCTGCACAGGCACAGGTCGGCGAGCTCCTGCTGCCGGTTGTTGTAGTTGAAGAAGTTGACGGCCTTCATCACCTCCACGGCGATGCGGGCGTAAAACGATTGGGCATAGTCGGAGGAGAGCACGTCATTGTAGTTTTGCAGCACATAGCTGTGGGCCACATGGATATCCACGCCGCAGTGCTCCGCTACCAGCTGCTCCAGACGGTTCAGGCCCAGGTCGATCTCCCGGCGGCTTTCGAAGAAGGCGCCGCGGTAGATGTAGAGATAGGCGGCGGTGTAACCCAGGTTGACGATGCACATATCCCGCTGGGGCAGGCCGGTGCGGCGGTAGTAGGCCGCCAGCACGCCGGCGTAGGCACACTCACTGGGGGTGAGGACCTGCAGCTTGAAGCCGGCGCGGCGCATCATGGCGCGGTAGCGCTCCGCCGTCTCCTTGAGCATGGCGCAGGCCAGCAGCGTCATCTCGGTGGGATAGCCGTCCTGGTCGCGGAGAATGTCGCGCATGGAGTAGTCAAAGTAGTACTTGCTTTTCTCGTCCGTAAGGAAGTCGCGGAACTCGTAGGGCAGGTTGTAGCGCAGCTGCTGCTCCGTCATGGCGGGCATGGTCAGCTCGCGGGTAAAGACCTCGGTGGAGGGCAGGACCACGGCGGCGTTGGTCAGGGGAATGCCGTTGTCCCGGGCGGCCTGGCGGAGGAAGTCCGCCATGGCGTCCATGGACAAGATCCTGCCGTCAGCCACCATGTTGTCCGGTAGGGGGGCCATGGCGGCCTTTTTCAGCGTACTGCCGGCGAAGTAGGCCAGCTTGACGCTACTGCCGCCGATATCAATGCCAACGATCTTCTTCAAAACAGAATACCTCGCTTTCTTGGAGATGGGGGCTCACAGCAGGGAAAGATACCAGTCGATAAGGTTCTGGCCGAACAGGGCGGCGCACCAGGCGGCCAGCGCGATGCCGGGGCCCCAGGGAAGGCCCTGCTGTCCGCGCTTGGCGCGGACAAGGCCCCATAGGATGCCGACGACGCAGGCCAGCAGCAGGCACAGCAGGTTTTTCTGCCAGCCCAGAAACAGCCCTGTGAGAAACAGCAGCTTGATATCGCCGCCGCCCATGGCGTCGCGGCGGAGCAGCTTCTCCATCAGCAGCGCCAGCAGCAGGACGCCGCCGCCCACGGCGACGCCGCCGATGAGGCCGTCCAGCGCCCGTTTGCCCGGGTCCGGGACAAAAAACAGGGTGACGATAAAAAGCACAACGCCGACCGCGATAAAGCGGTCGGGGATGATATACCCTTCCAGGTCCGCGAAGGCGCAGGCCAGCAGCAGGCAGGCCACGGCCCAGGCTTCGAGGGTCCGGAGGGAGATATCATAGCGCAGCAGCAGCGACACGAACACCAGCGCGGCCACCGCTTCACCCACCGCGTGGCGGGGGGTGAGCTTCGCGCCGCAGTAACGGCAGCGGCCATGGCTGAACACATAGCTGAACACCGGCACAAGATCGCGGGGCGCCAGCACATGGCCGCAGACGTCGCAGTGGGAACGGCCCCGGAGGACGCTCTCGCCGTGTACTACCCGCCACGCGGCGCAGTTGAGAAAGCTGCCCATGCAGGCGCCCAGCAGGGCGGCGATGAAGCAGCTGTATATGGTGATGGCGGGGGCGGCGTACAGCATGGGAACAGGCTCCTTTGTGTCGTTGCGGGTGTCCCCGCCCCGGCACAGCCGGGGCGGGGGAGGGAGAAGAGCAGGAATCAGCCATTGAACGTGGCGGAAGCCAGCGTCCAGCTGTAAGTCTTTCCACCATCGCCATTACCGTCAGTCAGCTTCTTGGCGGCATACTGGAAGGTGTCCTTGCCTTCAACCTTGGTGAAGTTGCCCGGGTAATTCAAAGTGGTTTTTTCACCGTTATCGGGGCCAGCCAGGAAAGCGTCGACAGAAGTGGGGATGCCCTTGTTCTCGGTCAGGATACCGACCTGCCACTCGGCGTACAGAGCGCGGATATTGGCGACGTCGGCGGCTTCCTTGGACTTGGTCAGAGCGCCGTTGAATACGGGGATGGCGATGGCCACCAGAACAGCGATGATGGCGACAACGATCAGCATCTCCATCAGGGTGAAGCCTTTTTTGTTGTTGAGTTTTTTCAGCATGGGTAGTTTCTCCTTTTCTGTTTGTAGTTCTATATCGTCCCGCGGCGTTGCGCGCGGAAATGATACCTTGGTTATATGCCGCCGTACAGGGTGAACATGGGCAGGTAGACCGCCAGCAGCAGCAGGACCACCAGCACGGCCAGGGCAATGGTGATGGCCGGCTCCAGCACGGCCAGCAGCCGAGCAGTGGTGACGGACACCTCGTTGTCGTAGTAGCCGCCGATCACGTCCAGCGTCTCCTCCAGTGCGCCGGAGCGCTCGCCTACGCCCACCATCTCAGTGAGCATGGCGGGGAAGCATTCGATGCTGGCCATGCTCTCAGCCATGGGACGGCCGCGCTCCACGTCCTGCCGGACCTGGCGGACCGCCAGGGAGAAGGTGTAGTTGCTCACGACGTTGGCGGTGACCTCCAGTGCCCGGGGCAGCGGCAGACCTGCCGCCAGCAGGGTGGCCATGCTGTGGGCGAACTGGGCGGCGGCGTTCATGGAGTGTATGCGGCGCAGCGGGGCGCGCGTCAGGCTCCAGGCGGCCAGCGCGGCGCGGCCGCGCTCCGTGCGGCGGAAGGTCAGGTAGGCGATGACCAGCAGGGCCAGAACGCCCAGCACCAGCCACCACCACTTGGTGAAGAAGGCGCTGACGGCCATCAGGGCTCTGGTGACGCCGGGAAGGCTGCCGGAGCCCAGGTCCGTGAAGGCGTCCGTGAACGCGGGGACCGCCACGGCGATGATGATGACAAAGACGACGATGGCCACGATGATGACCATCACGGGGTACGTCAGGGTGCTGACGATCTTGGCCCTGGTCTTGGCGGAACGGTCGTAGTAGGCATGCAGACGCTGGAAGCAGCTCTCCAGCGTGCCGGACTGCTCGCCGGCGCGCAGCGTCTCGGTAAAGGTTTTGGGCAGGTAGGGGGCGTTGTTCTCGAAGCTCTGGGCCAGAGAATAGCCGGCGCCCACCTCCTCGGAGACCTTATCCAGCATCCGGCGGAGGTATTTGTTCTTCGTCTGGGCGGCTACCATGGACACGCAGCGCTCCACCGACAGCCCGGAGGCCAGAATGATAGCGAATTGGGAGCACAGGAGCGCCAGCTCTTTCTCCTTGACCCGGAAGGCCACGGGGCGGGAGAGCACGCTCTCCTTCTTCTCAGGAACGGCCTCCAGCTTCGTGATGATGGCAACGCTCTCGCGGAGCTTGTCCGCCGCCTCAAATTCATCGTAGGCGCGGAGCACACCGGAGACTTTCGCGCCGCCGGCGGTCTGGCCTTTATAGCGGAATGTGGTCATGGGCGCGGGGCGCTCCTTTCTGTGAAATCAGGTCTCGGCGGCGGTGTTGATGACGCGGGCGGCCTCCGCCGCGGAGGTGACGCCGGAGAGCACCAGCTCGCGGCAGCTTTCCCGCAGGGTGGTGAAGCCGTCTTGCCGGGCGGCGGCCAGCAGCTCGTCGCCGTCGGCGCCGTGGCTGATGCGCCGGCGGAGGCGGCTGTTGAGCAGCAGTATCTCGAACACGGCGCGGCGGCCGATGTAGCCGGAATGGCGGCACTCGGGGCAGCCGGCGCCCTTGTAGAAGGTGACGTCGCTGTCCTCGGGCAGGCCGAGAAGAAGCAGCTCCTCGGCAGAGGGACGGTAAGCCGTTTTGCAGTGGGGACAGAGCTTGCGGACCAGACGCTGGCTGACCACGCCCCGCAGGGCGCTGGACACCAACCAGGGCTCCACGCCGATGTCCTCCAGACGGTGGACGGCGGAGACGGCGTCGTTGGTGTGCAGGGTAGAGAAGACCAGGTGGCCGGTGATGGCTGCCCGCATGGCGATGGAGGCCGTCTCACCGTCGCGTATCTCGCCCACGGCGATGATGTCCGGGTCCTGACGCAGGATCGCGCGCAGGCCGCTGGCAAAGGTCATGCCGGTCTTTTCGTTGATCTGACACTGGTTCACGCCGGGAAGGTGGTACTCCACCGGATCCTCCAGCGTGACGATGTTCAGCGCGTCGCTGGACAGGTCGCGGAGCATATTGGACATGGTGGTGGACTTGCCGGAGCCGGTGGGGCCCACCAGCAGCACCACGCCGCTGGTGTTTTTTGTATCCCGAAAACCACTCGCTGGGCGAGTGGTTCAAAAGAGGCTGGTGCCGAT
>ENA-ORRE01002725-ORRE01002725.1-human-gut-metagenome-genome-assembly--contig:-NODE-2725-length-10101-cov-4.106311_pt1 | contig 10101 bp, 5 predicted proteins | sample MGYA00242171_ERZ509126 | MGnify/ENA primary metagenome ERZ509126 (study PRJEB26280, sample SAMEA2338648) | human gut metagenome | biome: human gut; feature: human-associated habitat; material: faeces...
CGACGGCCAGTGGCAGGTGGATTTGGCCAACTCTTTTCATACCGGCAGGATGGAGAGCAAGCATTCGCCCGGCGTGAACCTGAAGGTGCAGGTGTCCGGACTGATGCTGCGCGCCCTCGTCAATCTCGACATTCTGCGCCGCTCCATCAGCGACATGCGCCAGCTCAGCCCGCAATACCTCCGGCGACGCGATGCCAGTTTCTCGCCGATGGCGGAAATGACCTATGTGCCCTGGCGCCTGCGTTTCAACTATTATTATGTGACCGGGCAGCCCGAGATGCTATACCTGCTCGAAGTGCGCGATGTGTCCGATCCTCTGAACGTTTATCTTGGAAACGCGGCCCTGAAGGATACCCGGCGGCATAGCTTCACGTTGTCGCATAATACCATCGTCAGGAAATGCCAGCGCAACTTCTCGACCTTGCTGCGTGGCGAACTGATAAGGAACGCCGTGGGCAACAGCCGCATCTACGACCCTCAGACAGGAGTGACCACCCACCGCCCGCGCAACATTAACGGCAACTGGTGGGGCGAGGCGCGGGCGGATTACGGACAGGCCCTCGACAGAGCCGGCCGACTGATGCTTGCCTCCAAAGGCAGTTTCCGGCTGACGCACAGTGTCGATTTCGCTTCGGCCTCGCAGGAACTCCTTCGCTCTGTGGTGGACAATTACCGTGCCGACGGGGAACTGACTCTGAACTACCGCACGACGGGCGGCATCCATGTCGGTGCCAAGGGCAACGCGGCCTATACGCGGCAGCAATCCCGCTCGCAGCTGTTCCGCAACAATTCGTCGACGGACTTCTCCTATGGTCTGACCTTCACCGCGCCCGTGACGAAGCACCTCGGCTTCGACACGGACATCATGGCCTATGCCCGCCGCGGCTACACCGACCGCTCGATGAACACGACGGACTGGGTGTGGAACGCCGCGTTCTCCTACACGCTGGGCCGGCATAAGCAGTGGCTGCTCCGCGCCGTCGGCTTCGACCTTCTGCACCAGCTGTCGAGTGTGCGGCGTGTGGTCAACGAGCAGGGATACGCGGAGACGCGCTACAACACAGTGCCTTCCTACGCCACGCTGCACGTGATCTACCGGCTGAACGTGAAGCCGAAGGAGCGGGCAACGAAGCAGTAATCTTCGGCAGGACGAGCGGGTATTTCTGTAGTTTTAGCTTTAACGTATTTAACCTTTGAAGACATTTGATGCGACAGAATGCGACCACGTCGGTAACGTATTCTTGTCGCGCGGTAAGGCATTTTCGTTTGCAAGTAAGGTAAGTGCGAATGCAAGTAACCTATTTTGAAAAGCAAGTAACCTATTTTTGAATATTACTGTCCGCTAAACCATAAAGATGTGAGTCCAACTTCTTGAAAACCGGAAGTTGGGCTTACATTTTGTATAGGACAAGCCCCCCAACTTAGATTCCGATGCTTACGGGCGGCGATTCCGAGGCTTCGGCAAGCATGATATTCAGATCCGCATCGGGTTGATTGAGGAACTTTTCGAGATTCAGATAGTACATCAGCACAATCCGCACGATTGTGGCGAGCCCGGAAAAGCTCCATCGCCTTTTCAGCTTGCTTTGCAAGACCGAAAGCAAGAGATTTGCGACGAGCGTAACCCAAATTTGGATTTTGATGGCATTTGCGCTTTCACCATAGAAGTATCTAAGAGGGAAGTTCTGTTTTATCTGCTTGAAAAGCGACTCGATCTGCCACCGACGGCGGTATATCGCCACAATTGTCTCCGACGGCATGTCAAAATCGTTTGTCAGCAACGAAACGGGTTTGGGCTGTTTGCTTTTCCTTATGTCTGCATACGTTATTATCCGGGCAATATGGTTGATGCCGTTCTTGCGAAACACCACAACCTGCTCCCGATATTCCATAAGTCCCTGCGGATTTTGGTACATGCAGTCCACAAGAACCTCGTAATTGAGGTTTTTCTTCATCTTTGTGACATAGACCACACCACGGTCTGTCAGTTCCTCGAATTTGGCATAATTGATGTATGCGCGGTCCATTGCCGTTATCCCGTCACGCCTGTAATGGCTCGGGGCGAGCATGAACGAGTCGTTTGTCGCCGCCGACGTGAACTGCACGTCGCAGGGGACTCCCTCGTTGGCGTGTATCACCGCGTGAACCTTGATGCCGCCTTTCTTCTTCCCCGTTTTGGGATGCCGTCCCACGCCCTTGAAAATGGCGTTTGAGAACAGCGAAACGGTAGTGGAATCGATAATGCGCAACCGTTTTATCCATTCTTCCGTGCCGCCACGGCGGCTGTCCGATGAAAGGATGTCTTTGTTTTCATTGTAGAGGGCTCTGTATACCTCCTCAAAGAACTTCTCTGAACGTCGGGCATTTGCATCTGAAAGTGTGCTGCGTTTCGGCACGGTATTTATGCCGACATGATGCAGCTTGCGGACTTCAGCAGTCATGGATGTCTCTATCTCACGCAATGAATCAAACCGCAGTATCACCGCATACAGCATTGTAAGTAGGTGCGTGTACCCGTCAAAGCCCTTCACATACCTCTCTCCACCGTATTTGCGGCTCATTTCAACTATTTTTTCGCGGTCAAGCGATTTTATCAGCTGTCCATATATCGGCTGTCCGAAGAAATTACTACTTTTACTCATGGTTATTCATGGATTGTTTGGCGACACCCAAATAACCATTTGGGGCTGACTCCTGCAAATGGAATCAGCCCTATTTTTTTCAAATATCATCTAAAGTTTAGCGGACAGTAATAATGTTCTTTAGTCCACACAAGTCTGCAAGTGCCAACGCTGTCATAAATTCATCAGTACCATTTGTCGTTTCCGTAACCTGCTGTCCAAGAATCTTCAATTCAGCCAGTGCGCCTCCCCGAAAATTAGCCAGCCGCCATTGGCGTTAAGAAAAGCACACGCCGAGTGTATGTCGTCCTTCACTCGCCAGTAGTCTTCTTCAGCTCCAGAGTCTGCGACTCGGCCGCTGCAATTAATGTCTTTATATCGTCAATAGTCATTTCCATAATTCTCAGCCAAGATTACTAAAAGTCATCATCCATCATGTCGTAGTCATCCTGTTCATCATGGAAATCATCGTATGATTGAGAATAACTCCCGGAATTCCAAACATTATAATCACTGTCATAGTCTCCGTGATGCAGGTAGGAACTATTATTATCGCGCATGAATATATCCAGAAAATCATCAAGATCCTCAGGATTGTCGAAATCATCAAGTAAATCATCACCTACAGGTGTAGCTGCATCATCAATAGGGGCTATGTCTTCATCGTGAAAGCCATTCGGATATTTACTTTCTCTATCAATTGAAGTTCCTATGCCCTTAGTGTGCGCATCATGCTCTGTTGTGGACTTCCTGAACTTACCAAATAGCCAACGAAATAAGAAAAACTCTCCTATGTAATTCCAAAGTGACATATCAGTCGATTCCGTTAATGATGTTGTACAGATTCTCGAACTTGTTCACAACTCCGTAACGGGTGGTGTTGGTGGAGATAGAGTTAAAGAGGCGCTTGGCGCACTCTGTCTTGGCGAGTTCTACACCGCGAAGTTCCATCTTGTCAAGCGAGCCTTTGGTCTCGGCAACAAAGAATATATGGCGAACTGTTCCTTCTTCAAAAACTATAGCCCAGTCAGGAGCATAGTAACCTACTGGCGTCGGTATCTTAAGCTTGCGCGGCAGCTTTGCGAAAATAAGGACTTCAGTAGCCGATTGCAGTGAAGTGGCAAAGTTTCGCTCGCCGTCACTGTCGTAGGCAACGTAAGGTGTTATATGCTTCGGCAATTCAACCGCTTTGTTGACATTCAACCTACGTTCCGGTACAAAAATCGTGCTGTCATAAGGCTCTGCATTAGTAGGATTGTAGGTGATATGGTCAACAATCATAGTGGCCTTTTCATCGCGGATAGCCTTAATGACATTTCGGATAAATTCTTCGGGGTTATTCTTGAACAACAAGGCCTTCAAGCCGATACCTTTAAGAATTTTGACAACGGAGCGACGAGTCAGACGAGCACCACGCGCAATGTCTCCCACAAGATCGTAAGGAACAGATGAAGTGCAAACATCTGTCAGTTCGCGTGTCGTTGACTTGGTATTGCCAAATTCAGTGACATCCTCCTTATCCTGTTGTCCTATAACCATCACATATTGAAGTTTGGTTACTGTGAGATTTTTCTTCAAGTTGGCAATGGCTTTATCTATCAACTCCTCGCTGTCGTAATGGACGGTGTAGACATACTTGTGGTTAATCTCGTTCCAGAGTTTCTGGAAACGCTTGTCTGTAAAGTTGTCGTTAAGCTCATTTGCTGGAGTTACAGCAGGTACTTCCTCAACCATGTCTTCAAGCACTTTGGGATTGAAGATTCCGGTAATCAACATCTGCATTCCTTTTTCGATGTTTTTTATCGGAGAGTCGGCGGGCAGAATCATTAGCTTGTTTGCCTTTGCATCGGCATGATATTTCTGAGTCAGGTTCCCATCGCGAGTAACATATCCGCTCTGATAGAGATAACTCAAAATCAGAGTGGCGTCCATAAGGTCAATGGTATGTTTCTCTCCGTTGGCGTCTTTAACCACTTTGCCGATAAAGTAATCCTGTGAAGCGGCAGTTACGCGGTCACGCAATGCTTCGCGAGTCTCGCGTTGCAATGCAGTTGTGAAGTTCGCATAGCTTTCATTGGCGATAACGGTCAGCTGGTTCACCTCGTGAACATCTTCGCCGAGAAGTTCCTTATCCTGGCGAATACCGTTCTTATCGACGCATATGCGCAGGCCTCGCCCAACTTCCTGACGCTTGGCGGTTGTAGAATTGCTGTGACGCAGCGTACATATCTGGAACACATTCGGGTTATCCCAGCCTTCGCGGAGGGCGGAGTGGGAAAAAATGAAGCGAGTCGGTTCCTCAAAACTCAGCAATCGTTCTTTATTCTTCAGAATCAAATCGTAGGCCGAGATGTCATCCGACATATCAGAGCCACGCTTGGTTTCTGAGTTGACTGCGTGACCTTTTTTGTCAATAGAGAAATAGCCTCTGTGCGTTTCATGCGGCTTGAAACTTTGCAGATATCTATCATAGGGAGTGTCAAATATTGTAATAAAATCATTGACAATCCGAGAGTATTCTTTCTCGAAGATAAGTTGGAACTTACCCTTGACTTCATTGTTGTCATCGTCATACTGTCGATAGTGGCTCACTTCGTCAATAAAGAAAAGTGATAGGCACTTGATACCACGATTGAATAGTTCCTTTTCTTTGGTAAGGTGTGCAATGATGGTCTGTCGGATTTGAACGCGCTGCATCGTTTCCTCGTTGGTATCGCCGACTACATCTCCGCAATAAATCGTAGTTCCGTTAAGGAATGTAACGTATCCACGACCACGCGGGTTTATTTCTGAGATAACGAAGTCCTCGTATTGTGCAAGCCCGGTCGCGGCAAAGAGAGAATCGCCGGTGGCGAATCTCTTCACTTCACGACGGATGGAGCCGTTGGCCCGCTTGCACTCCAATTCAATGCGTACCTCCGGCGGACGTTTGGGTGACAGCACCATGCCGTCGATATACAGATATCCGCTCGTACCTTTGAGGTTCTTGACCTCGAACCCCTGTACCTGAATACGCTTGACGAGCTGTTCACGGTAAGCGTCGTAGGCATCAAGCGCGTATATGGTATCGTGCCGTGTCTTATGTGTTGCTGAATAATTGAGCGCAAAGAGCGGTTTGAACTTTGCGAGTGCGCCCTGGGTGGCGGCGCCCTCCATTTTCTGTGGCTCGTCCATGATGATGATGGGACGGTTAGCGGCAATAACATCAATCGGACGGCGAGAGCCAAATTCATCACGCTGAGAGTAGATGATACGGCTCTCTTTTGAACGACCACCCTCTTTGAGCGAAGCTGCAAAGGCTTGTGTATTGATAATCATTGCCGATATACCGCTGTCTTGCGAGAATTGGTCAAGCTGATTGAGATTAGAACTGTTATAGGCAAACCAACGTGCTTTCTTTCCGTAATGCTCCATGAAGTGGTTTTCAAGCATACGGAACGACTTGGCCACGCCCTCGCGGATGGCGATGTTCGGTACAACGATGATGAACTTGCTCCAGCCATATTGCTTGTTAAGTTCAAACATAGTCTTGATATAGACATAGGTCTTGCCGGTGCCGGTCTCCATCTCGATGTCGAGATTTACCACACCGTGACCGTCGCTCAGTGATGTGCTCGGTACGATTTGGTTCTGAATCTGAATATCGCGGATATTGTCGAGAAGCTGCTTCTTGTCAAGTTCCACGTCGGCATTGCGATAGCCAGCTTCTTCCTCCTCGGTGAAAAGCGTACCTTTGACAAGTTTTCCAACATCGCGACGATAGTGCCTCGGGGCACGCTTGGGTTGACCCCGGAACACATTTACAGTATTTTCGACAGCCTCCGTCTGATACCCTTGTATCTTAAACTGAAATTTCATGATGCGCTGTCGATTTTTTCTTTGATTGTATTGATCAATGCTTCTTTATACTGTCTGATATAATCATCCATCTGCTCTGCTGATGGGTATTTCCCATAAGGGAAGGTAAGATGACCTTGTATTATATATCTATCGTCAAGGAATTGGATTGAAAAAAAATTAGTCATTGTCATATCACCAAGGCAATCTCTTGTAGGATTCCTCAACTCATTTTTGAACCACATGCTACGAGCATTCTGGATGGTCTGAGTTAAACATATATCTCCAGTATATCCGCGCATTGATTTATTCAGATGCATACCACCTTTGGCACGATCGGTGGTTGAAATGATGTTGGAAACAGGTGTATAGCTAAAGAAACGTTGCATTGAGAGAGAAACTTCAGCAAGTTTTTTTGCCATTGGGAAATATACATATTCCAGCACATCCCAAACTCTATCAGGAGACTTCATCACGTTATATTGTGATGTTTCTTGTTTCTTTGCATCCTCCTTCTGCTTGATCTGCCGTTCAAGAATGGCAAGTTCCTTATCAAAATCATCATCTTCTTCGATTGATTCTCCTTTCGCTGCTTTTATGCAGGTGTTGAGAGCCGATACAAGGCAACTCTCCATATAATTAACAAAAGGTGTTAGTTGCTTAATCTCAGCATGAGCGCCAACAGAGGGTACCATGCCAACAGTAACATCACATTGATTGAGAGCATTAAGATAATGCTGTTTATTCTTTGTCTTTACTACAATCATGGGATAATTGTGGCGACGCAGAATATAGTTCACAAGTAATCGAGCGATTCTACCGTTCCCGTCTTCAAATGGATGAATACGGATATAGCGGTAATGGAATACTGATGCTAATTGAATGGGAGTCAATTCTTTTTTTATTTCCTCTTCCTTATACCACTCGATTAAATCATACATCAATGCCGGTGTCTCTTCAGGAGAAGCATATTCAAATCGTTCCCCAGTGGCTGTAATCACAGAGTTAGGGCGGGTTTTATACTGTCCCGCGTGAACTGTGTAACTTGTAACCACGCCTGTATCACTTTCACGATATACTTTATAGTCTTCACGCAGTAAAGTATGATGAAGTTGACGTATGAAGTTCTCACTCATCTGTCGCTCTGAATTTGATGCTTCCTCTATCATCATCTTCAAACCAACATTGTGAGCCTTCATATCTTCGAGATCCTTCATCTGAGCGGCTTCTGCAACCTTACCGAATAGCAGAAGTAATTCAGTCTGACCATATGTGAGAGTATTGCCCTCAATGTGATTTGAGTTGTAATTAAACTCCAACATGAATTTTTGTTTTAACCTGTTGGAGGTTTTCTCAGGCAATGGTTGATACGAAAGCCATTCATTATATAACGTTTCTATTTCAGTCATAATAGTCAGAGGATATGGGTGGTTATCTTTTTCTCGTTCGAATACGATTCGATGATCTAGTCAAAGTTGTCGAGCACATTGTCGTTGGCGGCGGAAGCGTCACGGATAACAAGGTGCGTAGGCAGCAGCTTCGCCATTTCCTCGATGGTTGTTTCGTTAACATCTTTGTCGAAACAGGCGAGCAGGTAGTCATCATCGACGGAGAACACTTCCTTACCTGCGATTTCTTTTCGTTCAATCTTGGCGGAAAGTTCGACGCCAAGGTCAAGCATAACCTGAAATAGCAGGTCTTCGCCGGAGCGGTCGGTTTTGATGTTATCGACAAGGTTATCGAGCAGCGACGGCTCAAACTTATCGGGAGTATAGAATACATCCTTCATATTCGAAGAGTCGAGTTTGAGGACAAGGAAGCCGGTGTCAAGATTATCGGCTCGTTTCTTTATTTCATCTCCTTCTTGAATCATTTCTTTCTTTTCAGATCCATTGTAAATATCCGGCCAAAGCGACACGGGCTTGTCACATTCAGCGCCTATTGCTCCTTTAGCATGCGCACTACATTGTATTGAAACTGATTTTGCATATAACTTTTCTTTAATTATTTTTCCTGCGCGGCGGATACGCTCCTTGCCGATTTGACAGATGGTTTCGTAGCCGGCCTTACGCGCTTCGCTCTTTTCGTCGGTAACTTCGGGCAGTTGCACCATAATGAACTTACGCTTACCTCTGTCCTCCGCGTTGAGTCTCATAACTGCGTGAGCCGTTGTTGCACTTCCGCTGAAGAAGTCGAGAATAATAGAATCTCTGTCCGAAAAACCAATCAAAGTTCTTAAAAGAGCAACTGATTTAGGATAATCAAAATATTTATGATTATCGAAAAGTTTTTGAACTTCTGAATCTCCATTAGAGATGTTGGTTATAATATCTTTGAGAGTAGTCGTGTTAAATTCTCTGATACGAGTATATATCTCATATCCCCCCTTGGATGTAAGAAGTACTATTAGATTATGAGATTCATTATCTACTTTGAGTCTCGACCAACGCCAAGCATGATATTTATGAACGCCATCGCCATTAGAATGCGGTAGGATCTCGACAAATCCAGGGAATTCAGTACCAATATCTCCCGATTTGATCTCCTCTGTTTGTGGGTTGTAATAAATTGAGAAAACAAGATTGGGGCGCGTTGTCTCATTGAATTTGCGATTATGATTATAGAGAGTATCGCCAATAGCAAACGTGCCATATTGATCTTTTCTGAGATCTTTATTAAAGCCCTTGTATGAATCAGGCATGTTGCTTTTGGCAAACTCTATATCAATATCAAATGTGGAGATACAAGATATATCTTTTGCATAGACAAGTATAGGTTCCCATGTTTTGGCTGCACCTTTGCCGGAAATCTGCCGCCCCGTCAAATTATTAATCCAGGCAAAAGTATTGACATAGTTGTTGCTACCAAAAATTTCATCACATACTTTCTTCAGATTGTGTTCTTCATTATCATCTATTGAGATGAAGATAATACCATCATCAGAAAGGAGATCGCGGGCTACTTTGAGGCGAGGATATATCATGTTGAGCCAGTCGGTGTGGAACCGTCCGTTGGCCTCGGTGTTGCGCTGCAAGGGGTCGATAGTTTGATTACCTTTTTCATCAAAGAGACCACTGCCTTGCTCGAAGTCTTCTTTCCCCTGTGCGAAATCGTCATTATAGACGAAGTCGTTACCAGTATTATAGGGAGGGTCAATGTAGATCATCTTGACCTTGCCCAGATATGTTTCCTGCAAGAGCTTCAGCACTTCCAGATTGTCGCCCTCGATGTAGAGATTCTCACTGTCAAAGCCGCCGGGTGTGCCATCTTTGCCAACGCTGTCTGCCACAACCGGGCGCAGGGTTGCCGTGATGGGCGCATTTGCCGCCAGCATCGCCTTTTTCTTGTCCGGCCATGTAAACTGGTAGCGTTCCTCCCGACCCTCCACGATGGAATCGGAAAGCTCCTGCCGCAGAACGTCAAAATCAATGGCATGTTCCACCTTGCCGTCACGTTTTACCTCGGTAATTGCATTGGGGAACAGCTTACCAATCAGCTCAATGTTGCGCTGTACTCCGTCAAGGCTGTGCATTTTTAGGGTGTCCATTAGAAATTCTCCCTCATTCATATTTTGAATATTTTGATAGCAGACTGACCAATCTTAGCAAAAACGTTTTTGTCTCTGCATTAAATTCGCAGTTTC
>ENA-ORRE01002739-ORRE01002739.1-human-gut-metagenome-genome-assembly--contig:-NODE-2739-length-10077-cov-2.341748_pt1 | contig 10077 bp, 9 predicted proteins | sample MGYA00242171_ERZ509126 | MGnify/ENA primary metagenome ERZ509126 (study PRJEB26280, sample SAMEA2338648) | human gut metagenome | biome: human gut; feature: human-associated habitat; material: faeces...
CCTGAAATTCCAACTGCGCTAATGACGCAGCTGGACGAAGGCGGGATTCTCGTCTTACCCGTAGGGGAGGAGCACCAGTATTTGAAACGGGTGCGTCGTCGGGGAGGCGAATTTATTATCGATACCGTGGAGGCCGTGCGCTTTGTCCCTTTAGTGAAGGGTGAGCTGGCTTAAAACGTGAGGAAATACCTGGATTTTTCCTGGTTATTTTGCCGCAAGTCAGCGTATCGTGAACATCTTTTCCAGTGTTCAGTATGGTGCCTTGCACGGTAATTATGTCACTGGTTATTAACCAATTTTTCCTGGGGGATAAATGAGCGCGGGAAGCCCAAAATTCACCGTTCGCCGCATTGCGGCATTGTCACTGGTTTCGCTATGGCTGGCAGGCTGTTCCGACACTTCAAATCCACCGGCACCGGTCAGCTCCGTTAATGGCAATGCGCCCGCAAATACCAATTCTGGTATGTTGATTACGCCGCCGCCGAAAATGGGGACGACGTCTACAGCGCAGCAACCGCAAATTCAGCCGGTACAGCAGCCACAAATTCAGGCTACTCAACAACCGCAAATCCAGCCTGTGCAGCCAGTAGCTCAGCAGCCGGTACAGATGGAAAACGGACGCATCGTCTACAACCGTCAGTATGGGAACATTCCGAAAGGCAGTTATAGCGGCAGTACATACACCGTGAAAAAAGGCGACACACTTTTCTATATCGCCTGGATTACTGGCAACGATTTCCGTGACCTTGCTCAGCGCAACAATATTCAGGCACCATACGCGCTGAACGTCGGTCAGACCTTACAGGTGGGTAATGCTTCCGGTACGCCAATCACAGGCGGAAATGCCATTACCCAGGCCGACGCAGCAGAGCAAGGAGTTGTGATCAAGCCTGCACAAAATTCCACCGTTGCTGTTGCGTCGCAACCGACAATTACGTATTCTGAGTCTTCGGGTGAACAGAGTGCTAACAAAATGTTGCCGAACAACAAGCCAACTGCGACCACGGTCACAGTGCCTGTAACGGTACCAACAGCAAGCACAACCGAGCCGACTGTCAGCAGTACATCAACCAGTACGCCTATCTCCACCTGGCGCTGGCCGACTGAGGGCAAAGTGATCGAAACCTTTGGCGCTTCTGAGGGGGGCAACAAGGGGATTGATATCGCAGGCAGCAAAGGACAGGCAATTATCGCGACCGCAGATGGCCGCGTTGTTTATGCCGGTAACGCGCTGCGCGGCTACGGTAATCTGATTATCATCAAACATAATGATGATTACCTGAGTGCCTACGCCCATAACGACACAATGCTGGTCCGGGAACAACAAGAAGTGAAGGCGGGGCAAAAAATAGCAACCATGGGTAGCACCGGAACCAGTTCAACACGCTTGCATTTTGAAATTCGTTACAAGGGGAAATCCGTAAACCCGCTGCGTTATTTGCCGCAGCGATAAATCGGCGGAACCAGGCTTTTGCTTGAATGTTCCGTCAAGGGATCACGGGTAGGAGCCACCTTATGAGTCAGAATACGCTGAAAGTTCATGATTTAAATGAAGATGCGGAATTTGATGAGAACGGAGTTGAGGTTTTTGACGAAAAGGCCTTAGTAGAAGAGGAACCCAGTGATAACGATTTGGCCGAAGAGGAACTGTTATCGCAGGGAGCCACACAGCGTGTGCTGGACGCGACTCAGCTTTACCTTGGTGAGATTGGTTATTCACCACTGTTAACGGCCGAAGAAGAAGTTTATTTTGCGCGTCGCGCACTGCGTGGAGATGTCGCCTCTCGCCGCCGGATGATCGAGAGTAACTTGCGTCTGGTGGTAAAAATTGCCCGCCGTTATGGCAATCGTGGTCTGGCGTTGCTGGACCTGATCGAAGAGGGCAACCTGGGGCTGATCCGCGCGGTAGAGAAGTTTGACCCGGAACGTGGTTTCCGCTTCTCAACATACGCAACCTGGTGGATTCGCCAGACGATCGAACGGGCGATTATGAACCAAACCCGTACTATTCGTTTGCCGATTCACATCGTAAAGGAGCTGAACGTTTACCTGCGAACCGCACGTGAGTTGTCCCATAAGCTGGACCACGAACCAAGTGCGGAAGAGATCGCAGAGCAACTGGATAAGCCAGTTGATGACGTCAGCCGTATGCTTCGTCTTAACGAGCGCATTACCTCGGTAGACACCCCGCTGGGTGGTGATTCCGAAAAAGCATTGCTGGACATCCTGGCCGATGAAAAAGAGAATGGTCCGGAAGATACCACGCAAGATGACGATATGAAGCAGAGCATCGTCAAATGGCTGTTCGAGCTGAACGCCAAACAGCGTGAAGTGCTGGCACGTCGATTCGGTTTGCTGGGGTACGAAGCGGCAACACTGGAAGATGTAGGTCGTGAAATTGGCCTCACCCGTGAACGTGTTCGCCAGATTCAGGTTGAAGGCCTGCGCCGTTTGCGCGAAATCCTGCAAACGCAGGGGCTGAATATCGAAGCGCTGTTCCGCGAATAAGTAAGCATCTGTCAGAAAGGCCAGTCTCAAGCGAGGCTGGCTTTTTTTCTTTTGGTACATGTTGAACTGTTATCGGATACAGCGTTAAAACTTTATCTGACTGACCAGGGGACGGCACTTTTTAGATGTAGAAGACCGGATAGACGCGTCAGCATCACATTCGGCAATCATCATTTTAAGCGCGCAGTAATTGTCGCCACGCGTTCACCATATTTCACGGCTGTATCCAGATCGCCCGTAGGGATTTGCTCTGCACCCGCATCGGCTGGAGATTGCACCAGCAAACCGACCGAACCGCCCAGATTGTTTACATCTTCCCTGGTTGACGCAAGCACATTGGCAGGAGCCTGACCTAAACTCACCCACAGACCGCCATGCTGTGAAGCAAGCGTTTGCAGATAGATCAGCGTAACTTGTTTATCGCCATTCAGGCTGGCGCTGTTGGTGAAACCCCCGAAGACTTTATCCTGCCATTTACGTGTAAACCACGCTTTGGAACTGGCATCAGCAAATTTCTTGAATTGCCATGGCGCACCGCCCATATAGGTGGGAGCACCGAAGATAATGGCATCGGCTGCGTCCAGTTTTTCCCACTCCTGCTCAGTGATATTTCCTTCGTTATCAATCGAAATTAAATCTGCATGGGCGCCTTGTGCCACTTTTTCAGCAACCAGTTTAGTGTGACCATATCCTGAATAATAAACCACAGCTATGTTTTGCATATAAATATCCTTTTTACTAATGAATGATTTTTTGAGGCAGGTTTTAAAGATGTGGAGTATTATGCCTTGCAGATATTATTTAAACCATCAAATGATGAACATATTTTTTGAATGAGATAAACATAATATTCGAAGAAAAATGAATCTCGTAACGTAGTAATATCTAAAATAACAGTTTGTTCAGAGATGCTATAAATCAACAACACATTAATAAAGGACTACGTATGCAAGGCATTAAAATATATACAATTCTAGCCTCTTCTCTTATATCTGGTAGTGTTTTTGCTCAAACGGAAATTTCGACCGCAAATTCGTCTACAGTTAATGCAAGTTATGTTGAACCTTCAGCGGAAAAATAATATCGCCAAGCGATAAACTCAATAACCTTTTTGAAAGAAATATGTCTCAGCCTTATATTTTACAAAAAATTGGCGAGAGAACTTATTATGTTCAACGCTATTTTTATTCCACTACATTTTATGTCGGAGACAAAGGGGTTTTGCTGTTTGATGCTCCGGAGGGTCGCGGTAAATATTTATTACAGGCAATTCGTGATGTGACTCCATTACCCGTAACAGCGCTGGTTTATTCTCATTACCATGTGGATCACATTGGCGATAGTCCATTTTGGAACGATGAGGCGAAGAAAGAAGGCGTGAATCTGCGTATTATTGCCAGTAAAGCCACTGCTGAAAAAATGCAATTTATGAACAGTCGCTTACCCGTCGCCACTCAGGTTTTAAGTAAAAAAGATGACCAGTTTAAATTTGAAAAGCAGACCATTGAATTACACCGATTTGTTAAAGCAGGACATACCGACGACCATTCTGTATGGTTGCTAAAACAGGAAAAAGTAGCTCACAGCCCGGATCTCCTGAATCCTGACCAACTGCCGATGATGGGCTTCGCCGTATCGGATACGTTGGTTTACCATGACAGTAATTTGCGTCAGGTTGAAATGCTTGACTGGAAATATTTTATTGGCGGGCATGGTAATATTGGTTCACACGATGATTTTAAATTTCAACGCCAGTTTCTTAATGATCTTCGGGATACGACAATTAAAGTCAGAAAAGAAGAAAGTTTTGGTAAATTTATGAATAAAACGGCAAATAATCATGCTGATTTTGCGCGAGCCCAGCGCGAAGCAATTATTAAGAAAGTAACTGAAGTATTACGTCCGAAATATGGCCATATGTATGGCTACGACGCATCTATGCCTGCTAATATCGAAATGGCAATAAGATTGGTCGGTTCTTATTACTAAGATAAAATCAACTTGCAAGAGACTGTAATTATATTGCAAAGTGAAAATTAACCTCGGTAGCGAGATATTACCGAGGTTAATATTGGCATACATTACACCCTTATCAGGCACTTAAACGATACATCATATCTTATCTGGATTATTAGATGACGAGCCATACGCACCAGGTAATTAAGAATCCGGTAAAACCGAGAATGGTCGTTAACACTGTCCAGGTTTTCAGACCGTCTGCTACCGACAACCCCAGATATTTGGTCACAATCCAGAACCCTGAGTCATTAATATGTGACGCACCAAGCCCACCAAAGCAGGCTGCCAGCGTCACCAATACGCACTGAATTGGATTCAATCCCATCACCGCTTCTGAGAGTAACCCGCCGGTTGTCAGGATTGCTACGGTTGCTGACCCCTGCGATGCACGCAGCGCCAGTGAAATAATAAATGCGGCTGGTAACAGAGGCAGGTCAATCATTTGTAACATGTTGGCAAGGGCTTTACCGACGCCCGATTCCACCAGCACTTTGCCAAATACCCCTCCAGCACCAGTAACCAAAATCACTACCGCCGCAGTGGGAAGGGCAGAGCCCATAATGTCGCTGGTGTGTTGTAAGCTCCAGCCGCGACGTAAAGCCAATAACCAGAATGCCAGCACCAGCGCAATCATTAGAGCTACCATTGGTGAGCCGATCAACTGTAGCGTACCAAGCAGGGGATGCGAAGGCGGCATCAGTGTTGCAGAAACCGTTCCCGCCATGATAATCGCGATAGGAATAACAATTAGCGAGGTGACCAGCGCGACGCCCGGTGGATTTATTTTATCGCTTAATTTTGTCGCGCCTTCCTCACTGGCCGGAGCCAGTTGCATCTGTTCCAGTACCTCGACCGACATCGCATATTGGCGCTTATTGATTATTTTCGCTGCAAAGTAGCCAACAATCCCTACGGGAATAGAAATCGCAATACCGATGATGGTTAGCCAGCCGATGTCTGCGTGGAGTAATCCCGCTGCGGCGACAGGGCCTGGATGCGGCGGTACCGCCACGTGAACAGTGAGCATGATCCCAGCGACAGGCAGGCCAAATTTGAGTGGTGATATTTTGGCAACCTTGGCAAAACCGTAAATGATTGGCGCAAGAATAATAAAGCCGACATCAAAGAAGACGGGAATGCCGAGGAAGAACGCTGCCAGAGTCAGCGCAGCGATAGTTCGTTTGTCACCTAACTTGCGACTGAAATAATTAGCCAGTGACTCTGCACCACCAGAGTGTTCGATCATACGCCCCAGCATAGCGCCAAGACCAATAATAATAGTGACGGAACCAAGCACACCGCCCATCCCGGCGATCATCACTTTACCCACTTCGCCCGCCGGTATACCCGCCGCAAGTGCGACTAACAGGCTGACGAGGAGCAGAGCAACGAATGGTTGTACCTTTGCCTTGATGACCAGTAGCAACAGCATGATTACGCCAGCTAACGCAATGCATAACAATGTAATTGTGGACATGGGAAACCCTGTCTGAAAGTTATAGTTAACCTACCCCATCCGTAGATGGGGGGATGTATGGGTACGTTGTAATTAGGGATTGAGCGAATTAGCGCCAGGCGTCAAACCAGCCAAGCCCTTCTTTGGTGAGGCCACGAGGTTTGTATTCACAACCGATCCAGCCCTGATATCCCACTTCATCGAACAGGCGGAACAGCCACGGATAGTTGATTTCTCCATCGTCCGGTTCATGTCGATCAGGTAGTCCGGCAATTTGTACGTGCGCATATTTCCCGGCGTAGTTGCGGATTAAATGTGTCAGGTTGCCATCTACTTTTTGCGCATGGAAAGTATCTAGTTGAATAAACACGTTATCTCGCGCAACCTCTTCAACAATAGCCAGTGCCTGATACTGGCTGGAGAAGAGATAATGAGGCTTAACGCCGGGGCTGAGTGCTTCAACCAATATTCGCTTGCCGTGTGGCGCAAAGCGGTCGGCAGCGTAGCGGAGATTATCAATAAATACTGCCCGGTACCGTTCAGCATCTTCGCCAGCGGGCACGACGCCTGCCATCACATGGACTTGTTCACAATTGAGCGCCAATGCATATTCCAGTGCCAAGTCGATGTCTGCGCGTGCTTCGTGCTCACGTCCGGGAAGGGCGGATAATCCCCATTCTCCCGCATTAATATCTCCGGGAGCGGTATTGAACAGCGCCAGTGTCAGATGGTTTTGCACCAGTTGCTGCTGGATTTGCTGGGGGGAGTAGTCATAGGGAAACAGAAACTCCACAGCATCGAACCCGGCTTTTCGCGCTGCGGCGAAGCGTTCAATAAAAGGCACTTCGGTGAACATCATGGATAAATTAGCTGCAAAACGAGGCATTGCATTAACTCCTTAATTCCGCAATTTCACCTGCGGTCAGATAACGGATCGGGCGGTCACCGAGAATAAAAATCAGCTTTGCCGTTTCCTCCAGCTCTTCCATATTGTTGGCGGCTTCTTGCAGGCTTTCACCGCAAACCACTGGGCCATGATTTGCCAGTAAAAAAGCCTGATTGTCTGCTGCCAGTTCCGCCAGATCCTGTGCGATGCGTTTATCGCCCGGTCGGTAATAGGGCACCAGCGGGACGTTTCCCATCCGCATCACCACGTATGGTGTGAACGGACGAATAACGTTATTGCTGTCCAGCCCTTCCAGGCAGGAAAGCGCCGTCGACCACGTACTGTGCAAATGCACCACCGCTTTACAGCGCGGATTGTTGCGATACAGCGCCAGATGAAAGAGCACCTCTTTCGAGGGTTTGTCACCACTTAACCATTCGCCATCCGCGGTGACTTTGGAAAGCCGCTGCGGATCGAGATTGCCCAGGCATGAACCTGTCGGTGTCGCCAGTAAATTCCCGTCAGGTAAAAGCAGCGACAGATTGCCAGCCGAACCGGTTGCATATCCGCGCTGAAAGAATGAACTGGCAATCCGCGTCATCTCCTCTCGCAAAGACTGCTCTACTTTTGCGAAATCGCTCATGATAAAAACTCTCTTTGGGTTCGTGAAAAAAAGGCTTCATCACCGAAGTTGCCAGATTTAAGGGCGAGTGAGACAGGCTTATCCAGTGCGTTTACCCACGGCACGCCGGGGGAAATGGTTGGGCCAATATGAAACCCTTTTATGCCCAGGCTCTGTGTGACTACGCCGGAGGTCTCACCGCCTGCGACAATAAAGCGTGTCACGCCTTCCGCTGCTAACCGCGCCGCTAGTTGAGAAAACAGAGTTTCTACTGCCTGACTGGCTTTTTGTGCACCGTATTGCTGTTGAATTGCTGCCAATGCGTCAGTGCTGGCGGTGGCAAAAACCAGTGGAGCAAGTACACTTTCCTGGCCCAGAACCCACTCTGCCAGCTCGTGTGCATAAGCGGCCAGAGTTTCGGTTGAGAGGCAGCGTGCCACATCAACCTCACGGGCTGGTGCAATTTGACGGTAATGTGCCACCTGGCGGTTGGTCATTTGAGAGCATGAACCGGAGAGCACTACGCCGCGCCCAGCGAGCGGACGCCCTGCTTCGCGAGCCTGGTTACCGTTTTCTTGCGCCCACTGCCGGGCCAGGCCAATCGCCAGACCAGAACCGCCCGTTACCAGTGGGGCATCGCGCAAGGCTTCCCCCTGAATTTCCAGATGGTGTTCGGTCAGCGCATCAAGCACCGCGTAGCGATAGCCCTCTTGCTGTAAGCGAGCCAGCTCCTGACGAACGGCTTTCACACCTTGTTCGAAAACATGTGCTGAAACGACGCCGCAGCGCCCTGTGGATTGCGCTTCAACCAGACGGGGAAGATAGCTGTCGGTCATGGGATTTACCGGGTGATGGCGCATTCCGGATTCGGCCAGCAGTTGATTCATTACGAACAAATACCCCTGATAAACCGTACGTCCGTTGACTGGCAGGGCCGGAGAGAAGACCGTAAACGGTGTGTCGAGAGCATCCATTAATGCATCGGTAACTGGGCCGATATTCCCTTTCGCCGTACTGTCGAAAGTAGAGCAGTATTTGAAATAGATCTGTTTGCAACCTTGCTGTTGCAACCAGCTCAGAGCCGCCAGCGATTGCTGTGTGGCTTCAACCACCGGACAGGAGCGCGTTTTCAGGCTGATCACCAGTGCGTCGATTGCTTCCGGCATTTTACCTGTTGGAACACCGTTAATTTGTACCGTTGGTAGACCGTTTTCCACCAGAAAACTGGCGATATCCGTCGCGCCGGTAAAATCATCGGCGATAACGCCAATCTTGATCATGATTTAGCTCCCGGCAGGGTGATGCCAGAGAAAATCTTGATAACTGCGCTATCGTCTTCTTTCCCGTAACCCGCGTTACTGGCGCTGGTGAACATATTCAATGCTGTTGAGGCCAATGGCAGCGGGAAGTGCAGGGCTTTGGCGGTATCGGCAACCAGACCAAGATCCTTAACAAAAATATCGACGGCTGAATGCGGGGTGTAATCGCCATCCACCACATGACGCATCCGGTTTTCGAACATCCATGAATTTCCGGCGGCATTGGTCACGACGTCATACATCACATCCAGCGGGATCCCCGCACGGGCTGCAAGCGCCATCGCTTCGGCTCCGGCAGCAATATGTACGCCCGCCAACAACTGGTGGATAATTTTTACGGTCGAACCCAGTCCCGGTTCTGCTCCGATGCGATAAACTTTTCCGGCAACGGCTTCCAGCACGGGTGCCAGTCGTTCAAAGGCAATATCGCTACCGGAGGCCATGACAGTCATTTCACCGTTAGCGGCTTTTACCGCACCACCAGAAACCGGCGCATCCAGCATTTCCAGACCGAATCCAGCCAGAGCGGTAGCAATTTCTTGCGCATCAGCATTGGCGATAGTGGAAGAAACCATTACTGCCGTACCGGGTTTCAGATGTTGTGCAACGCCTTTTTCACCAAACAGCACCTGTTTAACCTGGGTCGCATTGACCACCAGCACCAGCAGAGCGTCCAGTTTTTCGGCAAACGTCGCGGCGTTATCAGAAACCCCGCAAGCACCAGCCTCTTTCAACGTAGCGCAGGCATTGCTGTTCAGGTCTGCGCCCCAGGTAGAAAGACCTGCGCGGACACATGACAGTGCTGCTCCCATTCCCATTGACCCTAAGCCAACGATACCGACATGAAACTCCGATCCCGTTTTCATCTGCTCTCCTTGTTAATTTAAGTGATATTTTGTTTGATGTTGTGAATATAAGCGCGGAAAGATAACGATATGGTGAGCTGATTCACAAAAATTAACATTGTGTGTTATTTTATGTGAACTAAGCGTTAGTTGCGCCGCGCACGTTTCGCAGGCAAATAGCGTAGAATGTCAGCAGGACAAAGGAAGGAGCAAAAGTTGATACCCGTAGAGCGTCGCCAAATCATCCTTGAGATGGTAGCTGAAAAAGGCATTGTTAGTATTGCTGAACTAACGGACAGAATGAATGTGTCACATATGACCATTCGTCGGGATTTACAAAAACTGGAGCAGCAGGGAGCCGTTGTGCTGGTGTCCGGGGGCGTCCAGTCTCCGGGACGCGTGGCGCATGAACCTTCTCATCA
>ENA-ORRE01002746-ORRE01002746.1-human-gut-metagenome-genome-assembly--contig:-NODE-2746-length-10049-cov-10.887933_pt1 | contig 10049 bp, 5 predicted proteins | sample MGYA00242171_ERZ509126 | MGnify/ENA primary metagenome ERZ509126 (study PRJEB26280, sample SAMEA2338648) | human gut metagenome | biome: human gut; feature: human-associated habitat; material: faeces...
CAGCCGCTGCACTTTCTCGTGCAGCGGCTGCTTTGTTTGTTGTAATGAAATTCACCCAAACAGCACCACGGCGTAGCTTACGCCGTCCTTTACCACATAGGCAACGCCCAGTTTGGTCTTGCCCTTTGCGGCTTTGGTCATGGCTTCGGGGTAAGTGCCGTCCTTCGGCAGAACAAAGGTGATGGAATCGTCCTTCGACGACCACTCGGCGGTTTTGATATCGAAGCCCGGAACAAAATCGTTCAGACCAAAAGTCCCCATGCTCAGGTTTTCAAACGCGGCGGCATAGTTTTCCTCTTTCAAAAATGCTCGTGCCTCATTATTTGCATTACCGACGCGGTAAAGTTCGGTCTTATTAGCATTGGTCGAGCAGGACACCGAGGTGCCGGCGACCCAGTTCGCAATGCTGTAAGCTTTTTCGCTCAGGTCCTCGTTGTAAGTCATTTCCACGTTGTATATCATTTTGAATTTATCGCACAGCGCCTTTGCGCTTTCGGCGTTCGAGCGCTTGGGGCTCATCGGTGCGCCTACGCTGGCATCGCAGGCGGTGAACACGGTCAGTGCCATCAGGCCGACCAGCAGGCAGGCCAGTAATTTCTTCCAGTTTTTCATAGAACGATGCTCCTTTCCGTTCCGGGGTCGTTACGGGTCTGCGTCCGCACGGACGCAGTTCTTTTTGCTTTCTTCTGCATCCATGATACCTTTTTTTAACAGGAAATGCAATCATTTTGGCGCAAAAAAACAGGCTGCCGTGCAAAAAACACGGCAGCCTGCGGAAAAAGCTTTATTTTGCGTACTCCACAGCGCGGCTCTCGCGGATGACGTTGACCTTGATCTGGCCGGGGTAATCCAGCGTATCCTCGATCTTTTTGGCAATGGAGCGTGCCAGCAGGATGACCTGATCATCGCTGATGACATCGGGCTTGACCAGAATGCGCACCTCGCGGCCTGCCTGTACGGCAAAGGCCTGCTCCACACCCTCAAAGCTGGAGGAGATCTCCTCCAGATTTTCCAGACGCTTGACGTAGCTTTCCACGTTCTCGCGGCGGGCACCCGGGCGGGCGGCGCTGATGGCGTCGGCAGCCTGAATGATGAAGGCCAGCGGGGTCTTGGGCTCCACATCGCCGTGGTGTGCCTCAATGGCGTGGATGATCTGGGTGTTCTCCTTGTACTTGCGGCAGATGTCCACGCCGATCTGGACGTGGCTGCCCTCGATCTCGTGATCCAGTGCCTTGCCGATATCATGCAGCAGACCGGCGCGGCGTGCCATGGTAACGTTTACGCCCATCTCGCCTGCCAGCAGACCGGCCACCCAAGCCACTTCCATGCTGTGGGTCAGGGCGTTCTGGCCAAAGCTGGTGCGGTACTTCAGCCGACCGATCAGCTTGATCAGGTCGGGGTGCAGGCCGTGGATGCCCAGCTCCATCACTGCACGCTCGCCCTCGCGCTTCATCTGCAGTTCCAGATCGTGGCGGCACTTTTCCACCGTCTCCTCGATGCGGGCGGGGTGGATACGGCCATCGCCGATCAGGCGCTCCAGCGTCATGCGGGCCACCTCGCGGCGGGTCTGGTCGAAGGAGGACAGGGTAATGGCCTCCGGGGTATCGTCGATGATCAGATCCACGCCGGTAGCGGTCTCCAGTGCGCGGATGTTGCGGCCCTCGCGGCCGATGATGCGGCCCTTCATCTCATCGCTGGGCAGCGGCACCACACTGACGGTGGTCTCGCTGCAATGGTCGGCAGCGCAGCGGCTGACGGCCTGTCCGATAAGGTTGCGGGCGATGTTATCGCAGTTTTCCTTCAGGTCGGTCTCGTAGGCGGCAACGCGCACGGCCTTTTCGTGGGTCAGCTCCTCGTCCACCTTGTGCAGCAGCACCTCGCGGGCGTCCTCCTGGCTCAAACCGGCCAGCGTTTCCAGACGCTCCATCTCCTTGGCGCGCAGAGCATCGATCTCTGCCAGACGCTCCTCGGCCTCGGCAGCGCGCTTTTTCAGCTCTTCTTCCTTCTTTTCCAGCGCCTCGGTCTTGCGGTCCAGCGCTGTCTCCTTCTGGTCGATGCGGTTCTCCTGACGGCTGATCTCCGCACGGCGCTGCTTGATCTCCTTGTCGGCCTCTGCCTTCTGGGCATCGACCTCGGCTTTCAGACGGAAAGCCTCATCCTTTGCTTCCAGAACCGCTTCCTTGCGCTTCTGGTCGGCGGTCTTGATCGCCTCGTTCACCAGCCGGGTAGCCTCGGCCTCGGCGCTGCCGATCTGGGCTTCGGCAGTCTTTTTACGGTTGTTGTAACCAATAAAATAGCCCGCAGCCACGCCGACAACAGCAACGATCAAGGCCACGATCACTCCGATCGCGGTCATTGCGTTCACTCTCCTTTGTTTCAATTCAATGCAAAATTAAAAGCAGGAGACGCTGCGCAGCAGGACACGGGCAATGATATAGAAAGAGCTTTCAATGCAAAAAGTGACACCAAAACCATACGCACCACCCAAAACCGGCGGCACGGGCAAAAGCATACGGCTTTTCTCTTTACGGTTCCATTTTATATCAAACAGGCACGCTTTGCCTGAAACGGGTACAGGGGTCACACAGAAACCTGCGTACAGCGTCTTTGATTCCATACTACTAAATATAGTACGAAACATTTGCCCACTTGTCAAGAGGAAAACCCTGCCCGCAGAACATTTTGTGCAGAAAAACAAAAATAAGATGACTGAGAGGGTTCTCTTCCCAAACCAAAAGGGCTGCCCCGGAGAACGGAGCAGCCCTTCTGGCTTATGATGAAAAGAAGAAAATGAAGGAGAATAGCTTATTATTTGGCGGCTTTTTCGCCCTCCGGGAAAATGATCTTATTCACAAAGAAGAAGATGACCATGGAGATGCCGCCGTTGAGCACGGTGGTGCCGATGTTGTAGATGAAGTCCGGCACCAGCAGACCTGCCACTGCCACCCAGATGCAGTTGATGGAGTTGACGATGCAGGTGATGATGCAGAAGGCCAGCACATACCAGCCGATCTGTTTTGCCAGATTGCCCTTGCTGCGGAACACAAAATTGCGCTGGATGGGGAAGTTGATGCACTCGCCGATGACCATGGCGATCATGTAGGCGCAGAAGTAGGGCAGACCGCCGTGGGCGGCATCGTAGCCGAGGATGTTCCACTTGAAGGTCTCGCCGAACAGGGTAATGTCGATGCCCGGCCAGCCGAAATCCACCACCGGCAGGCTTGCAAAGGCCTTGGGCAGAAATTGCAGCAGCAGGTACTTGAACACCGTGATGAGGTTGGACACGATGACGAATAGGCCGCCCTCGCGCACCCACTTGGCAGCGGCGGGGTGCTTTGCCGCGAAGTTATTCCAGAAATTCATAGCCTGCTTCCTTTCAGCTGTTTTTCAAGCGCTCTTCCATGCGGCTGTTCAGCACGAGGTTCTTCACGGCCTCCACGATCACCCGCACAAGGCCGATGATCCAGAAGCCCTGCAGCTCCATCACGATGCCGTCCACCATACCCATGCTGATGGCGCCGTTGGTCATTTTGGACAGCGCACGCAGAGGCATATTGTACTGGAACAGGATGTTCAGGTCGGGCTTGCCCTTTTTGATGCTGCGGCGCAGCAGGGTGCCCAGCACCGCAGCCGCCAGCCAGCCGATGGGGCTGCGTCCGTGCCCCATCTCGCCCAGCGTCATGTTGCGGTCGATGTGCACCTTGTTCTCCGGGATGGGACGGCCAAGCAGCGCCTCAAACTCCGCGTCCGGCACGTTCTGCACCTGCGCAGTGCGGTAATGCTCCAGATTTTTGCCCGCGTAGGGGTCGGGTGCGCCAGTGCTCTCCACCGTAACAGCGGCAGTCAGACGGATATCGGCGCTGGAAGCGCCCACCAGCAGCTGATAGCTGCCGCCCTCCACCTCCCAGCGGTCGGTCTTGACGTTCCAGTAGCGGAACGCCTTGTCGTCCAGCGGGATGGTGACGGTCTTGCTCTCTCCGGCTTCCAGCTGCACCTTGGTAAAGCCCTTCAGCTCCTTGACGGGGCGGAAAACTTTTGCATCCGGCTTTGCCACATACAGCTGCACCACCTCGGCACCTGCACAGCTGCCGGTGTTGGTGACAGTCAGGGTCACGCCGGTTTCGTCTGCTTTCAGGTCACTGTACGCAAAGCTGGTGTAGCTCAGGCCGTAGCCGAAGGGGAAGGCGGTGGGCACACCGGCGGTGTCGTAGTAGCGGTAGCCCACATACAGACCCTCGCGGTACTCCACAGTGGGGCCGTCGCCGCCGAAATGCGCTTTTGCGGGGGTGTCGGCGTAGCTGCGCGCCCAAGTCTCAGCCAGCTTGCCGCAGGGGTTCTGCGCGCCGGTGAGCACCTCGACCAGTGCGCCCGCACCGGCCTGACCGCCCAGACAGCCGTAGACCAGCGCCTTGCAGTCCTTGACCCAATCGCTTTCCAGCGAGGAGCCTGCGCTCAGCAGCACCACCACGTTGGGGTTTGCCGCCGCCACAGCGGCCAGCAGCTCCAGCTGGTTCTCTGCCAGTTTCATGTCGGCGCGGTCGATGCCCTCGCTCTCCTTGATTTCATCCAGACCCATGCACAGCAGCACCACATTGGCATTCTTTGCCAGCAGCACCGCCTCGGCCTTCAGTGCCTCGTCGGGCTTGCCCTGCCGGTCAAAGCCCTTGGCATAGCCGACGCTGTTCAGGCCGCTCTCGGCAAGGCAGTCCAAGAAGGAATCCACCTTGATGGAGTTGACGGCGCTGGAGCCTGCACCCTGATAGCGGGGCGTCTGAGCAAAATCGCCGATGACCGCCACCTTCTCCCCCTTTGCAAGGGGCAGCAGGCTGTTTTCGTTCTTCAGCAGCACGATGCTCTGGGCAGCAGCCCGGCGTGCCAGTGCGTGGTGGGCGTCGGCATCGAACTTGCCGGGTGCGGCGTCCACCGCCGCTTTGGTGGTAAACACCAGTTCCAGCAGCTCCTCCAGCCGGGCGTCCACGTCTGCTTCGGTGATCTTGCCGGTCTGCACCGCCTTCATCAGCTCCCGGATGGCGTCCCCGCCGGGGGCGGGCATTTCCAGCGTAGAACCGTTCTTTACGCCTAAGGCGTGGTCGTTGCTGCCGCCCCAGTCGGTGACCACCGCGCCGTCAAAGCCCCAGTCCCTGCGCAGGATCTCCATGAGCAGGTGGGCGTTCTCGTTGGCGTAGGTGCCGTTGACAAGGTTATAGGCGGACATGATGGTCTTGGGCTGCGCCTCCTTGACCACCATCTCGAAGCCGGTCAGGTAGATCTCCCGCAGGGTGCGCTCGTCCACGATGGAATCCGAGGCCATACGGCGCAGCTCCTGACTGTTCACGGCAAAGTGCTTGGGACAGGCGGCAATGCCGTTTTTCTGGATGCCGCGGACGTAGGCCGCCGCCATCTTACCGGCAAGGTAGGGATCCTCCGAGAAATACTCGAAGTTGCGGCCGCACAGCGGGCTGCGCTTGATGTTCAGGCCGGGGCCCAGCAGCACCGACACGCCCTGTGCCGCTGCTTCTTCGCCCATGGCTGCGCCCACAGCCTCGCCAAGCTCCGGGTCCCAGCTGTTGGCAACGGTGGCCGAGGTAGGGAAGCAGGTAGCGGGCACACTGGGGTTCAGGCCCAGATGGTCGGCAGCGCCCGCCTGCTTGCGCACGCCGTTGGGGCCGTCCGACAGGGTAATGGCCGGGATGCCCTTGCCCGGCAGCGCCCGGGTGGTGAACACCGTGCCGCCGCTCAGCAGGGCGCATTTCTGTTCCAGGCTCAGTGTTTGAATGATGTCTGCGTGTTTCATAGCTTGGCTCCTGACGATGAACAAAGAAAAGGGGCGGGCGGATACCCGCCGCCCCCTTGCGTGTTAGAATTTATCCGTTAGGCGTTGATGTTTTTGGATGGCTTATAATTTTCAGGGTGCATCTGCTCGTCCTTATTGCGGCGGACCATCCAGTAAATGCAGCCCACTGCCAAAACTGCGACAACGGCATCCAGCGTGTACATCCACTTCATCCAGAGCGGCGTGATATTGACCAGCTTAGAAGTCTCAGACAGACCGTTCATAGCGACACTGTGGCTGACCGTATAGCAGATATCGTGCGCGGCGTTCCGCAGATAGGTCATGATCTGCGGGTCATTCTTATAATCTCCCAGATCAAAAGAAGTTTCGTTGGTGTTCATCCACATATCGGTACCAGCCTGCAAGCCAGCCTTGATATCCATATAATCCGGCAGACCAGCAAAGTCCGTGATCACGATGCCATGGAAGCCCCACTCGTTCCGCAGAACATCCGTCAGGAGTTCATAGTTTGCACCGCACCATTTCGTGCCGATGCGGTTGAATGCGTTCATCACGCCCAGCGTTTCACCGCTCTTGACACTCTCTTCAAACGGTGCGAGGTACAGCTCACGCAGTGCCTGTTCGTTCAGGAATGCGGAAATGCCGTCCTTCGAACCCTTGATGTTCATGTTTTCATCGATCACACCCTCGGTATCGTTGACTGCAAAGTGCTTGATGTAGCAGAACAGGCCCTTGCTCTGAGCGCCTTCCACCGTGGAAGCACCCATCTTACCGCTGATGAAACCATCCTCCGCGTAATACTCGAAGTTACGGCCGCTGTACGGAGTTCGATGGATATTCATAGCCGGTGCATACCAGCCCTGAATTCCTGCGAACATTGCATCATTGCCAACCGCAACACCCATCTCATAGGCCAGATCCGTATTCCATGTGGAACCAATCACAACTTCCGTGGGATATGCCATTCCCTGCGTACCACCGATCAGCGTTGCAGAGATACCGGCAGGGCCATCCTTTTCCTTGGTGGCGGGCTTCAGGATATAGTTCAGGCTCGGCGTACCATAGCCGCCCATGCGGACCATGTAAGCCAGATCATCGGCAGATATCACATTCAGGATGTCGTTCCACGAATCATCATCGAACATCGTATCACGGTAATGCGCAAGCGTCAGATTTTCCGTGTTCTCCTCACCCGTGACAGGCATCGTATAGGCATCCTTGTCCTCCGTATACTGGGGATACAGTGCATCAATGATCTCCTGCGGGAAAGTAATGTACTTTTCGCCGGTGGTCTCGTCCACGCGCGTGCAGAATGCAGTCGGGAACGTGCCGACCCAGTCATTACGGGTCAGGTACTTGGTATCAGAATATTCGTCGTAATTTGCAATGTTGGCGTAATCGAACTTATTGGAGATTTCCGTACCCGTGGTGCTGTCCACAGCATACGTCTTGGTATCCAGAGCGGCATTGTTCCACTCTGCGGTCATCGTGCTGTCGCCTTCTGCGGTCATGCCATCCGCAACCGTCTTGCCCTTTGCGGCTAGAATGTTGTTCAGGGCATCATGTGCATCATGGCCCACTGCAAAGTAGTAATCGCCTGCATCCAGAATATAGGTCTTTGCATTGGTATAGTCATAGGACTTCAGGCTTTCCTTGTCCACCTGAATCTCCACGACCTGAGATTCGCCCGGCTTCAGCACGTCCGTCTTTGCGAAACCAACCAGCTCCACAGAGGCTTTTTCCACATTGTTCTCGCGGTCGTAATCGGTATACGGAGACTGTGCATAAAGCTGAACGACCTCCTTTCCGGAGTAAGTATCGCCAGTATTGGTAACTTTCACTTTTGCGGTGAAGGTATCCCCGTTCTGGGTCAGAGAGAAATCGCTGTAATCAAAGGTGGTATAGCTCAGACCGTAACCAAAGGGATAGATGACTTCGCTTGCATAGTCGTAATCGCCCGCGTTACCCTGACCCAGAACCACATCTTCGTAACGGGTCTCGTAGTAGCGGTAGCCGACATAGATGCCTTCCTCGTACACAATGTACTGGTCGGATTCATTGGAGAAGCCGTTCTCGATCCAGAAGTTTGTGCCGGCATTCTGTGCGGCGGGAGAGCTGTTGGCATCTGCGGCATAAGTATCCACCAAACGACCGGAAGGAACCACATCGCCAACCAGTGCGTCAGCAATGGCATACAGACCCGTTTGACCGACACCGCCGGCCCAGATCGCCGCCTTGATGTTAGGATACTGGCTCAGCCAGCCCAGCTCCATGGCATTATTGGCATTCAGCACAACCACCACATCATCAAACTGGTCATTGACCGCCTTCAGCATATCCACCTCTTCGGTGCTCAGTTCCAGATAGTTGCCGGAGTTGTCCGCAACGCCTGCGGTCTCTGCAAAATTCACAGCAGTCAGGTCGGAACCTTCGCCGCCAGAACGAGAGATCACAACGATCGCGGCATCGCTGTACTCATCAAAAGAGGACTGCGCCGCAGATGCAACATCTGCCCAAGGTACTTCATTGATCGAAAACTTACCGCCGCGCCAGTTCGGTGCACTACGCTGATATCCGTCCTCACTCTTCTTGGTGTAGAAATCCCACAGGGTCGGATTCACACTCAGTCCGGACTTTTCCAACGCCGTCTTGAGCGTCGGTGCCGTGGAAGTATCCACAGAACCGGAACCGGCACCACCATAGACGATGTTCACAGACGAAACCGAGAACACGCTGACTTTGTCACCTTTATTCAGCGGCAGACCGCCGTTGTTTTCCAAAAGCACGAGGCCCTCGCTCTCGATATTCTGAGCGACCTGACCATTGTGCTCATTCAGTTCTTCTTCACTGCTGAAATCGCACGGGAAGTAGTTGCTGTCTACATCCTCTCCGGTTTCAACGATTTTAAACGTATCGTGGTTAAAGTGCGTGGAAATCAGTCCACGGTACGAATACGCAGCAACATTGCCAACGATCAGTGCCGCAAGAACCACCGCCATGACGGGAATCGTGATTCTCCGAAACGTCTTGTTGGACATCCGTTTCTTCTTCATCCGTAGTGTCCTCCTACTTCTTTCAAGTCAAATAATCTGATTTTGGATGCGGCCGCATCTCTGACGATGGTTATAGTATAGCATATTCATTTTCTTTTCACATGTTTCCAGCATAACCTGTCATTTCAACTGCACAATTTGCAAAAGTTACAATAAGGTTTCAAATTTTATTGTGCTAATACACAAATATTGCAACATTGTATTTGTGCACCCTGCCAGACAAAAAAACGGCAGGGGATACCTGCCGTAAAAACATTATTACTTTTTGGGCAGCGGAAATAAGATTCGCAGGGTGCACCAGTTGTTTTCCCAGTGCATCGTCATGCTGCCGCCGTGCTGCCCGACGGTGGTGCGGACGCTTTTCAGGTCCGACCCCTGCTTTGGCAGACCGTCCGCATCCAGTGCGGGGGCGGCCTCTGTATAATGCTCGAACCGCAGCATGGCAAAACCGCCCTGACTGTACACCGCCACCTTGATGAGCCGCTTTTCGGGGTCCGGCTCAGCGCGGACGGCGGCAATGGCGTTGTCCAGCGCCACGCCCACGATGGTGCACAGCTCCCGGATGGTGAGAAAGCCCAGCATCCTGCCGTCCGCTACGCTGGTGATGGTAATGTTCTCCTGCTGGCATTCCATCGTCTTGGCGGTGAGCAGGGTATCCAGCACCGGGTTGCCGGTCTTGTTCTCGGCCTCGTACTGGCAGATGTTCTGCTCTATGGCGGCAATGGCGGCGTTCTGCTTGGTCTGGTCCTGCTCCTCCCGGATGCGGGCAAGCTGGACTTTCAGTTCATGGTAGCGCCGGTTGATGAGGTTGATGCCCTCCTTGCTGCGCTTGTACTGCTCGTACTGGCGGTGCAGTACCTCGTCCATGGCGGCAAGCTCGCTGTGCAAAGCGTTCTCCTGCAGCTGCTCGTGCTGCACGGTCAGGATCAACACGCCGGAAAAATCCACCAGTGTGCGGATGGAAAAAATGCTCATGTTGATCTCGCTGCCGGGCAGAAAGCCCAGATTGCTCACCGCAAAGGCGGTCAGCGCCAGCATGACCGCCGTCAGGGCGGCGCTGCCGCCGATCTGTAAGTGCCCGGCGGGCTGGGGACGGCGGTGCTGCAGATAGCACATAATGCCGAACAGCGTCCCATACACCAGCGCCAGCAGCAGCAAAGACAGCGGCTCCCATGGGCCGCGGGCGGGCCAGAGGGCGCAGT
>ENA-ORRE01002748-ORRE01002748.1-human-gut-metagenome-genome-assembly--contig:-NODE-2748-length-10043-cov-4.458050_pt1 | contig 10043 bp, 9 predicted proteins | sample MGYA00242171_ERZ509126 | MGnify/ENA primary metagenome ERZ509126 (study PRJEB26280, sample SAMEA2338648) | human gut metagenome | biome: human gut; feature: human-associated habitat; material: faeces...
CGTACATCACCGTTTGTAGTTCATCCGGCGGGTCGGTGGCCCAGATGATGTTTTTGCCGGTGGATTTATCTTTTAGTAGCGTATCCAGCACCGCCTGCACTTTCGGTGCGTGAAAGTCGATCAGTTGTTCCAACGGGGATTCCCTCGCTTTGCCTTAACGTTGCGGCGGAAGTAGCATTTTTGTACTAGTTTCGCCTTATACTAGTATTGTACAGCTGCTTTTCGCCTTGTCTAGTATTGTACAACCACTTTTCGTCAAAAGTAGGAGTGATTCATATACTAGTAGTAAGGAAAGGTGGTCAAGCTATGCTTGGGGAATGATTGGCAGAACTCCGCAAACTGAATGATGACACACAGCAGACCCTTGCGGACAAACTTGGTATCTCCGTTTGGTCTATTCAGAATCAGCTCGGCATACGCTAGCGGGTCATTGTAGATGAGATAGTCCAGTTCTGACCTCTGTGCCATGGTCACATCCAACGCATTCTCGACCCCGGTGCAGTGAGATCATTCTCCCATCCCGGAGCAGAAGCTCCACGCAGCCGGTGTCCATGTTGAAATAGCAATCTCTTGCATCGTACTTCATGTTCATCCATTCAAAGTATTGGATGATGAATCCATGCAGCGCACGGTGGAGAGCGTGGAGCAGTACGGTGTGCTGTCTCCGCTGATTGCCCGTCCACGCCCGGAAGGCGGCTACGAAATCATCTCCGGGCACCGTCGACAGCACGCTGCACAGCTTGCCGGACTGGACACGCTGCCTGTTATTGTCCGTCAGATGGATGATAATGCCGCAGTTTTGCTCATGGTGGACTCAAATCTCCAACGAGAGAACATTTTACCCAGCGAGCGGGCTTTTGCCTACAAAATGAAGCTTGAGGCCCTAAAAAAGCAAGTTGCCCGGTCAGATTTAACTTCTCGCCAAGTTGGCGAGAAGTTGTGGAGCGTATCGCAAGTGAGCGCAGACACAAACGAAAGTGAACGTCAGGTTCACTGATTTATCCGCCTGACCAACCTTATTCCTGAACTGTTGGACATGGTGGACGAAAAGAAAATCGCCTTCAATCCCGCTGTGGAGTTGTCCTATCTGGACGAAGCCCAACAGCGGGATTTTTTAGAAGCCATGGAGGACACTCAGAATGCGCCTTCCCTTTTCCAAGCTCAGCGGCTCAAGAAGTTGGCGCTGGAGGGCCGCTTCTCGTATGATGTTGCCTTTGCAGTCATGGGCGAAGCCAAGAAGGATGAACTGGACAAGGTTGTCATCAAAAATGAAACCCTGCGGAAATATTTTCCCCGCAGTTACACTCCAAAACAGATGGAGGACACCATCATCAAGCTGCTGGAACAGTGGCAGCGCAAACGGCAGCGACAGAATGAACGCTGACCCACACCGCAACGAAAGACCCGACCGGATCTTTTTCTTTTATCAAAATGGAGAAAAGCCGATGTTATTGATGACCCCAACTCTCACAGATTGCTCTTTCAAGAACTTCCCTGCATAGGAAAAGAGGACAAAGTTCGTTCTTGCATCCCCTGACTCACGAAACATCAGTGTTTCATAAAGGATGAAAGCCACATAAACAATCGTCAGTACTACGCTTAAACTCTTCGGAAGAACAATCATCAGCAAACAGACAACGCAGCCAAAAACAACAACCATGCATGGGAAGCCATTCAGAAAGTTGTCCACACACAGCATAATGTTGCCGTTTCTGTCAAGCAGAAGGTTCACCTTGCCACTGCGTTTGATGCCGTACTGCCCTTTAGACAATGCCCTTGGATTGCCATTCGCATCAAAATACATATCCGTATCTGCTGTTCCATCTCTATGATAGGTACGTTTGAGGATAGTATAGCCTGCATTGGTAGGGGTGGGTTTTCCATCTGCACCAAGATAGGTGATCTGACCGATGTATCCTTGCTCGTTGCGTTGGTATAACTCGCCATACTGACCAAGCAAAGACCTCGCTGGGTTCCCTTCTGTGTCAAAATACTGCTCACTGACAATGGTACCATCCATATCACGCTGATATGTCTTAATCGCATATCCAGATGAACTGCTCACCGCATGACCATCTTTATCGAAAAAGGTCAAACTAGTGTTCTGGCCTTCAGTATTAAACTCACGATGAGTCCCATAGTATCCACCGGAGCACTGTACCTGCTGTCCGTTCAAATTGTAGTAGAAATCATCGGAAGCCCTGCCACCAACCTGCGTTCTTACAATAATAGAATATCCGTCACTGAGTATTATCGGATTACCTTCGGCATCAAGATATGTGATTACCGTACTCGTTTCATCGTATTCATACGATAATCCGTAATAATCCCCATACCTTGCCACAGGGTCTCCGTTTGCATCAAGATAATGTTCTTCTACAACTCGGCCGTTATCATCACGCATTCTACACACGGTCGCATAGCCTATATCAATAGCTTCTGTGGTCACTCCATCAGGATTCACATAGCTTGTGCTGGTCACGCTTCCATCTACGGTTTCTCGGACACTCAACTCTGAGGCAGTGTATCCTGCATCGTGGTCAACATCCGCATCAGGCAACAACGCCAAGATAGAAAGAAGAACCACAAATACAATCAGCAGGATTCCACATCCTCGTTTCAGGTTTGCACTCAAACTCCGTAGCCTCTGCTCTTAATGGTCTCCACGACCTGAGACACATATTTCTGGCAGGTGTCGTGGTCAGGGGCTTCCACCATCACACGCACAACAGGCTCCGTACCAGATTCACGGACAAGGATACGGCCAGTGTCACCCAGTGCCTCGGCCACAGCCTTGACTGCTGCCTGCACTGCTTCATCATCCTGTGCAGCTTTCTTGTCGGTCACACGGACATTCTCCAGAACCTGCGGGTAGATCTTCAGCGGGGCGGCCAGCGCACTCAGGGGCTTCTTCTTGGCCAGCATGACCTCCATCATCTTCAGGCTGGTCAGGATGCCGTCACCGGTGCTGGCGTACTTGGAGAAGATGATGTAGCCGTTCTTGGCCATGTACTCATAGACGTACTTGTCGCCCACGGCAGTCTTGGCGTAGCCGATGCCCTGCTCGTCAAAGGCCTTGTACAGGCCAAAGTTGGACATGACCGTGGTAACGACGGTGTTGGTCAGCAGTTTGCCGCGCTCCTTCATGTAGCAGCCATAGATGTACAGGATGTGGTCACCGGTGATCACATTGCCCTTTTCATCCACGCAGAGGCAGCGGTCTGCATCGCCATCATAGGCAAAGCCCACATCCAGACCCTTTTCCACCACGAACTTCTGCAGGCCCTCAATGTGGGTGGAGCCTGCGTTCAGGTTGATGTTCAGGCCGTTGGGCTGGTTGTTGATGACATAGGTGTCTGCGCCCAGCGCATCGAACACGCTCTTGGCAATGTTCCAGCTGGCACCGTTGGCACAGTCCAGACCCACCTTGATGCCCTTGAAGGAGTAGATGCCCAGGCTGATCAGGTAGCCCATGTAGCGGTTGCGGCCCGCCACATAGTCCACGGTGCAGCCGATGTGCTCCCGGTGGGCAAAGGGCAGCTCCGGCCAATCCTGATCAAAGACATGGAGCTTGCCGTCGATGTAGTCCTCCACCAGCAGCAGGGTCTCCTCCGGCATCTTTTCGCCGTAGCAATCGATCAGCTTGATGCCGTTGTCGTAGAACGGGTTATGGCTGGCGGAGATCATAATGCCGCAGTCAAAATCATCCACACGGGCAATGTAGGCCACGCTGGGGGTGGTGGTGACGTGCAGCAGGTAGGCATCTGCGCCGGAAGCGGTCAGGCCCGCCACCAGGCTGTACTCGAACATATAGCTGGAGCGGCGGGTATCCTTGCCAATGACGATGCGGGCAGGCTCGCTGTTGCCGCTGCGCTCCCGCAGTGCATTATAATACCAGCCCAGAAAACGGCCCACCTTGTAGGCGTGGTCGGCGGTCAGGTTCACACCGGCCTCGCCACGGAAGCCATCGGTTCCAAAATATTTTCCCATGATTCTCTTCTCCTTCTATTGCAACGTTACGTTTTCTCTTATCCCTGAGAGCGCTCTCTCCTTGCTCTTATTCTTTATAATAGCATAAAACCGGAAAAGAATCCATGGGTTTGGGCATTCTGTGCAGCCCACCCCCGGAACAACAGCTCTTTTTTCAGCCTTTACTGCATCTTTAGGAAAAGTATGGTATACTTTTCATCTGGAGTAGAATAGATATGGAGGGATCCCCATGAAGCAGAAGACCCGCTGGCACGACGCGCTGGTCCTGGCCGCTGTGCTGTGCGCCGCCTTTCTCATCGTGACCGGCACACAGCAGATCACTGGCCGGATCGATGGCGTTGCATCGATGGTGTTTGTTCTGGCAGTTTTTTTGATCTCGATCTATACGGATGGTTATGTGTGGGGCGTGGTGGCTTCCCTGATCGGCGTGCTGGCCGTGAATTTTGCGTTCCGCTCCCCTTACTTTGCCTTCAACTTCACTCTGCCGGAAAACCTGTTCTCGGGCATGGCGATGCTGGTGGTGTCCATTATGACCAGCACCCTGACCACCCGCATCAAAAAGCAGGAACAGCTGCGGATGGAGAGCGAGACCGAAAAGATGCGGGCCACCCTGCTGCGGGCCGTCTCCCACGATCTGCGCACGCCCCTTACTTCCATTTACGGGGCCTGTTCCACGGTCATTGAAAATTATGACAGCCTGGAAAAAGAGCAAAAATTAAAACTTCTTGGCGAAGCCTGTTCCGATGCCCAGTGGCTGAACCGGATGGTGGAAAACCTGCTGTCCGTCACCCGCTTTGACGGCGGGCAGGTAGCCGTGCAAAAGACCCCCACCGTGCTGGACGAGCTGATTGACACCGTGCTGGTACGGTTCCAGAAGCGCTACCCCAAGGTGCCCGTTACCACCTACCTGCCCGACAGCTTCATTGTGATCCCCATGGACTCGATGCTGATCTCGCAGGTGCTGACGAACCTTTTGGAGAATGCCGCCGTCCACGCCGAGGGGATGACCCAGCTGATCCTGCGGGTGTTCACGCTGGGCAGCCGGGCGGTGTTTGAGGTATCGGACAACGGCTGCGGCATTCCGAAGGAGCGCCTGCGCACCCTGTTCACCGGTGTGCTGCCCGCTGATGCCGCGGCCGACAGCGGCAAGCACGGCATGGGCATCGGCCTTTCGGTCTGTGCCGCCATCGTCAAGGCACACGGCGGCGAGATCCAGGCCGAGAGCAAGGTGGGCGAGGGCACCAGCATCCGCTTCTGGCTGGAGACCGAATCGATCGAGACGGAGGAAAACGAAGATGAGCAATAACAAATTCAAGGTTCTGGTCGTGGAAGATGAGGCCAACATCTGCAGCTTTATTGAGACGCTGCTGGAGACCAACGGCTATCAGGCCCTTGTTGCCAACACCTGCGCCATGGGCCAGACCCTGTTCACCTCCCACAATCCGGACCTTATCATCCTGGATCTGGGCCTGCCCGACCGGGACGGACTGGAGCTCATCCGTTTTGTGCGGCAGAAGTTCCTGACCCCCATCGTCGTGCTCTCGGCCCGCACCACCGAGCAGGATAAGATCGAAGCGCTGGATCTGGGAGCCAACGATTACATCACCAAACCCTTTGGCACCGGCGAGCTGCTGGCCCGGGTGCGCGCCGCCCTGCGCACCAACCGCTTCGGCGTGCTGGGCGGGATGCCCGGCGGCGTGTTCCGGGCACAGGGGCTTGAGATCAACTACGAGCGCCGCAAGGTCTTTGTGGACGGTGCCGAGATCAAGCTGACTCAGACCGAATACAACATCGTGGCCTTCCTCTCGGAACATGCAGGCCGGGTGATGACCTATGCCGCCATCGTGCGGGCCATCTGGGGCGATACCGACTGCGGCAGCACCAAAAAGCTGCAGGTCAACATGGCAAACATCCGCAAAAAGCTGGGCAGCGTGCCCGGCCGCAACACCTATATTCTGAACGAACTGGGCGTGGGATACCGGATGATCGACGAGGACACCGATGCCAGGCCCGAAAGCTGAGGACTGCTTATGCTTCCTGCACTGATCATTTTTCTGCTGACCTATCTTCTGATGCTGGCCCTGCCGCAGTACCGGCCTTTTGCCGCGCTGGGCGGGGCCGCTCTGTTTCTGGCTCTGGGCGCGGCGGGCCTGTGGGACTTTACCCTGATGGATGCCGCCCGGGCTGTGGACTTCAATGTCCTGCTGATGATGGCGGGCACCATGGGCACGGTCTCCCTCTTTATTGAGAGCAGGATGCCCGCCCGGCTGGCCGAGCTGCTCATCCTGCGGGTGCCCAACGTGAAATGGGCCGTGTGTATGCTGGCCCTTTTTGCCGGGGTCATCAGCGCCTTTGTGGACAATGTTGCCACGGTGCTCATGGTGGCTCCTGTGGGCCTTGCCATTGCTCGCAAGCTCAAGATCTCCCCCGTACCCGTCCTCATCTCCATTGCGGTCTCCTCCAACCTGCAGGGAGCCGCCACCCTTGTGGGCGACACCACCAGCATCCTGCTGGGCGGCTTTGCGGGGATGAACTTCTTCCATTTCTTCTGGATGGAGGGCAGGCCCGGCATCTTCTTCGGGGTGGAGCTGGGGGCGCTGGCCTCTCTGGGCGTGCTGCTGTTCACCTTCCGGCACGAGACCCAGCCCATCTCGGCCACGGTGGAGACCGAGGTCACCGACACGGTTCCCTCCACCCTGATGCTGCTGACGGTGGGCCTGCTCATCGCGGCTTCCTTCCTGCCCCAGCCTGCGGGCGGGCTGCCGCTGGCGCTCTACGGCCTGCGCAGCGGTCTGTTCTGTGCAGGGGTCTGTCTGTTCGGCATCCTGCGCGCCTGCCTGCGCCGCCGCTCGTTCGCGCCGTTCCGGCTGGCGGCCCGGGAGCTGGACTGTAACACCCTGCTGCTGTTGTTCGGGCTGTTCATCCTGATCGAGGGCATCCGCAAGGCCGGGGTCATCGATGCCGCCGCCCAGCTGTTCTACACCCTCTCCGGTGATGACCCCTTCCGGCTCTATACCCTGCTGGTGTTCGTCTCGGTGGGCCTTTCTGCCTTCATCGACAACATCCCCTATGTGGCCACCATGCTGCCGGTGGTGCAGGGCATTGCCGGGCTGATGAACGGCGGTGCAGGCTTCCCGCCTGAGCTGTTTTATTTCGGCCTGCTCACGGGTGCAACTCTGGGCGGCAACCTGACCCCCATTGGCGCTTCGGCCAACATTGCAGCCATCGGCATCCTGCGCAAACAGGGTGAGCAGGTGCGCACCCGTGATTTTCTGCGCATCGGCATCCCGTTCACGCTGGCAGCTGTTCTTACGGGCTATGTGTATCTCTGGCTGGTGTGGGGCGCGTAAGTGCCGCCGTGGCCGTGCGAATGCCGGCCGCCTGCAAATTCGATCCTGCTGAGCCGAAGGCCTGCGTGCCAAAGCAGAAGCAAAAAACGCGCCGTGTCCAACGACACAGCGCGTTTTTCTTGTTTATTCCAACCCGATCTGCTGGGCGTATTCTTCCAGCAGCTCCCGCTCCAGGAAGGGGGTTTTCACGCCCTCACGGTCGCGGTAGGTCTCGTGGCCCTTGCCGATGACGGCGATCAGGTCGCCCTCCTGAGCGTGATCCACGGCGTAGTGGAGCGCGTCCAGACGGTCGGGGATCTCCACAAACTTGGCATCGGGGTTGCCCTTGTTCATGCCCACCCGGATATCAGCAAGGATGTCCTCGATCTTCTCAAAGCGGTTGTTGTCCTCGGTCAGGATGGAGAAATCCGCCATTTTGGCACAGGTCTCGCCCATGCCGTAGCGGCGCAGCTTGGAGCGGTTGCCGCCGCAGCCGAACACCACCACCAGCCGGTGGGGGTGATAAGCCCGCAGGGTGGTGAGCAGGCTCTCGGTGGAGACCTCGTTGTGGGCGTAGTCCAGCAGGATGGTAAACTTTTTGCTGATGGGCACCAGCTCCACGCGGCCCTTGACCACGCACTTGCCCAGACCCTCATGGATGGCGGCATCGGGCAGGCCCAGCACCTTGCCCACGGCCAGAGCGGCCAGCGCGTTGTAGACGCTGAACTCGCCGGGCATGTTCACCCTGACATCCATATTGTCTCTGCCGGAAACGTGGAACGCCACGCCAAGAAAATCGTGGGTGCGCAGCAGCTCACAGCCCTCGGCGCGGTAGTCGGCCTTTTCACTGCGGCCATAGGTCACCAGCTTGCAGGTGTGGCCTTCCAGCAGGGCTTCGGTGTTCTCGTCATCGATGTTCACCACGCCCACATCACACCGCCGGAAGAGCTGCCCCTTCCAGCTGCGGTACTCCTCAAAGGTCTTGTGCTCACCGGGGCCGATGTGGTCGGGGGAAAGGTTGGTGAACACGCCGATATCATAGTGCACCCCCGCCACACGGTCCATCATCAGGCCCTGGCTGGACACCTCCATCAGGGCCACATCGCAGCCTGCGTCCAGAAACTGGCGGAAGGTCTTTTGCAGCTCGTAGCTCTCAGGGGTGGTGTTGGCGGTCTCCTGATGACGGCCCATGAAATAGATGCCGTTGGTGCCGATCATGCCGACCTTTTTCCCGGCAGCTTCCAGCACGCTCTTGATCATGTGGGTGGTGGTGGTCTTGCCCTTGGTACCGGTCACGCCGATCATGGTCATCTGGCGGGAGGGGTTGCCAAAGAGGTTGCCGCTCATCAGCGCCATGGCATAGCGGCTGCTCTCCACCTTGACCACGGTCACACCGGGCATGGCAGAAAGGTCGATGTCATGCTGGATGACCAGCACGCTCACGCCCTTGGCGGCGCAGTCCGCGGCAAACTCGTGGCTGTCACGCTGGGTGCCCACGATGCAGACAAAGGCAAGGCCCGGGGCCGCCTTCCGGCTGTCGTAGATGATGTCCTGCACTTCGGTATCCAGGCTGCCCTGCACCAGCGTAAAGGGCACACCTTCCAGTAATTGTTCCAGCTTCATAACATTACACGCTCCTCATTGGGTCGTTTGGGTTTGGTTTGCATCGCCCGCCGCCGGGGTCGTTCCTTCGTCGGGAGTCGGCTGTGCCGTCGGTCCGGCCTCGGGCTCTGCCGGGGCCGCGGCGGTATCCGTTGGTGTTTCGGCAGCGGCATCTGCAGCGGCTTCGCCCTCTGCCGGGGCGGTGTCGTCTGTGGCCGTGCCTTCTGCCGTCTCACCGGTCACACCTTCTTCGGCGGGTGTTTCCTCCACCGGTTCAGGCAAGATGTAGCCGGAGGGCAGCTCCGGCTCGCCCTGTGCAAAGGTAAACTTGCGGGTGCTGGACATGCTGATATGGGTGAAGTCCAGCTTTCCGGTGTCCGTCGCGGCACAGCCCTTGCCGTCCTCATTCAGCAGGACGTGCTTTGCCAGCTTGAGCTTATATTCCAGCTCATTCAGGGTGCCCAGCCAGACGCTGATGCGGTCCTGATAGAGGAAGGCCATCTCGTCCACATCCGCAAACTCGATGCGGGTCACGTCGGCGCTCATGCCTGCGGCATCCAGCGCGGCCAGCAGGGTGTTCAGGCTTTCCAGCCGCTGGTCCGCTTCCTCCTCGACAGTGCTGGAGGCGCTGCTGTCGGCGGCGCTGTCCGGGGTGCTGTCGGCCTTGGGCTCTGCCGCAAAGGTCAGCTGTTCGCCGGGCTCGGCAGAGACCGGTTCGCCGCCGTACAGGGTGGGCAGACCGGCAGGCTGGGCAGAATCCTTCTCCAGGATCTTCAGGCCGCCCGAGAGGGTCAGCCAGCCGGAGGAGGTCTGCATGGCCCAGGCAGGCTGGGCTTCTGTTACCCGCACCACCACGGTGCCGGGGTAATCCCGCTCCACCCGGATATCCTCCAGCATGGGGAACACTTTTTCCAGCGCGGCGGCCTTGCTGCCGGGGTCAAAGCTGAAGATATTCTCTTCCAGATGGACATCCAGCGCCTGCAGGATCTGGTCGCTGGTATAGCCGCCGGCCTCCTGCACTACACCGTCCGCTGTCTGCACCTGAATAGAACTGATCTTGAACAGCATCGTCACGGTAAGGTAGACCCCCGCGCCGATGACGCAGAGCAGCATGACAAGGGC
>ENA-ORRE01002755-ORRE01002755.1-human-gut-metagenome-genome-assembly--contig:-NODE-2755-length-10033-cov-6.504209_pt1 | contig 10033 bp, 6 predicted proteins | sample MGYA00242171_ERZ509126 | MGnify/ENA primary metagenome ERZ509126 (study PRJEB26280, sample SAMEA2338648) | human gut metagenome | biome: human gut; feature: human-associated habitat; material: faeces...
CCTGCCGCTGATGAAAATTCAACTGTTCCGTTTGTAACGAAAATAAGATGGAATCCGTTTTCGTAAAGTGTGCTTTCTGCACTGCCGGAGGATTGTCGGACTGTTATGCTGTCGCTGTTTATGCTGATTACTGCCGAGTCGTTCATTGGAATGTCGCTTTGCTGTGCAAAAATAGGGAGTGTTTCGTTTCTGACCAATATTAGTCGTAATTTTATGAAAGGAGATGGAGAAAATGACACCAACTTTGCAGCTGTTTTAATACGTGTGCATATGAAAAAGACCATGTTGCGGCGGTATGCTTTGTTTTTGGTGTCATTGTTTGTCAATGCGTTCGGTATTGCCTTCATTACCAAGGCCATGTTGGGAACATCCCCTATAACGAGCGTCACTTATGTGCTGAGCATGTTTACGCCCTTTACCATCGGACAGTGGACAATTCTGCTGAACCTCCTGTTTGTCGTGTTGGAGTTGCCGCTTATGACGCGTGCCGAGCTGCGCGGCGATTTGCGGATGTACCTGCTTCAGATTCCTATTTCGCTGTGTTTCGGTACGTTTATCGACGTGTCGATGAACCTGCTTTTCTGGCTGAACCCTGTGGCTTATGTCATGCAGTTGGTGGTGCTGCTCATCGGTTGTGTGATTCTGGCGTTAGGCATCGCACTCGAGGTAAAGGCCGATGCCGCCATGATGGCTGGCGAATATTTTGTTCAGGTCATTTCGCGACACTTTCGGAAAGAGTTCGGTTTTATGAAGTTCGGATTCGATGTGACGCTGGTGTGTATTGCCTGCCTTTTGTCACTGATCTTTCTCGAAACCATTGAAGGCGTGCGCGAAGGTACAGTGGCTGCTGCCTTGCTGGTCGGTCCGATTGTGCATTTTGTCAGTCCGTACTACCGTTTCCTGGACAGATGGATTGGAGCGTCCGTACCGATGCCGGTTGCCGTTGGAAAGGAAACACCGCATTTTGTCGTAACGATAGCGCGTGAATACGGCAGTGGCGGACATGTGTTGGGCGAAATGTTGGCCAAGAAGTTGGGCGTGAAGCTCTACGATAAGGAATTCCTTCATTTGGCAGCGCAACAGAGCGGCATTGACGAAACTTACATAAAGGTGCACGAACAGCAGTTGCCTTCCTATTGGCTGAAATGCATTCAAGGCAGAAAGAGCGACAGCTTGCTGGAAAAAAGCCTGTCGCCTGACGATGTGCTGTTTGTGGCTGAGAGCAAGATTATACGTGAGCTGGTGGAAAAAGAGTCGTGTGTTATTGTCGGGCGTTGTGCCGATTTCGTTTTGCAGGGCTATCCCCGTGTGATAAGGGTGTTCTGCTATTCCGACTTGGAAAGTGCCTGTTCCCGTTGCGTGTCGGAATATGGATTGAAAGCCGATGAGGCCGCCGGCGAGATAAAGCGTATCAACCGCAACCGCCGTACGCATTATGAATATTATACGGGGCAGAAATGGGAAGCTCCCGACCATTACGACCTGATGGTAAATACCGGTGTCGTGCCTGTTGAGAAGGTTTGCGACATATTGGTGTCGCTGTGCAGCCGGTTTAAGGAAAAGACTGAAAAACAATAGGAGCGGCGGTATAGCCTATTCTGTATGGGAAAATAAAACAAGGACAGCTTGCGGCGGCAGGCTGTCCTTGTTTTATTTTTATGAATGGTTGTTTAATAGTAGCTTCCGTTAAGCTGCTGGTTAAAGCGGCGCTGGTTGGGGTCGTTCGGGTCGTCGAAGTTGTTGAATCCGCTTTCGTCCTCCTCTTCTTCGGTGGTCGGTTTCTTTTCAGCTTCTTCCCATTTCTTCCGTTCCGGCTTGTTCTTCTTGATGGCTTCCGGTTTTTGCTTGTCGACAGGGGTTGCGTAGATGTCCCATGTCTGTTCCACATCCCAGTTCTTTTTCAAGTTGACATAGCCGGGGTAGTAGAAGGTTTCTTCCGGTTGCAGTCGGAGGGCATAGTTGCCCGTATCGTATTTTCCGTTGCCGTTGCGGTCAATGAACAGACGTGCATAATATTTTGCCGGAAGCAGGTTGAGGAACACTGCGCGGCCGTCTTTCACCGGCACGGTCAGTATCGGCTCGTCGGAGCCGGAAAGCAGTTCTACACAGGCCAGCGTATCCTGTGGCAGACCGGTGATGTTGAACGTCAGGTTGCCGTATTCTTCAATGGCGCGGACAGAGAATTCCTGTTCGAACGGTGCCGTAAAGAGTCCGTAAATGTCGGTAATACCGATAGTGTCGATGCGCAGCTTGTAGCTGGCTCCCGGTTCCCATTTCTGGCGGAGGCTGAGCGTACGCCGGTTGATGGTCGAGTCGCGGAAGGCTACCTTGAAATCCTTCACTTCGTTCCAGAGCGTATCCACTTTGATGTCGAGGTGGAAGGCTGCTGTGGAGAACGAGTCAATCGGAGTAGGTGTCTCAATATATAAAGGTGCGTAGACCTCTACCGTTGTGCCGCCAACCAGTCCGAGACTCAAGTGCGGAGTTTTCGGAATTTCGGGCACGGTGTCGTTCTTTTTCTTCTTTTCAGGCTTTTTCGGTTTCGGGCGCTGGAAGTTGAAGTTCAGCGTGTCGGTTCCCCAAACGAGATTATTGGCCGTATCCGTACGAAGTGAACGCAGCTCGATGCGCAGCGAATCGGATGAAACCAGTTCCGGCTTCGTAATCCAATAGGTCAGCGAGTCGTTGTGCTGCGAACGTTCCAGCGTGTACCAGTCGGTCGGTTCCGGCTGCTTGTTGATGATGCGCAGTTGCGGGAGCGTGTCCGATTGGGCGGCAAATATGACGGAGATTTTTGTAGAGTCGAGACGGGAGTATTTCGACATGTATTGTGCCATTCTGTTTTCGTTGAACATGTTCAGCAGAATGTCGTTCGGCAGATAGCGCGGCTTCATCCGAGGAATGATGGTGTCAATTTCGTTTTCCAGATTGTAGACCGTGTCGGCTGATTCCGTCATTTCCACTGCCGGGATGATGATGCTGTCGCAGAAGGCAATGTCCTCCGTCGGATTGGCAAACTTATAGTCGCGGTCGAGGTCCTTCAGTCCGAAAATGTGGTATTTGCCCGGTTTCAGATTCCGGATGGTGAACTGGCCGCGGTCGTTGGTGAGCGCCACGCGCTTCATTTTGGTCTTGAAGAATGCCGAGTCCGACAGGTCGTCGTGCAGGCCGACTACCACTCCCTGCATCGGTTCGAGCGTGTGGGAGTCGAGCACGATGCCCGAAACGCGCATCGTGTCAATCTGCTCGCCGGTCGAGAATGCGAACGCGAAATTATAGAGCGGGTTACCCTCGTTGTTGTCCTGTATAGCATTTGAAAAATCGACGGTATAGGTCGTGTTTTCGAGAAGCGTGTCGATGATTTCGACTGTCACTTTTCGTCCGTTGGCCGTGATTTTCGGCTGTTCTGTCTGCGCCGGAGAGATGATGATTTTCGTCGACGGGTCCTTCAGCGTCACGATTTCGTCGAATATAAGTTCCAGTTTCTGGTTGTTGACGTTGGTGGCGTTCGGCTTCGGGTGGCTGTTGATGAAGATAGGCGGAGTCTTGTCCTGCGGACCTCCCGAAGGATTGCCCGGACTGGCGCACGAATAAACTATCGACAGCAGCACAAGGGCAAAAAGCGGATATAGAGATTTGTGTAAGTTCATATTAATTTATGAATAGGAGATTTATGTAAAAGGCATGTCCAGACGGAAATGCGGTGTAAAGATACAAAAAACGGCAAAACCAACCGTCAAAAACAATAGACAACCTACGAATACCGTTAGAAAAAAAAGCAAAACACCGAATTATTTTTTTTCATCTTGAAATAAATAATGTATATTTGCACGCTGATAAAAATACGTAAATTTAAAAATTAATATAAATTAACTAAACACAAATGCAAAGTAAAGGTTTTATCAGAGTCCTTACAGTTCTGTTGGTTCTTGTATGCGTGTTCTACATGTCGTTCACTTTCGTGACAAGCAGCATTGAAAAAGATGCTGCAGCCTATGCTGCAAAGGTTGACCCGAATGTAGATTCTCAGAAATACAAGGACACATACAAGACGTACTTGGATTCTATCGGTAACGAAAAAGTGTACTTAGGCTACACTTACAATGAAGCGCGTGAGAAGCAAATCGGTCTTGGTCTTGACTTGAAAGGCGGTATGAATGTAACATTGCAGATTTCTGTACCTGACATTCTCCGTACACTTTCTAAAGAAAATCCGGACCCGAAATTCAATGAAGCCATCGCATTGGCCGACAAGAGCAAGGACAAAGATTTCGTTGCTCGTTTCCGTGCCGAATACGAACGTCTGGCACCGGGCGGAAGCCTTGCTCAGATTTTCCGTTCTATCGAACGTGTAAATCCGGGTGCTTCTAACGCAGAGGTAGAACAAATTTTGAAAGAAGAGGTTACCGCTATGGTCGACAACTCGTACAACACATTGCGTACACGTATCGACCGTTTCGGTGTGGTTGCTCCTAACATCAAGAAGATGGAACGCGACGGACAAATCCTTCTCGAACTTCCGGGTATCAAGGAACCGGAACGTGTCCGCAAGCTCCTCCAGGGTTCAGCTAACCTCGAATTCTATGAAACATATACAATGCAGGATATTCAGGGTGCATTGGCTCAGTTGAGCGAAGCTGCTGCAAAGCAGGCTGCTCCGGCTGACGCTGCAGCTGTTGCCCCTGCAGATTCAGTAGCTGTTGATTCAGCCGCTGTTGCCAACGATTCAGTTGCCAAACCGGCTGCTGCTCCGGCTGTGAAGACTTTGGCTGAAATGCTTTGGTCGGCAGGTGGCGTAGGTGGCCCGGCTATCGGTCTTGTAAACGTACAGGATACTGCTGCCGTAAACGCTATCTTGAAATCTGCTTTGGCAAAACAGATGCTCCCAACCAACTTGAAGTGCGCATGGTCGGTTAAGGCTGTGGATGAAAAAGAACGCTTCTATCAATTGGTTGCATTGAAGACTCAGAACGGCAAGCCACGTTTGGGCGGTGATGTTGTGGAAGACGCAAGCAGCGACTACGACAACCTCCAGGGTTATGTTGTTTCAATGACAATGAACGGCGAAGGAACACGCCGCTGGGCACAAATCACTCAGGAAAACTTGGGTAAGGCAGTAGCTATCGTTCTTGACGATCAGGTATATTCTTATCCTAACGTAAACTCTGTAATCGAAGGCGGTCGCTCACAAATCACCGGTAACTTCACACCGGAAGAAGCAAGTGACTTGGCTAACGTGTTGAAGAGCGGTAAGATGGCTGCTAAGGTTGACATCGTAAGCGAAAGCGTCATCGGTCCGTCACTCGGTCAGCAGGCTATCGAAGCCGGTGCATGGTCGTTCGTAATCGCCATCATCGCTTTGATGTTGTTCATGATTGCCTTCTACGGTTTCGTACCGGCAATGGTGGCTAACTGCTGCTTGATCATCAACTTGTTCTTTACATTGGGTATTCTTGCTTCCTTCCAGGCAGTATTGACTTTGTCAGGTATCGCCGGTATTGTATTGTCACTCGGTATGGCTGTCGACGCCAACGTGTTGATTTTCGAACGTACGAAGGAAGAACTTCGCGCAGGCAAGAATGTGAAGACTGCTTTGGCCGACGGTTACGGCAACGCATTCTCTGCAATCTTCGACTCAAACTTGACTTCTGTAATCACTGCCATCATCCTGTTGGTTTACGGTACTGGTTTGATCAAAGGTTTCGCCACTACATTGCTTATCAGCATTATCTGCTCGTTCTATTCAGCTATCTTCTTGTCACGTTTGGCATTCGAAAGACTGTTGAAGAACCCGCGTTACGAAAATATGACATTTACAACAAGCTTCAGCCGCAACTTCCTTGCCAACACTAAGGTTGACTTCTTGGCTCAACGCAAGAAAGCCGGTATCATTATCGCTGTTGTTGCAGTTGTAATCCTTGCTTCTTTCGTATTCCGTGGCATCAACAAGGGTATCGACTTCTCTGGTGGTCGCAACTATATCGTACAATTCGACCATGCAGTCAAGACTGCCGACATTCAGGACAAGTTGTCTCCGCTCTTCCCTGAATCTTCATTGTCAGTCATCACTATCGACAACGATTCTAAGGTTCGTATTTCTACCAACTACAAGATCGCTGACGAAACTGAAGGCGTTGACGAAGAAGTAATGCACATGCTCTACACAGGTCTGCAGGATGAGTTGAACGGCATGAGCTACGAAGACTTCAGCGTATCTAACGAAACTGTAGGTGTCGTATTGACTGAAAAGGTTGGTCCGAGCATCGCTTCCGATATGACTCAAGGTGCTATCTGGGCAGTATTGCTGTCACTGATTGCAATCGCACTTTACATCCTGTTGCGTTTCCGCGACTTCTCATTCTCTGTTGGTGCGTTCTGCTCTTTGGCATTCACTTCATTCGTGATTATCGGTTTCTATTCATTGTTCTGGGGTATCCTTCCGTTCTCAATGGAAATCGACCAGTCGTTCATCGCCGCTATCCTTACTATCATCGGTTACGCTATCAATGATATAGTGGTGGTATTCGACCGTGTTCGCGAAATGATTGGCTTGCATCCGAAGCAGGATCGTGGCGAAGTTATCAACCACTCGTTGAACTCAACTTTGACACGTACAATCATGACATCAGCAACAACCGCTCTCGTATTGCTCTGCATCTTCATCCTCGGTGGTGAAACAATCCGCAGCTTTACATTCGCAATGTTGTTCGGTGTTATCATCGGTACATTGTCAACAATCTATGTAGCAACTCCGATTGCATACACTATGCAACGTCGCAAACTTGCTAAGAAAAGCAAATAAGCAGACAGTTTGCATGACTCAATCATAACGGCAGACGTCGTTCCTCCTCGGGAACGGCGTCTGCTTTTTTACTATCATGCTGGCTGTTGTGAAAATTTTCATTAATTTTGCCGCCGGATTTATGGTATTGTTTTTTTAAAAAAGATTCAAAAGAAAAAATTGATGAGAAAACTATTTGGACTATTGCTCCTTTTGCTGGCAGTCTCTTCATGCGAAGAAGATACGAACATGATTATCCATACGCCGCAACGTATTCACCTTTATCCGGGCGAACAGAAACAGATTGAGGCTGAATCCAGCCAAAAAATCCAGTATTCTTCGTTGAACGACTATTACGCTTCAGTGGATGAAAACGGATTGGTCACAGCACGCTACGTTGGCGACGCTCAGGTGCGTCTGTCGACATCTGCCGTCAAGGAATTCATACAGGTATCAGTCATTCCGCGCTATACGCTTTATGTGGAGCCTTACTACGAATTTCCTTCCACGCGCTATGCCGTAGAGAAGATGTACGGTGAGCCGTTCAAAGAGGAGGACAATTGTCTGGTGTATGAAACGTTGGATGTTGAGGCTTCGAAGTACTTCTATTTCTGCTTCGATGATGACGACAACCTGTTGGCTTCTGTTGCAACCATCACCGAGGGGAATGAGGAAGAATTGGGCAAATTCCTTGCCGAACGTTATGTGACCGTCAATCAGGAGGAATTCATATACCGCAATACGCTGGAAGTGACGGATGAAACAGTGGAAATCCGTTCGTTCTATTCCGATAAATACGGCAGCCGCGTTGTTGTGTATGCTCCTTATGGTACAGACTTCGACACGTTCAAGACATTTGCCGAACCCTTGAAATATTGCAAGAAGTAGCAATACTTCACTCTATCTAATTATATGTTGATGTCAGGAGGCATCCCGCCGAGGGGTGTCTCCTGATTTGTTTTGGTAAGATTGAATTGTCGTTTTTGTTAAACCGTGTGTTTTATTTGTTTATCTAATTTAAAATATTTAAATTTGAAAACGGTCGGATGTGTAATTGGCTGGTATGGTGTGTTTCTAATAACCTGTAATAAATAAATTATCATGAAAAGATTTACTCTATTTTTTGCGATGGCATCCTTGTTGTGGTGTCTGGCAGCATGGGCGGAGGAGCCGGAAGATTATGAATATGTGCCATTAGTGAGGGAAGGCATTGAATGGACTTATTTGGTGTCTTATTCGGCTACTGGCATTGAACCCTATTATTTGCATATGCAAATGTATGGAGATACCGTTGTTGATGGAGTGACATATAAAAAATGCTACAGGTATCGGGATTCGGAATTTGATCCCAATAAAGCGGAACTGCGTGGGTTATTACGGGAAGAAGGTAAAAAGGTTACTTCAATTCTGCTTTTGAAGGATGGTCCGTTATATGAGAAACCTGTTCTGAATTATGATTTCAGTGCAGGAATCGGGGAAACATTTTCTACTTACTCTCGAACGGAGGAAATGCCGGTTATGGATATAGATTATGTCACGATAAATGGAAAACAAAGGAAACGCATTGTCAGTGACAACCTTGAATCCCCTTATCCTAGCATAGCAGTTGAAGGTTTTGGCTTTTTAGGAGAAATTATGGGAGACTTGGTTTATGTTCAACCAAGTATCATGCCATGTTCCGCTTGCTATCGGGCTTGGCTGATGTATGTGAAAAATCTGTCGGACGGAACTTATGAGTACAATGCCGATGAGGATGATTTGCTCGGTTCTGTCGAGGGGCCAGTTGCAGATGAATCGGGCCTGAGAATCCGGAAGGAAGACGGCAAACTGTATGTCGGCATCGATTGCGACTGCTACCAAAGGGCTGAACTGACTACGGCGGGCGGAATGCAGGTATGGTCGGGTAGCGTGACAGCTACCGATGAACTGGAAATCCCCACTGACGGGCTTGCCTCCGGTGTCTATATCGTAACGCTCCGCTCAGACTTCGGTTCTGTTTCCGAAAAGGTGGTGCTTTAGTTTAAGACTGTTCACGGAGTTTCTGTTGCTTGCTTTTGCATGGAAAGTAATTTCGAGGCGGAAGCAGGGGCATCAGTACAAATTAATAACCCTTAATAAACGAACGATATGAAAAGATTTACTCTATTTTTTGCGATGGCATCGTTGTTGTGGTGTCTGGCAGCTTGGGCGGAGGAGCCGGAAGATTATGAATATGTGCCATTAGTGAGGGAAGGCATCGAATGGACTTATTTCGTGTCTTATTATTCTACTGACATTGAACCCTATTATTTTCATATGCAATTCTATGGTGATACTGTGGTTGACGGAATAACCTACAAAAAATGCTATGAATATCGGGATTCGGAGTTTGACCCTCAAAAAGCGAAACTTGTAGGACTTGCGCGTGAGGAGAATAAGGCGGTATATAGTAAAGTCAACCCTGAACTTTACAAAGAATCAGAAGTGTTGGTCTATGATTATGGAGCTGGGGTGAATGAAACGTTTTCTACCTATGACCTTGGCTATATTAATATTCCTGCTGTTGATTTTGACTATGTTACCATAAATGGAAAGAAAAGAAAGCGGATATTTTGTTATGAGGACAATGCGGGAGACGATATAGCTGTGGAGGGTCTTGGCTTTTTAGATACAATTATGGGAAATCTGATATATGTTCAACCTAACAATATCGCATGTTCCGGTTGCTATCGGGCTTGGCTGAGATATGTGAAGAATTTGTCGGACGGGACTTATGAGTACAATGCCGATGTGGATGATTTGCTTGGCACGGTTGAGGGTTTGACTGTGGAGGAATCGGGATTGAGAATCTGGAAGGAAGACGGCAAATTGTATGTCGGCATCGATTGCGACTGCTACCAAAGGGCAGAACTGACTACGGCGGGCGGAATGCAGGTATGGTCGGGTAGCGTGACAGCTACCGATGAACTGGAAATCCCCACTGACGGGCTTGCCTCCGGTGTCTATATCGTAACGCTCCGCTCAGACTTCGGCTCTGTTTCCGAAAAGGTGGTGCTTTAGTCCTATAAGGAGACAATTGACACAGTATTAAGAAAGCATTAAATAGTTTCCCGACAAATCCGATTTAGGTAAACAAACGAAAACAGTTCGTTTTTTTGACAGAAGAACAAAAGAACAGAAGCATGTAGGAGAAGCCTGTGAAAAAGCTTTTTTATGTTCTTCTATGTTGTAATCCAAATAATTGGATAATATTTAATTTAAATTAACTGTTCA
>ENA-ORRE01002757-ORRE01002757.1-human-gut-metagenome-genome-assembly--contig:-NODE-2757-length-10032-cov-3.052220_pt1 | contig 10032 bp, 10 predicted proteins | sample MGYA00242171_ERZ509126 | MGnify/ENA primary metagenome ERZ509126 (study PRJEB26280, sample SAMEA2338648) | human gut metagenome | biome: human gut; feature: human-associated habitat; material: faeces...
CCTGCCTGTATCTGTTCCGGGCCATCTTTTGTGGTGCTGACGGTGGGGCAGAGCCTGCTGGGCAGTGCAGAGCTTGGCGTGCTGCTGTTTGCGTCACAGATCACCGCAAACTATCTGACTGCCGCCCTGCTGAACCGGTTTGCAGGAGTGCGTTCGGTCAAACCGGGATCTGCAGCGCCAGCATCCCCTGCACCGCCGCGGCTGGATGAGATCCTGGCCGATGCCGCCATAATGTACTGCAAGCTTTGTGGGTTTATCCTCTTTTTCCGGATGCTGTCTGCCGGGGCAGGGGCGCTTTTGCCTGCCGGTGCGGGCACATTCTGTGCCGTTCTGCTGGAGGTCTGCTCCGGCTGTGACCTGGCCTCCCGCACCGGACGATGGGGGAGCCTGCTCTGCTGTGCAGCACTGAGCGTGCAGGGTCTTTCCGTGTTGCTGCAGGTGCGCACCATCTGCCCGCCGGAAATGACCCTGCGCCCGCTCTACCGGGCCAGGATGCTCCATCTGCCGCTTTCACTGGCCCTGTTCTATCTGCTGCTGCCGGGCGGGGAGGCGGATGTGTTCAGTACTCTGCCTGCCCGGGTCCTTTTGATGCGGCGGGTACCGCCGGATTGTGCCCTGCTCGTTTTTGCAGTGTGCTGTATGGCAGCCTGCACTTTGCGCAGTGGAATCCGTCAAGTTGAACAGAAACAGATGGCAAGAAATGCAGGTGGGTGTTGTATAAATTCCAAAACTTTGCTATAATAAGACGTAAGCATTCAATGACAGGGAAGCTTCCCTGAACAGATGGAAATAAAATAAATGAGCACACGCTTATTTTAGATGGAGGACCATAGAATGGATTTACAGAATATGGATCTTAAGGGCGGGAGCCTGCAAATTTCCACCGAGGTCATCGGCAAGGTCGCACGCTGTGCTGCACTGGAAGTGGACGGTGTGTCCGAGGTCTCCTGCGGCAAGCAGAACAAAAAGGTCAAGGAGCTGCTGGCTGCTGCCAGCATCCAGCCCCCTGTTACCGTGGAGATGCGGGATGGCACCGCAGAACTGACCCTGAATCTGGTGGTCAAGTTTGGTGCAAAGATCCCTGCTGTGGCCGAAAAGGTACAGGAGAATGTCAAGTCTGCTGTTCAGAACATGACCAATGTCACGGTAAGCCGTGTGAACCTTGTCATTGCCGGCCTTGCGGCTGAGGAACAGGAATAAAAAGTAGAAGAGGAAGATTATGGAAAATATTTTGCCCCGTCGTGAAGCCCGTGAGAATGCGTTTCTGCTGGCTTTTTCCCAGACCTTTGGTGATGTGCCCCTGCAGGAAGCACTGGATACGAACAACGAGTGTGGGGAAGAACGTCCTGTAGATGTGTTCGGCCAGCGCCTGCTGAGTGCCTATTACAGCCACTCTGCAGAGGTGGACGACCTCATCCGTGACCATCTGCGCAACTGGACCATGGAGCGCCTGCCCCGTGTCAGCCTGACTGTCCTGCGTCTGGCTCTGGCTGAGATGCTGTATGGCGACGAGCGTAAGCCCGGTGTTGTCATCAATGAGGCTGTGGAGCTGACCAAGAAATACGGCGCAGATGAGGACTATCAGTTCGTGAATGGTCTGCTGGGTGCTGTTGCCCGTGAGCAGGGTCTGGACACGGAGCCGGTGGAGTCGGAAGAACAGTGAGCCACTATACGCTGGGCATCGACACAAGCAACTATGCAACCTCTCTGGCGGTTTTTCACACAGCCGGAGAGGTTGTTTGCGCAAAGAAACGTTTTCTGCCGGTCAAGGAGGGCCAACTGGGCCTGCGGCAGAGTGATGCGCTCTTCCACCATACTACGGCTCTGCCCGAGATGTTGGAGGAGCTTGGCCGGGAGTTTGATCTGACCCGGATCTCGGCAGTGGGCGTTTCCCAGAAGCCGCGCCCCGTGGAGGGAAGCTACATGCCCTGCTTCCTGGCGGGTGTCAGCGCGGCCACAGCCTTTGCGCAGGCCCGGGGCATCCCGCTCATCCATACCACCCATCAGCAGGGACACGCGGCGGCAGCGCTGTTTGCAGCAAAAGGGGAAGAGCTCTTCCGCCAGAAAGTGCTGCTCTTCCACATCTCAGGCGGTACAACGGATCTTCTGCTCTGCAATGAGGTAAAGGAGATCACCACACTGGGTACCAGCACCGACCTATACGCCGGGCAGGCAGTGGATCGTGTGGGGGTCAAGCTGGGGTTTGGCTTCCCGGCAGGTGTGGAAGTTTCTCGCTTGGCTGCCTTGTGTGAGGAAACCATTAAGCCCAGATCCAGCGTGAAGGGGATGCAGTGCAGTCTTTCGGGGCTGGAAAATCAGTGCAATGCCCTGCTGAATGAGGGCAAAACCCCGGAGTATGTCTGCAAATACTGCCTGCTCTGTGTGGCAGACACCGTGGTCAAGATGACAAAAGCCACCCAGAAGGAATACCCCGGCCTGCCGGTGGTCTGTGCGGGCGGTGTGATGAGCAGTGATATCATCCGCGCCTGGGTGCAGCAGCGCCTGCCGCAGGTGTATTTCGTGCCCGGGCAGTATTCCAGCGACAACGCCATCGGTGTGTCCATTCTTGCCGCACAGGGGGCTGGATTATGGCTGAAGTGATCTCAGTCTCGGCCCTGAACCGGTACGTCAAGAATCTGCTGGACGTGAATGATGTTCTGTTCGATCTGGCCCTGCGGGGCGAGATTGCCAACTTTGTGCAGAACGCCCGGAGCGGGCACTGCTACTTTTCCCTGCGGGACGAAGCCGCCAGCGTCAGGGCTGTGATGTTCCGCTCCGATGCGCGGCGGCTGGGCTTCCAGCCCGAAGAGGGCATGAAGGTGGTGGTACGCTGCCGTGTGACCCTCTACGAGCGGGACGGTGCGTTTCAGGTCTATGTCAACGACATGTTTCCGGACGGCATCGGCGCGACACAGCTGGCCTTTGAACAGCTGAAGGCAAAACTGGACAAAGAGGGGCTTTTTGCACCGGAGCATAAAAAGCCGCTGCCCCGGTTCCCGCAGTGTATCGGCCTTGTCACCAGCAAGACTGGTGCTGCACTGCAGGATATCCGCAATGTCATCGGGCGGCGCTGGCCTGCGGTGCGTCTGCTGCTGGCTCCTGTGAATGTGCAGGGCTTTGAAGCGGCAGAGGAGATCGCCGATGCCATTACCCGGCTGGACAAAAGCGGACGGGTGGACGAGATCATTGTAGCGCGCGGCGGCGGAAGCCGGGAGGACCTGTGGGTATTCAACGCCGAGGTCATTGCCCGGGCGGCCTACCGCTGCAAAACGCCCCTCATCAGCGCCATTGGTCACGAGATCGATTTTACGATCCTGGATTTTGTGGCAGATCAGCGCGCGCCCACGCCCTCAGCGGCGGCAGAGCTTGCTGTGCCCGACCGTGCCGAACAAGGACGGAAATTATGCACTTTGGAAGAAAATATTCACAATTGTATCCAATTTAAGCTGAGTTTATGCTATAATAGGCTGGAACAGACCGAACAGCTGCTTTCCCGTGCCGGTGTACAGGCAGCGCTGGAGGAGCGTGCTGCCCGCCTGGAGACTCTGGCCGGGCGGCTGCAAACTGCCGCCAAAGGCAAGCTGCAGGCCGGAGAGCTGCGTTTGAAGCATACGGCAGCACTTGCCGCATCCCTGAACCCCTACGGTGTGCTGGCCCGCGGCTATGCCATGGTGCAGGACAATAGGGGAAGAATCTGCACGCCGGATGCGCTCCGGCCCGGGCAGACCTGTAAACTCCGGGGCACGGAACACCGCGTGACCTGCACGGTCAATACAGTGGAGGAACTGGATGAGAGCACCCAAAAGCTTTGAGGATGGAATGACCCGGCTGGATGCCATCCTTGAACAGATGCAGCAGCCGGAAACAACGCTGGCGGAATCGGTCAAACTCTATGCCGAAGCCGCATCCCTGATGGATTATTGTAACGGTACGCTGGAAAAGGCCACGCTGCAGCTGGATGAGATCGACGCGCAGCGGGCCCCCCGGCCGGATGCCGCACATTAAGGAGGAAGTTTCATGGATTACGCGAAGCAGTATCAAGAGTATCTTGCCCGGGCAAATCAGGCACTGGAAAAGGCCTGCGAGACTTTTTTGCCCGAGGAATCTGAGGTCTGCCGGGCTGCACGTTACAGCCTGCTGGGCGGCGGCAAACGCATCCGCGCAGTGCTGGTTCTGGCCGTGTGCGATATGCTCAACGGCAGCGCTGAAGCAGCCGAGCAGTTTGCGGCGGCGGTCGAGATGCTGCACTGCTATTCTTTGATCCATGATGATCTGCCCTGCATGGACAACGATGACCTGCGCCGGGGCAAGCCCAGCTGCCACAAGGCCTTTGGTGAATCCACTGCGATGCTGGCCGGCGATGTACTGTTGACCGAGGCGTTCAACGTGGTCGCAAATGCACCGGCTTCGCCCATTGTCAGTGTGCGGGCCGCAAGGGCCTTGGGCGCTGGTGCGGGCAGCCATGGCATGGTTTATGGGCAGGAGCTTGACCTGAAATATGAGGCACTGGCTGCCACTGAAGAGCAGCTGCGGCTGATCCACCGGAACAAGACCGGTGCGCTCATCAATGCTGCTGTTCAGATGGGTGCTGCCGCTGCTCAGGCCAATGAGACCCAGTGCAAGGAGCTGGAGGACTATGCCTTCGGCATTGGTCTGGTGTTCCAGATCGTGGACGATGTGCTGGATGTGACCAGCACCGCCGAACAGCTGGGCAAACCCATTGGCAGCGACAGTGAGAACGGCAAGACCACCTTTGTGACCTTGTATGGGGCCGAAGGTGCCATGGAGCTGGCAAAAAAACTGAACAACGAGACCTGCGCCTCCCTGCACGCGGAATTTGGCGAAAAGGCCGCTTTCCTGGAGCAGCTGGCAAAAGAGCTGCTGGTGCGCCGCAGCTGATCCGAAAAAATAAGAAGGTGGAACTACCATGCAATTTATCCATAGCGTCCTGACGTTCAATGAGATCCTTACAGTATCCCTGTTGTCCTGGTTTGTGGCGCAGGTGCTCAAGACCATCATCAACTTTGTCCTGCTGGGCAGGTTCCAGCTGGAGCGGATGTGGGGCGATGGCGGTATGCCCAGTGCCCACAGTGCCACGGTAACGGCCATGGTCATTGCTACGGCACGCAGCGAGGGTATCCATTCGGCTATCTTTGCGGTGGCCGCAGTTGTTGCCATCATCACCATGCACGATGCTATGGGTGTGCGCCGCGAGACCGGTGAGCAGGCCAAGGTGCTGAACAAGATGCTGGAGCAGTGGATCGAAGTGACCGAGAAAAACAATCCCTTCCTGCAGAATATGCACCTGAAAGAGATGGTTGGTCACACTCCGCTGCAGGTTATGGCCGGTTTTGCACTGGGTATACTGGTCGGCTTCCTCTATCCTATGGGCCTCTGAGCGCCCCATTTCAAAACGTGAGAAGGACGTGAATTTATGAATTCGCCTTTGCTGGAGAAAATCTCTCAGCCCAGCGATCTGAAAAAGCTGTCCAGTCAGCAGACCGTGCAGCTTTGCGCAGAAATCCGTGAATTTCTTCTGGATAACGTATCAAAGACCGGCGGCCATCTGGCATCCAATCTGGGTGCTGTGGAGCTGACGGTGGCTCTGCACCGGGTGCTGACCACCCCCACGGATGAGATCGTGTTTGATGTGGGCCATCAGTGCTATACCCACAAGCTGCTGACCGGCCGCCGCGAGGGCTTTGCCAAGCTGCGGCAGCTGGATGGCATTTCCGGTTTCCCGAACCCAAACGAAAGTGAGCATGATGCTTTTATTGCCGGTCACGGCAACACCGCGCTCTCGCTGGCCGTGGGCATTGCCTGGGCCAAAAAGCTGCGGGGCGAGCCGGGACAGGTGGTTGCCCTCATTGGTGACGGTGCCTTTACCGGCGGTATGGTCTACGAGGGCATGAACAATATCGGCGGGCTGGACAATCTGCTGGTCATCCTGAACGACAACAAGATGTCCATTTCCAAAAACGTCGGTGCGCTGTCCCGTTATTTGAAGCGTCTGCGCACGACCAACCGCCCCCCAGCCGCTATTACGATGCCAAGGAAAATGTGCGTTCCTTTCTGGATGGCGTGCCTGTCATCGGCCCACCGCTGAAATCTGCGATCCAGAACAGCAAGGCCATGGTGCGCAGGGCAATGTATCATTCGACCATGTTTGAGGATATGGGCTTCCACTATTATGGTCCTTTTGATGGTAACAATGAGCCGGAGCTTGAAGGGATCCTGCGCGATATCCACAGGCAGCCCGGCCCCCATTTCCTGCATGTCGTGACCAAGAAAGGCAAAGGCTATGCCCCGGCTGAGAGCAACCCCGGTAACTTCCACGGTGTTTCGACCTTTGATCTGGTCAACAGCATCCCGGACCCTGAGGTGGCTCCCAAGGAGTCTTTCTCGACGGTGTTCGGCAATGTCCTGAACAAGGAGGGGGCGGAAAACCAGAAGATCTGTGCCATCACGGCCGCAATGAAGTATGGTACGGGCCTGCAGTTCTTTGCACACACCCACCCCAAGCGTTTCTTTGATGTGGGCATGGCAGAGCAGCATGCTGTGACCTTTGCAGCGGGCCTTGCCAGCCAGGGAATGCTGCCGGTAGTCTGCATCTACTCCACCTTCCTGCAGCGTTCCTATGACCAGATCATCCATGATGTGAACCTGCTGAAGGAGAATGTTGTCCTTGCCATCGACCGGGCCGGTTTTGTTCCGGCAGACGGCGAGACTCATCAGGGAATCTTCGACCCGGCCTTCCTCAGTCAGGTGGGAATTCCTGTCTATTCGCCCTCCAACTATGCCGAACTGCGGCACTGGCTGCCCATCCTGCTCAGTGATGAGATGCAGGGTCCCCGGGCAATCCGGTATCCCCGCGGTGGTGAGAGCGCAGCACTGGCGCAGTTTGGCTGTTCCGGCAGGGAATATGACCGGCTCTATACCGCCCCTGATGCTAAGACTGTAATGGTCAGTTACGCCGACGAAGTCGAGGATGTGCTGACTGCGGCGAAGCTTCTGGGCAAAGAAAATGTTCCCTGTGATGTTTATAAGCTTGTAAAGATATATCCCTTTACACCTGAGCTTATTTCTGAAATTTCAAGATATGACGTTGTTTTGTTTGCGGAGGAATGCGTAGCCTGCGGCGGCATCGGTGAGCATCTGGAAATGGCTCTGCGGAAAGCAGGATGGCAGGGTGCTTATATCCATCGTGGTGTGGAGGATGTGCGTCTGCCCCATGCGACGGTTCCGCAGATCAAGCAAAGCACCGGCCTGGATGCAGAACATCTGGCACAGGCCATCCGTACATGGAAAGGAGCAGAATCTTGAAGATTCGTTTGGATCAATATCTGGTTCAGCATGGCCTGATCCAGAGCCGTGAGCGCGCCAAGGCGATGATCATGTCCGGCGTGGTCTTTGTCAATGAACAGAAGGTAGACAAAGCCGGTGAGATGATCAAAGAAGAGATGGGGCCAGTACCGGGGACTATCGCGCTGTTTGGCTGTTTCTTAATCATGATCATCATCCTCGCCGTCCTGGCGCTGATTGTGGTTAAAGCCCTGGCCGAAAGTCCGTGGGGTGTCTTCACCGTTTGCTCAACCGTACCGATTGCGCTGTTTATGGGTATCTACATGCGCTTTATTCGTCCGGGGCGTGTGGGTGAAGTCTCTGTCATTGGTATCGTGCTGCTGGTTGCCTCTATCTACTTCGGTGGCGTGATTGCTCACGATCCGTACTGGGGTCCGGCACTGACCTTTAAAGACACCACCATTACCTTCGCGCTGATTGGCTATGCGTTTGTTTCCGCACTGCTGCCAGTGTGGCTGATCCTCGCACCGCGCGACTATCTGGCAACCTTCCTGAAAATCGGCGTTATCGTCGGCCTGGCGCTGGGTATCGTGGTGCTGAACCCAGAACTGAAAATGCCTGCCATGACCCAGTACATTGACGGTACTGGCCCGCTGTGGAAAGGCGCTCTGTTCCCGTTCCTGTTCATCACCATCGCCTGTGGTGCGGTATCTGGCTTCCACGCGCTGATCTCTTCCGGTACGACGCCGAAACTGCTGGCTAACGAAACCGACGCGCGTTTCATCGGCTACGGCGCAATGCTGATGGAGTCCTTCGTGGCGATTATGGCGCTGGTTGCTGCGTCCATCATCGAACCGGGTCTTTACTTCGCGATGAACACCCCGCCTGCTGGCCTCGGCATCACCATGCCTAACCTGCATGAAATGGGTGGCGAGAACGCGCCGATCATCATGGCACAGCTGAAAGACGTTACCGCACACGCGGCAGCGACCGTCAGCTCCTGGGGCTTCGTGATTTCGCCAGAGCAGATCCTGCAAACCGCGAAAGACATTGGTGAGCCTTCTGTCCTGAACCGTGCAGGTGGTGCGCCGACGCTGGCGGTAGGTATCGCTCACGTGTTCCACAAAGTGCTGCCGATGGCTGACATGGGCTTCTGGTATCACTTCGGTATTCTGTTCGAAGCCCTGTTCATCCTGACCGCGCTGGATGCGGGTACCCGTTCTGGCCGCTTTATGCTGCAAGACCTGCTGGGTAACTTCATCCCGTTCCTGAAAAAAACCGACTCTCTGATTGCCGGTATCATCGGTACTGCGGGCTGTGTGGGTCTGTGGGGCTACCTGCTGTATCAGGGCGTGGTCGATCCGCTGGGCGGCGTTAAGAGCCTGTGGCCGCTGTTCGGTATCTCCAACCAGATGCTGGCAGCCGTAGCGCTGGTACTGGGCACCGTTGTGCTGATTAAGATGAAGCGCACCCAATACATCTGGGTAACTGTTGTTCCGGCTGTATGGCTGCTTATCTGCACCACCTGGGCGCTGGGCCTGAAACTGTTCAGCACCAACCCGCAGATGGAAGGCTTCTTCTACATGGCAAGCCAGTACAAAGAGAAGATTGCTAACGGTACTGACCTGACGGCGCAGCAGATTGCCAACATGAACCACATCGTTGTGAACAACTACACCAACGCAGGCCTGAGTATTCTGTTCCTGATTGTGGTGTACAGCATCATCTTCTACGGTTTCAAAACCTGGCTGAAGGTGCGTAACAGCGACAAACGTACTGACAAAGAAACACCGTACGTTCCAATCCCGGAAGGCGGCGTGAAGATCTCTTCGCACCACTAACCGTGTTTAGCCCCGCTTCGGCGGGGCTTTTCTTTGTTTCCTGCATCAAAAAATTTGCGATTCCGAATTTATTTCTGCCATTCGATCGCGTTATCAAGAGAAACGCTCCCGTTGATTCTCCGCACTTCCTCGATGCAGGCGTGACGAAGCCTGCCGAGGTCTTCATGTTCAATGTCATTTGTCTCCGCAATCACATTGAGCAGCATTGAAATTTCAACCGACAGCTCGAAGAGCGCACTGCTCTGACGTCGGGACCGTTTTGCCCGAAGATTTCTCTATGGACGCCCGGTTTCACCGCCGGGAGGACGGCTCACTTTCGATTACTGAAATTTATCGTTCTGCTCGGCAAAAAAGTCGTGGTATACTTTTACGCAGGCAAGCTCCGTCCATTTTTGTTCGGCGGGCGGTGTTTCGTCAATATTGTATATGTGTGCGCCCTTCAGGGAGAGCAGAAACGGAGAGTGGGTGGAAATAACGAATTGACATCCGTAATTTCTCACCGAGTCTTCAATAAAATACTTCAGTTGCAATTGATTTTGCGGAGAAAGGCTGTTTTCCGGCTCGTCCAAAAGATACAACGCATTTTCCTGAATCGAATCAACAAAGTAGGACAATGCACTCTCACCGTTTGAACGCTCCTGTATATTTCGCATCAGGTTTTCTTTCAGAAAGCGGGACTGACTGCGATTTTTGTTCCGCATATCTCTGACCCGTTTCCACCGCTCGTAATCATCCAATCCCTCAAGACGATTCGGCGCTGCACCCGGGCTGTTTTCCGCGATATATTCCCGGATCAAATCCGACCTTTTGCTGTCAATACCGTCGTTGATACGGCGAATATCAAGTACCTTTTCAAAAACGCCGTCGCTCGTGATGATCTTGCTCTCCG
>ENA-ORRE01002761-ORRE01002761.1-human-gut-metagenome-genome-assembly--contig:-NODE-2761-length-10026-cov-4.408986_pt1 | contig 10026 bp, 5 predicted proteins | sample MGYA00242171_ERZ509126 | MGnify/ENA primary metagenome ERZ509126 (study PRJEB26280, sample SAMEA2338648) | human gut metagenome | biome: human gut; feature: human-associated habitat; material: faeces...
CCCGCCGGAACGGAAAGCGGCCTCTCGGCACATCTGACCTCACGCATCGGCAACCGTCACAGGGCGGTCAATGCCGGAGACTATGAGCGGATACTGCTGGAACACTTCCCCGAGGTGGACAAGGCGGTCTGTATCCCCTGCACCGGAAAGGAGAAAAGAGAAGTGCGCCTGGTGGCCTTCAGCCGCTCGGCGGATGGGGAATACTATCTCTCACCGTTGTGGAAACTGACAGAGATGCAGCGGATGATGCAACGATACGTCCCGCCGTTTGCCGGATTGAAGGTCATCAATCCGGCATATCAGGAGATGAAGGTAGTCTGCAAGGCGGTATTACGTGAGAAAGTGCGGGACGAGGGCAAGGTGGTCCGTGACCTCACCGTACTGGCACAGAACTATCTCGCCCCCTGGAAGCGCAAGGGGGAAATCCCCGAACTGCAACAGAGTTTCTCGTACAAGGAACTGCATTCGCGGATGGCCAATCACGAGAACCTGCAGGCGATAGCAGAGTTGTCCGTCGATAAGACGAGCCTTCCGGCGGTGGACTTCGACAGCAGGGACATCATCCTGAAAGGTGAGAGACCCTGGAGTGTATTGGTACCTAAAATAGAAATCATCCTGCTTTCTCCCGACTACGGCATCGACAGTACCGAGATAGGAAGCAGTTTCATCATAAAATAAAAAGAGCTTATGGATAGAGACAACATCAGACAGAACAGGGAGGAGCTGAAAAAATATTTCAAGAAAGGCTGCGTGCCCACGGAAGAGCAGTTCGCCGGACTGATAGACTCCATGGCGAACATCGCCGAGGACGGGCAGGTGGAACAGACCGCCACCGGCTGGGCCTTCTACCCCGTACAAGCCGGAAAGCTGGACATCAGACTGTTTACGGATAAGCCGGAAGACGGAACAAGAGCCGCATGGACAATAAGCGTGACGAAAGACAAGCAGCTGGTCATCAGCAACGAGGATGAAGAACCGGTCGTCGGGATTTCGCAGGACAAGACGGTGACACTGCCCGGTGGCGGCGGAGCGGAACCCACGCCTGCCGTTGAGGACGGATATTTCACCATCCCTGCCGACAGGAAGTGGCATGATGCGCCTGTCAGTCCCGCACAAGGGGATGCGGACTGCCGCGTGTTCCGCATCCACGCCTCCTGTACTGACAATGTGGGGCTTTGCCGGCTGACACGCGCCACGGCGGTATGGATGAACAATGTGGAGCAATGGATAGAGTCGCCGCAGAAGCACTGGTGGGGATGGTCGGGCAGCATCCGGCTCCGCTGGAACGGAAGTTCAAGCCTGCAGATACGCACGAAGAGACGGCTGGGCGGCGAGGTGCGGTGCAGGATTGTGGAAGTGTACAAGGCATAGTAAATTAAAAATTAAAGAAGAATGGGTGAAGAACGGAAACAGCCATTTATCAGGCAACAGGCGGAGAGCGACGAGCTGTTCTCACGCCTGCAGGAGCGGACACTGGAGGAGGTGCAGCGGATGTCGGGGAACGTGTGGACGGACTTCAACGCGCACGACCCCGGGGTGACCCTGACGGATGTGGCCGACTATGCGCTGGCGGAACTGGACTACAAACTCGGCTTCCCGATTGCCGACTATCTGACAACGGAAGACGGGACATTCCGCCCGGAACGCTACGGACTGCTGCCTCCCGAAGAGGTCTATACCACCACCCCCGTCACGACGGAGGATTACCGGCGGTTGCTGCTCGCCCGCCTCCCGGAGATAGAGAATGTGGCGGTGGAGTGCGATGATGAAACGGGCGGATACAAAGTGAGCTTCACGCCTTCCCCTTTTGAGGAGGGGAACGAGGCCGCCATCGTGAAGCGCATCAGGGGGATTTACAACAGCCACCGCAACCTGTGCGAACGGCTGAACCATGTGGCGGTGGTGCTGCAGGACAAGCTGGAGTTCCAGGCCGAACTGGAACTGGAGCCGGGATGCGACGCCACGCTGCTGCTCGCCCGGATATACGGCACGATACTGCATTACCTGTCGGAAACGGCACACCTCTGTACGGAGGAGGAACGGCTGGCCTCGGAACTTCCGCCGGAGGAATGGCTGGAAGGCTCGGAGGACGGCACGCGTATCATCATGGCAAGCCAACAATATACGGAATACGAGCTTTACAAGAAACTGCGCGGACTGGACGGCATACGCGCGTTCGGCATCTGCTATCTGATGAAGGACGGCAAGCCGCAGAGCGACTTCTCGAAAGGGTATGGTCTGGAAATCCCGAAAGAGAAGGACGAACTGAAAGTGCGCATCCGTTGCGGACAGACGGAGATGCCCGTGGACATCGAACGGTTCGGAAACCTGCTGCGTACCCTCTATTATACGCAAGGACGCATCAACAAAGACGTGTCCCCAAAGGTATATGACTGGGGCGGACCGGAAGCGAACTACCGGGACATCTTCGCACAGGCTCCGCTGGCCGGGGACTTCCCCCTGTGTTACCGCCTGACGGAGAACCGGGAGAAGCCCACTTCGTTTGAGGCGTATCTGAAACTGTATGACCGGGTGATACAGAAAGGTCTGGACGAGGTGGAAAACCTGCCGCAGGCACTCTCCATTGAGGAGGAAGAAGCGGAACGTCCGGCGGCAAAGGGCCTGTACAGGCTGAAGAGCCTCTATCTCGACTTCCTCGACAATCTATACGGAGTGGAGAGCCACCCCGGATGGCTCAACGAGTTCGACAGCTATGGGGAAACACCCCACGAAACCCTGCAACGGCGTATGGCTTTCCTGCGGCATGCGGCTTATCTGACCAAGAACCGCCCGAAGGCGAGGGACATCACCACCCCCCGTTTCGAGGACAACGTGCCCGTGGTGAAGGAATGGTTCTGCCTGATGCTGGGAACGAACGGAAGCGAGGACCGTACGGTGGGGAACGTGCTGCCCGGCTACAATCTGAGGTTCATCGAGGAGGAGAAAGGGGAAAGCTGGTCGGCGGAAGCGGAATCCGCACTGATTGACGAGCGGATGCTGGATGCCGACAAGGTGGAGAAGATAGATATGGACAAGGCGGAAGAAGAGGAAGACCCGCGTGACGACTACACCCGCCTGCGCCAGGACTTGCCGATATTTAACGAGAACAAGATAAGCCGCGACCTTTTCCGTAACGGCATCCGGCTGGACAACTACCGGATAGTGAATGCCGGCTGGGGCTACTACATGCTGGTGTTCCATAACCGGGAAAGGAAGGGCTGGACGAACCTCGGACGCGACCGGGACAGGAATAAGCTGAACGCGCTGGCAGTAGTCCTGCGCAGATTCCTGTGGAAGCTCAACAGGGAGTGCGAGACCCTCTATGTGTTCGAACCGGTGCTTCTGGACGAGAGCCGGCCCTTCGAACTTGACCTTGTGCTCCCGTCATGGACCTGCCGTTTCCACTCGGCACGCTTCCGCGAGATGTGCGACGGATTGTTACGGACCATCATTCCGGCCCACCTGACTTACCACCTTTACTGGCTCGACCAGCAGCAGATGATGGAGTTCGAGAAATGCTACAGGGGAATCATGATGGCGATGGGAAACAAGGAGATGTATAAATACAAGATGGTGTTGTACAGGAGCATGTGCGACCTGCTTGAAAAAGTAAAATAAGGGAAAGGCGGGATAATGATAAGCATTGACCATCTGTCGTTTGATTTCGTCATGGATGACGAACGGTTCGCGCAAGGATTGTATGCGGACTGGGACAGCTTCTGCCATACCTGTCTTGAGAATATAGTGGAGGAATGCCTTTCCGTGTATGACAAAGACAAGGTGCTGCACGAAATAGAAAAGCTCGACCTTGACTTGGGCAGCATTCCGCAGGAGGATTTCTATTCGGAATTTCCAAGGAGACTGCGCGAGGAACTGATGAAAGCGTTGCCTTACTTGCCATCCGCACCTGCGGATGAGAAAGAAGCGACAACGGCGGAGGCGCGTTTGGCCAACCTGCTGTACTATCTGGAGTATGGAATACAGAAGACCGAATGGACTGACATGGATTTTGACCTTTCAAGAGAACTTGAAAGCGTGGCTGGACCGGATAAAAGCTGTCTGGAAAAAATTGCCGGCCTGTGCATGGCAAACGAGTATGTATTGAGACGGATTTTGTTGCAGACAGACCATGCCGCCGTGCTTGTCCGTCTGTATTCCATCGCCATGGACCGGACCTTTTCCGTAAAGGACGGGAAACGCCGCTTCATGGAGATTTTCTTGGAGATACAGCCGGATGTCCCCATGCGCTTTATCCACGAGACAGAGGAGGACGGGCGGCTGCACGGTATGGCGGAACTGCTCGGCACCCGTTCCGTACGCAAGATTATGGAGGAGGAAGCCGGAGAGCACGCCGAGGTGGACCTGCCACCCTACTGGCATTACCTGTACGAATGGCTTATCAAGTATTACCCTTATAACGGGGTCGCCATATTCGGCGGTAAGAGTGACTTCATCAGCCACCTGCACTACCGGCTGCTGACCTTTGTCCGCAAACGTAACCATACGCTCTACCTGTCAAAGCCGGAACTGACCGCAGCCTTCTTGCTGGAAGTGTTCGGAGCAACCTACTACAAGGAGGTGCTGAATGCGATATACAATATGCAGCCCCGTAATGCCGACGGTTCGCCTGCATCTGACGGCTATTATAATCTTCAACTTTATCGTGTGTTCATGCAGTTGTCGCTGCTGGCTTTCTCTCCCGGCATGAATATGTCAGGAGATGAAACTGCCGATGGAATCGTTTCAGTGGAAAATGACATTTCTTCGCTGACAGATTTCAGCAGGAAGGATGTAAGTGCCTTCTTGAAAGATGCAAGGCGAAGTGACGCGGACAAGCGAATGTTGATAGCCATAATGGTGCGGCAAAAACCGGAGGCGTTTATCTCATGGCTAAAAAGTAAGGTCACGGATGACGATGAACTGATAGCTATCTCAGCAAGACTGATGGATGAGAGGACATGGAAACGGTTGCTTGCATCCACATCGTTGGCGGCGATGGAAACGGTGGATGGAGTTGTAAGGTATATGACCGGTCTTGTTAAAGATAACAGGCTGGCGGACGGATTGAGTTACGAAGATTTTACGATTACTTTCCGTAAAGCGGTGCTGCTTTGGATAAAAGGCAATGGTTATGCCCTTCCCAATTACGAGAAGAGTAAGTCATTGTTGCAATGGATGCACAAAGGAATAAACGAAATAACCGTCAAGGATAATGAGACGACAGTTGAGGAATGGATGAATGAACTTCATTTGTCGGAAAACAAGGCAGAAGCTTTTGAGTCTTTTGACATGAAAGACGATGAGGAAATAAAAGAAAGCATCCGACGGCTCGGAATGCTATTGGCTGCCGGGAATATTTCTGAGACGGTGAAACGGAGGCTGATTGTTTCTTTTCTGGAACGGCATAAGGACAACTATGAGGATGTGATAGAAAAACTGCTTCAGCAGGGATTATTGGAGGAGACAATCAGTCGAATTAGTGTTTCCGCAACGGAATCTATCATCAGACAGATGGTTGTTCGCCACATCGGAACGGAAGAAACGGAGAAACTGATGCTGTTGATAGACCGGTTGTTTGCCGAGGGAAACGCGGTTTCCGCATACCTGCAAGACAGCTCCCTGACACCGAGCGTACAGGTGCTCGTATGGCTGGCAAAAGAAGTAAAAGTACAAACAGGTATGGCAAGTCCGTTCCCGGTACTGTCCTCTCTTTTTCTAACTGCCTTGTTCGGAAAGGAAAATGTTTCTGCGGTAACAAAGTGGTTATTATACGGGATGGCCGGAGACATTGCGGCTGACGGAATGAAAGAGGACGAGACTCTTGAACTGATGGAGTTGCTGTTTTATACCGGTGGTTTCCGTGTGCGTCGTACCATATCCATGTTTGAACAATGGTCGCAGCATATCAAGGTGCATTCAAATACTGTTCAAACACTGTTGGAAAGTGATTGGAATACCTCCGACGGCTTTATGGAATGGCTGGAAAGTAGGGAGGTCACTGCCGAATCCAAACGCGAGCTGTTGCAGGCACTGGCACGGGAGAAGCCGCAGGAACTGATTGTAATACTCCGTAAGCTGCCACAGAAAGAAGAAATTGTTTCCCTTACGGCAACCTACATTCCGATGGAAGTGTTGTCGGACGTAGTGGAAAAAGCGGATGCAAAACAGGCGCTGTTGCTTTCACGGACAGTTGACTGGTTGCAGAAAGAGCGGGGACGGTTCGCTTTCCTCTCTCATACCAACTTGTCCTTTACAACTGCGTTGTCGGAAGCGTTTCTGCTGTTCATGCAGGACGAAGACACTCTAAGGGGAAGGAATCTGACGGAGCAGGAAGTGGTCGGGAAGTTCTTGGAACATCTGCATTATGTATATACAAGGAGAACGGACTACAACGACAATAAGGAATGGAAGCATTTGCAGGACGAAGTGACCGATGGACTGGGCTTGGGAGGCAAGGATACTACAGCACTCCCGGCATCAGAGGACGCGACTTCCGAAAGACTGCTGGCTGAATACAGCCGGTTGAATGATGCGGAACTATATCAACTTGTAGCTGGCGTATTGGATAAAGAGCCGGAAGCGTTCGTTAAACTGTCAGAGAATAATCCTGATACGGAACTTATCCGGCGCATCTCCCATGTGGCGGACAAGGCAATGCTCAGACGTATGATAACCGTGCTTTCTTCCGTATCCGGATTGGGAAATCCTACCGCTTTTATAAAATTGATGGAATGGCTGGGTATCCGGTCGGCTGACCGGATATCGGCAACGGACATGATGAACGCTCTTCTGCTATGGACAGGCACTACGGACTGGAAAAGACAGAGCATCCGGCAGATGACGGTCTTCTTCCTGTCACACCTTTATGGAAGTGAGGATGCTACCGGCCTTCCTTTGGAAATGCTTACGGATGACGCTCTGCCCGAAGAGGTACGGAAACGATTGCTTCGCGACTATATGCGTTCACGTCCAACGGAGCTGTTGAGCTATATACAAAGATTGGCGGCACAAGGCAGGCTGCCGTTGGATAAATGGACGGAATGGACCGAACTTTCAGAATGGCTGTGCCTGGCGGCAAGCGTGTCCCTCACCTTGGAGGAACTGTTGCGGCAGGTCGTTGGATATCTGGAACAAAGCAAGTTGGCGGATGAAGCGACGCTGACATACGGAGTGGCAACATACCTTGCGGAAAATGATGCCGTAAAGTTCGCCTATTATGTAGATAAAATGGAAGTAACACACTCATTCGTGCTGTCGCTTCCTGTCATACAAAATATAACTGAAAATAAAAAAGAAAAAATTATGAGTAACATGTTGGAAAGTCTGGGGATAACCCCGGAAGAAGAAAGAGTATTGGAGAGTAGCCAGGAAGATGAATTGGAGGTGACTCTTGTCGGCAATGCCGGACTGTGCCTGCTCTCGCCTTGGTTCCCGCGACTGTTCTTCCTGCTTGGTTATCAGGACGAGGAGAGAAGAAATTTCAAGGACACCGCATCAAGAATCCGCGCCGTGTTCCTGCTGCAATATTTAGTAAACCCGGAAGAAAAAGACTACCGGGAGCCGGAACTGGCCTTTAACCGGCTGCTTGTCGCCCTGCCCGCACAGGTTCCGCTGCCGAAACGGGTAGAATTGACGGACGGAGAAAAAGAGATGGCCGACAATATGCTGGCAAGTATAAAATCCAACTGGTCGAAAATGGACGGTACATCGGTAAACGGATTCCGTCAGTGCTTCATCCAGCGCGACGGACGGCTGGAACAACAGGACGAGAAATGGTTGCTGACGATTGAAAGCCGTGCGTACGACATCCTGCTCGACACCATCCCGTGGGCATTCCGGCAGATACGTTTCCCGTGGCTGAAGAAATACATACAGGTATCCTGGCATGAGAAACAGAGATTTTAATCGGATTATCCACTATAAAAATAAAAAATATGGAAGCAGAGAAAGTATATCAGGAAAAGACGGCACGCACCCTCCAGCAGAAGCAGGACGGTGGCGGCGCATTGCAATTCGTTGACAACCGCAGTCTGAATGCCGCGTTGCAACGTGTGGGCGAAGATGAGGAAGATGCCTTGCAGGGAAAGTTCGAACAGCCTGTGCAACGTGTGGGGGAAGATGAAGAGGAGGATACGCTGCAAGGGAAATTTGACGGAACCATCCAACGCGAGGAAGACGAGGACGAAGCCATTCAAGGCAAGTTCGAGGCACCCGTGCAGAGAAAGAATGAGACCGGAATGCCGGACAACCTGAAAGCCGGTGTCGAGAATCTGTCCGGCTTTGCGATGGACGATGTGCGGGTGCATTATAACTCGGACAAACCTGCCACCGTGCAGGCACTGGCCTACACACAGGGAACGGACATACACGTGGCTCCCGGTCAGGAACAACATCTGCCCCATGAGGCATGGCACGTGGCACAACAGATGGCGGGACGTGTGGAACCGACAACAGAAATAGGCGGAATGCCTGTGAATGACAATGCCGGTTTGGAACATGAAGCGGATGTGATGGGTGCAAAGGCTAACAGTCTGTAAATAGAAAAGGTATGAATGATTATATTGTCTGGTTCAACCAAGTTCTGACGGTTGCCATACAGTTCTACTTCGAGCAAGAATGCGAATATACCTCACTGGCGGAAGTAAAACCACCTGCCAACGGGTGGATGGAGGAAAAGACAGGAGTACAGCAGATAACCTTTCAGGAACGGACAGTCGTGATGCTGGCCCTGATGCCCCACGTCTGTCCGCAGGTACTGGACATCTTCTTCGTGCAGAACAAGAACTTCGACCGCCAATATACGGAGTTCGGCGGCTGGAAGGGACTCTCGCACGGAGGCTTCCTGCCTACAGGCGAGACGGCCTCGTTCATCATCGCCGGAGAGGATGTGGAGAAACGGAAATCGGTAGTCAGCATGTTCCAGAAAGACCACTGGTTCTACGGCAGAAACATCCTCCGGCTGGAGGGAGCCAACGAAGGTGAGCCTTTCCTGAGCGGACAACTGAGGGTGTCGGAAGAATTCCTCAGCCGCGTGATGCTCGATAAGGAATACAAGCCGGACTACAATATAGGCTTCCCTGCCAAGCGCATAACTACGGCACTGGAGTGGGAAGATATGGTCGTGGATTATCAGGTCGCTTCCGAGTTGGACGAGATATGTACATGGATAGAATCAGGGAAAATCATAATGGACGATTGGGGGCTGTCCAGATTCCTAAAAGCCGGTTATCGTTCGCTGTTCTACGGGCCTCCGGGCACAGGAAAGACGCTTGCAGCCACCTTGTTGGGTAAAAAGAACGGAATGGATGTTTATAGGGTGGACTTGTCAATGATTGTATCCAAATACATCGGCGAGACGGAGAAGAATCTTGCCCGCGTGTTCGACCTTGCCGAGAACCGCAACTGGATTCTCTTTTTCGATGAGGCGGACGCGCTGTTCGGCAAGCGTACCTCCACGAACACCTCCAATGACCGCCATGCCAACCAGGAAGTGGCTTATCTGTTACAGCGTATAGAGGATTTTCCAGGCATCATCATCCTGGCGACGAACCTGCGCTCGAACATTGACGAGGCGTTCTCCCGCCGCTTCCAGTCGGTCATTTATTTCCCCATGCCCACCGAGGAACTGCGTGCCGAACTGTGGCGCAAGATGCTCCCTTCCGACTGGTTGGACTGGTTGGACAATGATGCTGAAGAAGTGATAAATATGGCAGCCCGGACAGAGCTTTCAGGTGGCTCCATAGCCAATGTGGTGCGGCGGTGCGCCCTGTATATAGTCCGTTCTGGTACCGGGCAACTTGATAGAACAATATTGAAGGAGGCGTTGGAAAAAGAGAAAATGAAAGTCTGATTATATTTTTAATAGAAATTCAGTGGGAATAGTTCCGTTTGTTTTCAAAAACTTCCGTTCTTTATTTTATTAGGAATAAAAGCTGACCCCTAATAGTGGGTCAAGTCAAAAAGTATGTGGATATAATATTTGAGAAACATTTAAAGTTTGCAATGCTAAAAACATACATCCTTCCA
>ENA-ORRE01002764-ORRE01002764.1-human-gut-metagenome-genome-assembly--contig:-NODE-2764-length-10008-cov-6.077866_pt1 | contig 10008 bp, 10 predicted proteins | sample MGYA00242171_ERZ509126 | MGnify/ENA primary metagenome ERZ509126 (study PRJEB26280, sample SAMEA2338648) | human gut metagenome | biome: human gut; feature: human-associated habitat; material: faeces...
GCCGTTTCGGGCAGAATCTTCCTCCTTCGGAGCGTATTCAGCCCGAAAACTTTTTCCCTTTCACGTCTGTACAATGGACGCCGTCGGCAGCGGAAACAAGCGACCGACGGAAAAGTCGATCAAAAAACAAAAGAGAAACAGCATACTGTCAGTAGAATACTACCGGTCCGTATGCTGTTCCGATATTCTGTAGGAGGGATATTTTTTGACAGCCGAATGAAACGGGCAGGCGGCAAACTGCGCTCCCTCCAGAAAAATCAATCCGTTTTTTCGACCCCCTGCCAATATCCGCCTTTGTCCGGCCCGATTCGTCGGAGTACCCCGTCCGCTTTCAGCCCGGCAATCTGTTTTTCCACGGTCTTGGGGGTTATCCCTATCCGCTTGGCAAGTGCTGTTGCGCTCAATGTGTTGTCCTGTGAAAGCAGGGCGATGATTTTCTCCCTACTTTTCACTTTTTTCTTCATATCTTTTGTCGGTTTATCCTTAATTCTTAAGTTTTTCATATTACTATTCTCCATTGTTGTAAATGACATCCAAAAGTTCGTTTATAAGTTTGATGTCTGTAATTTTTATAACACTATCTTCTCTGTTGGATAGCCAATAATATTGACGTTGCCGTACCAAATAGTAGATTTGTCTATGACACATGAGTATAACGATAATTTTGATACGATCTTTATGAATAATCTCTGGCTTTTGAGAAAATATCAAAACTATCAATACTTCTAAAAAACAGCCCAAACAAGCAGTCAAATTTGTTTTTATTGTGTATTTCGTAATTTTATTACTATAATATGTTTTATAATTTATCGTATGGAATTTTATTTGTACCTTTGCACTATATAACAGATAAATTTAACAATTATGATAGCAGAGTTCAGCATTGAGAATTTTTTCTCCATTAAATCGGCTCAGAAAATCAGTTTTGAGCCATCGGCAGATACTTTTATGTCTGATGAGTATTCGTATGAAGTTAAAGAGGGGATAAGATTGCTGAAAGTGGGCATTATCTACGGTGCCAATGCTTCCGGCAAAACAAATATATTAAATGCCATCGAATTCTTCAAGATGCTGGTTTTGAGAATGCCTAAAGACAGGAATGAGAAAACCGGGGTAGTTCCTTTCATGCTGGATGATACTTCAAGGAATGAAATGACAAAGATGTCGATAGTGTTCTATATCAATCAATCGAAGTATATCCTTAGTTTTGAGTTGGATGCCAAACATATCTATTCCGAGACATTGATTGTTTATGATTCCATTCGCCCTACCAAATTGTACAACCGAAGTTATGATGCTGCGACAGATTCCACGACCATCGATTTTGGTGTAAATCTGAAAATGACGAAGAAAAGCCAGGATGTAATTTCAGGCAATACTATCAATAATTGCAGTGTGCTTGCTGCATTTGGCAAAAGCAACGTGGAACGTACCAAGCTGAATGATGTGTACGATTACTTTGCCAAACAGGTAAAAGATGTACTGGCTCCCGGTATGCTGCTTTCAGGATATGTCAAATCACGATTGGATAAAGACGAGACAGGAGATTTGAAAAAATTCATTTTAAATTTCCTGAAAGCGTCCGATTTCAACATAGAAGATGTGGTATTACACGAAGAAGAAGAACTAATTACTCCTGAATTGGAACAATTAATTCAGAATGCCCCTATTGATAAGGACGCAAAGGCAGAAATGCTAAGAAGGGGTAAAATTACAAATACGGAACTGACCTTCAAGCATAATGCTGGAAATAAAGTATATGATTTGTCGGAAGAATACGAATCCAATGGCACCATGAGGTTCTTGGGAATGGCGGTGATCCTGAATTTTTTGTTAAAGACCAATCGGTTTGTGTCTATAGATGAAGTGGAAACGAGTATTCATTATGAGCTATTAGCTTATTTCATAAAAGTGTTTTTGGCAAACAGCAATGGAACGTCCCAGATGCTCCTGACAACCCATGACATCAATCTTCTCAACGAGGATTTCATTCGCCGTGACACGATATGGTTTACTGATAAAGACGAACTTGGCGAAACAAAAATAGTGCGTCTTTCTTCTCTTGGGCTGCATAAGAATCTTTCCCCATATAATGCCTACAAGCAGGGGAAATTAGTGAAGTTACCGTTCTTGGGTAGTCAGTATATCGACTTAAATGACTAATGATATGGGGCGAACAGTAACAAAAAGTATTGCCATCATAGGCGAGGGAGAAACAGAATGGTTCTATTTCGATTCGTTGAGGATTGTGTGCCGCTATCCTTTCAAGGTTGCGCCTGATTTTCCGCAGCACAGCGACATCAATCATATTCTGAAACTGGTAGAATCCTATCTAAACAAACAGTATGATTATATCGTCTGCTTGTTTGATATGGATAGGCTGTTTCAGTTTCCATCTGAAATGCAGTTGTATCAACGGGCAAAGAAGAAATATGGTGCAAAGAAGCATGCCGAAAGGGTAATGTTTGTAGAAACGAATCCATGTACGGAATTTTGGTTTTTGCTCCACTTTTTGCCTAATATGGTTTGTCGGCGATATGATAGTTACGAACAGCTACTTCCTGAATTGCAGAAATATATGCCGGGTTATGAAAAGACAAAACGATATTTCATACGCACTAACCTCTATAAATACTTAACGGAGAATGGTGATTTGGAAAGGGCAATGTTAAACTCAGAAAAGTTGTGTCAACTCTGTAAGGAATCACTGGAAGATTTAATGGCATACTCGGAGGTACATAAGGTGATAAGGTTGCTCAATGAAATATAGTTTTAGACAAAAAAGTAAGTAACATATGAAAATACAATCGGTTCATATCAGAAATTATCGGAAGTTGAAGAATTGTCATATAGACTTTGGCGAGAAGAAAACAGTTTTAGTTGGTGCTAATAACAGCGGTAAAACGTCGGCTATTAGTGCTATTGTTTGGTTCCTAAAGAACACGGAGAGGTTCACTCTAAAGGAATTCACCGTAACTAATTGGACCTTAATTAATACTATAGGTGAAAAATGGCTGGAAAAGGATTCTGTGGATGACGCATTATTGAGTTCCCATCAATGGGATAACATCGTGCCATCAATGGATGTTTGGATAAACGTAGAAAATGGAGAACATTATCGAGTGAATCACTTGATACCATCACTTAGCACTTGGGATGGTAAAAAAGTAGGAGTTCGAGGACAATATGTTCCTAAAGATGTTACAAAACTCTACACGGCTTATAAAGAAGCAAAAACAAAAGCAAAATCTTTAGAAGCTACTGAGGAATGGAAGAAGGCAGACTCTCCAGAATTATATCCCAAAAATTTATGCGACTTTCTGGGTAAAGGTTCAAACCTTAGAGAGTATTTCGATGTGAAATACTACATCATAGATCCGGCTCTTGATCCTGATGACGAGGACGAAGTGCAAACAACGCCAGACAATGAACTGGGCAATAATCCACTTGACGGACTAATCAAAGTGGATACTATACTGGCGTCAAGAGATTTTTCAGATTCGGAAGGACAAAGAGACAGTGATATAGATACGTTGTCAAAACAGTTCCAACAATACTATAAGAGCAGTGGTCAAGATGATGAAGAACTGACTTGTGAAGGGTTGAAACTCCTAGGAGGTATCGTAACAGCGAACAAAACGTACGATGAAAAATTAAGGAAGACTTTTGAGGTTCCTGTTGGTGAATTGAAGAGCATCAATTACCCTGGATTCCAGAATCCAGAGATAAAAATACGAAGTAAGGTTCAGATTGAGGAATCCATAAAACATGACTCAGCAGTTCAATTCGCTATTCAAGGTATGGAGGAATTGGTACTTCCAGAGAAGTATAATGGTCTTGGTTATAGAAATCTTATCTCTATTTATTTGAAGCTGATTGACTTCAGAGAAAAGTGGCTGAAGGAATTAAGTGAAGGAAAGAATATTGAACCTATTCATATCGTGTTTATAGAAGAACCAGAAGCGCACCTACATGCCCAAGCACAACAGGTCTTTGTAAAGAAAGCATTTGAAGCCCTGTGCAACAACAAATTAATTAAAGAAAATCCTTGGCTAAGCACGCAACTTGTATTAAGTACGCATTCAAATCATGTTGTCAACGAACTTGACTTGAACTGTATGCGCTACTTCAAACGAGTAATAGATGCTGGTGAAAAGATACCTATTTCCAAGGTTGTGAACTTATCTAGTACATTCGGAACGGACGATGAAACAAAGCAATTTGTAACGAGATATATACGGTTAACTCACTGCGATATATTTTTTTCGGATGCTGTTATTCTGGTTGAAGGTCCTGCGGAAAAGGTACTTGTTCCCAGTTTTCTCGCAAAAACCGGATTAGATTCTTATTATATTTCTGTTATAGAGGTGAATGGCCGCCATGCACATAGTTTCCGTAAACTTATTGAAAAGATTGGAATAGCAACCTTAATTGTGACGGATATAGATGCGACTGAAACAAAAGTAGGAGAAAACGGAAAAGAAAGACATACGTCCGTAATTACAGCCAAAGGAAATGGTTATAAGACAGGTAATCCTTCCGTTAAAAGCTGGCTTCCAGGAAAAGAACAAATAGATGATTTGCTGGCACTGGACGAAAAAGAAAAGATTATAGATAATGTAAGAATTGCATTTCAAACTCCAATAAGTGTCAAGTGGAAAGAGGATAAAAATGATTTAACAGAAATATGTCCCTATACTTTTGAAGATGCATTGATATTTACTAATATAGAATTATTTCGGCAGAAAGGACTCAATAAAATGGGGGCTGTTACTACAATAGCGAATCTGTTGAAGAAGAGTAATTCTGCTAATGAATTACAACAAAAGATATTTGAAAAACTGGAAAACAAAAGCGGTTTTCAGAAGGCTGATTTTGCTGTTTCTTTGCTTTATAAAGATGATTTCTGTGACTTAGTAGCTCCTTCATATATAAAGGAAGGACTTAACTGGATGAAGTCATATTTGGATGCTAAATCAATACAAAAATGAAAAATAATATAGATGCTCAAGTAGATGAGACACTAGAAAAGTGTATTCTTTCAACACCCCGTAAAAGTTTCTTTCTTTTTGCCGGAGCTGGATCAGGAAAGACTTATTCCTTGGTTCTTCTTTTGAAAAAAATACGCGATAGTATTGGTAAAGATCTTTTGTTGCAAGGAAAGAATGTAGCTGTTATTACTTTTACGAATGCCGCAACAGATGAAATAATCAATCGTTTGGATTATAGTTCCATTTTCCAGATATCAACGATTCATAGTTTTGTTTGGAATGTTATCAAATACTATCAAACAGATATTAAGAGACTATATTGCCAATATATTATCGAAGACATAGAAGCGTTGAACAAGAAATTGGAAGGAACAAAAAACAAGACAACAAAAACTTATTGTGCCAACGTAGAAAAGCTTAATCAGCAGAAAGAACGATTAGCAAAAGCACAGACGATAGAAAAGTTCGTGTATAATCCTAATGGCAGTAATCCAGAGTATAATGCATTGAAGCATGCTGAGGTTATTAAAATATCAGCTCAAATGATTATTGAAAATAAAATGTTACAACGAATCATTGCACAACGATATCCGATACTATTGATTGATGAGAGCCAAGACACGAAGAAAGAACTAATTGATGCTTTCTTTGAAATTCAAAGAAACTTTGCTGATATTTTTACTTTAGGTTTACTTGGTGACCAGAAACAGCGAATCTATGCTGACGGGAAGGAGAACATAGAAGGTTTCATTCCTGCTGGTTGGGAGAAGCCGAGAAAGATGATGAACTATCGCTGTGCTAAGCGAATTATTCAGTTGGCTAACACTATTGGCAAGGATATAGATATTCGTGCAGAACAAATCCCGCGTGAAGACGCTGATGATGGTTTTGTTAGACTTTTTGTAGTACAACAACGTGATTGTATAAACAAAGATGAAATAGAGCAAACCGTGATGAGGATTATGGGGGAGCATACCAAAGATATAAAGTGGGTAAGTTCGAATACTGACGTAAAAACTCTGACATTAGAACACATGATGGCTGCAAGAAGATTAGGATTTGATAGTTTTTTTGCGCCATTTACTAAAGTCTCTAAATATCAGATGACTTTTCTTCAAGGTTCTGTTTCGGAAATAGATTTTTTTACCAAAGTGGTACTTCCCATTGCAGAATCCATGAAGGAAGATGGACGGCTCGCATTAGAAATTTTGAAAAAATACTCACCTTTATTAAGCAGGCAGAATACAGAGAAACCATATGAATTTTATTTGAAATGCCGAGAAGTAGCAATAAAGGTTGCTAACCTTGTAAATAAGGATGATACTATCCGTGTTGTAGTAGATGAAATTATAAAATCTCAACTATTAACTGTACCAGATGTTATAAGTCAAGCGTGTATGTTAAAACCATCAGACATAGAAGATGATAGCGTAGAAGAAGAACTACGTGCTTGGGTGGAAGTAATGGATCTACCAATTGACATGGTACGCAGCTATGATGATTATGTGAACCACCGTTCACAATTTGATACACACCAAGGGGTTAAAGGCCTTGAATTTGACCGAGTGATGGTTATTATAGATGATTCTGAAGCAAAAGGATTCCTATTTAGTTATGATAAATTGTTTGGTGTTAAGGATTTATCTGAAACAGATTTGAAAAATAAAGAAAATGGTAAAGAAACGACTATTGAACGTACTCAAAGATTATTTTATGTTACATGTACTAGAGCAAAGAACTCGTTAGCAGTTGTGATGTATACAAATAATCCAGAGGTGGTAAAAACTGAAACTCTCAAAAAAGGTTGGTTTGAAGAGAATGAAATTGTTGTAATGTAATATACCGATATTGCCCGATATACATTTAAGGAGGTTTGGGTAGTGTAAACTGAACTGTATTAAGCTCAATTTTGTTCGGTCGTTATTGGCATCCATCGATGCCAATAACGACTGTTAATTTATTGCTGAACACAACTTTACGAGGGTAGATTCAAGTTCATCCATTCAGACGGTACGCCTCCCTGTACCCGTCCATTAAAGTGCGTTCTATGTCGGAAGCCCTGTACAGGATCTTTCCGCCTACCCGAACATACGGCAGTATGCCGTTGTTGCGGTAATCCTGTAGGCTCCTGCGGCTGACCTTCAGTTTCACCGCCAGTTCTTTGTCGTTGTAATAGCGTTCCCCATCCAGCGACGGTTTATTGTTGTCGCGTATTTTCTCCACCCTTTTTGAAAGGTCTTCCAGCGACGAGAAAAAGGTTCTCACGCGCATGTCGTTTTCCGGTGTCAGCAGCCGGATGTTGCCATTGTCATTCATAAGCACGATGTTTATAAATTAACTGTATCGGTATTACAATATCTTCCTTTATTGGCTGCAATACACCGTTTCATCTCCACCACGGGAAAGACAGCCTTCACATCCTCCGGCCTGTAATACACCTTGTGGCTTATTTTGGTGTAAGCCAGCGTCCCATTCTCCCGCATCGTCTGCAGGGTTCTCGGACTGATACCGAGCAGCCTGTACACGTCGTCGCTGTCAAGCCATTTCCTCTCTCCCAAGTCCTCATGTTCCCGGCAGAGGCGTTCCACCTTTCCCGCGAAATTCTCGAATTCCGAGAGCATCCTCTCGAAAGTCGCCTTGTCTATGACCACTACTTCCATGTTCTTGTAATTTTAAGTTTAACATTGATTTTTACTGTAAAACGAAATGGCGGACAGATAATACCGGAAAGGGATTCATATGCCCGTAAACCGTTTCGAAAGCGAAGAAAATAAAAAAACGGGAACTGTCTGCAAACCGGACGGCACGTGTCACCGGCAGACATCACTTTTCACCGTCAGGTGATCATTCATGGTGTAGAAAACAGAAAATGACACCCTCATTTCTTTGAAGCAAAGGTAGCCGTTCCCCACCGGGGCGCAAGGCCGGGCCCTGCGGGTCGGCTGGGAAAAAATCATCCTCACGCTCCGCGCTCCGGTATTTTTTCCTGCCGAGCCTTGACACCTTTCCGGCGGGAGAACGGCTGTAAGGCATACAAAGAAACAAGAGTGCCTGCACCGCAGGCCGGATGTCTAACAGATAAAATCAAAGGATATGGCAACAAAAGACGTGAAAGAATTCAACGGATGGTTCAACCGTTCATACGCGAGACTGAAAGAAAGTGTATCCCTTTACGGGAAGGTCGACGAGGACGCGTTCCATGACGCGTATCTGGCAGTCAGGAAGCAGGTGATGTTCTCAAACAACGGAATAGAGGACTTGGAATCCTACTTCTTCGGTTGTTATCGGAGAATCTTGCAATCGGGAACAAGGGATGACAGTCGTTACGACAACCCCGGAGACGAGTATTTCTCAAGACTGGGTGAGGCGGACTGCACGGAAGAGACCGATGAGCGGGAAAAGATGCTTACCGGGTGCGACAGGCTGGTAAAGGACATACAGAAATTCCTCAGGCGGCACTTCTCCTACGAGGATTACAGGATATTCATGCTGCGGTTTTACGAGACCGGCAGCTCGTTCCGTACCATCGCCAGACACATGGGCGAGAAAACATCGGTGGTGGCACGCAGGGCACAGGCCATGATGGAATCCGTCCGGGCGAACCGGAGATTCATTGCCCAAAGAAGACTGATTATGGCCGGCGAGGCGGCATGACAGAAAATAAATGTATCACTAAAAACATGATTGATTATGAAACTGACAGTTTATGACAAGAGCAATTCACATCCGGCACTGACCTATAAGGGCAAACGAATCATCACGGTATGTCGTGACGGCAGCATGTACCTGAGCAGGATGTTGAGCAGGGAACTGAACCTGCACGCCGGCAACCGTCTGGGAATCGCCAGGGACGATGACAGACCGAAAGACTGGTACATGTTCGTATCGGATGACGAGAACGGTTTTATGGTATGGAACGACCCGCGTTGCGTACGTTTCTCCAACAGCTTCATAGCCGGAATGATACTCGATGCCGCGAAGGTGGAGAAATGTGCCGGGTTTATGGTAGCGAGGGAGCCGGTGAATGTGGACGGCAAACACTGTTACAGGATAATACTCGACAACCCGATACCGAAAGGAACGAGAACCACCGGTGCGAGATAGGCACAAGGTCGTGAAAGGGGAAGCAGGGGCATCCGGCAGCAGGAAGAGATTCCTACTGTCGGGTGTCCCTTTTCTCATGTGAACGGAACATCATAACGGCTTCAGGTTGATACGGCTGCTGTAGATGGCGTTCAACTCGTCACGATACTGTTCCAGGTGGGCCGAGAGGATATTGTCGATATAGCACGAGATGCTGACGGTCGGCGCAATCACGGAAAGTATGGTGCGCACCCGTTCGTAGTTGTCACTGCTGACATAGGTCTGTCGGCGCTCCTTCACAACATTGTTGTCAAACAGATGTTCGGGATATTCCTGTAAGCCGTTCCTTTTCCGGCGTGTTTTCTCCCGGAGGACCGGGGACGGTACTTCTTCACCGGTAGATATACCGGAATCTTCCACTTTGTCGGGTACGGCAGGGGACTCGGATCGGTTTTCCGGTTCCGACTTCTTGCCATCTTCTTTTTTGATGTCGGCAGCGTTGTCTCCATAAAGTTTTTCCATGACAGCGGCAGGAATATCCCCCGTCATCATACCACGTATTTGCTCCTCGTCGATTTTAACCTCTTTTCTCTTTACCATAATTCCATATTTTAGATAGTTGGACAATTCTTTTCCGGCAGTCTTGCATTTCCCTCACGTCGTGAATGTGACAATACGGCCATTACCGCATGTGAGTATCGCTTAACGGGTATGTACATCCACCAAGTAAGTCGGTCACGTGCCCAATCACCCACGTGTTCCGTCCGGCATTAAGACGGTCACGCATTCACACATGGGGGAGTGGACGCATTATTATGTTCTTATATGTTTCCGTTCACCCGTTACCCAAAGGTCGGATGTAATAATGCACCCCGTACTTGACGAACACATGGATAATTGTGCGACCGGACGCGTTCTGACATGCGGCAAAATA
>ENA-ORRE01002773-ORRE01002773.1-human-gut-metagenome-genome-assembly--contig:-NODE-2773-length-9989-cov-4.863298_pt1 | contig 9989 bp, 9 predicted proteins | sample MGYA00242171_ERZ509126 | MGnify/ENA primary metagenome ERZ509126 (study PRJEB26280, sample SAMEA2338648) | human gut metagenome | biome: human gut; feature: human-associated habitat; material: faeces...
GCTTCGCAGAGTTCGAGGACATCATCCATGTCCGAGATGAAGAAGTCGTAACCTTCTTCCGGACAGTAGTCCGACAGGATTTCTTGAACGAGGGCATCGAAGGAATCACCCTCATAACCCTGCATGAGAGCTACCATAGCCAGTTCCTCGGCAGTGGAGACATCCACCCCTCCGCGTCGTGCCTCCCAAAACACTTCGTATGCCTGATCCGCGCGGGCGTTGATGAAGCTGAGATCCTCAGCCTCAGGGTAGTTGTTTCGTGAGAGGAATCCTGACAGGGTGCGGACATATGCGTCGAGAGTATTTTTCATAATTGTCGAAGTTTTAGGCGTTTTCTGATTTATTTTTGCTGACCACCTGAGTATTCCCGGCGGCATTGATTATCACTTGGGCTTTGAAGGTCTTGCCACTACGGGCACGGAATCCGCTAATGAACGGTGTCGAGCCGGTGTTGATGAGCGACGCGAGTTCCTCATGGGTGAGCGTAACGCCATAGAACTGGCGGAACACATAGTGGCCACATTCCGGATTGTCGCACATCGCCACTCTACCGAAGGTCTTCATCACGCCCTCTGAGCAATGAGGGCACGGGATGTCATCCTCCATTCTGGGGAAGAGCTTCGCCGATGCGAGGATTCCTGCCGTCACGTCGCGTGTGAACTGTTTGAGCTGGTTGTCGTATGCGCTCGTTGAGAGTACATCACGGGCGACTTCCTTCATTAGATTGTCCACCTTGACCACCTCACCTATGTCGGCAATCTTCATATCCTTGATGATGCCGTAAAACAGACGGCCTTTGGTTGTGATGGAGAGGTGTCCCCAAGCATCGCGCTCGATGAGTCCGCTGGCTTCCAGATGGACGATGTCTTTGGCGATTCCGTCAGAATAGACCGTGCCACGGATTGCAAGAAGGTCCTCGATGAGAGTCGCGTCAGTATAGTCCTCCGGCATCGGAGATTTTGCGGTACATGAGCCGGTTGAGAAGATGACAGTTTCCTCACCCTCAGCGAATACAGGCATCGTCTGGGTTTTCATCAGCGTGTCGGGGAAGAGCGAGTGCCAGCCTTTGGTCTTGTAGGCTTCTCCTTTCCATTCGTAGCGGACGCCCTCGCATTCAGCGATAACCCGGGTGCGGAGGATAACGCCCACACGGTCGTGGCTCGACTACATATTCTACCTGTCTTTCTTCCCGCAGCTGGTGGCCGGACCCATAGTGCGCGCCGACTACTTCCTGCCGCAGCTGCGCCGCAACGAGCGCGCAACCCCCAACATGATTTGGGGCGGACTCTGGCTCATCATCGTAGGTATAATCAAGAAGGCGCTAATCGCCGACTATATAGCGCAATACAACGACCTGGTGTTCAACGACCCCGGATTCTACACCGGACTGCAGGCCTTCATGGGCGTCATAGGCTACACCATGCAGATCTACTGCGACTTCTCCGGTTACTCCGACATGGCCATCGGCCTGGCCTCGATAATGGGCTTCCGCCTGGGCATCAACTTCGATTCCCCCTACCAGAGCCGCAACCTCACGGAGTTCTGGCGCCGCGACTTCGCACGCATGGCCTTCGGTGTTTCGTCGGCCTACGACAGCGCCATCTTCAACTGGTTCGACCGCTCCAAGGAGTCGGCCCTCCGCCTCTCGCTCGACGGCGAGAAGACGCTCCGCTACGGCGAGAACCCGCACCAGCAGGGACGCTTCTTCGGCGACTTCGACAAGATGTTCACCCAGCTGCACGGCAAGGAAATCAGCTATAACAACATACTCGACATCGACGCCGCGCTGAGCCTCATCGGCGATTTCACCGAGCCCACCGTGGCCATACTCAAGCACAACAACCCCTGCGGGCTGGCCTGCGGCGAGAACCTCGCCGACGTCTGGAGGGCCGCCCTCGACTGCGACCCCGTGTCGGCATTCGGCGGCGTCATCGTCACCAACCGCGAAGTCGACGCCGACACGGCAGGCGAGATGGACAAGATATTCTTCGAGGTGATAGTGGCTCCCGGATTCACCGGCGAGGCACTCGCCACACTCAGGCATAAAAAGAACCGCATCATCCTGCACGCGCACTCGCTCCACCTCCCCTCGGTGCGCACCCGCTCGGCCCTCAACGGCTACCTGCAGGAGGACGCAGACGAACTTTACGGCCTCCCTGAGGGTTATACCGTTCCTACCGATGTCAAGCCCACCGAGGCACAGCTGCGCGACATGGCCCTGGCCAACACCCTGGTCAAGCACTTCCGCTCCAATGCCATAGTGCTCCTCAAGGACGGCAAGCTGCTCGGCGCCGGCATGGGCCAGGTGAGCCGCATCGACGCCCTCAAGCACGCCATCCAGCGCGCAAGAGAGGCAGGCCGCGACCTCACAGGGGCCGTAATGGCATCCGACGCCTTCTTCCCCTTCAGCGACTGCGTGCAGCTCGCCTACCGCGAAGGAATACGGGCCGTGGTGCAGCCCGGAGGATCCGTCCGCGACAACGACACCATCACTTTCTGCCAGGAAAAGGGCATACCCATGGCAATGACCCGAATCCGGCACTTCCGACACTGATTCCCGCTGGGCGGAGGCTCAGGCTCCCGCCCCAAGGATGCTAAAACAACCTTTGACAACCGAAAATGGGACTTTTCAGCTTTACGCAAGAGATAGCTATGGACCTTGGCACCGCCAACTCCATCATCATACATAAGGACAAGATTGTGGTCGACGAGCCCAGCGTCGTGGCCATGGACGTCAAGTCAGGCAAACCAATCGCAGTAGGCACCACCGCCCACCTCATGGAAGGCAAGGAGAGTCCGGGCATCCGTACCGTGCGCCCCATGATCGACGGCGTCATCGCCGACTTCAACGCCGCCGAGCACATGATTCGCGGCCTGGTTAAGATGGTCAGCAGCAAGCGCCGCTGGTTCTCCCCCTCGCTGCGCATGGTCGTATGCATCCCCTCCGGCTCCACCGAAGTCGAGCTCCGCGCCGTGCGCGACAGCTCCGAGCACGCCGGCGGACGCGACGTCTACATGATTTACGAGCCCATGGCGGCCGCACTCGGCATAGGCCTCGACGTCGAGGCACCCGAAGGCAACATGATTGTCGACATAGGCGGCGGCTCCACCGAGATTGCCGTCATCTCCCTGGGCGGCATCGTCACCAACAAGAGCATCCGCATAGCAGGCAACGAGCTCACCGCCGACATCCAGGACCACATGGAGCGCGTACACAGCGTCAAGGTAGGCCCCACCCTGGCAGAGCGCATCAAGCTCGCCGTAGGCAGCGCCCTGCCCGAGCTCGAAGCCGACGAGGCCCCCGAGGACTTCATCGTCCACGGCCCCAACCGCATGACCGCCGACCCCATGACGGTGCCCGTCTCATACCACGAGATAGCCCACTGCATCGACTCCACCATACAGAAGATGGAAGACGCCATCAAGGCGGCCCTGCAGCAGACCCCGCCCGAACTCTACGGCGACATCATGCGCAACGGCATCTATCTCACCGGCGGCGGCGCACTGCTCCGCGGCCTGGCCAGGCGCCTGTCAGACAAGATAGGCATACCCTTCATCGTGGCAGAGGAACCGCTGCACTCGGTGGCCCTGGGCACCGGAGTCGCTCTCAAGAACATCAACCGCTTCTCGTTCCTGATGAAGTAAGGAGGGGCGCATACCCTGCTGGCGATGCGCAACGTCCTCAATTTCCTCATCCGCTACAACTCGTGGCTGCTGCTGGCACTGTACCTGGTGCTCGGCTGCATGCTGCTGTTCAACTTCAACAACTACCAGCAGAGCGTGTGGCTGACCTCCACCAACCGAGTCAGCGCCATGCTCAACGGTGTATACGGCAACATACAGTCGTACACCGGCCTGCGCAAGGCCAACGCCCTGCTCGAACAGCGCAACGCGCTGTTGCAGGCCCAGGTCAGGCATCTGGAAGATGAGCTCCGAGCCACCCGCGAGCAGCTCCCCGACACCACGTCCACCATTCCCCAGCCAGAGCGCTTCAGCTACATCACGGCCTCAGTAATCAGCAGTTCCGAGAACCATGCCCGCAACTACATCACCATCAACAAAGGCTCGGAGCAAGGCATCCGGCCCGGCATGGGCGTGGTCAACAGCCTCGGACTGATAGGCATGGTCGACGTTTGCGCGCCCAGCCTCAGCCGCGTAGTGTCCGTGCTCAACACCACCCAGCGCTTCAGCGTCAAGCTCGCCGGCACCACCTACGTCGGCTCCCTCCACTGGCGCTGGGGCAATCCCGAGTACGCATACATGGAAGAAGTGCCCCGCCACGCCAAGTACTACCGCAACTCCCTGGTGGTGACCTCCGGCTTCTCCACCGCCCTGCCAGAGGGCATCCCCGTCGGCAAGGTCGAGGCCGTCATCAAGTCCAGCACCGACAACTACCTCACCCTCAAGCTCAAGCTGCTGCCCGACTTCGCACACCTCGGCACCGTGTGGGTCATCAACGACATCTACCGCAGCGAGCTCGACTCCATCGCCCCCGACCCCACGGTGGCCAATAAACCCGACGACTGATGGCACGCGCGATAGCTAACTACATCATCCTCTTCCTGTTGCTTGTGCTGGCGCAGGTGCTCATCTTCAACCACATCCTGCTGTTCGGAGTGGCGGCGCCTGTCGTGTTCATCTACTTCGTCATCCGCCTGGGCATGTCAGTGCGCTTCAACACCCTGATCACCATAGCCTTCCTCATGGGCCTGTGCGTGGACATATGCTCCGACACACCGGGCATGAACACCCTGGCCTGCACCGTCATGGCGGCAGTGAAGAAGCCGGTCCTCCTGGCCTACACCCAGCGCGACGAGGGCTTCGAGGAAATAACCCCCTGCATCTCCTCGTTAGGTATCTGGATCTACTCCAAATACATGATAACGATGACGCTGATCTATTGCCTGCTCTACTTCTGCATCGAGTTCTTCGCGGTCGCGGCCTTCTGGCAGGTCATGCTCATGACCATGGCCAGCACACTGCTGTCGTACGTGCTGCTGCTGGGCATAGATGGCCTGATAATGCGCAAGAGAAGCGGACTGGCCTGATTTCAATGGGACTTGAAATCAGGCCATGAGACACTTCTCTCTATTCCGAAACTAGTTCAAACCACTTCATAGTGAGCAAAGACTATAAACTCGCCGGGCGGCGCAACGTAGTGGCAGGCTTCATCATAGTGATAGTCCTGATCTACGTGGTGCGCCTCTTCGGACTCCAGCTCGGCGACCACACATACCGCGAGAACGCCGACAGCAATGCCTTCCTCAAGAAGGTGCTGTACCCCATGCGCGGTCTCGTCTACGACCGCAACGGACGCCTGGTGGTATTCAACCAGCCGGCCTACGACCTCATGGTCACTCCCCGCGAGACGGGCGACTTCGACACCGTGCAGCTCTGCCGGGTGCTCGGCCTGACCCGCGCCGAGTTCGACGAGAAGTGGACCGAGATGAAGGACACCCGCAAGAATCCCGGATACTCCTCCTATACCCAGCAGAAACTCCTCAGCCACCTCAGCCAAGAGGACTACGGCCGCATCCAGGAGAAGCTCAGCCTCTTCCCGGGCTTCGACATAAGCCACCGCGCCGTGCGGCAATATTCCACCACCGCCGGCGCCAACGTGCTCGGCAACGTCCGCGAAGTCAACGCCGACGACATGGAGAAGGACCAGTACTACCGCGCCGGCGACTACACCGGCGACCTCGGCATCGAGAAGAGTTACGAGAAGGAGCTGCGCGGCATCAAGGGCGTCAACATCTTCATGAAAGACGTTCACGGCCGCATCAAGGGCCCGTACGAGCACGGCGCCCACGACCAGAAGCCAGTCTCAGGGCGCACCCTCACCCTCGGCATCGACTGGGACCTGCAGGAATACGGAGAACAGCTCATGCGCGGCAAGTCGGGCGCCATCGTGGCCATCGAGCCCTCTACCGGCGAGGTGCTGGCACTCGTCACCGGCCCCGGCTACGACCCGTCGCTGATGCTCGGTCGCGACCGAGGCAAGAACTACGCCATGCTATCGCGCGACCCCACCAAGCCACTCTACAACCGCGCCATCCAGGCCGCATACCCCCCCGGCTCCACCTTCAAGCCCACCCAGGGCCTCATCTTCCTCCAGGAGGGTGTCATCACTCCCGGTACCAGGTATCCCTGCCACCACGGATACGTCAACGGCCTGCGCGTAGGCTGCCATAGCCACGCCTCCCCCCTGCCCCTAGTGCCCGCCATCGCCACATCCTGCAACGCTTTCTTCTGCTGGGGCTTCAGAAACATGATAGACAAGCCAGGCACCAAGCCCTACGACCAGCTCACTCGCTGGAAGGACTACCTGGTGAGCATGGGATACGGCTACAGGCTCGGCATCGACCTGCCGGGAGAGAGTCGTGGCTTCATCCCCAACGCCGACTACTACGACACCGCCTTCAAGGGCAGCCCCTGGCGCGCCAACTCCGTCATATCCATCAGCATCGGCCAGGGCGAGGTCCTCGCCACCCCCCTGCAGATCGCCAACCTCGCCGCCACCATCGCCAACCGCGGATACTACATCACCCCGCATGTGGTCAAGGGCGTGCAGGACACCGTCATCGACGCCAAGTACCGCCACAGGCACCACACCCGAGTCAGCTCCAGGTGGTACAACTACATCGTGCAGGGCATGCGCCAGGCCGTGCTCGGAGGCACCTGCCGCACCGCCAACCTGCCCGGCGTGGAGGTGTGCGGCAAGACCGGCACCGCCCAGAACCCGCACGGCCCCGACCACTCCGTGTTCATGGGATTCGCGCCGATGAACAATCCGAAGATCGCCATCTGCGTATTCGTTGAGACGGCCGGATTCGGCGCCACCTTCGGCGTCCCCATCGGCTCACTGATGATGGAGAAGTACCTCACCGGCAAGGTAGAGCGCAAGGCTCTCGAAGAGCGCATGATGCAGTCGGCCACCTACCAGACCGGCGCCGCCGAGAAGAAGGCTATGCAGGCAGCCGACGCCGCCAGGCAGGCTGCCAAGGGCCGAGGAGCACAGAACGCAGCCTCACAGAAGCCGGCCAAGTTCGCCGCCACATCCAACCCCTCCGACGCGGCCAGGAAGCACGTACCCGCCCACCCCGCCACCGTGAACCAGACACAGACAAAACCCCGCCATGATAAAGACAGTACACGTAGGTAGCCCCGCCAAGGCCAACACAAACGTGTTCCGGTCCGTGGACTGGTTCACGATATTCCTCTACCTCGTGCTGGTGATCGCCGGCGCCGTGAGCATCTACGCCGCCAGCTACGACTTCGACAACGCCTCGCTGTTCGACTTCTCCGAGTTCAGCGGCAAGCAGTTCATGTGGATAGGCCTGTCGCTGGCAATCGGCTGCATGCTGCTGCTTATCGACTACCGCATCTACGAGGCGTACGCCTACCCCATCTACGGAGCCATGCTGATATTGCTGCTGATAACGATCTTCGCCGCGCCGGACATCAAGGGATCGCGGTCTTGGCTCATCTTCGGCCCCGTCAGCCTTCAGTCGGCCGAATTCGGCAAGTGCGCCACCGCCCTGGCCATGGCCAAGCTCTTCTCCTCCTACAACTTCAGTCTGAACGCCCGCACCACCAACTACCTGCAGGCGCTGATGATCATCTTCGTGCCGGTGATACTCATCCTCATGCAGCGCGAGACGGGCTCGGCGCTTGTCTACATGGCCCTCATCTTCGTGCTCTACCGCGAGGGCATGAGCGGTCTGGTGCTGGTGTCGATACTCTGCTTCATCACCTATTTCGTGGTGTCGGTGAAGTTCGTCGAGCCGCTTATCCTTGGCATACCCACCGGCGAGTTCAGCGTGCTGGTGATGATAGCCGTGATGCTCGTCGGGCTGGCCCTCTTCTACTGCCATAACGCCTCCCTGGCGCGCAACCTCATGATAGGCTTCGGCGGTTCGGGCGCCATCGTGGCCGTGCTGGCCATCTGCGGGGTACCCGTGCCGGGACTGCTCTACTTCCTGCTGGCCATCGGCGGCGGATGCGTCTACACCGTCATCGAGATGCTCCGGCACCGCTACCGCCGCTACCTCGTCACAGTGGGAGTGACCATAGCCTCCGTGCTCTTCCTCTTCTCGGTCAACTACGTGTTCAACAACGTGCTCCAGCCGCACCAGCAGGGACGCATCAAGGTGGCCCTTGGCATCGAGGACGACATCCGCGGCAAGGGCTACAACGTGCACCAGTCCAAGATTGCCATCGGCTCCGGCGGCTTTGCCGGCAAGGGCTTCCTGCAGGGCACCCAGACCAAGCTCAAGTACGTGCCCGAGCAGCACACCGACTTCATCTTCTGCACCATCGGCGAGGAGGAGGGCTTCCTCGGCGCCACAGCCGTACTGGCCCTGTTCCTCACCCTCATCCTGCGCGTGATAGCCATCGCCGAGAGGCAGACCGGCCCCTTCGGGCGAGTCTACGGATACTGCGTGGCGTCGTTCCTGATATTCCACCTGGCCGTCAACGTCGGCATGGTGATAGGCCTATGCCCGGTCATAGGCATCCCGCTGCCGTTCTTCAGCTACGGCGGCTCGTCGCTGTGGGGATTCACCTTCCTGCTCTTCATTCTGCTGCGCATCGACGCGGCACGAAAGGAACGCCACGAGTGATACTTTTCCCATTCTGAAACGTTAACACCTTAAAGGACAAACATACCTTCAACCATGAACAAGAGACAGTACAAGAAAGCCATCGACGCACTCGGCACCGGCATGTGCGTGGAAATCTTCAACATAGGCGTGAGCACCAAGGGAGCCGACTCGGCCAAGATCAACGAGGCCATCAACATCGTGTGGTCGGCCATGGACGCCACCAAGCACGGCGCCAACCTCTTCTTCCCGCGCAAGGAGCGCGAGTTCGACGACCGCGCCGCCTACAACCGTGCCCGCAACGAATTCTACCGCGCCGCCTTCGCACGCCTCAACTCCGAGTTCGAGACACAGATCGACGAGGCCCTCAAGCTCGTCAACGCAGCCACGCCCAAAGCTTGAAAACCACTGCAATCGCGGGCGGACTGAAGCTCGCCCGCGATTGCAGTGCAAAACTTCTGTGCGGACATGAATGTGTGGTCAGGACTTCTGCGCCTTTTCGGCTGGAAGGTGGAGATGACACTCCCCTATCGGTCCCGGTGCGTGATTTGCGTGGCGCCGCATACGTCCAACTGGGACTTCCCTTTAGGCTACGCGGCGTGGCGCTCCCTGCACCGCCGCGCTTGCTTCCTGATGAAGGAGACCTGGTTCTTCTTCCCCCTCGGCAGCCTGCTGAGGGCCATGGGCGGCATCCCCGTGCCACGCAGACGCGGCTCGCACCTGGGGCAGGCCATCGCCCGAATGTTCCGCGAACAGCCCGTGCTCAACCTGGCAGTGACGCCCGAAGGCACCCGCTCGGCCCGCACCGACTGGCGCAAGGGATTCCTCTACATCGCCTACGACGCCCACGTGCCAATCCAGCTCGGAGTCATCGACTACAAGCATAAGGCGGTGCGCGTGGAAAAAGAATACCAGCCAACCGGCGACATCGACACCGACCTGCGCGCCATCAAGGCCTACTACGCCGACATGGCCCCGCTGGCCCGCCACCCCGACAAGTTCCGCACCTGAGGAACCGCGCCGAGCCGAAACTCGACGGTAACTCCCAAGATGTAACCGCAGCCGGCCCCCGATGCGACGACTCTCAACTATAAACTCCCAACTGAACGTGAGCAACCTCAACATAGCCCTGCTTCCCCTGCGCATCACCTGGGGCGACAAGTCCGCCAACCTCGACGCCGTGGCCCAGGCCATGCAGCAGCTGCATCCCGCCACCGACCTGCTCGTGCTGCCCGAAACCTTCTCCACCGGCTTCCCGGCCGGCATGGACAAGGAGACCGTGCGTCCGCTGGCAGAGCGCAACACCGGCTCCACCATCGAGCGCGTCAAGGAGCTGGCCCGCCAACACAGCGTAGGCATCGCCGGCAGCTTCATCGCCGACAGCGGCGG